>Ga0306920_100008067_pt1 | contig 13950 bp, 8 predicted proteins | sample flu12Cox44000170_FD_204666 | JGI IMG/M metagenome (GOLD analysis project Ga0306920, IMG submission 204666) | Lab enrichment of tropical soil microbial communities from Luquillo Experimental Forest, Puerto Rico - flux4day.12C.oxic.44.000.170 (v2)... | ecosystem: Environmental > Terrestrial >...
TGCGAAGCCTTCGGCTTCCAACGCCACGAGCCCCGCGGCAATATCTTCCGACCCGAGCCCAAGCGGTTCCGCCAGAGCTTCGGTCGTGGTCGGTCCAAGGCCCTCGAGCCGCCCACGCAGGATTTCGGTCAGCGCATCGTCGCGCGACCAGTCCTGTTCTGCATACTCATCGGGGGCCGTAATCGGCGGCTCCAGTCTTGCCTTTGGCCACAAGGCGAGGAACTGAGGCAGCCGCTCGGCCGCGACCCATATGATCGCCTCTCGGTCGTCATTCCCGCGAAAGCGGGAATCCAGCGGCCCCTGGACCCCCGCTTCCGCGGGGGGAACGGGTACACCAGGCAGCACTGTCAGCCGGGTGACACGTCCGTCCCGCACCAGCTGCGCAAACCAGTCACTCCAGGCCGGCTGTGCCTCGGCTTCCTGCGCAGTAAAAAACCCGAGCCATGCGAGGCTGTCGTGCAACTCATCGGCATTGGCGGGGTCGGGCCAGGCTTCGCCGCGGACGCGCGTGATCGCCTCGGGATCGAGCCGGCCGATATCGGCGGCAGCCTCAGGCGCCAGCCAGCGCCGGGCCATCACCGCCTGGGTGCGGCGCTCTTCGAGCGGCGCATCGTCGAGATAGGCGTAGGGCCGCGCCGACAACACTTCGAGGGCGAGCGGCGAGGGCTCCGTCAGGTCACGAGTGACGACGCGGATTTCGCCGGCTTCGAGTCGGATCAGAATTTGCGTGAGGCCGTCGATGTCCATCGCGTCGACCAGGCAGTCGGCGATGGTCTGGCGGATCAGCGGATGGTCGGGGATCTCGCGCTCGCCGACCAGGTTCTCGGCGCAGGCAACCTGATCGGGAAATATCGCCGCGATCAGATCCTCGGCGTCCATGCGCGCCAGCTGGGGCGGCACCTTCTTGCCGCCGCGAAAGCGCGGCAATGCCAATGACACGCCGGCAACCCAACGCCACCGCGTAACGAACATCGGGGCGTCGAGCAAGGCTTGGATCAGTACCGATCGGATGCTGGCCGAGTGTAGGTAATGGCGCACCTCTCCGAGATCGAAGCTGTGCGCCCGGGTCAAGGACAGCACGATGTTGTCCTCGGTCGCTGCCGACTGCAGTTCGAAATTGAACTTGCGGCAAATGCGTTTACGCAGCGCCAGTCCCCAAGCGCGATTGATGCGGCTGCCATAGGGCGAGTGGATGACCAGCTGCATGCCGCCGGTTTCGTCGAAGAAACGCTCAAGCACGAGCATGTCCTGGGTTGGCAGCACGCCCAATGCCGCAAACGCCGAGGCCAGGTATTCGACCAGCTGTTCGGCCGCGGGTTCGGCGATGCCGACCTCATCGACCAGCCAGCGGATGGTTTGCTCCCCGCCGGGGTCGGTCGGCAGGCGGGCGGCGATCTGCGAGCGCAGTCGCGACACCGACTGCGACAGCTCGTCGGTGCGGCCCGGCGCCTCGCCGAGCCAAAACGGGATATTGGGCATCATGCCCTGCGCGTCCTCGACCCGCACTGTGCCGCGCTCGACGCGCAGGATGCGGTAGGCGGCATTGCCGAGCTGGAAGACGTCACCGGCCATGCTCTCGACCGCCCAATCCTCGTTGACACTGCCGATGACCTGGCCTTCGGGTTCCAGCAACACCTGGTAGTCGGCGGTGTCGGGGATCGCACCGCCCGAGGTCAGCGCCGTCAGCCGCGCCCCGCGCCGCCCGCGCAGCACATGATTGACGGCGTCATGATGGATCAGCGCGCCACGCCGGCCGCGCCGGGTCCCAAAGCCTTGGGCAAGCATGCCGATGACGGCGGCAAAATCCTCGCGTTCCAGTCCGTGGTAGGGCCAGGAGCGGCGGAACCGCGAGCAGAGCTCATCCTCCTTCCACTCCCGCGCCGCGACTTCGGCGACAATCTGCTGCGCCAGCACATCGAGCGGCTGTTCGGGGATCGAAAGGCGGTCGAGCTCGCCGCGCTGGACGCTATCCAGCAAGGCCGCGCACTCGACGAGCTCGTCGCGCGACAGCGGGAACAGTCGGCCTTTGGGCGTGCCGTCGACGGCGTGGCCGGAGCGCCCGACCCGCTGCAAAAAAGTGGCGATCGAGCGCGGCGAGCCGAGCTGGCAGACCAGATCGACATCGCCAATATCGATGCCGAGCTCGAGCGATGCGGTTGCCACCAACGCCTTCAGCTCGCCGCGCTTCAGGCGCTGCTCGGCGTCGAGCCTTTGCTCCTTGGCGAGGCTCCCGTGGTGCGCGGTCACTTGGTTGCCGTCGATGCGCTCAGAAAGCTGACGGGTCACCCTCTCGACCAGGCGCCGCGTGTTGACAAAGACCAGGGTCGTGCGATGCGCCTCGATCAGCTCAGCCAACCGGTCATAGACCTGCTGCCAGACTTCGCCAGACATCACCGCCTCGAGCGGCGAAGCCGGGACTTCAAGGGCAAGGTTGCGTGCCCGGCGGTGGCCGGTATCGATGATCCGGCACTCGGCGTCGGGCCCGACCAGGAAACGCGCAACCGCCTCGATCGGCTTTTGGGTGGCCGATAGGCCGATCCGCAGCAGAGAGCGGTTGCAGAGGGCTGCGAGGCGCTCGAGCGACAGCGCCAAATGCGAACCGCGCTTGTTCGGCGCCAGCGCGTGGACCTCGTCGACAATCACGGTGCGCGTCGTGGCGAGCATTTTGCGGCCGGAGTCGGAGCCGAGCAGGATGTAGAGCGATTCCGGCGTGGTGACGACGATCTGCGGCGGCGCCCGGCCCATGCGCTGGCGCTCGCCCGGCGGCGTGTCGCCGGTGCGCACCCAGCTGCGGACCTCGACATCGGGCAATCCCAAGGTACGCAGCGCCTCGCGAACCCCGGCGAGCGGCGCCTCCAGATTGCGCTGGATGTCGTTCGACAGCGCTTTCAGCGGCGAGACGTAGACGATTTGCGTTTCGTCGCGGAGACCGCTTTCGAGGCCTTGCCACACCAATGCATCGATCGCCGCGAGAAAGGCGGCCAATGTCTTGCCCGACCCGGTCGGGGCGGCGATCAGCACATTTCGCCCGGCCTGGATCGCCGGCCATGCGGCGGCCTGCGCCGCCGTCGGTGCGGCGAAATTGCGATCAAACCAGGCGGCGACCGCAGGGTGGAACAAGGAGGTTGGGTTCACTAGGACAAGCTCGATGCAGCAGACTGCGATATGGTTACGGCCGGGTCCGAGACCAGTCCCGCCGGCTCTCGTATGCCGCGGCGCAACAAACAGTTGTACAAAGAATTAATGGCCACTGCATCTGCAGCAAATCTACAGCAAACTCTCTCTTTCACGTTGTAATTCTGCGCAGGCCGAAAGCCATTGGAATCGCGAAGGTCCTCCGAACACGCCCGCTGTTTTTGCTGTCATTTAAAGGAAATTATCAGCGAGCGACCCTTCTCTCCTGCAGAAATCCTGGACACTCGGCGGGCTGTCCTTTCGAAAGAACAGCAGCGAAACAGCGATTGCTGGCCCGCTGGCCCTGTCCTGGGTATTGCGACAATATACATATTCGGCAAATTTGTCAAATAGTAAATATACCCAAATTTGGGGCTATTGCCGATCCTGGTCGCTGTCACAGCGAGACAATTTCCCCCGAAGGCTAACCCGATCGGAAAGTCCGCGACTCCCGGAACGCCGGCATTGCTGATCAATTCATGGAGCGTGACTCCGCCAGGTACTAAGGTATTCAAGTCAAACCTGATAGCCATTGAATGTAAAGCTCTGACTGGATATCAAAGTTTCAGTAATCGCGTGCTCGCTAATGGATTCGAATGGGGCGGAATGGCGACATCGCTCTGCAGTATCTGCACAAACAAAACCTCGGGCCTGCTAAAATGCGCGACCGCCGGGCCGCTCGAAAATGTATCCGGGTTGGCCCAATTGCTGCCGGGAGTGAAGATGCCGCTGCTGCGCCAGTGTTTTGGCGCGAGGACCAGCCGGCTGCCGCCCCTGCTTTCCTACGTCGGGAACACGCCCTTGCCGGTGGTCTGCGGGTCGAGCAGACGGTAGGCTTCTTCGGCCTGAAGAGCCGCTCGACATTATGACGAAGCGCTTGCAGTCTAACTGGCCCGCCCGCATGGGCCGGAACCCTCGAGACCTTTCGACGGTCGCAGATCTTGGTGCGGATAGGGAAGCGCGGTGGGCCGACCGTAATCGTTTCGCGCGGATGATCCGGCAGTATATTGCGTCTTGCAGCGCCTTTTGCGTGTTTAGACACTTGCTATTACGCGCCAGCGCTGTATGCTCGCGCTATGTGCGGCCGCGTTCGTCTCTCCTCTGATGTCAGCGAAATCAAGCTGGTCTTTTCCATTCCGCCGCAGCGGCCGATCCCGAATATCGCGCCTAGCTGGAATGTGGCGCCGACCGACCCGCTGCCGGTAGTCCGTTACGACTCGAGAGCCGGCGAGCGCAGTCTGGAGGTGATGCGCTGGGGCCTCGTACCGTTCTGGGCCAAGGATATCAAAGTCGGCTTCGCCAACATCAACGCCAAGGCCGAGGGGATCGAAGAAAAGCCCGCCTTCCGGGAGGCATTCCAACGGCGTCGATGCCTGGTGCCGGTCGATAATTTCTACGAGTGGAAGAAGGCCGGAGCAGGCAAGCAGCCCTACGCGATTGCGCTGGCGGATCGGGGACTAATGGCTCTGGCCGGGCTGTGGGAGATTTGGCGCTCGTCGGCAGGTGAGAGGGTGCGCAGCCTCGCGATCATCACGACGACGCCGAACGAGCTGTGCGCGAAGCTTCACAACCGCATGCCGGTCGTCCTTCGGCCTGAGACATGGCCGGCGTGGCTGGGAGAGGAGCCGGCTGATGCGCACCGCCTCAAAGCCCTGCTCGCGCCGTATCCTTCGGAACAGATGACTTGCTGGCCCGTCGACACGCGCGTCGGCAACGTCAAGAATAACGACCCGAGCTTGATTGAGCCGGTTGCAGCCAATGAGCCTGCGTAGATGGCTTGGAGTGGTATTGGTTCTGATGATGGTCGCCGGATGCGCCGAAGTGGCAACCGGAACGAGACCGGCGCCCTATCCTCCCTATTCACCGGACAACACCGGGGAGTATCCACGCGACCGGAGTGGTGATGGAGGCGGTGACGGAATGTAGGGGCAGGAGCGTGCCGGTTCGAATTTTGCCGGTCAGATTTCATCTCGGTTGCCGAAAAAGGAGCAGCCAGTCGACGACGAGGGGGCGACGCAAAAAGGCGCGTGGTAATTATCATGGCAAGATGTTGGCGCTGGTTGACGCGATGGTCCCGCCAACCTCACCGAGGTTCTTGAACACGACGCTGAACAGCACGGAGACCCCGGGTGTGACGTCGCCGTTGCGAATCCCCGATTGCGTCACCGTTCCGATAAACGCCATGCATTCGTCTTGGTAAATCGCTGACAGGGAAGCATAGAGGCTGGCGCCCGCCGCCGACGGCGTCGCCACCCCGTTCACGAAAGTGGTACTGTTGGTCAGGTTGACTGTCTGACTGCCTTGTAGAGACCAGTAGCGGGTCAGCTTTGCTGTAGCGGTAAAGTTCAGTTGTTCGCGTTTGCCATAAAGGACGTTCTGACCCGTCGCGGGGTTGGTCACAAGTTGGCCCTGCAGCTGCGCTGGCAGGTAAATAAACGAGCCCGAGAGGCGCAGGCTCTGTGGCCCGGCGTTCACTCCGACCTGTTGCACGCGGTCGGCGAGCGGGCTCGTGTCAAAGCGAAAGCGGTAGATCAAGTCGAGATACGAGACCGGCGACAGCACGACTCGCCCGACGACGTCCGACAACCGCCTTGCGGCGCCCGAGCCCAGCGGCAAGAACGGATTGGGCTGGGCCCGGTAGCTCTGGCCGACGAGCAGCCGATAGCTGCCGCCGTCCTTGTCGTAGAGCCCGAGCTTGGTCCCGTAATCGACCCGCTGGCCGGTGTCGAGGATATCGTATCCGGCCAGCCGATCGCGGCGGAACAAGTCGGAGTCGCTGAAATTGAAGGAGAGACTGTCTTCGTCCGGGATATTTCGCCGGTTGCCACTCGATGGCCCGACGAAGCCGCCGGCAATCGGCTCTATCAGCTCCGTCAGCTCCTCGCCGCGATGGGTAAGTGGATAGCTCCACACGAGCCCAACTTGCGGGAAGGCACGGCCGGTGACGAAATCGGTTGCGGTGGGCGCCACGGCGGGCTGTTTGTTGATCGAAAAGAAGTCCGAAGGCAGGTCCGGATTTGACACCGGGCTCAGATTATTGATCCAATAACCGTCGCCGCGGACGCCCGCCGAAAAATTATATTGTCCACCCAGGCCGTCGCGAAAGGTGCGGTCCCATTGCGAACCGAGCGACAGCCGACGGGTCTGGGTCCCGACTTCGCGAACGATGTCGAGAACATTGGCATTGAGGTTCCACCGCCCGCCGAGCGGTCCGGGCTGACTTTGCCAGTTGCGGTTGGCGACCGGCAGGACGATCGGCTGGGTCGAATCCCCGATGCCGGGAAGCAGCGGCTGGAAAGCATAGGCATTGATGTCAGTCGAGGCGCGCGGTTCGAACCCTTCGAGATACGCGCGGCTGGTCATCGCATTCAACAGCGGGTTGCCAAAGCCGAAGCGGGTCAAGAAAGTCTGATCCGAAACCCGTTGCACATCGAGGCCGGTGCGATAGGTCTCGTTGAGGTCGAACACACTGCGCTCGTTGATTTGTCCGCGCCATTGCTCTCCCTGATTCGAGGAGCTACTGCCGGAGCCGACATTGCTGTGATTGATGCTGCCGATGGCGTCGAGGCTGCCGTTGCCGAAGCGCTCGCGATAGTCGGCGGTGAGCAGCGCGCCGGCTTGGGTCATAAAGCGCGGTGTCAGCGTCAGATCCTTATCGGGTCCGAGCACCCAGTAATAGGGGATCGTGACATTGGCGCCGAGCGTGTTGGAGCCGCCGACCGACGGCATCAAGAACCCGCTTGCGCGCCGCACCGACGGATCGGGAGCGGAAATGTAGGGCGAATAGAAAACAGGCCAGCCGTCAATCTCCAACGTGGTGTCACGGAACTCGATGAGCTGCAGCTCTTTGTCGTGGTCGATTTCGCGCGCCTTGAGCTGCCAAGCCGGTGGCGCGCTCGGATCAGTCTTGCAAAGATCGCACGGAGAGTAGACCCCCCGGCGCAGCTCGGTCCGATTGCCATTGGTGCGGCGCGCGGTGTTTGCGGCGAGCCGCGATCGATCGGAAAGCAGCATCCGGACATTCTTGGCAAAGCCTTCGTTCATCGCATCCCGCAGCTCCATAAAATCGGCAAAGACGATCTCGCCGGTCGGCTGCGAAAAGCTGACATTTCCGGATGCCGTGATGGTGTCGGTGCGCTGGTTGTAGGAGACCGTGTCGGCGAGCAAGACCCGCCCGTTCTGTGAAATCTCCACGTGTCCCCGCGCGACGGTCAACGCGAGCTGCTCGTCATATTCAACCTCGTCAGCGCGAAAGACGACCGGAGCATTCTGATCCTGCTGCGGACCGCTGCCTGAGCTGAGTTGCGCGGCAGCGGGAATTGGCGCGCCTGCCACGAGTGTCGCCCACAATGTTCCGACGATTGCACCCCGTAGCCGCCGCCAAGCAAAGCTCGGGCGATCAGCCATCAACCATCTTCCAGGTGGAGCAGCATGGAGACACCAAAGATCAGGCTCACCCCGGTCGGAGTCCAGGCCGCGAGGGTGACGGGCACCTTGGCGGAAAGTCCGAAGGCGAAAACGACGTCCGATAAAAAGTAAAGTAGGAATCCGCTGACCACACCGCCGACGATCATCAACGTAGCGCCACCGCGTCGCTGCAAGCGGAGGCTGAAAGTTGCGGCGACCAGGACCATCGCGCACAGCAGAAACGGGCGAGCAAGTAGAACATTGAAGTGCAATCGGTGGCGTTGCGCTGGAAACCCCGATTGTTCGAGCAACGTTATGAAGCCCGGCAAATCCCAGAAGGACATGGTATCCGGGGAGGCGAAGCTCTCCTCGATCTTGCGCGGTGTCAGTGTCGTCGGCAGGCGCAACTCGGAAAACGGTTCGGCAGCCTCGTTCGGCAGCCAGCGCGTGCCGTTTTCGATCAGCCAATCGTGGGTTGTGAGCTTTGCGGTTTGTGCATCGATACGCGAGGTAAAACGCATCTGGTCATTGAAGAAAAACAGGGTCACCCTATCAAGGATCAAGTCTCCCGGAGCGAACTTCTCGGCGTGAATGATGATCTGGTTGCCAGCCTGGTCGCTTTGCCGGAGCCACAGTCCCGCCTCAGAGAACGACAACTGATCGGAGCCTTGGCGCAGAATCCGGCTTTCCAGCTTCTCATAGGCGGCCTCCATTAACGAGCCGATTGGGTTGAATACGGTCACGAAGATGACGCCGATCAGCAACGCAACCAGCAGGGCGGGGGTCAGGAATTGCCACACGGAAACGCCCGCCGCTCGAGCGACGACAAGCTCGTGGTTGCGGGTCAGTCGCCAGAAGGCAAGCATGGTTCCAAACAGAATTGCGAACGGCAACACTTCTTGTGCGGTATGTGGAAGTTTTAAAGCTGCCATTTCGAGCAGCACCCATAATGTAGCCTGAACTCTTGTGGCACTGCGCCGGATCAGCTCGATGTAGTCGAGCAAAAAGGTAATGATCACCATCGCCATGAAGACGCCGCAAAACCACGCGAAAAATTGGCGGGCGATGTAGGAGGACAGCGTCTTTGCCAGTAGCACCGACCTGTCTATGGTGACGGAGCGATAATGGCGGCAGCCCTAGGCCGCCATAAGCCCAGCCTTATGTTCCCGCGCATCAGGATTCCCAACCCCAGAACAGCCGGCAGCAGGTTGGTCGCATACATCAGCGGGATCACCGCGGTGGAACGAGAAGCCAAGTCGTTTACGCCAATGTCGAGCAACTCGAAGACGAACGCGATGACGATCGCTAACAGAGCGCGTTTCAATTGTCCCCGCCGGTTGAACTCTCCGGGTAGCAGGCAGGCGAGTGGGATCAAGCAGAAGCTCAGGGTAGAGAGTGGGATCAAAATGCGCTGGTGTGCTTCAACCGTGAAGCCCAGCCGCATAGCAGGATCGGCCTCCGGCGGCGGAAAGAAGAGTTCGCCGAGGAAGCGTTCTTGCGCCTCGCGGAAGCGCACGACCGGGGCGTCATGTAAGCTGTCGAGATCGAGAGTGTACCGGTCGAAGGTCAACAGGGAAAGCTTGCGGGTCTGGGGATCGAATTGCTGCCGGTTGCCGTTCACCATGACGATGCGCGATCCTGCTGGCGTGTCGGCAAAGACGCCGCGCTCAGCGAGGATCGTAACGGGGCGATGCGGCTCGCGGTTGTCGTTAATCAGCAGTCCGACGACTTCGCCCCGCTCGTCACGGCCGCGAATATAGATTGTGAGCTTGTCGGCGATCGTTGTGAAGGTTCCCTCCTGGAGCAGGCTCGAGACAAAGCGGTTGCGAATCTCGAACTGCAGATCCTTGAAAGCACGGTTCGATGCCGGAAGAAAATAGGCGGAGAGACTCATCAAAATGAGAAAAGCTATCCCTGCCAGGATCAACACCGGCCTGGCGAGCGCAACGTTACTCAATCCCGCCGAGCGCATCACGACGAGCTCACTCTCGGCAGTCAGCCGATTGAAGGTGAAGAGTACGGCTATGAACACCCCGATCGGCAAAACGATGTCGAGGAAGCGCGGCAGAATCAGCAACGCGAGGTAGAGGAACACCTCGATCGACAGGCCACGGTTGACGATTAGATCTATCAGCCTGAGAGACTGCGCGAGCCAGATCGCGGCACTGAGTGCCGCAGTGACGAAGATCATCACACCAAAGCATTGGCGCAGGATGTAGCGCTCGAGGCTCGTCATCGGCCGTCGATCATAGGATACCGGATCGGAGCGAGCCAGATCGCATTTCCCGCGCCGGGGCACGGATCTCCGGCGTTGACTTGCGAGACTGACGGATCTATCGCGAAAACCCTGTCGAACAGCGGTGCGTGCTCCCCTCGCTGCCGTCACAATTTATCGAGGTCGTGCAATGAAAATCGGTTTTGCCAAGCCTGGCCAGCCTTCCTCAGCCGCCGTGATTGTCGGGGTGTGGGAGGAGGCGACGCTGACACCGGCGGCCAGGCGGCTCGACGAGGCGACCGGCGGCGCCATCATGCACGCGCTCTCTGCCGCTCCTCGGTTCAAGGGGAAAAAGAACGAGCTGCTTCCCATTCTCGGCGCGGCCGATGCGGGGAGGATTGTCCTGGTGGGGCTCGGCAAACCGGATCTGGCTAATGCGCAACTGTTCCAGCACCTTGGCGGCAACCTCGTTGCTCATCTGAACAGTGCCGGGGAGAGAGAGGCGACCGTGGCGATTGATGTCGGCGAGGGCGCGCCGATCGGTGAAGCGGAGGCCGCAGCCCAGCTCGCCTTTGGCGCCCGGCTCAGAGCCTATCGTTTCGACAAATATAAGACAAAGCGGAAGCCCGAGGAGAAAGCGTCGCTCGATCGCTTGACCGTAACGACTGCCGCCCCGGGCGCGGCGGAACGCGCCTATGAGCCGCTCGATAAGACGGCAAGCGCCGTCTTTTTCACCCGAGATCTCGTCTCGGAACCGGCCAATGTGATCTACCCGGAGACGCTTGCGGCAGAAGCCGCGACGCTGACCGATTTAGGGGCGCGGGTCGAAATTCTCGACGAAAATCAGTTGCGCAACCTCGGTATGAATGCCCTGCTAGGAGTAGCGCAGGGCAGCGTGCGCCCGCCGCGCCTCGTAATCATGGAATGGAACGGCAGCCCGGACACCGGCGGTGATAATCGCAGCCGACCGCTCGCATTTATCGGCAAAGGCGTGACCTTCGATACCGGAGGTATTTCGATCAAGCCCGCCGCGGGGATGGGAGACATGAAGTGGGACATGGCGGGCTCCGCGGTGGTCATCGGTGTGATGCAACTGCTCGCGGCGCGCAAAGCCAAGGTCAATGCGGTGGGGGTGGTTGGCCTCGTCGAAAACATGCCCTCCGGCACGGCGCAACGCCCAGGCGACATCGTCACCTCGATGTCAGGGCAGACGATTGAAGTCTTGAACACTGACGCCGAAGGTCGGCTGGTGCTGGCTGACGCGCTATGGTATTGCCAGGATCGCTATAAACCTCGGCTAATGATCGATTTGGCGACTTTGACGGGAGCGGTTGTCGTCGCCCTAGGCCATCATCGTGCCGGCTTATTCTCGAATGACGACGAACTCGCAAACCAGCTAATCGCTGCGGGCAAAGCAGTCGACGAAGAAGTCTGGAGGCTGCCGCTGGACGAGAGTTACGACCGCGAGATCGACAGCGACGCCGCCGATATGCAAAATATCGGCAGCGGTCGCGCCGCCGGGAGCATCATCGGCGCGCAGTTTCTCCAGCGCTTTGTCAACGATGTCCCTTGGGCTCACCTCGACATTGCGGGGATGGCATGGTCCTCCAAGGATACCGCGACCGTGCCGAAGGGCGCCACCGCGTTTGGCGTCCGGCTCCTCGACCGATTCGTAGCGCAGCACTACGAGAAGGGGTAGGGCCTCCCCTTGGGAGAGATTGGCTTTTACCACCTTTCGTCGACGTCGCTCGAGAGGTCGCTACCCAAGCTACTCGAGCGCGCATGGACACAAGGCCAAAGGATTGTGGTCAGGGCAGCTTCTCCGGAACGCGTCGAACATCTTAGCGCTGCGTTATGGACTTACGGGGAGGCATCATTTCTGCCGCACGGCTCGGACCGGGATGGGAATCCTGGCATGCAACCGATCTGGGTCACTCACCGCAGTGAAAACCCCAACGGTGCCTCGCTGTTGGTGGTCGTCGATGGTGTCGAAGCCGAGGACATCGGGTCTTATGCGCGGTGCGCAGATCTTTTTGACGGCAACGATGCCTGTACGGTCGAGGCTGCCCGCGCCCGTTGGCGACGCGCCCGGGAGGCTGGTCATACGCTGACCTATTGGCAGCAGACGGTGTCGGGCTGGGAGCGAAAGTCGTAAGCAGGCGAGGTTGCTGAAAAATTGCGGCGCGAGTGCGCCACAGATATAAGCTGAGCTTTCCCCGAGTGAGATTTATGATGGCCATCGAACGGACGCTGTCGATCATCAAGCCGGATGCAACGCGTCGCAATCTGACCGGGACGATCAACAACCGCTTTGAAGAGCGTGGGCTGCGCATTGTTGCACAGAAACGGATCCGGCTTACCGAGACGCAGGCGGAGCGGTTCTACGAGGTGCACGCAGAGCGTCCCTTCTACCGCAGTCTGGTAGCATACATGAGCTCGGGTCCTATCGTCGTTCAAGTGCTCGAAGGAGAAGATGCAGTAGCGCTAAACCGAGAAATCATGGGGGCGACCAACCCTGCAGACGCCGCTCCGGGGAGCATTCGTAAAGACTTCGCCGAATCGATCGAAGCAAATTCGGTGCATGGCTCCGACTCGCTGACGAACGCCGCTCATGAGATAGCCTTTTTCTTCTCCGCGATCGAAATATGCCCGTAAGTCGGACCCCTGAGCGCGGGTAGCAGACCCGGTAAGCACAGCGAGTGTTGACGGCAATAGACAAGGACGAGCGAACCCCGTCCGCTTTGTCTCGGCTGACTTCAGCTCGCATAGCCAGGCGGGTAGCGGCTTGGTGTGAAGCCGGCCTTGACGCAACCGCACTGCCGTTCTTCCCACTCCTCGTCATCGTGCCGAGGGGGGTAGCGGCACTCATCTCGGTTGCCGGGCTGTGCGCGGCGGGTTTGGTGTTGTCTACGGGGGGACCGAAGTCGCGCCCGGCTCTCGCCACTGTAGGGGCGCTGCTCGGGTGTCTCCTCCTGTGGGGGATGGCTTCAGCCATCTGGTCGGTGGATTGGCTGCGCAGCCTGATCATCACCGCCCGGCTGGCCGGACTGTTTGCCGCCGGCCTTGCGCTGGTCTACGCAGCGGAATCGATCAAGGCGCCGGGGCGGCTGACGTTCTTATTGCTGGGCGGTCTCGCCCTCGCAGTCACTTTGACCGCGGCCGATTTTGTCACCCACGGGGCGGTCGGGGCGCCCTTTACCGACCGAGCCTATCAGCCGGCCGGGCTCAACCGCGCGTCGGTTTCGTTTGCGATCCTGTTATTGCCGATGACCGCCGTGCTGGTCAGCAGAGGCTTGCCGATTTGCGCCCTTTTATTGGCGACCGCGACTGGAGCGATGATCTTTATACTGGCCGGAACGACGGCAAAGACGGCGCTGGCAACCGGCGTGGCGATAGCTTTGCTGCTCTATCTTTCGCGCAGCCGCACCGCGCATGCCGCTGCAGTCATATCGGTTCTTGTCATCATTACCGCACCCCTCACTTTCGCGCGGCTCGGGTGGTCGCCTGAGGTTACCGAAACGGCCGATGCGGTCAAGCTCTCGGCTGGGCACCGGGTATGGATCTGGTCGTTCGCCGGTGACCGTATCGCGGAGCGCCCGCTTGCCGGCTGGGGTCTCGATGCCTCGCGGTCGATCCCCGGCGGCAAAGACCCGATCCGACCCGGCGAGACTTGGTTGCCGCTACATCCGCATAACGCGCCACTGCAACTCTGGCTTGAACTGGGCGTGCCCGGCGCGGTGCTGTTCGCACTGTTGGTTGCCTATGTCTGGCACGCGCTCGCCATTGCTCCCTGGTCACGAATATTCGGCGCCGCGACGGGCGGAAGCCTGGCAATTGCCATGATCGCCTGCATAGCCGCCTATGGGATCTGGCAGGAATGGTGGCTCGGAGAGTTGTGGTTTTCGCTGTTCAGTGTCCTGGTCATGTCACGCGTCGCGCCCGCTACGATCGTCCGAGCGGAAATACCACCGCTCGCCCGCCTTCGATGAATAACGACGGGTCCCTGAAACAGTTGGGTTTATAGCGCGGGTTTCGCGCCATCCGGATGTTACAGGAGAAAAATTGCCATCCCGACAAGGATGATGACGATGATGGCGAGCGCATATTTGATCAGTCGCGTGAACCCGATCCACGTTCGACGATGCCGTTCAAGC
>Ga0306920_100008068_pt1 | contig 13949 bp, 10 predicted proteins | sample flu12Cox44000170_FD_204666 | JGI IMG/M metagenome (GOLD analysis project Ga0306920, IMG submission 204666) | Lab enrichment of tropical soil microbial communities from Luquillo Experimental Forest, Puerto Rico - flux4day.12C.oxic.44.000.170 (v2)... | ecosystem: Environmental > Terrestrial >...
AACAGCGCAAAGCCGCGGTGTGCCTGATCCTGGCCGGGCAGCGGGCCACCGTCGCGTGGACCGGCGGGTCCGGCGTCCGGGTCAACCTGTCCACCGTGGTGTACGGCCTGCTGGCCCGCGACTCCGAAGCCCGGCACGCCGTCGGCGCTGAGAACGAGCTCCCGGACATCTCCGAGTACTCCCGTGGCGAGGCGGGGTACTTCGGCATCTACTCGGTGCGGCAGAAAAGGCTCACCCAGCGCGGCCGGACGTTCTACATCGGCAAGCTTGCCGACCAGCGGGAGATCGTCGCCCGCCGCGATCCTGGCGATCGCCCGGTCCTGGAGAGCGCCGGCGAGACCACCAAGGCCGCTCCTGCCGCTCCCCGGGAGCAGCCCGGGAACGCTCTCCGGGACCGCCTGGCTCACGTCGGCGAACTGAACGAGGGGCGCCCGCTTCCCGCAGCAACCCCGCTAGGAGCGCTCCCGGTGGTCCCTGGCGTGCCCCCGGAGGTCATGACGGTCCTGTACCTGCTGCTCGCCTCCGGCCGCACCTCAGCCACAGCGGTCGGCCTCCGGCTGGGCGTGTCCAAGACCACCGCGCACGGGTACCTCGCCGCGATGCGCGACTACGGCTTCGCTGAGGTGGCCGGCGGAGGCCGGTCCTCGGGCTGGCAGCTCACCGCGCGACCCGAAGTACCGGAACAGATGCGGGAACCGCTCCGCCAGTACGCCACCGCCAGCCAGTACACCACCCTGGAGGACCTCGCGCAGGCCGTGCACGACGGCCTGGTCGAAACCGACGACGAGACGCGGGACGTCCTGGAGGAGGTCCGCCGGATCGCCGGCCGGAAACGGCTCTCGCTGGTCCCCGACTCGCCGGGCAACGGAGAGTGACCGGTGTATTCGTTCGCTAATCGTTCGGATAATCGTCCGCCAATCGTTCGCGGCGCTGCTTACCGGGTGGCGCCGAACGATTGCGAACGATTCCCCGTGGGTCGCGTGCGCGTCCCCTCTGAACTGACAGTCCGTGACGGAAGGCGGCCACCGTGACCGGATACGAGGAGACTCTCCTCACGCGCGCGGAAGTCCTCGAGGACGGCGGCGACCTGGTCCAGGCGATCACCGCGATCCTCGCGGGCGCGCAAAGCGCGGGCGTGGACCGGGCCGCTGTCATCAGCCTGGCCGCCGCCGCCCGCGCGCTTGACCCGGGAGCTGCTACCGCCTACGAACCGGGCGGCAAGCACGACCGGCTGCCCGGCGGCGGGTACCGCTCCGATGGCGAGTTCCTCGAGGCCGCCGCCGACGCCGAAGGTGACGTGCTAGAACGGCTCCGCGACGTTGACAAGCTTCAGGAGCGGCTGGCTGCGGCGATGGACGACGCTCAAGCCGCGCTCGGTGCCGCCTACGCGATGGCCGTCAGGGACCCGTGCACCGGATGCCACGGAGCTAAGGAGGCCGCGATCGCCGAAGCGCTACGCCGCATCGGCCTGTGCGAGGCCGCCGCGGAGATCCTGGACCCGCTCGCCCAGCGGCTCGGCCAGGCGCTCGGCCGGCTCCGGCAGCTCCCCGAGGACCTCGGCGAGGTCTACGAGCTGGTGTACGAGTTCATCCGCAAGGGCGGCAAGCTGCCCGTCTTCGCCCGGTGGATCGAAGGTCAGGGGACGCGTGCATGAGCACCAGATGGGACCCGCCCAAGCCATCCGCTGTCCGCATCTATGACGTGCTGCTCGGCGGCCGCGACAACTTCGATGCCGACCGCAAGGTGGCCGGCGAGCTGACCCGGATCTACCCGGGCGTGCCCGGCCTGGCCCGGGAGAACCGCGCCTTCCTCGCCCGCGCCGTCGGCTGGGCCACCGGCCAGGGCATCGGCCAGTTCATCGACCTGGGCGCAGGCGTGTCCGTCCGGGCGCCGCTGGAGAACATCCACCAGACGGCCAGGAAAACCAGCAAGGCGGCCAGGGTGTGCTACGTCGACAATGACCCTTATGCGGCAAGACACGGCAGGCTGCTGCTGACCGGAGACGGGATGACCTACGCCGAGGCTGACCTGAGGGATCCGGAGAAGGTCCTAGCGCAGACGGACGTGACCGCGGTCATCGACCTTGCCGAACCGGCATGCCTGATCTTCGGCCTGGTGTGAACCAGTTCCCGGCCGGTCAGGCCCGCGAGATCATCGCCGGGTACGCGGACCTGGCCGCGCCGGGCAGCCTGCTCGTCATCTCGTGCGGGCGGGTCGGCGACGCCAGGATGTGGGCCCAGCTCGCCGAGGCCTTCACCGCCGCGGACGCCTGCAACCACACCCGGGAGGAGATCGCAGGATTCCTCGGTGGCCTCGAGCTTGCGCCGCCGGGGCTCGTCCCGGCGCAGAACTGGCGGGGCGGCTGGCACGACGCGCCAGCGGCGCCGCCAGGACCCGCTTACGTGCTCGGCGGCGTCGCGCGGAAAGGCTGACGCGCCTCAAGAAGGCCGCAGTATCCCTGACATGGCAGGCCGTACTAAGTTCCGCATATGAGCCCTGAGGTCACCGCGGCGTGGATCGCGGCCGGCGTTGGCGTCCTTACAGTGGCCGCCACGGCGGTTACGCAGTATTTCAGCCGCCGTGCCACTAGCCAGGACACCAAGCAGCAGCTCGAAGACCAGCATGGGCAGCAGGCCCAGGCGTTCGCGGAGCAGCGTGACCAGCAGGCCCAGGCGTTCGCGGAGCAGCGTGACCAGCAGGCCCAGGCGTTCGCGGAGCAGCGTAAGCAGCTGGACAGGACGCTTGCTGAGCAGCGGTCCCGGACGCTGAACGAGCGGTTCGCCACGGCGGCCGGGCAGCTTGGCGGTGATAAGCCGCCAGCGGTCCGGCTTGCCGGGGTTTATGCCATGGCGGTTCTAGCGGATGACTGGAAGGAAAAGCGGCAGACCTGCGTCGATGTGCTGTGCGGTTATCTGCGCATGCCGTATGAGCCTGATCCGGGCGAGAAGGCTCCCGGGCCGGAGCGGCTTGATTTCAGGGCCAGCCGCGAAGTGCGCCACACCGTCATCCGGCTCATCGGTGACCATCTGCGCTCTGGGGCGGCGGTTTCCTGGCAGGGCCTGAACTTTGACTTCACCGGCGTGGTTTTCGACGGCTGCGACTTCGGCGGCGCCCGATTCCCCGGCGGGAATGTGCTGTTTACCGGCGCCGTGTTCTCCGGCGGGCAGAACAACTTCACGCACGCTGAGTTCTCCGGCGGCGAGGTCTACTTCGACGGCGCCGTGTTCTCCGGCGGCGCGGTCGGCTTCGACGACGCCGTGTTCTCCGCCGGCGAGGTCGCCTTCCGCGGCGCCGAGTTCTCCGGCAGTACGGTCAACTTCAACCGGGCTGAGTTCTGCGGCACCGCGGTCAGCTTCGCCGGCGCCAAGGTTTCCGGCGGCAGAGTCTGGTTCTACCGCGCCAAGGTTTCTGGCAGCAGGGTGAACTTTGGCGACACGAGATTCCTCGACGGCATGAGGTTCTCCGGCGGCGAGGTCTACTTCGAGGAGGCTGAGTTCTCTAGCGGCGTTGTCCGCTTCCGCGGCGCCAGGTTCGACGGCGCCACGGTCTCTTTCCTCCGCGCCGTGTTCTCCGGCGGCACGGTCAGCTTCGCCGGGACCGGGTTCGGCGGCGCCGTGTTCTCCGGCGGCTGGGTCGACTTCGACGGCGCCAGGTTCACCGGCGGCGCGGTCGACTTCCGCGGCGTCGAGTTTTCCGGCGGCACGGTCGACTTCACCGGTCCCGGTGACTGGTCGGTCCCGCCCGCATTCCGCTGGACAGACACGCCACCCCCGGGCGTGAAGCTCCCCAAGAAGGACGATCAATCCCAGACGTAGGGCGGCCTGGCTTCGCGCCCTCCTGCGGTCTGCAGGGTGGGCTCGTCCCGGCGCAAAACTGGCGGGGCGGCTGGCACGATGTGCCCGTGACCCCGCCAGGACCCGCGTACGTGCTCGGCGCCGTCGCCAGGAAGCCGGACCGGGAGCGCGGCGTCACGCCAGCATCGACCTGACGCTGGACCGCGGGAAGCCCGGGAACTGACGCTCGCGCGAGCTGCGGGAAGCGTGTCAGTGCGGCCAGAGGATGGCCAGGAGCACGGCGATCCCGAGCACGACGGCGATCACGTCCAGGGCGTGGACCCGGTAGCCGCGGAGCCGGGGCGGACGCGGAGCGGGGCGGGTTTCGCGGATGGTGACCCGGGTGCGGCGTGGCGTCAGGGGTGCCGGGCCCAGGTGCGGCGGGGGCTGGAGGAGTGTGCTGGCGGGGCCGCCGCGAGGGGGGAGGGGGTCGCGGCGGCCCTGCCGGCGCGGGGAAGGGCGGCTGGTGCAGGGGTCCGCTCGGTGCATGCTCGCTCTTTCCCTGTGCGGCTGCCGGCGGGGGCGGCGGCTGCCGTGCGTGCCTGTCAGGTCCATGTGTCGCGCATGCGGGGCTCCTCTCTGACCGGGGCCGCGTCGTCGCCGGGCGGTTTCACTGCCATTGGACGCGCATGTGCCGTCTCCCTCCGGCGCTCGGGTACACGTCCCATTCCACCCCCGGTGCTGTTGCTCTGTGTAGGCGAACCAACCGGAATAGTCACTAGAATGACTCAGCGTAAGCGATTATGACTATACGTGTCTAGTCAGTATGGGCTGCGAGTGGTTAGTAGGAGCTCCTGGCTGCTCGCCGGACGCCCGCAGCTGGGCCTTCAGGTCCCCGATGTCCCACCTCGCCTGCCCCCGGGCGTTCGCAGCGCGGGCACGACAAGGCCACTGGCCGCCCACCGCTGGAGCGTGCTCTTGCCGACGCCGATCGCCTTCGCGGCGATCGTCGTCGTCATGTAAGGCTCATAACGTCCTGTCCTACGGCACCGACCATTTACGCCGCCGACCGGACGAGGCGGACGAACTGACCCGGATTTACCCCAGGGCTGCGCGCTGTGGTCTCCGAGGGCAGGAGAGTTCCTTTCCTGCGCGGTCACCTGGCCGGTCAGGCGGGATATCGTCCAGCTCGCCGCCCTGGGATACGGCATCCCGATAACGGCGCAGTACCACCGCGCGAGAACTGCACTGGTCCCGCCTGGACGCCGCCGCCCGCCGTGAACCCCCGACGCCACGGTGGCCTGGGTCGACCGTAACCCACTGGTCACCTTGGAGCCGCGCCGCCCAGGCGATCTCAGAGCCCGGGCATAGGCATGATGTAGAAGACCGCGGCCCTCCTTCGCCGTGCTGTGCATGGCCGGATCCGTCGTCCCGAGCGCCGACTGCGCCAGAGCGTTCACGTGGCCGGTCTTACACTCGGCATCCATGGATCACCAGACCGCGGTTTCGGATAACCGCCAGGCGCTCGAGGTGACGCTGAGATTCGGGAACCGCCACCTCGGGCCGGCCGAGTGGGAACCGGCAGCGAACTCGGAGGCAGCTGCCGAGCTCGCCAGCACGGAGAAGCGCGCGGACGGCACCCTGTGGGGCGAGAACCCTCCCCGGACGGCCTACGCAGCGGCCAACCTGATGATGACTGCGGTCTTGGATAACCTCGCCGGCATCGGCAAGCTGCTTGATGACCAGATGCCGGTTATCGGGCCGACGATCCTTGCGCGCTCCGCGATCGAGATCGCCGCCAGTGTCTTCTGGCTCATGGAGCCGGACATTGGAGTCGTGAACCGGGTCTGCCGCGAGCTCGCGCTGAGCCTGACCAGCGCGCGCCGGGCCGGGCAGATCGCTCGCGAGTTCCAGGACCAGGGCTTCACGCTCCCCGCGGAGGTCGCGGCGGTTGCCCAGGACGAAGCCCGGGTCTTGCAGCGGATCGCCGACCTGGGTATCGCCCCGCCGACCGCGGGTTACTTGCCCAGGGTCGGGACCGAACAGGCCGTGTCGGACACGGCGGCGACGGCCGCGATGCTCAAGGCGGTGATCCCGCCGACCGCCCCGCCAGAGTTCGTCTACCGAGCGTACTCGGCCGTGACGCACGGCCAGATTTACGGGCTGATGAACTTCACGGCGCCGACCGTTTCCTCGGACGGCTCGGCACTCCGGCACTGGTACCTCCCGCCGGAGGTCCTGGACAGCACCGTCCAGGTGACGATCGGGGCGTTCCGCGAGGTGTACAGGCGGATCAACAAAGTGATGGGTTGGGGGAAGCTCGAGGGCGACCTGTGGGAGATCAGGCTCTGGAAGATCTACGGCCGCTGACCGCGCCTACGACGCCCTGGTCTTGCCGTCCCTGATCTGGCGCGGACGGTCAGCAGTGAAACGATGCGCGTGACCGTTCGGTAGTGAACGACCAGGCAGCTCCGATGGTCGGCGAAAGCACAGGACCCGCTAACGAGAGCACAGTGACACGGTCCTGAATTACAGGAACGGCGCTTTACCGCCTGCTCGCCCGGCTCGGTGCCGCCGCTACGGACATCCTTCACCTACTTCCGACGTGGACTGTACAAAGTTGTTCTATGTGTTAGTCTAGCGCTGGAAGATCGCCCGAACCGGCGACGCCCGCTTCCCTGGAGGGGTCAAGTGAACGTAACTGCACGCCAGGCTGCCGAGGTCATCCAGCAGCATCTGGGCCCGAACGCTCCGACAATCACGCACGCTAAGGTCGGTCGGCTCGTGGCGACCGGCGTCTTCACCGACATCAGCAAAACCAAGTGGCTGGCCCTCGACTATGACCAGGTCAAGGCGTTCGCGACACGAACGCGGTATCTGCCGCGGCCTAGCATCCCGTACGACCGGATCATGCGCGTGTCGGTGATCGCGATGCGGCCGGACCCGATAACCGGCCGGAACGGGCAGCAATGGCGAGGCTGGGCGGGCATCGATCATCTCAATGCCCGCGGCCTGCCGGCCTGGGAAGTTCTGCACGCGTGGACAGGCGTATGGCCTGTCAGCGACGAGACGGCCAACAGCGTCACCGGCTGCCCGCTAGTGGGCTCGAACTGGGGTTACGTTCATCCGGACCTCTGCCGGGTTATCACTGCGTGGTGGCGCGAACCGCAAAGCGGGCGCGTTGCATTCGACACAAGGCCTGACGCAGCTCTCCAGAGAGTTATCGGCACCGGCATCTGGGTTGATATCCCTCCTGGCAGCATCGCCGATCTCCTCTAGCTGCTAGAGCCCGGAATCTAGCCACCAGAACACTTCTGCAGCCGTGCTTAGGTGGCGCTGAGCCTGTGCAGAGGTCGGCTCCGCGCCGCGGTGAGCAACACCGTTCCGCGCAGTGATGAGAGCCCGGAGCCTATCCCACAGGGACTCGTTTTCCTCGCGCAGCGAGCGGCCCTTCACAGTCTTGCACCGGTCATCGAAGTAGTGCAGGAGCGGCTTCCCGCCGGCCGTAATCTGCATGCCCAATACCATCTTGACCTTGGTCTCGCAGGCCGTCACCGCGAGGAATATGGCGGTCTGGGGGTCCGGGTATGCGGACCAGAGCTTGCCGAAAGCCGATGACAGGAGCCGTTCGGGAAGGCCGCCATCGTGAGCAGTCTCTCCGGCGAGGATGTCAGGCAGGCTGCCCAGTAGTGAGGAGCTAGTCAGCGCGGATCCGCCGCCCGGCAGGCTGGCGAACATCGTGAACGGGATCGGTCGGCCAAGCGAACCCGCCCGTACGGCGATGGCGCCTCCGGAGTCAGCGTCGGAAAGCCGAGACTCGAACGGGATCGGCGTCCCGGTGGGCGCGACCCAGTACTGCCGAAGCCGAAGACGCACCCACGCGAGGAACTGCCGGGCAATGGCAGACGCAGTTTCCGATAGTGAGTCAAGCAGCCCGGCGGTCTCCGGACCGGGTCGAGACGGCCCAATTCCGGTAAGCGGCCGTCGGCTCAGAGATGGCGCTCCGGTTTCGACCTCGATCACGAAATGCTCGACCTCGACCAGGTCAGAGCCATCCGGATGCTTACCAGAATCAAATACCGAACCGGGCAGCCAGATCCACGCCTGGAAATCCTCGCCCAGACTGACTGGACCCCATCGGGTCGCAAGCATGTCCCGGGTCATGCACAGCCCCTCTGCGGCGAACGCGAACTGGCCCCAGACCCGGGAAACAGTCATGTCTTGCGCCATAACCTGACATTGCCACCGCGCGGGGGCCGAAGCAGCCAGATGGGCTGTCAGCGAGTCTTAATTTTCAGTTACATTCGCGAGCGTTCAACGCCGTCCGCTGCGACCGGCTACCAGGGCTGGATCTTCCATGTGAGCACAGCCAGGGCACTGAGACGGTTTTAGAGACACAACAGGTATGGCAGACACCGCAGCCGCCACCTTCGCCTTCTCCGTCCTCGACCGCCTGGTAGATGAGCCTATGCTCATCGGTCTCGCCGGCATCTCCACCGACGCCCAGCTACTGCATGACGCGCTGACCAAGCTCGGATGCGGCCGGATCCTCCTTGAGAAAGTCAGCACGCCAAGGCAGCCGAGCGCCTGGCGCAGCCGCCGCGCTCGGCAACCTGCGCCCCAGCGACACCCTGGTCGTCGGGAAGCATGATCGCCTCGGTCGCTCCGTCAAGGAAGTGCTCACCATCGCCGGCAAGCCACTCCGACAGCTACACCGGGTCAGGGGCAAGTTCTTTTCCACCATGACGGCCGCGCTCGCCGGCTCGAGCGGGCCACCATCAACGAGCGCACCGTGGCCTGGCTGACGGCGTACCGGAGCTTGACGTAAAGGGCCGTTATCGGCACTAGCCCCATCCGGCTGGCAGGATGCTGACCCCGGCGAGCACCGGCTGGAGGAGATCGAGGCCGAGCGGTTCGCTGAGCGGCTCGGCGCCCGGCGGTGCCGGGCCAGCGCAAGCTCAACCCGCCGGAGGCGATTAGGGACTCCTGGCGGTGATAACTTCGGTCACCGCGCCACATGGGAATGCTCGTGCAGCGGACGGAACTGTTCGCGCGGAGGGTAGGAGAAAATGGGCGTTCGGCCGGAAGATTGACGACTGGCGCGCTAGCCGACGGGATCGTGTGCTGGATCGGGTTGAACGCCCAGTTGCATCTACCCGCCTTCAGGAGCGATGCGGGATAACGTGACATCGGAAAACGATGACGAGCTGCGATGAGGGGGATCCAATGCCGCCGAGGCAGGGCAAGCCTGAGCAGGTGAAGAGCCTCGAGGCCACGCTGTGGGAGGCGGCCGACCGGCTGCGGAGCCGCGTCGATGCTGCTGAATACAAGCACGTCGTCCTTGGATTGATCTTCCTCAAGTACGTCTCTGACGTCTTCGCGAAACGGCGTGAAGAGCTGCAACGGCTAGTTGATGATCCGGACAGCGACTACTTCATGCCGACCAACGACGCGAAGGCGTCGGTGCTGGAAGACCGCGACGAGTACGCCTCCGAGGGCGTGTTCTGGGTGCCGGAGGGGCACCGCTGGGACGATCTTCGCAAGGCCGCTAAGCAGACCGATATCGGGGAACGCATCGATGCGGCGATGGACGCGATTGAGAAGGAGAACCCGAGCCTGCGGGGAGTTCTGCCGAAAAGGTACGCACGGCGCGAACTGACCCCGGTGATGCTCGGCGGGCTGATCGACACCTTTTCTCGTAAGGATCTCGCCGGCGCAGAGCACAAGGGCCTGGACGTCCTCGGCCGGGTCTATGAGTACTTCCTCGGTAAGTTCGCCACGGCCGAGGGCAAACTCGGCGGCGAGTTCTACACACCGCGCTCAGTCGTTCGGCTGATGGTCGAGATGCTGGAGCCGTTCCACGGGCGCGTCTTTGACCCGGCCTGTGGCTCGGGCGGGATGTTCGTGCAGGCCGAGGAGTTCGTCGAAGCGCATGGCGGGCGCCGCAGCGACATCTCGGTGTTCGGACAGGAGCAGAACCCTACTACGTGGCGGCTGGCGAAGATGAACCTCGCGCTGCGCGGGATCGAAGCCAACCTCGGTCCGGAGTGGGGCGACTCGTTCCACCACGACATGCACCCGGACTTGCGCGCCGACTTCATCCTCACCAACCCGCCCTTCAATGTTAGCGAGTGGGGCGGCGAGCGGTTGCGTGACGACCCTCGGTGGCGCTACGGGGCGCCGCCTGTTGGCAATGCCAACTTCGCCTGGATCCAGCACATGCTGCACCACCTATCGCCGATAGGCACGATGGTTACCGTCCTGGCGAACGGATCGCTGTCATCACAGCAGTCCGGTGAGGGAACAATCCGTCGGGACCTCATCGAGGCTGACCTTGTGGAGTGTATTGTCGCGCTGCCGAGCCAACTCTTCTACACCACGCAGATCCCGGTCTGCCTGTGGTTCCTGACGCGCGACAAGTCCGGCAAGGCCCGCAAGGCCGGGCCTGGGGTCAGCCTGCGGCGGCCCCGTTTCAACGAGGTGCTGTTCATCGACGCACGCACCCTCGGGCACATGGTTTCGCGCACGAACCGCGAACTCTCTGCCGAGGACATTGCGCGGATCGGCGCCACCTACCACGCTTGGCGGGGCGAGGACGGCGCCCTCAGGCCGTATGAGGACATTCCCGGCTTCTGCGCCGCAGTTAACCTCGACACGATCCGCGAGCATCAGCACGTGCTTACACCGGGCCGCCACGTTGGCAGCGCGGCCGTAGAGGACGACGGTGAGCCCATCGACGAGAAGATAGCAAGGCTGACAAAGGAGATCCGCGACGGCTTCGCCAAACGCGCCGAGCTTCAAGCTAAAGTCCTCGCCGCCCTCGACTCACTCCAGGCCGCCGAAGATGCATGAGCGGTGGGCGACTCGTCCGCTCAAGGACGTTGTCGGCCTTCAACGTGGCCATGACTTGCCCGCGCGCCTGCGTCGCGCGGGTTCAGTGCCTGTCGTCTCCAGCGGCGGTCGGTCAGGCTGGCACAACGAGTCGATCTCCGATGGTCCCGGGGTCGTACTCGGTCGAGCGACTAACCTTGGCAAGCCGTACTGGGTCGAAGGACCGTACTGGCCGCTCAACACCACTTTGTATGTCCGGGACTTCAAGGGAAACGATCCCCGGTTCGTCTTCAACCTCTTCGAGACATTGGACCTCACGGGGTTCGACTCGGGCTCTGTCCAGCCAATGCTCAATCGCAACTTCATCGCGAACGTGCCTGTACGTCTTCCCCCTCTGGAGGAGCAGCAGCGTATTGCGGGTGTCCTCGGGGCCTTCGATGACCTCGTCGAAGTAAATCAAGAGATCCGGACAAAGCTGGATCGCAAAGGTATCGCTATTATTGAGGATATGGTTCTGCGTCAGCCAGATCTGGACTTTATAACTCTCGGGGGCGCGGCGCGGGTGATCGAGACTGGGCGCCGACCGCACGGTGGCGTTCGTGGAATCAGTGAGGGTGTCCCGTCCATTGGCGCCGAGAGTATTGATGGCCTCGGCGTGTTCGACTTCTCCAAGACCAAGTTCGTCCCGGCTGACTTCGCGGCGCAGATGCGGGTTGGAGTGCTTGAGAGCCGCGATGTCTTGATCTACAAGGATGGTGGCAAGCCGGGTGACTTCCGACCCCACGTCGGGATGTACGGTGACGGGTTCCCGTTCACGCGAATGACGATAAATGAGCACGTCTACCGGGTTCGCGCTGCTTCGCCGCTGACAGAGCCGTATCTCTACTTCTGGCTATCGACCGAAACGAGTATCGCTGCAATGAGAAGGCTTGGCACTGGTGCTGCCATCCCGGGCCTGAACAGTACAGCACTTAAGTCGATTCCTGTTGCCATTCCGCCAACGAACATACAGCAGAGGTTGTTTCCTGCGCTCGAAGCATTCGTAGGCGAGTCCCTGGCGGCCGCATCCGAGGCGCGGCGACTGGCTAAGGCACGCGACGAGTTGCTCCCGCTGCTGCTCTCGGGGCAGGTACAAGTCAAGGATGTGGCGGCGTGAGTCCGGCGCTTCGGGAGGCTGACCTAGAGACGGTCGTGCTCGATCTGCTCGACACACTGGGCTGGACGATCAGGCATGGCCCGGAGATCGCGCCAGGCGAGCTGGCCGCGGAGCGTGGTGACTATCGCGAGGTCGTCTTGGTTGAGCGGCTGCGCGATGCGGTGGTCGGGCTGAATCCGGAAATCCCGCTCGACGCTGTGGAAGATGCCGTCAAGACGGCGCTGCGGCCGGAGTCGCAGGTGGCCGAGTCGGAGAACTGGCGCGCATACCGGCTACTGGTGGAGGGTGTACCGGTCGACTTCCGAGGCAACGACGGGACCATTCGCTCGGCCCGGGTCCGGCTGTTCGACTTCAACGACCCCGGGAATAACGACTACCTTGCGGTCAACCAGTTCACCGTGCTGGGCACCCGGGAGCGCCGCCCGGATGTGGTGCTGTTCGTCAATGGCCTGCCGCTGGTGCTGATGGAACTCAAGCGTCCCGGAGATGAGAACGCGACGCTGCGTGGCGCGTTCAACCAGATCCAGACCTACCGGGCCCAGATCCCCGACGTCTTCACCTGGAACCAGGTGACGGTGATCTCCGACGGCACGCAGGCTCGCGCGGGTTCGTTCACTGCTGGCTGGGAGCATTTCGCGCCGTGGAAGACGATCGATGGCCGGGATCTTGCGCCGAGCGGGTGGCCGCAATACGAGGTGCTTGTCCAGGGGATGTTCCAGCCTGCGGTGCTGCTCGACCTGGTCCGCAACTTCGTCGCCATGTATGGCGAGGGCAGGCGGATGGCGAAGCTGGTCGCCAAGTACCACCAGTACTGGGCGGTCCGCAAGGCGGTTGACTGCACGGTCGATGCGGTCGAGGGGAACGGGCGGGCCGGCGTCGTCTGGCACACCCAAGGCTCAGGTAAGAGCCTGGAGATGCTCTTCTACACCGGCAAGCTAACCCGGCATCCGGCCATGGAGAATCCGACTGTCGTCGTGCTGACCGACCGCAACGACCTGGACGACCAGCTCTTCGACGAGGTATTCGCCGACGCGAATGTCGGCGCTCCACTGCCCGAGGCGCCGGTCCAGGCCGATTCGCGTGAGCACCTCAAGCAGTTGCTAGTGGCGCGCGAGGGCGGCGGCATCATCTTCTCGACGATCCAGAAGTTCGGGCTGTCGCAGGCAGATAAGGACGCCGGGCGGGCGTTCCCGCTGTTGTCGGATCGAGTCAACATCGTCGTGATGGTCGACGAGGCGCACCGCTCAAACTACGATTTCGTGGACGGGTTCGCCCGGCACCTGCGCGACGCGCTGCCCAATGCGACCTACATCGGGTTCACCGGCACGCCGATCGAGAACGCGGACCGTTCGACCCGTCAGGTGTTCGGCGACTACATCGATATCTACGACCTGACCCAGGCGATCACCGACGGCGCGACCGTAAAGGTGTACTACGAGCCGCGGCTGGCGAAGGTGGAGCTGCCCGCCGAAGCGCACCAGGCCCTGGACGACGCGTTTACCGACGCCACCTCGGGCACCGAGGACGAAGCGCGGGAGCGGCTCAAGACCCGGTGGGCGCGGGTCGAGGCCATCGTCGGGTCCGATAAGCGGATCGGCGAGCTTGCCGCGGACATCGTCGCGCACTGGGAGCAGCGCCGCGAAGTGCTCGCTGGCAAGGGCATGATCGTGGCGATGTCGCGGCGGATCGCCGTGGCGCTGTACAACGAGATTGTCCGGCTGCGTCCGGATTGGCATTCCGATGATCCCGAGCAGGGCCAGATCAAGGTGGTCATCACCGGCTCGGCCGCCGACGACGCGCTGCTGCAGCCGCACATCTATGACGCGAAGACGCGGCGGCGGCTCAAAAACCGCGCCAAGGACCCGGCCGATCCGCTCGAGCTGGTGATCGTGCGAGACATGTGGCTGACGGGCTTCGACTCCCCGTCGATGCACACGATGTACATCGACAAGCCGATGCGCGGCGCGCCGCTAGTGCAGGCGATTGCGCGAGTTAACCGCACCTTCAGGGACAAGCCGGCAGGCTTGGTCGTTGACTATCTCGGCATCGCTGAGGATCTCAAGTCCGCGCTGGCGGATTACACCATGCGCGATCAGGAGAACCAAGAACTCGGCCAGGATCTGCGCGAGCAGGCGATTCCGGCCCTGGTCGAAGAGCACGAAATCGTTTGCACAATCCTCAGTGGGTAC
>Ga0306920_100008070_pt1 | contig 13946 bp, 10 predicted proteins | sample flu12Cox44000170_FD_204666 | JGI IMG/M metagenome (GOLD analysis project Ga0306920, IMG submission 204666) | Lab enrichment of tropical soil microbial communities from Luquillo Experimental Forest, Puerto Rico - flux4day.12C.oxic.44.000.170 (v2)... | ecosystem: Environmental > Terrestrial >...
ATTTGTACCAAGTCTTTCTGTACCATTGGCTCGAAACCAACGACCATGGCCACTACTTGGCGGATGACGATCTTTGAGAGAAACAGGACAAAAAGGAAGCGGATGGCAAGGACGCAGCGAACGGACCGGGAGATCGAAAATCCGATAAGTCCTTTAGATGCGTTGTGATCAATAATGCTGTTTCCGCTGAGATCGTAACCTGCTGAATTCGCTGACCAAATTTTCACAGTTCTTGTGGGATTTCGGCGGTCTCGATCTTCGACTGCGACGCGGTTGGACGTGCGTGCGCCCGAACCGTCCAGCAGTTTCTCAAGATGAGCGAAATTTCCGGGCAGGAAACTGCTGCACACTTGCTGCACGCTACGCCGCAATGGCGACGATTCCTGCACCGCGATCATGCGGGACGGAGCCTACGCAACCGCACTTCAGTTGATCGTAAATGTCGCCGACGCCGATGTCCCTCCTGGGGCAGGGTTAACCACCGTAACCTGAGCCGACCCTGCAGGGCAATATCAGAAGCCGGAATAAAGGCCTTGAGCGTGGCGTTGCCGATATAAGTTGTATCGCGCGGCGAACCGTTCCACTGGACTTGCGCGCCGGGCACGAATCGCGCGCCCGCGACGACTAATTCGAAGTCTCCACCTCCGTGAGCGGCGCTGTTTGGACCCAGCAGCGTAACGAGCGGCGTGAGAGCAGGTTGCGAAAATCCTGTCGTCGCCAGGAAGACGTCGTCAAAACCATTGTTGTCGTTGTCCACTAGATTGCTTGCGCCGGAAAGAAATGACGTGAATTGGCCGTTGCCGGCGGCGCTCAAACCGAAAAAGCCGGCTCGCGGAGTAATGTCCAAACCGCTGTCGCCATTCCCCTGGATGCCGTCCGCTCTCACCGACGCACGTTCCGTCAGCGGGGAGAGGAGGAATCGGCGCCGGCACAGGTATCACGGACAAAGACATCCCTGAAGCCGTTGGTATCGCCAGATACCTGCTGAGTCGCTGCGGAAACGTAACTGATAAACCGTCCGTCGGCGCTGATGGATGGACTGAAACTGTCTCCGTTGGGAGCTGCCTGGTTCAACTGAACCGAGACCAGAGTCGTGGAAGGTGTGCAATTGGCGGTGATCCCATTGCAAGTATCGCGTACAAACACCTCCTTGAAGTGACCATTGGCGGGAAAGGGGATGGAATCGAAGGCCACGTATCTGCCATTGGCACTGATCGCTGCCGCTTCGCTGTCGCGTGGTGTGCTGTCGGCGAAGCCGGTAGAAACCAGAGTTGTAGGCGCACAGTTGTGGCCGGGAGTTCGGTCCACGGTATCGCAGACGTAGACGTGGTTGCGCCCGTCGCCCGGCCCCAGATAGGTTGCAGCCGTCTCAAAGGCCACAAAGCGTCCATCGGCGCTGATAGCACGAGAACTGCTAAGCGCCTTCGGCAGGTTGCCGTTGGTATCCATGGAAACCAGGTAGGTGCTGGGAGTGCAGCCGGTAAAGGCATCGAAGCAGGTATCGCGCACAAAGATGTTCTCAGTGATGTTGGTGATGGGCACCTTCGCATCCAGGTTGGTGGCTGCGGAAGCGAAGGCCACAAACCGGCCGTTAGCGCTGATGGCCGCGGAATGGCTGCGGCCATTGCTGGGGTCGCCGGCCGTGTTGACAGAAATGAGCGAGGTTGTAACGGCATCCGGACAAACCGCCTGGCACATCTTGGTGCGGAAAATATTCAATTGCCCGTTTTTGACTCCGCCTGGCACTAGATTGGTCGCAGTGGTTTCAAAGACCACGAAGACGAAGGCGTTACTCCCGGCGGCGGCGTTAAAGGCTACGTGCCACTGATGGAAGGCTGCTCTGCGGGCCCCTTGGGAGGCGGTACCTTCCCGCCCCACGGCGAAGGAGGCGTCGGCGTGTGAGACCAGGCGGGTGCCTGGCGTGCAGCTCTGGCCCTGGCCCAGGCAGGTATCGCGGAGATAAATTCCGCCAAAGTTGAGATTGTCGCTGGTCAGGTCACTGGCCTGGGAGGCAAAAGCGATGAAACGACCATCCATATTGGAGCTGGGCGAAAAGCTGGCGTCACTGCCGGGATGGCCGTTGTCCGCAGAGAGGCTGACGAGCTGCAAAACCCCGGGTCTTGGAGGCGGATTGATGATTGTAAATAGAAGAGAATTGGATGCTTCGTTGGAAGGAAGATCGACCACCGTAACCGAGGCACTCCCCGCACTGATAGTGTCAGATGCCGGGATCGACGCCGTCAGTGCATTCGAATCCACAAAAGTTGTGGTGCGATTGGAGCCATTCCATCGCACTACCGAGCGGTTCGTCACGAAATTCTGTCCGTGAACCGTTAGAGTGAAGCTCGGTCCTCCCGCGGTTTCAGCGTTGGGGTCCAAACTGGAAATCGTCGGCGTCGGGAACGCTGGAAGCATTTCAAGATCGTGCGAGGCAGTGATCCGCTTACCGCTAGCACGGCAGAAATTCACGACTTGGACTTGGGCTGTACCGGGTCGCGTGAGCAGTTTCGGGGGGATGATGACGCTTAACGACGCGTTGAGGAAGATCGCAGTGAGACGTTGGGCTTGGCCACCAGGAGGGATGAAATCAACTTCACTGCGCCCCGTGAAAGCGGTACCAGCCAAGCTAATGATTGCTGAGCTCGCGCCAGCGACCACAGTGTCGGGACTGATCTGGCTGATGGTCAGACCCTGGTTGCAGTTGATATCAGTATCAGGCTTGGATCCACCCAGCAGCGAACAGCCGGCAGTCGACAAAATCGTTCCTGCAAGCAACGCTATCTCCAGACATTTCACACGCCGTGACATAAGCCCTTGCTTCCTTTCCCATTGATTGAACAGTCAGTTGTGAGTCTCCGAATGAGTTGCGCCGTTACTGACATTGGGCAGCTCCTTGGGGAACAACAGAAATTCCACCGCCTTTCTCGCCATCTCGGCTCGGCCATGAGCGCACCGGCACAAAGCTTGCCTGACCGGAGGAAGAAAGACAGCGAACTCCGACCTCGTCGCGTTCAGCGGCCACCGCCCAAGTGCCCTGGTCGGTCCAATGACGCACCTCTTCCTGATTGCGACTGGTTTGTTTATGGCTTTCGCCGAACGATCGGTAGGTCCCCGATTCGCAGAAGTGAACCTGCAGAAGGAAGTAAGTGCCTCGGAGTGGACTCCCTTGGCGGTAACCGATCAATACTTTGTGAGCGCTAAAGAACTTTTTGACCGCTTGCGCCTGGGGGGTCTGCCTGCGCGCCGAATGAAGGTAGAGGTAGAGCAGATTCCAAAATGAGATAGAGCGCTACTGGAAGTATCTTTTTTATCGCCATCTGCTTCGTCCTGGTCCGGCTTTCAGCCGTCGCGAATAGGCATGGTAGGGACTTAGGCGGGTGGAAGTCCTTTGCGAAAGCTAGTATTTTCCTTGGGGATTTGTTCAAGACTTCATGAGGTGGCCGTTCTTGGCTCGCCCACAGGCGCAACAAACGGTACCGGCGTTTGGGGATGGTTTCGATGTATTGCGCGCTGTCCGGTCCTGTACCAAGCGCCTTTCGCAGGACGGAAATGTGCGAAACGAGGGTGCCTTCCTCGACGAAGGCCATCCGCCCACACTCTCTGCAGCAGCTCGTCTTTTGTAACTGGACTGCCCTGCGCCTCTACGAGCAGAGTGAGGACCTCGATAGCTTTGGGCGTCAGGGCCAGACGCTCGCCATCCCGAAATAGCGCACCGCCACTGGGATCCAAAAAGGAAGGGGCTGACTTCCTAGTGTTGCGCCTGGGGCATTTACAGCAACCCAAGAAATCCACAAGAAAAATACAAGCTTTCGGGGAGGACTTCCACAGAACGAAGGCCACAACATCGGTGGGTGCGCACGCCAAGATCTACAGCCATGAGGCATCTCTGGATCACGGGCGCATCCGAGGGAGGTCTAATGAATTTGCGTTTACTCGAGTCGTGGTCGTTTACAAAGGCGGTGCTTTGGTCACTCATCATTGGCGGAGCACTGCTGATGTCGGCGGGGGCTGCTGCAGATTCCATCACGGAGTGGAACGAGAGGGCGCTTGCCTGTACGACTACGGCAAAACTATTTCCGTATCCTGCCAGTCGCGCGATTGCCATGGTTCACGTGGCCATGTTCGACGCCGCGAACTCCATCGAACACCGCTACTCTGCTTATAAGGTGCAGGTTTCAGCTCCTCCAGGCAGCTCCGCCGAGGCGGCTGCGATCGCGGCGGCGCATTCGGTTCTGCTCAAACTCTTTCCCGACCAGAGTGCCGAGCTGGACGCAGCCTACGCCGCGTCCATGGCCCGAATCCCCGATGATGGGAAGGCGGGTGGGGTGGAGGTGGGAGAAAAAGTGGCGGCCGAGATCGTCTCTCTGCGGGCGAACGACGGGGCGGACGCGCCCAACCAATACCGGCCAGTCACAGCGCCCGGAGTTTATGTCATGACTGTCCTGCCAATCGGGTCCAACTGGCCGGGCGTAAAGCCGTGGCTCATGAAGAGTGGCTCGCAATTTCGTCCGGGCCCGCCTCCCAAGTTGACCAGCCAAGTATGGGCCCGAGACTACAACGAAATTAAGGACGTGGGCGGCAAGAAGAGCACGGTGCGGACAGCCGCTCAAACCGAGATGGGACGCTTCTGGCAGATGGCCGGCCCGGGATCCTGGGCCCCGATCGGCCGCCAACTCGCCGCGACCCCGGGACGAACCTTGCTGCAGAACGCCCGCCTGTTCGCGCTTACGGAAATGGCGGCAGCGGATTCCCAAATCGCAGTGCTCGACGCCAAGTACACGTACAACTTCTGGCGCCCGATCACTGCCATCCGTAACGGCGATATCGACGGCAACGACCAGACCACGCGTGTGGCCGACTGGGAGCCGCTCATCGATACGCCCCTTCACCCGGAGTATCCCTGTGCGCACTGCATCAACTCAATGGCGGTGGCGGCGGTGCTCGAATCCGAATTCGGAAACGGACCGATTCCAGTCCTGACCATGACCAGCTCCACCTTGCCCGGTGTGGTGCACCAGTGGTCGAGCATCAAGGAGTGGACGGATGAAGTTGCGGCGGCACGAATCTACGGCGGACTTCACTATCGAAATTCCACGGTGGTAGGGCAGGAGATGGGCAGGAAGATTGGTGAGCTAGCGGTGAGCTCTTACCTGCGACCCTTGCCTGGCACTCCCCTTGGCCAAGCCCAATCCTCGCCCGCTCCCCCGACCGCACCGGCGGAAGTGCACTCTCTGAAAGTGACCGTTCTTTCGACCATGCTCGCGAATGGAGGGCTTCGGTGAGTGGGGTTTTTCGCCCTCGTGGAACCGGATGGCAAGAAGATCCTTTACGATACGGGAGCCTGGCCCAATACTATTCTTCAAAACGCCAAAGACCTGGGGCTCGACCTCAGCGATGTGCAGAGCGTAGGTTCTAAGTCAGCCAGCGCCTCGACGTCTCCCTGGCGAAATTCAACGTGGGCCAGTTCCGCGTGCAAAGCCTTCATCTGCGCGAGGTGCAAGAGATTGTTTTCAAGATCCACGCCCAGCACACGTCCCCGTCCGCAGAAACTTTCGACGCGGTGATATGTGTGTTGGGCATCTTCTTTCTGCCGGACATGGCGGCAGGCGTACGCGGTCTGTGGAGACTGGTTCGGCCCGGCGGGCAGATGGCCATTACTACCTTTGGGCCACGGGCCTTTGAGCCCGGCGACTCTGCTTTCTGGCGGGCAGTGCTCCACGAACGTCCCGACGTTTATAAGGCATTCAATCCCTGGGACCGCATCAACGAGCCGGCTGCCTTGGCTGCGATGCTGCTCGAAGGTGGGACGACGACGCCAGAAATAGTGGCAGAATCCGGCTTTCAAGCGATCGATTCACCGGAAGATTTCTGGACCCTCGTGCTGGGATCGGGTTACCGGGGCACAATCCAGCAGCTCGACCAGGAAGCATGTGGGCGCGTGTGCCTGGCTACGATCGATTCCCTCTCCAGGAACAGCGTGAGCCGGGTGGAAACGAATGCGCTGTACGCAATCTGCCGCAAGCCATGACCGTCCGGCGCCCGCCGGGCCTGTGATCGTAGCGATTTCGCCTGCGCTGCGGTTGGGCTGGGTCCGATCGTTGCAGGTAAAGCTGTCCACAGCCTCAACGCATTGAGGGAGGAATCATGTCACAGTTTATGAGATCTGTCTTGTTGGTGGCGGCTATTTTGCCGCTTGCTGATGTGAATCCATGCCCTGCATCAGCTTTGTAAGGCGGCGATGAAAGTCTTGGAATCGAGGATCAGGCCGAAGCGGATCAAGCATGGCTTGCGTCGTGATGTTGGTCAGCATGAAAGAGCGCTCACGGTAGGCCCGCTCCAGATATGCCAGGGCCTGATCGTTGTCACCTAACCCCGCATAAACAAATGCCAAGTGAACCGGCGAAATGCTCGAGCGATGGGCCAGCTCCGCCAGTAGCTGTCTCGCCGGCCCCGGTTTCCCGGATGCAGCGTACACGTATGCCAGAGTTACTTTCTCGGACACGTTCGGATCCAGCGCAACTCCCCGGCTCGCCTCGGAGATGGCTTGGGAGGCCAGACCTTTTTGACTGTACGCAATGGCCAACGTCCGGTGAGCATCGGCAAAATTTGGGTCCAGCTCGACGGCCTTTTGCAGTAAGCCTATCGCGCGGTCGATCTGGTGGGCTGCGCAAAGTATCGCCGCCTCGTCAGTGATAATCACCAGCGAGAGAGGATCCAGTTGTCGCGCGCGTTCCAACTCAGCCAGCGCTTCCGACTGACGGTTCAGATCCCAGAGAACAAAGGAATACCATTGGTGCACAGTGGCGTCATTGGGATTCAAATCCAGGGCACGCCTGTATTCGCGCTCTGCGCCAAAGAGATCGAGGTGCATGGTATCGGTAAAACCCAGCACTGCGTGTGCGTCAGCAAGAGTTTCGTCAAGCCGTAATGCGAGTTCCGCCGCGGTCCTGGCTTTAGCAGCGGCTTGATCGGCTGAGACTTCGCTGAAGTAAGGCAAGACTGCATAGGCTTCGGCGAGGCCAGCCAATGCAGGAGCATAGGTTGGATCGCGATCCGCGGCTTGTTGGAAATAGGAAATGGCCGTGCTGAGGCCGGCTTGCGTGCGTTTATTCCATTCATAACGGCCGCGGAGAAAAAGTTCGTATACCTGTGGATCTACCCGTGAAACGGACGCCACCTGGTCCGGCAGTTTCAGGGTCAGGCTGATTTCGTGGGCTACGGCCCGGGCCACATTGTCTTGCAATATGAGGATATCCTGCACATTGCTCTCGTAGTCCCTTGCCCAGACATGTGTTTGGTTGCGGGCATCAATGAGTTGGACGTTGATTCTCGCCCGGTCACCCCACCGCCGCACGCTGCCTTCCAGAATATAGGTCACGTTGAGTTCCTGGCCGATCTGGTTCGCCGGCTTGCTTGTGTCTTTGTAGGTCATGGCTGACGTGCGGGCAATTACCGCTAGTTGGTCATGATTTATCGCCGCCAGGCGGGTAATCATCTCTTCGGTCAATCCGTCACTTACAAACTCCTGGGCCGGATCTCCGGTGAGATTCTGGAAGGGTAGAACAGCAATCATCTGCCTGCCCGATGGCCGTTCGGACCGTGTTAGGAAATGCTTCGCCGGTAAGTATCCCAGGGAAAGAAGAACGACAATGGCGACCAGTACTCCGACGCCGGTTTTTGCCCAGCGGCTGCTCCAAGCAGGCAGTTGCCTCCGAGTCGGTGCCGCGGTGAGCGTCTGGGACATTCCGTTTTCGATGATTCTCACGGGAGTGACAAAGCGATAGCCACGTTTGGGGATAGTCTCAATGTATTGCGCGCCATCCTCGCCCTCACCCAGCGCCTTTCTCAGGACCGAGATATGCGAGGTCAGGGTACCTTCCTCTACGATCGCGTCTGCCCATACCTTCTGGAGCAGCTCTTCCTTCGTCACTGTATTGCCTTGGGATTCCACCAGCACGGTAAGGATCTCGACCACCTTGGGTCGTAGCGCCAGGCGTTCGCCGTCTCGAAATAGCATGCCCCCAACAGCATCGAGACGGAACCGCCCAAATTCGTAATGTCGTGCCGGGCGCATAACAGCATTCACAAGGAAATCTTCAAGAAAAAATAACAGGTTTCAGGAAGGACATCCAGACACGCGGGGCCCTACCCTCGCTGTCCAGATAGCTTATCGAACGATTAATGCAGACAACGATGAAAAAGGGTGTCTCGAAACCTGCTGGACTATTGCTGGACTCTGGCCCGCAAATGAGGTGTCTCAGCGCAGGTGAGAGCGCCCTAGTGAAAATCGGTGAGCACGAACAGGGCAGGCAGATTTAGCAAACCGCCGCCACAGGTTCGTCCTAGTCAGCGCCGAGGTAGCGCAAACCGCCTTTCTCCCCAAGGCTGTCATGAAAATGTAATACTAATTGAGGTTAATGCCGGGAAAATGCGAACGAAAGGTGAATAAAGAAGGAGAAAGTGATTCGTGCAGGTTTAGTCGCAACTTGCTGATTTCCTTCGATTAGCGCTAACTCCGGCAAGTTCTGATTAAATTGGTTTTTCAGCTGTACGCTCAGACGACAACCTCTGGTGGGTTGACGGGCGTCGTAACCGATCCCAGCAATGCGGTCGTACCTGGTGCCAATGTTGTGATCACGGACGATACAAGGGGAACAATTCAGGAGACGAAAACTGATCGAGAGGGAGTCTATCGATTTTTCTTCCTTCCGCCAGCGAGATACACGCTGAAGGTGAAGCGTGAGGGCTTTCGAGACGAAGGCCGAATGGTGAACGTTTTGCTGGGCCCTCCCGTGACGGTCAATGTCACGTTGGCTATCGCGAAAGGAAATACGACAGTGGAAGTGACGGACAATGTGCCGCTGATTCAGGCAGAAAACGGCGACGTCTCCACGACCATGAGCCAGCAGCAGATCTCTGAGGTGCCTAACCCGGGCAACGACCTCACGTACATTGCCCAAACTGCCCCAGGGGCGATCATGCAGACGGATATTCAGCCTGGCGCCAGCTTTTCCATTCTCGGGATGTCCGGCGCGTCCTACCTTTACACGATCGACGGAATGAACGACAACGATAACAGTGAAAACCTCTCACAAGGCGGCGCTCTCTATCTTTTGCTAGGTCAGAACCAAATTCAGGAAGCCACGGTAGTGAGTACAGGCTATTCCGGGCAGTTCGGAGGCGCTGCAGGTGGCAACATTAATTACATCACGAAGTCCGGAGGCAATCAGTTTCATGGCAATGCGCAGTATTACTGGAATGGCCGAGCACTGAACGCCAACGACTTTGTGTTGAATGCCTTCCAGAAACCACGCCCCTTCGACATTGCCCATCAGTGGGCAGCCTCTGTGGGCGGCCCAATCAAGAAGGACAAACTGTTCATTTTCTTAGATACAGAGGGCTTACGGGTTCTGATTGCTCCAATCAATCTTGTGCAGATACCAAGCCCTCAGTTCCAAGCTGCAACCCTGGCGAACATCGAGAGCAGGTTTGGCGTGGGCTCCGCTTCCGACCTGTTTTATCAGAAGATTTTTGGCCTTTACAATTCGGCGCCCGGCGCAAGCTCGGCAACCCCGGGAGCCCCACCGAATGATCCGCTCGGTTGCGGCCCCTTCAAGGGCCCAAATGGACTGGGAACCACGGCGCCGTGTGCCGATTACTTTGTGGTGGACCGCGGGCGGCCGAGCTATGACGCACTTGTCTCCGGCCGTATTGATTGGAACTTAAGCAAGGCCGACCGCGCGTTCTTTCGACTGCAATACGATCAGGGCCGCAGCGCTTATTCTACCGATCCGATCAGCCCGGTATTTGATGTGGATCTCACGCAACCTTGGTGGCAGGGACAGGTAGTCGAAACGCACACGTTCGGAACCTCGGCTGCGAGCCAACTCCTGCTGGCCGGTTCTTATTTCGCCCCAATCTCCCGGGTCAAGAATCCGGCACAAACGCTTACCGCTTTCCCGACCAATTTGATTTACCCATTCGGGATATTCACTAATCTGGGCCAAGCTTGGGCCGCCTATGGAGGGGGCAAATACAACACGCAGTATCAGCTTTCTGAAGATGTCATGAAAACCGTAAGGAAACACAAGTTGGGATTTGGTGGACAGTTCGCACAGGTTTTCTGGAGGGAGTTATCCCACAAATGGGCAACTCCCGGCTGGCTGATTCCTCAGACGCTCGATGCCTTTTACCAAGGTGGGGTGGACCCGGCCTCTCCAAGTGCTGACTTTACCCAGCTCCAACAATCTTTCACCTCGCAAGGTTACTTGAAACTCTCCTTTCTCAGTTTCGCTCTTTACGGCCAAGATGAGTGGCACGCGCTGCCAAACCTCACGCTTTCCGGGGCACTTCGCGCTGAACACTACTCGAATCCGGTTTGCCGCAATCTCTGCTTTGCGCGGCTCGCCGGCTCTTTTGAAGCCGTCAGCCACGATCCCAACCAGCCTTATAGTCAGGCGATCCTGATCAACCAGAAACATGCACTGCAAAATGTGGACAGCGTTCTGTGCGCCCCGCGGTTGAGTTTCGCGTGGCAACCCCTAGGGGTGACGCACAATACGGTTGTCCGTGGCGGAGTCGGTTTCTTCTATGATCCATTGCCCGGCTGGATCGTTGATGCTTTCGACAGGAATGCGCCAGTCGTCAACTCTTACGCGATTGTGGGCGACAACCTGACACCTGATGAAACGACAAGTCTGTTCAAAGATGCGGCGGCTTCGAATGCAGCATTCCTGAACGGATTTGCCTCCGGCCAGACTCTCGCGCAAATTCAGGCGGGGATTTCGAGGGTCTATCCCCCGGGCTTCTCTCCGCCTGGCATGTCGACTGCCCCGCGAACGGTCCACGCGCCGCAGTTTCAGAGATGGAGCTTGCAATTACAGCAGGCCTTCGGAACTGCCACTTCACTAAGCATTGGTTATTTCGGTCATCACGGTATCCACGAACTGGCGCAGAATCCGAACGCGAATGCCTTCGGCTTCGGCTCGCTTCCCGCTGGATTTTGCACTAGCCCTCCGGTTCTCCCTTGCGCAGACCCGCGATTCCGCGGCGTGACGCAATACAACACCACGGCGGTGTCCAACTATAACGGCACGGTCGTCTCCTTCCAGCAGCGCTTTTCGAAGTGGGGCGAGGGTATGTTTCAAGTGAACTATACGTACGGCCATGCCTTCGATGAAGTTTCGAACAGCGGCATTTTCAGTTTCACGACCGGCAGTTCGTTATTTCCTCAGGACCCGAACAATCTGCGGGGCAGCTATGGACCAGCAGAATATGATGTGCGCCACTCTTTGAATGCAAATTACGTTTGCGGTGTAACTCCTAACCCTCAAGCGCTATTTCTGCAGTCTGGCTTGCGAAACGGGATTCAATACGGGAAACTTGCCAGGTCCATCAGGCCCTTGCAGTGGCCCCGTCGTGTCGTTCGCGCAAGGAAGAAATCATTTTCGCGGGCCAAGCTACTTCAACACTGACTTCGCTATCATGAAAAACACGAACCTCCCTCATTGGGAGGGTGCGGTGCTCGGGATTGGTTTCCAGTTCTTCAACTTCTTCAATCACCCGAATTTTGGATTTCCGGACAATTTGAGTTCTGACCCAGCTACGTCGTACGGAAGGATTTTCTACCTGCAACAACCACCAACGGGAATCTTGGGCGCTGGCTTCGGAGGGGATATCTCTCCAAGAATGATTCAGGTGAAGGCCCAGCTGCGATTCTGAACGCAAGGCAATGATCAAAAGTTTTCCATCATCCAGAAGTTGGCGCTCTGCTGATGGCCATAAAGCCCCAGATGCCGACCGTCGGGCGACTCCGCGCAAACACAAACATTGTCGCCTCCCTCGTTAGACCATAAGACCTTGGCGTTACCGTGTAGGTCTAAATGCAGGAGTTGTGCTCCTCCTTTTATGGTGTTGCAGACAAACAACCCCTTCCCGTCTCTTGTCCAGCCAAATGACCTCATGTTGTTTGCAGCTCTTGCATGGATGAGCTGCAACAATTTGCCCTCCGAAGAGAGAATTTCTATAGGCCCGTCCCTGTGACTGGCGACAGCGAAGCGCGTCCCATCAGAAGAAAGATCCAAGAGCGGACCGGGGCCGGCCGGCGCGGAGAAAGGGTCGACATCATGTCGGAAAAGTTCAGAGCCGCGCCCCTTCAAAGGATCGAATGCCGTCACGACCATCTGTTTGCCGTCCGCACTCCGTTCCGTGACAACACAGAGATTGGACGGAGCCTTGGCGCAATTAATTTGGCTCCAGACTTGCGTGTCAAATATCAATGCTGGAGATCCCCCGGTGATGGGAACGCGCATGACGGACTGTTTTGGACCTGCAGGAACATGTTCAACATGGAGGAGAACCCACTTGCCTTCGGGGCTTAGCTCCGCATCTTTAGCGTGACCCCCTGCGTTAGACACAATCGGTTCTTCAGTCGCTCCGCTCAAGTCCCGCTTATAGAGCTCATAGTGATCCACTCGATTCTTGATGATAATCGCCGCCCGGCTGTCCGGGGTCCAAGCGGTGATCGCGTCGTCGCCTTCCTCCAGAGTGAAGTGTCGTAAATTGCGAATGGCCGTCCCACCAGCCTCAAGATCCGCAATGTAGGATGTGCCCAAATCTGACGCAGAAGAACGCAGGAAGGCCAACTGTTTGCCGTCGACGGTTACGCTCGGCATGCTCATCGAAAATCCTACCCAATTCGTCAGCCGCCGGGGCTTCTCCGTGACCTTCCCGGAGCGCGTGTCAAATGACATGGTCCAAAAGTCACAAGGCGTATCGGAGGACTTTAAGTTGCCACAACGTCGGAGTAGATTAAGCGCCCGCCGGGCAACCAGACGAAATCGCCCATTTTCTTTGTTTCGGATGCCGGTACCAGCCTGCTGACAGGCCCGCTTGGAAAATCGCGGGCCATCACAGAATCGCCCGCTTCATCACTCGAGATATACGAGACCCGTCGCCCACCGGGAAGGAAACCGAGGCAGCAGATCGCGTTCTTCTCTCCTACCTCGTACAATTTGTGAGCCTGCTCTCCATGCGGCCCCATCAGCCAGATTTCGCGCTCTCCCAGTTGGCCTTTGTTTGTTCCAAAGGAGACCTGAGAGCCATCAGGGAAAACGCTCGAAGTCCAAGCCACCGCTTGATCTCGCAACTTATGCGACTCTTCCCCTAATCTCGAGAACTCCCAAATGCTAGTAGTCGTCGAGGCCCAGGTGCTTTGATCCTCGCCCGCGGGATGGGCGTTGGCAAGGAACCTTGTGCTGTCCGGAAACCATGAGCAACACTCCCACTGCACGTGGGCGTTTTTGAGAGCTTCCGGTTGGTTGACCGATTGTGTCGCCCCGCTATCAATGTCCTTTACATGCATGCCTTGGCCGTCGACGTACCCCAGGTATTTGCCGCTGGGGGAAATTGTTCCCAACTTGACTGCGTTCTCCGAAGAATTCATGGTGAGCTGGCGCAGTTTGATTTGTTGCGGGGCTTGAGGTTGCGGACGCCGAACAGACAAAAAGATCGCTCCGGAGATCAGTAGCACGAGGACTGCCGCGGAGACTGGAACCCACAATCGCAGAGAGTGCCTCGATTCCAGTTTGCGTGCCAGAGCCTGCACGTCAGTGCGCAATTCCCCGGCAGTCTGGTACCGCATCAGGCAGTCTTTTTCGAGCGCCTTGCTGATGATCCTTTCTAGCTTCCGCGGCACTCTGCGATTCAATGCTCGAAGCGGCTGTGGTGTGCGCGTCAAAATCTCTTGCTGAAGTTCCAGGGCAGTTTCTCCCTTGAACGCCCGCTGCCCCGTGGCCATCTCATAGAGCACAAGACCCATGGAGAACAGGTCGCTGCGGCCATCCAGCTTCTCACCTCGTATCTGTTCGGGCGACATGTAACCTGCGGTGCCAAGCGCGGCGCCCGTTTGCGTAAGCGTAAAATCCGGATTGTGCGGCTCACTGAAA
>Ga0306920_100008073_pt1 | contig 13942 bp, 11 predicted proteins | sample flu12Cox44000170_FD_204666 | JGI IMG/M metagenome (GOLD analysis project Ga0306920, IMG submission 204666) | Lab enrichment of tropical soil microbial communities from Luquillo Experimental Forest, Puerto Rico - flux4day.12C.oxic.44.000.170 (v2)... | ecosystem: Environmental > Terrestrial >...
CAAAGAAAATGTCGGCATCTTTCAGCAGTTCGTCGAATTTCGCGCGATCCTCTTTGGAGGTATCCAAGATCGTCGAACGCATCCCGACCTGTACGTCCCAGGCGAACCCTTCGATCTCGGTGTCGTCGGGCCGCCAGATGTTGAGGACATCGGCCCCGTAGCAGGCGAGATCTCTGCCCATACCGGCTCCCGCAATCACGTGCCCCATTCCGAATGCGCGAATGCCGTCAAGCGGGCTCTTTCCATCCTTCTTGAAGGGTATCGGATCGCTTTCGCCGATCTTCTCCACTGAAATCAGCGGCATTTTGGAAAGGACTTCGGTGTATTGAGCCTCCTTCCGGAATTCCTCGAAGGTGCGTACTTTCGCGAAGATGAGCCCCGCTTCTGCGGCTGCGTTCTCCAACTCGTCGGCTTTCCACTGGAGAATCGCGTTATTGAGGGATTCGACGCTAACGCCGCACCTCAAAAAGCTGAGAGCGCGGGCTCCAGACTTGGGGTAGATGTTCAGGGCGACGACATGTCGTCCATCGCGCGTCTCGCGGAAGAGTGGCAATTCGAGGAACGGATTCATGGGGTCAGTCAGGGCTGGCGGACGGCCATTGATCGTCTCCCATTTCCGGTCGTAGAAACCTGCGAAGCGCCGGAGCGCCTTGCGGACGTCCACGCCAATATCCTGTCCCTCACCGGTCCGGTGTCGCCACAGCGCCGCGACTGCAGTGGCCTTGGTGGCCAGGCCGAGCGCAGCCATGCTGCCAAATCGGAAGGGGCTGGGAATAATCGGATCCGCTCCGTAGAACGTAAGTTTGCCACCGCTGTCCGCAGTCGACATCCCAACGTCTTTCAGAACCTGGTTGGTTGCGGCGCGCAGGTCGAAATTCGAGCTGCGTACCGGATTCCCGAGCTTCGATAGAAGTGTTTCGGTGAGCAAATCCGGTTGGGGTTTTTCTGTCGGCAGATCAGGTTTGGACTTTTCTGTCCGCAGAGCGGTCGCGATATTCATTTGAAGGCTCCTGTTTGGTTCGAGGCCTATCGTTACTCGGCTGCGACGTTGTGCGCGGCGAGCTTGTCCGCGCCCTTGGTCCGCAGCTCGATAAGGCCGAGGAGAATCTCGTCCCGTTCAGCCTCCAGCTCCTCGATGCTGCGCGATCCGACTTCGGCATGGACGCTGTCGATGAGCTTCTTCTGCACCTCGGGGGTGAGTACCGGGGAGCCCAAGGTCTTCCACCAGGCTGTCATCGGACCGCTGAACTGCTGAAAGAAGTGCTCGATGCCGCCGGGGCCGCCGCCGAGGTGATTGAGCATCATGTTGCCCATGATGCCCCACCGCAGCCCGGGGCCCCAAGAGAGCGCGGTGTCGACGTCGGCGGCACTCACGATGCCCTCGGAAACGAGGTAGTAAACCTCACGCGCAATTGCACCCTGCAGGCGGTTGGCGACGTGGCCCGGCATTTCCTTGTTGAGGCGCACAGTCTTCTGGCCGATCGACGTATAAAACTCCGCCGCGCGCCGGATCGTATCTTCCGAGGTCTTTGCTCCGCCGACGATCTCGGTCAGGGGGATCAGGTGCGGCGGATTGAACGGATGGGCGATAACGCAGCGCTCGGGATGCGATCGGGCGCCCTTCTGGATTTCGCTCATGGTGAGCCCCGACGAGCTCGACGCGATGATCACGTCGGGCGGCAGCAGCTCGTCGAGCTGCCCATAGAGCTTCTGCTTGAAGTCGATCCGCTCCGGTCCGTTCTCCTGGACGAGATCGGCGCCGGCGACCGCTTGCGCGAGGTCGGCTGTGAACTTCAGGTTCGACTGCGACGCTCCGGCCGCGAGACCCAGTCGCTTGAGCGCCGGCCAGGCGTTTTCCACGAACTTCCGCAGTGCGGCTTCTGCTTTCGGTGCAGGGTCCGTTGCAACGACGTGCAGCCCCTTGGCGAGATACAGCGCGGTCCAGCTCGCGCCGATGACGCCGGTGCCGATGATGGCGATGCGGCGAATGGGCTTGGTGTCGGTCATGTTATTTCTCCTCAATGCGTTTGTTAGATTTCAGCGTAGGCGATGCCGGTGAGATTGCCCTGGGCGTAGAGGAAGTTGCGTGCGTTCTTGCCGTCGAGATCGGCGGAATAGATCGAACCGGCGAAGTCGGTGACAAACAGCCGGTTGCCGGGAACGTCGAGGGCGATGCCGATGCCCTCCATCAGGGGATGGTGAGGGTTCAGGATCTCCGGCACCGCCTTTTTGTCGACCGGCACGCGATTGACGGTGTTGCCGCGCGGAGGATTGCCGCGGTCGGTCCAGTAGAGAACACGGTTCGCCTGATCGAACTCGAGGTCGATCGGTTCCGGCAGCTGATCGAACAGCACCTCGATGTCGGAACGGTTCGCGGGGTTCTCGCCCTTCGGGATGTCGATGTTCGCGCGGAAGAGACGGCCCAGGTCGCCTTTGTCCGGCCCCTTTTGCGTCCAGTAAATTTTCCGGAGCTTCGGATCGATGGTGATCCCAACGCACCACCGGGTCTGATCGCGACTGTCCTTGTCGCCGCGCCCGGCCTCGACCAAGGTTTCGACCTGCGAGCCGTCGAGGTTCGCGCGCATCACGCGCATGCCCTCGCGGTCGCACCAGTAGAGCTTGCCGCTCGCTTTCTCGAGATGCATCTGCTTCGGCGTGTGGGTGACGCCTTGCGGAACAATGACTCTGCGGTTCCCGCCGTCGAGGTCGGCGCGCTCGATCGAGCCGTCGTCGAGGTTGGGGATGCCCATGTTGGTCCAATAGATATGACCCGCCTTCACATCCACGGCGATGCCGTCGGGCAGCTTGCAATTGGCGACGATGGTCTTTTTGTCGGATCCGTCGGGATTCATCGTGTGAATGAGACCGGCGTTCAGTTCGAGGACGAACAAACGGCCGGAGCGCGTCGCGCCCGATGAAGCCTTTGTTCTGGTCTCCTGGAGTACGCTCATGGTCGGTCCTTTCGTGGATATCCATTCCTTGCCTGCGATGGCCTCTAGGTTGGCCCACACGCGCTGCCGGCGCGAGTAAAGCCCGGCAAATCGCGCCAAATTGTTGCTAACGAGACGACGGAGCCGCGTACGTCGGATTAGCCAAGACCAAGGGACGGGTGGCATGGCTCGGTTGAGGGGCTGTTGATCAGCACCGAGCAGGACCACACAGCTGTCCTCGATGCTCTTGGGCCGGCTGTGGGCGGAGGCGAACGAGTCCTGCGGTGCGCTGTTATTAGGGTCTAAGAGTGTTAAGGCTGAGCACAAATGCCGGGCCGAAGCTCAATCTGCATCGCGATCCCCTGCCCCAGGATCTAACCGGGTCTCACTGAGTCGTGCTCTCGGTCGCGGACGCCGCCTTTTTCATGCTGCTTCATGCTCTCGCCAACCTACCGTGAGGTTCAGCTGGTCGGCCGCGCTGACCGCCGCGCGAACAAGGACCGCTGCATGGGTTGGGTAGGCAAGCGGAATATGCGCCAACTCGTCCACGCGCATCCCCGCAGCAACGGCTATTGCTGCCACTTGAGCGATGTCGACCGCCCGTTCTCCGATGATGTGACAGCCTATGACTTTGCAGGTCTTGCGGTCGGCAATCAGCTTGCAAAAGCCGAACTTGTTCCCATCGATGACTGGGCGCGTCATCGAGTCGAAGTTTATGGTTGCCGTCACGATGTCATGTGTCGCGCGCGCCTTTGCTTCAGTGGGACCCACCTGGGCATATTCGGGGTCCGTAAAGCTGCCGGCGGGACTGACGCGCTCTCCAACGGGCAAAGTCGGGCCCTGCACGGCATTGGTGGCGGCGACGAAACCGTCCGGTAGCGCCTGCGAGACGAGCATGAGGCGGCCGGTCACGTCACCTGCGGCAAAGATATCGGTTGCCGAGGTCCGCAGGTACTCGTCGACCTTCACGAACTTTCGCGGATTGAGCTCAACACCGGCCGCGGCGAGGTTGAGCCCCGCGGTATCGGCCGCCCAGCCCACCGCCACGACAACGAGCGCAGCCTCGGCGCTGTCACGCTGGCCGTCTTTCGAAACATCCATTCGAACGCCGGTTGGGGTTTTCTCGAATGACTCGATCGTGCCGAAATTCTCTCGCACCAGTATGCCCGACTTGCGGAATGCCGCCGCGGCCGCGGCCGCAACGTCTTCATCCTCGGTCGCCAGGATGCGCGGACCCGCCTCGAAGAGTTGGACGCGCGTGCCAAACGCGTTGAAGATCGAAGCGACTTGAGCTCCGGTCGCTCCACCGCCAACAACGAGCATCGATGCTGGAACACGGGTCAAACTCCAGGCATCACTGTGCGTGCTCGTCAACTCGAAGCCGGGGATCGGGAGCCGCCGGCTCACGCCACCGGTGCAAATGACGATCTTGTCCGCCTGCAGCCTCAGCCCACCCTTGGTCTCGACGGTATGAGAATCCAGGAAGCGCGCCTGGCCGGCCTGCTGGTGGACGGTCACTCCGAGTGAATCGATCTGCTGGCGCAAGGAAGAATTTGCACGCACGTCGCCTACCACCTCGCGCGCACGGGCAAGCAGCCTGGGATAGTCCAGCACCGGCTCGCTTACGGTGACACCGTATTCTCCCAGTTGGCGAGCATCGCGGATCAGGCGTGCGGTATGAGCAAGGACTCGCACCGGAACCGGTCCGTCATTATCCGCCATGCCGCCGAACTCCCCGCTGGCGATCAGCGAGGTGCGCGCGCCCAGCTCTGCTGCACGGACAGCGGCCACCACGCCTGCCGGGCCAGCGCCGATCACCATGACGTCCATCTCTATTCTCCCTCCCAGAACCTGCTCGCTTCGCAGCGCCCCCGAGGCGCCCAGCCGGGTTCGGGAATTCCCAGGCTCAAGGCGTGCCCCATTTTCTGTTTTTTCGTCTGCAGGTAGGCGAGCGAGTGCGCCGTCGGCCTGACCTCGCAGGAAACCCGTTCGACGACCTCGATGCCGGCGTCGCTGAGCGCGTGCACCTTGCGAGGGTTATTGGTCAGCAGGCGAACGCGCGGGATGCGAAGGTCGTGAAGGATCACGGCCGCCAGGCTGAAATCCCTGAAGTCCGACTTGAACCCGAGCGCATGATTGGCCTCGATCGTGTCGATGCCGGCGTCCTGCAGCTCGTAAGCCTGCAACTTCGCCATCAGGCCGATGCCGCGCCCTTCCTGATACTCATAGATCACCAGTCCGCGGCCTTCCCTCGCGATCGCCTGCATGGCGAGCTCGAGCTGGCCGCCGCAATCGCAGCGCAGCGATCCGAACATTTCGCCGGTGAGGCATTGCGAGTGGACGCGCAGCAGCGGCACCCCGTAGCGCGGGTCCCCGAGCAGGAGCGCGAGCGCGGTTTCTCTGTCCCCCTCCCTACCCTCCCCCGCTTGCGGGGGAGGGAAAGGCAGGGGAAACACGTCGCGTTCGAATCCTATCGCTTCGAACATGCCCCACCGGGTCGGCAAACGGGTCGACGCGATCCGCCACAGCGCGCCGGTTTGCGCCGTTGTTCTCGCCCTTTTTTCGTATGTGGACATCGGGCATCGACCTCATTCGTGCCGGCACGGATCTATTCCGCCGCGACGGCCGCCACTTTCGTGAAATTGGCCGGACGCTTCTCGAGGAATGCCGAAAACGCTTCCTTCGCTTCTGCGGAGCGCACTCGCTCAAAGAACTCCTGCATTTCGGCCTTGATGGCCGCTTTGACCTCGCCGATCGAAGCCTGCTTGAGGAGCCGCTTGCTCGCCCGCAATGCGCCGCTCGGTTTTGCCGCCAGCTTCTGCGCGGTTGCGGTGGCGGACGCGAGCAGATCATGGTCAGGCACCACGCGGGTCACCAGGCCCAGCTCCGCCGCCCGCGCGGCAGTGAAACGCTCGCCCAGCAAGTACAATTCCGCCGCCCGGAGATGTCCCATGCGCGCCGGCACCGAGTAACTCGATCCGAACTCCGGCACGAGGCCGAGATTGATGAACGGCAGCTGGAACTTCGCGCTCTCGCCCGCGTAGACGAAATCGCAGTGCGTCAGCATCGTGGTTCCTCCACCGATCGCCGCGCCTTGCACGGCCACGACGATCGGCTTTTCGAACCTGATGAACGCATCCATCAGGCGGCCTTGCGGGAAGTTGCCTGGTCCGGGCGGATTGTTGAGGAAATCCCCCATGTCGTTGCCGGCGCAGAACGAGTCTCCGGCGCTGTGCCAGAGCGCGACGCGGACTTCCTCGTCCTCGGCAGCCCTGTTGAAGATATCCGCCAGGCTCGTGTACATGGCGCCGGTCATGGCGTTCTTCTTCTCGGGACGATTGAATTGGACCCGCAGAATTCCGTTGGATCGTTCGGTGACGATGTCGCTCATTGTTTGCTCCTGTGTTCGCTGCTCTTTGGCGTCATCTCTAGGCCGCGCGTTCCTTGGCTTTTGGCACGGCACCGCTTGCGCGCAGGCCCTCGATCCCCTTCGCGTCAAATCCCAGCTCTCGGAGGATCTCGTCGGTGTGCTCGCCGAGGTTGGGAGCGCGCCGCGCCGGCACCTTGGCGACGCCGTGCACCTGAATGGGGCTGCTGATGGTCGAGGTCAGCTTGCCGCCGGCACCTTCGAGCGGAACCACGATGTCGTTTACCCGCAGCTGCGGATCGTCGATGACTTCTTGTGGCCCGCGCACGGGGCCGAAGGTGACGTGCACGCCGTTGAAAACCTCGTACCAATGCGCCATCGGCTGTGCAGCGAAGACTTCGTCGAGGATGGCCGTGAGCTGTGGCATGTTCGCTGTCACCTTTGCCGGATCGGAGAACCGCGCATCCGTCAGCAGGTCCGGACGGCCGATGGCTTTCGCCACGGCTGTCAGCTTGTCGGGCATGACGATGAGAACGAACCAGGTGCCGTCGGAAGCTCGATATACGTTGAGCGCCGCATTGGCCGGGTTCTTGCGATCGTGCAGCCCGTAGAACTTCGCGCCGGCCAGCGCGGCCTGGATAGAAACGCTCGCCGACCAGACGCCCTCGGCGAGCAGCGAGGTCGTGACATACGCCCCCTTGCCGGTGCGCTCGCGGCGGTAGAGCGCCGTGACGATCGCGGAATAGATTCCGACCGCGGTCGCATTATCGCCGCTGCCAGCCACCGGCCAGGTCGGCGGCGCACCCGCGTCGCGCGTCATCGACAGCAAACCGCTGCGCGCCCAATATGACGTGATGTCGAAGCCCGGAAGGTTGGCATCCGGCCCCTTTTCGCCAAAGCCCGTGAGGTCCGCATAGATCAGGCGCGGGTTCCACACCACCACATCGTCATATTCGAGCTTCAGTTTCTTGCGTGCCGGATGCGGCGTGTTGACGATGAATACGTCGGCCCACGTGACCAGCTCCTGGACGACCTGCTGGGCACTGGGCGATTTCAGATCGAGCGCGATGCTGCGCTTGTTGCGGTTGGCGAGATGCCACTGGTAAGCGTCATCTGCCTGCGGTTGCGGCGGGATCTTGTGCGCAAATCTCCATGGGTCGCCGTTCGGCGGCTCGACTTTGATGACGTCGGCACCGAAGTCGGACAGGATCACGGCGGTGCCGGGACCCGCAACGAAGCTTGAGAAGTCTACGACTTTGAGTCCGGAAAAAATGTTGTCGGTTGCCATTGAAATTCTCCTGAATGCGTCCGTCGCGGTTCTTCAGCGTCCGTGGAACTGGGGTGCGCGCTTTTCGAGGAAGGCGGACGTGCCCTCCTTCTTGTCCTCCGTCCCGGCGCACAGCCCGAAATAGGATGCTTCCAGCGCAAAGCCCTCGCTCTGGCTCGTATCCATTCCTTTGTTGACTGCCTCGAGCGAATGCTTGACGGCAATCGGCGCGTTGGCGGCGATCTCCTTGAGGATCGCTTCCGCACGCGGGATCAGCTCCGCGGCCGGGACGACTTCGTTGACGAGCCCGATGCGCCAAGCCTCCTGCGCGCTGATCATCCCGCCGGACAGGATGAGCTGAAGTGCACGGCCCTTCCCAACCAGCCGCGGCAGCCGCTGGGTGCCGCCGCCGCCCGGGAGCAATCCCAGCTTGACCTCAGGCTGGCCGAGCTTCGCGTGCTCGACTGCGATGCGGATGGTGCATGCCATCGCCGTCTCGCACCCGCCGCCCAGGGCAAAGCCGTTGATTGCCGCGATCACCGGCTTGCCGAGATTCTCGACGAGATCGAGCACGTCCTGCCCGACGCGGCTGGACCTTTCGGCGTCGATCGCACTCGCATGCGCGAGTTCGCCGATGTCGGCGCCGGCAATGAATGCCTTGTCGCCCGCGCCGGTGAGGATGACGCCGCGCACCGCCGCGTCGTCCCGCGCATCCTCGAAGGCCGTGCGCAAATCCTTCCAGGTGGGCGTATTGAGGGCGTTGAGCACCTTCGGGCGGTTGAGCGTCACATAAGCGATGCCGTTCCTTTTTTCGTACAGCACGTTGTCGAGTTTCGGCGAAGGCGGTTGCTGTGTCTCGACTGTCAGTGCGACGGCGGGCGAAGCCATGGCATGTCTCCTCTGCAGGTTTTCCGTGGTGGGCTCGGCCTTGCTCACACGAAGGCGCTGAACCCGGTGACCGCCTTGCCGACGATCAGGTGCTGCATCTGATACGTGCCTTCGTAGGAATAGAGCGCCTCGGCGTCAGCGAAGAAGCGCGCGACGTTATAATCGACGAGGATGCCGTTGCCGCCCAGCAGCTCGCGCGCCCAGGAGACCGTCTCACGCGACTTGGCCGTCGTGAACGCCTTTGCCAGCGCCGATTGCTGGTCCGTAAGCTTGCCTTGGTCCGCGAGCTGTGCCGTGCGAGCCACCATGCATTGGCAGGCAGTGATGTTGCCGAGCATCTTCGCAAGCTGGTCTTGAATGAGCTGGAACGAGCCGATCGGCTTTCCGAACTGCAATCGCTCCTGGGCGTACTTGACCGCATTCTCGTAGGCGCCCATCTGGACCCCCGTCGTCTCCCACCCGACGAGATACCGCGTCCCACGCAGCACGCGCGCGGTGTCGCGGAAGGACTGAACGCCGGACGCGAGCCGATTTGCTTCCGGCACCCGGCAGTCCTTCATCGTGATCTCACCGTTCTGGACCACCTTGAGCGCGATCTTGTTCTGCATCTTCTCGACGCTGAAGCCGGGCGTGTTTTTGTTTTCGACGATGAAGCCCTTGACCTGGTTGTCGGCCACGTCGCGCGCCCAGATGATCGAGATGTCGCACCAGGGCGCGTTGCCGATCCACCGCTTCTGGCCGTTCAGAACCCAGGTGTCGCCTTCGCGCTTGGCCGTCGTGGTCAGGCCGCCGCCGGCTCCCGAGCCCACCAGCGGCTCTGTGAGGCCGAAGCAGCCGATCTTTTCCATGCGCGCCATCGGCGGTAGCCACTTTTGTTTCTGCTCCTCCGATCCGGCGATCGCGATCGAACCCATCGCCAGGCCGCTGTGGACGCCGAAGAAGGTCGCGATTGAGGCATCGACCCGCGCCATCTCCATCGCAATCAGGCCGACCAGCAATTGACTCCCGCCGAAGCAGCCGTATCCCTGGATGCCGACGCCGGCGAGGTTCAACTCCTTGAAGGCGGGCAACAGCTCGAATGGGAAAGCGTCTTCGACCCAATATTTGTTGATGATGGGGGCGACCTTGGTCTCCATGAAGGCGCGCACCTTTTTGAGGACCGCCATCTCATCGGCGCTCAGGGTCTCCGCGAAGCGATAGAAGTCGCTGTTCGGCGGCGGAAGCGGCTTCGGCGCCGAAGGTTTACGTGCCGTGGCGGTGGCCATGTGGAATCTCCGTCCGTTCCATCTTGCTGCGTTGGGTTTCAATTTGAGCGCATGCGCCATCGGGCGCCACTAAAGCCCGGCAAATCTCGGCAAATCGTTGCTAACGCACGTCCCGCAAAAAGCCTGCCCTCGGGCTTGACCCGAGGGTGAGAACCGGTTTTGCGAGAAAGGACATGCTCAAACAAAGAATAGAGCAGGATGACGATTCGGAGAAAAGTCATCCTGCTCTAAGGGGGGCGTATCCGCGTACGTCATCGGCTGTGATCGTCCGCTTTTGCGAAAGCGGACGATCCAGCAAACGCAGACCTGTCAAATAAAACTGCGACGGCGGTGTTTACTGGCTCGGCGGCCCGCGACGAACATCGCGCTGCCATCGAATTTAGTCGCTTAATTGCGGCCCAGGGCCTTTCGTTCGAGACTTTGTGCATAGAGAGCTGTCTCACGGCGGTTGTGGTCGTCACTGGCGGCTTGGCGGTCGGCCACGGCGTCTTTGAACGAGATCCCGGCGACCTTGAGCGTCTCCAGGAATGCCGGTGTCGGGTAGCTGAGCACCTGATTGGTGTATCGGCAGCTGGCTGAGTCCAGTGCGGTGACGCTGAGGTCCCAGATGACCTGGATCTTCGTCCAGCCGGCCGGTGTCTGCACGTCGCTGAGCGACACCATCCGGCAGTGGTGGGGTTCATGTACCTCGGCCACGTAATGCTGCACCATGAGGGTGCCGCCGATCACCTCCACGTTGATCGACATCGGCCGGCCGTCGTCGGTCGTTGTTGTTCCGGCGGCGATATGATCCGGTGGTGCACAACGCTTGTACTCTGCGTCGGGCAGGTGCAGTAGCCAGTCGGCGATGTCGACGCGCTCGACCGGGGCGTGGATCGTGGCGGTCTTCGCGGATTCGACCAGCACCATGTCGGTCAGGATGTCCGTGGTCGTCATGTTCACGCTCCCTGTTCTCTCGTTGGTTGATTTAGCTTTTCGACGCCGCGTTGGCTCGGTCCCACCAGTTGGCGAGCAGCGCGGCGTATTCAGCGGGTTTTTCTTCCCAGCAGAAATGGCCCGCGCCAGCAATGAGATCCACCTGGGCGTTGGGTAGTCGCTCATGGAGGAACTCCGCGTTGGACCTGGGCACCACCTGGTCGTCGGCTCCGGCGACGATCCGGACCGGTGTTTGGATGCTTGGCAGCAGCTTGGCCAGTTCTGGAAGGTATTCGCGGTAGCTCTGGGCATACGGGATGGTGTCGGCGAAGCGATCGCCTTCGTAGCAAGACATGTAGTCTTCGCGGATCTCGTCTGACGGGGTGTAGCCCGCGATGGTGCCCAGGGCGATCTCGACGATCTTGCGGCCGCCGATCTGGCGGTAGGGCTCCAGGTCGTGTGCTTCGATCCACTCCTTGAGAACGCCGGTGACATCCAGCGGTACCGCGGCTCCGCCACTGCCGACGACGATGCTGCGGAATCTGTCCCGGTCGGCGGCGGCGGCAAACAGTACCGAGGAGGTCCCGATGTCGGGGCCGACAATGTGGGGGTTGTCCAGGCCGAGGGCATCGGCGACGTTAAGGATGAAATGCCCAATTGCCTTCGGGTTCATCAGCGATTGGCGGTAGTCCGATCCACCGAAGCCGGGGGGATCGATGGCGACTAGGTGCGCGGCGGCCGCGAGGTGCGGCCAGGCCGGCTCGAAGGCATATACGCTTTCAGGCCACGGGCTCATCAGGATCGCGTCGGGACCATTTTGGCCGCCTTCGGCGTAGCGGACCGACAGTCCGTCAACCTTGATTGTCTTCGGGTGAATCAGGGCGCTCATGGACACTCCTTGTCGGGGGCGAATAGTTGGCGTCGGTGCCGAAGGTTTGAGTGCCGTGGCGGTAGCCATGCGGATCTCCATCCCTTTCATCTTGCTGCGGTGGCCCTCAATTTGAACGCATGCGCCACCGAGCGCCACGAAAGCCCGGCAAATCTCGGCAAATCGTTGCTAAGGGAACGACGGATCAGGCCAGACCAACGGATGGCCTCGCATTTCTCATCCCGGTGGCCTCAACCAAGGACTCATCAGCCGTCATCGCCCGCGCATGCGGGCGATCCAGTAAACACCGGAGCGTCAGCAAAAACTCCGACCGCAATGATTACTGGATGTCCTGCATTCGCGGGACATGACGAGTCAGAGTTCGGTTCAGTTGGTCTAATTTTTAGCGCGTAGAGTCGAGCCCGCGCTCGGCGCGCGCCTGCCGGCTGTCCGGGGCGATGTGCGCATACGTTTCACGCAGAAGCTTCTTGTCGATCTTGCCGACGCTCGTCTTTGCCAGAGCGTCGACGAACTCGATCTTATCGGGGATGCCAAATTTCGAGATGACGCCGCGGCCCGCGAACGCTTGCAAATGTGCCTTGATATCGGCTTCGTGCATGCGACCGGCGTGATCGCTGTCCTTGACGACAACCGCGAAAGGCCGTTCCCCCCACTTTTCATCCGGGATTCCGATTACGGCGGCTTCCTTCACACCGGGAAACTGCTCGATCAGCTCCTCGATCTGCAGCGACGATACCCATTCTCCGCCGCTCTTGATGACGTCCTTCATTCGGTCGGTAATCCGGATTGAGCCATCCGGCGCGACGACGGCGATATCTCCCGTGTGCAGATAGCCGCCGCCCCAGAGCGCTTCGGAGGCTTCGGGATTGTCGACGTAGCCTTGCGTGAGCCACGGCGAGCGCAGCACCAGCTCGCCCGCGGTCTTGCCGTCATGGGGCAGGTCCTTCATGTCCTGTCCGACGACACGTGCGTCGACCAGCGGCGCCGTGATCCCGGCGTGAACGCGAAGATCCAGTTCCCGTTCCGGATCGCCGCCACGGTCCTTTGTAATCAGCTGCGCGGCCGCGATGAGTGGCCCGGTCTCGGACATCCCGTAGCCTGCGAAGACGTCGATTCCGGCGGCCAGCGCCTGTTTCGCCAGCGCCTTGGACAGCTCCGAGCCGCCGATGACCATCTTCAATCCACCAAGATGCGTTTTGGCGGCAGCAGCAGCGCTGAGCAGCATCTGCAGGAGGGTAGGTACACCGTGTGTGAAGGTGACGCCCTCGGTCGCGATCAGTTTGACGAGTAATGCCGGATCATAACGGCCAGGGTAGACCTGCTTCACGCCGACAAGCGTCGCCGCCCACGGAAATCCCCAGGCGTGCACGTGAAACATGGGCGTCATCGGCATGTAGACGTCGTCGCGGGAGAACCGCCCGGCCATGCCGAAAAAGGTCAGCTCGGACAGGCAGTGGAGAACCACCTGCCGATGACTGTAACAGACGCCTTTAGGCAGGCCCGTTGTGCCGCTCGTGTAGAACGTGGTTGCCTGGGTATTCTCGTCGAAGTCCGGAAAGCGGTAGTCCGGCGGTGAAGCAGCCAACAGCGCCTCATACTCACCTTCGATCGACAGGCCTCCTGTGTGCGGCTCGGAGCGGTCCGACATCACGACAAGTCGCGTGACTTTAGGCAGCTGCTGGACGAGATCCTGCAGCAGAGGGACGAAGTCGTCGTTGACTAGAAGCACCGATGAGCCGGCACGGTTGATCGTGTAGGCTACTTGCTCCGGCGGCAGCCGCACGTTGACGGTCTGCAGCACCGCTCCCATCATCGGCACCGCAAAGAACGCCTCGAGAAACCTGTTGCTGTCCCAGTCCAGCACGCCGACCGTATCGCCAGGCCGGACGCCGATTCCTGCAAGCGCGGAGGCCAGGCGGCCGACCCGCTCCCTGAACTCGCGGTAAGTGAAGCGCCTCAGGTCTCGATAGACGATCTCCTGATCGGCAGCCTGGAGCAGCGGCGCATGCCACAAATGCTTGATGATGAGCGGATAATGATAGGCAGATTTTGCGGCGGCAATCCCAATCCCCGCCCTGTTCGACGCCGTAAACTGTTTTGGCAACGCAGGCCTGGGTACTGTTGTATCAGTCATTTGGTCTCCATTCTTCCAGCTTGCCCGCGGTGGCCTCTAGTGGACCCGCATACGCTGCGGGCCCAAGCGAATCCCGGCAAATCGCGCCAAATTGTTGCAAAGGAGACGGCGCACCCGCGTCCGTCGGATCAGGCAAGATCAGTGGACGGCTCTCTCTCCGCGCGCCGACGCGGCTGCATGAGACAAGCTGCGCTCACTGCATGAACCAACCGTGGCTCACCACGATTGATTGGCCGGTCATTGCATTCGATCCGAAGGAGGCCAAGAACAAGGCTGTCTGCGCCACG
>Ga0306920_100008074_pt1 | contig 13942 bp, 13 predicted proteins | sample flu12Cox44000170_FD_204666 | JGI IMG/M metagenome (GOLD analysis project Ga0306920, IMG submission 204666) | Lab enrichment of tropical soil microbial communities from Luquillo Experimental Forest, Puerto Rico - flux4day.12C.oxic.44.000.170 (v2)... | ecosystem: Environmental > Terrestrial >...
TTCCCAGAATTCGAGCGTGGCGCGCTTGCCGCCCTGCTGGTTGGTCGCCTCGTTGCGTCGCAGCTCGACGCGGCGAATCTTACCGGAGATGGTTTTCGGCAATTCGGCGAATTCGAGCCGTCGCACCCGCTTGAACGGCGCGAGCGCGGTGCGGCAATGCTGGAAGATCGACAGCGCGGTAGCGCGATCCGCTGCGTGTCCCGGCGCGAGCGCCAGAAACGCTTTCGGTACCGCAAGCCGCAACGGATCGGGCGACGGCACGACGGCCGCTTCCGCCACCGCCGGATGTTCGATCAGCACGCTCTCGAGCTCGAACGGGCTGATGCGGTAGTCGGAGGATTTGAACACGTCGTCGGCGCGGCCGACATAGGTCAGGTAGCCGTCTACATCGATTACGGCGACATCGCCGGTGCGATAGACCGCTCCCGCCATGGCGCGAACGCCGCCGTCGTCGGCCTGATAGCCCTGCATCAAGCCAGTCGGCCGCGGATCGAGCAGCAAGCAGATCTCGCCTTCCTTTTGCTCCTTGTTGTTGACGTCGAGCAGCGCGACACGATAGCCGGGCAGCGGCCGGCCCATGGAGCCGGGCTTGACCTCCTGGCCCGGAGCATTGCCAACGAGTGCCGTGGTCTCGGTCTGACCGTAGCCGTCGCGGATGGTGATGCCCCACGCCGCCTTGACCCGCTCGATGACTTCGGGATTGAGCGGCTCGCCGGCGCCGATCAGTTCGCGCATCTTGATCCTCCAGGCGCCCAGATCTTCCTGGATCAACATACGCCAGACCGTCGGCGGCGCGCAGAACGTGGTGACGCCGCAGCGCGCCATGGTGTCGAGCAAGCCCTTGGCGTTGAAGCGGCGCTGATTGACGATGAAGATCGTGGCTTGTGCACTCCACGGCGAGAAGAAGCAGCTCCAGGCGTGCTTGGCCCAGCCGGGCGATGAAATGTTCAGATGCACGTCGCCGGGCCTCAGCCCGAGCCAGTAGATCGTCGACAGATGCCCGACCGGATAGCTATGCTGGCTGTGCAGCACGAGCTTCGGCGTCGCCGTGGTGCCGGAGGTGAAATAGAGGAGCAGCGGATCGTCGGCGCGGGTTTCGCCGTCGGGCACAAACTCCGCAGACGCCTCATAGCTCTTCTCGAACGACACCCAGCCCGGCACCGAAGCGCCGACAGCGATGCGGCTGTAGTCGCCCGGCAGGTCGGCGAATTTGCCGGCGACGTCGGAGCTTGCGATGACATGGCGGACACGGCCGCGGGCGAAGCGGTCGGCGAGATCGTTGCGGGTGAGCAGCATAGTCGCCGGCACGATCACGGCGCCGAGCTTCATCGCCGCCAGCATGGATTCCCACAACGGCACGACATTGCCGAGCATCAGCAGGATGCGATCGCCGCGACACACGCCGAGCGCGCGCAGCGCATTGGCGACGCGGTTCGACCGCTCGCTCATTTCGGCGAAGCTGAGCTTCAGTTCGCCTAAATCCTCGTCGACCAGCCACAGCGCGGCTTGGCCGTTGCCGCGCGCCATCGGATCGAAATAGTCGAGCGCCCAGTTGAAACGGTCGAGCTTGGGCCAGCAGAAATCGCGGTAGGCGGTCGCGTAATCCTCGCGGTGGCGAAACAGAAAATCACGCGCCGCTAGAAAGGATGCCGCACTGCTCGAGCTCATGAAGACCTCCCGGATCGGTCCTTGGCCGCCCGCGTCAGCGCGCGCCGTCGCGGATCATGTAGCCCGCGCCGCGCACGGTATGCAGGAGCGGCTGCGCGAAGCCTTTATCGATCTTCGAGCGCAAGCGCGAAATATGCACGTCGATGACGTTGGTCTGCGGGTCGAAATGGTAGTCCCACACGTTCTCCAGCAGCATGGTGCGGGTGACGACCTGGCCGGCGTGGCGCATCAAGTATTCGAGCAGACGGAATTCGCGCGGCTGCAATTGCAGCTCCTGCCCGGCACGGCTGACCTCGTGCGACAGCCGGTTGAGCTCGAGATCGGCGACCCGATAGACGGTCTCCTCGCCGCGGCTGCCGCGGCGGCGCGCCAGCGCCTCGACCCGCGCCAAGAGCTCGGAGAACGCGTACGGCTTGGCCAGATAGTCGTCGCCGCCGGCGCGCAAGCCTTTGACGCGATCGTCAACCTGGCCGAGCGCGGAGAGGATCAGCACCGGCGTTTCCACCGATTTGCTGCGCAGCGCGTTGATGACCGAGAGGCCGTCGCGCTTCGGCAGCATGCGATCGACGATCAGCACGTCGTACTGGCCGTCTAGCGCCAGCGCCTGGCCTTCCTCGCCGTCGGTCGCCTGGTCGGCGACGTGGCCCACTTCGCGGAATGCCTTGACCAGATAGTCGGCCGCGTCTCGGTCGTCCTCGATGATGAGAAGGCGCATGATCTAATGCCAATCCGGGAAGCGGCAACGGCCGGTACCCTCCGGAATCATATTGTTTGCCAACCGCTTTCGGCAATATCGATCCGGACCAAGGGCCGGCTCGCCTCTCCGCCCGGCGCTCCAACGGCGCCCGTCAAAGAATAAGGGGGTGGCGAGCATAGCCCGCCACCCCCCTACCTACTCTGCCCCCGGCGGGGGCGACTCATGCCGAGAGGCAGAGTTGGCATTTAGCGGGGACGGGCCTTACGGCCCGTCCCCAGGGTACGCCCGCCAGCGGGGGCGACGGATGCCAGCGGATCGCCCCTTTTCCTCAGGCGTTGCCGACGGGAAGCGCCACGAATTTCGTGCCCTCCCGCGACTTCACCCTGAATAAGATTGCGTGTTTGCCCTCCTTGCGGGCGTCGTTAAGACTTTGACGAACGTCGGCCGGCGTCGACACCGTCTTGCCGCCGACGTCGAGAATGACGTCACCGACCTGGAAGCCGTGATCAGCGGCGATACCGCCGTCGGCAACCGAGGTGACAACGACGCCCGTGCTGCCGGCGCCCTGAACCTTGCCGGCGGGCGCCAGCGACAGGCCGAGCTTCGGCAGATCGCTGTCGGGCACCTCGCGCTGGTTCGGCGAACCGCTATCGGCGCGCTTCTCATTGGGCAGCGTGCCGAGCGTCAGCGTCAGGGTCTTATCCTGACCCTGATGGATGACGCCGAGCTTGACCGAGGCGCCCGGCGCCATAGTGCCGATCCGGCGCGCGAGATCGCGTGCGTCATGGACCGGCGCATCGTTGACGGAGGTGATGACGTCGCCGCTTTGGATACCGGCCTTCACGGCGGGACTGTCGGGCTGCGGCTCGGACACGAGCGCGCCGGTCGTCTGCTTCAGTCCCATGCCGTCGGCGATGTCTTGCGTCACCGATTGGATCTGAACGCCGATCCAGCCGCGGGTCACTGAGCCTTTGTCGCGCAATTGCGCGATCACGCTTTTCACGGTGTCCGCCGGAATGGCGAAGGCGATGCCGACCGAGCCACCCGACGGCGAGAAGATCGCGGTGTTGACGCCGATGACATTACCCTCGACGTCGAAGGTCGGGCCGCCGGAATTGCCCTTGTTCACGGGCGCGTCGATCTGGATGAAATCGTCATAGGGACCAGCGCCGATATCGCGGCCCCGCGCCGAAACGATGCCCGCGGTCACGGTTCCACCAAGGCCGAACGGGTTGCCGACAGCGAGCACCCAGTCGCCGACCCGCGGCAATCCGTCGGCGAGCTTTACATAGGGAAAGTCCTTGCCCTCGACCTTGATGAGCGCGAGGTCGGTGCGCGAATCGGTGCCGATGACCTTGGCGGTGTAAGTCTTGCCGTCGTCGCTGGTCACGGTGACGGTCTCGGCGTTCTGCACCACGTGATTATTGGTCACCGCATAGCCGTCTGCCGTAATGAAAAAGCCGGAGCCTTGGCCGGTGACGACCTCCTTGCCGTTCGGCGTGTTCGGCGCGCCAAAGCGGCGGAAAAAGCGCTCGAACGGCGAGCCCGGAGGAAACGGCAGGTCTTCATCGCTCAGGCCGGAATTCGCCGGGCGCTCGACCTTGACGCGGACCGAGATCACGGCGGGTTTAACCTTCTCGACGATATCGGCGAACCCGACTGGCCGCTGCGACAGCTGCTGCACTTTGTCGGTGAGGTTCTGCGCCTGCGCCGCGGCGCCAAACAGATCGGCCTTCGGCGCGACATTCGGCACAACCAACGCCACCGCGCTCAAGCCGGCGATCGTCGTGGCGAGCAGCGCCGCGCGCCGCACCGCGAGTATCGAACGCGACCACAAACAGTTACTCTGCATTCGTTATCTCCAGCATCGCGATCCGTCGGGCGACGGACACGGCCGGGAGGCCGTCGGCTGGAGCGAAGGATGCGACCCGTCGCCTTACCGGTCGCTGTCGGGCAGATTAAAATTTTGTAATGTGCGCAATCCGAAATTATCGCAGTGCGATCAGCGGCTTCTATCGAAGTTTTATGTCCTTTGGCAAGGCAGAAGGAGAATTTCCTGCGCCGGGTCAGGAGCCCGAGCTGTCGCGCAAAAGTTCCGCTAGGCGAGTTTGTTCGGCAGCCGAGAGACTAGCTCTTGCTTCTTCGACGGGCACGGCGCGGCGGCGGCGCAAATCCAGCAGGATGATCACCGCCCCGAGCAGCAGCACCGTGGGCGGCAGGCCCCATAGCGCTACCGTGTGCCACGACAGCGGCGGCTTAAGCAGGACGAATTCGCCATAGCGCGCGACCAGGAAATCCAGAACCTGCTGGTCGGTATCGCCGGCCTTGATGCGGTCGCGCACCAGGACGCGCAGATCGTGCGCCAGCGGCGCCCCGGAATCGTCGATCGATTCGTTCTGGCAGACCATGCAGCGCAAATCCTTGGACAGCGCGCGGGCCCGCGCTTCCAGGACCGGACTCGACAGCATTTCATTCGGCTCGACCGCGAAGACCGGCGTCGGCGCCGCGAGCGCGAGCAGCAAAAAGACGGCATGGAGGACTTTCACGGCTCTCACTCCGCCGGCTGCAATGCGGCCTTGGCCTTCTTCGCCGGCCGCGGCGCGCCGACGCGTAGGCGCCGATCCGACAGCGATAGCGCACCGCCCAGGAACATGATGATAGCGCCAAGCCAGATCATCAGGACATGCGGCTTGAAATAGAGCCGCACCGCCACGCTGCCGTTGGGGTTTGGATCGCCGAGCGACAGATAAAGCTGGCTCACGCGGCGCGTCATCAACGCGGCTTCCGTGGTCGCCATGTTGCGCGCCGGGAAAGTCCGCCGGCTCGGCTCCATGACGCCGAGCACCTCGCCGCTCATGCGACGCACGGTGAAATGTCCAACCATGTCGCGGTAGTTCGGCCCCGGCCGGTTGAACACTCCGTCGAAGGTTAGCCGATAGTGCGACACCTCGATGCTGTCGCCCGGCTTGAGCTCGGCGATGCGCTCGCTGCCCCAGGCGGTGACCGCGACGATGCCAAGGAGCGTCGCGCCGATGCCGAAATGGCCGAAGGCGGTGCCCCAGACCGAACGCGGCAGTCCGATGGCGCGCCTGACCGCCGCGCGCAACGGCAGGCGCAGTATCATGGTGCGCTCGACGATATCAGTCACCGCACCCGCCATGACGAAAACGGCGATGCCGGCCCCAAACGGCGCCAGCACGGGACCGCCCTGCTCGATCGCGAATGCCGCGGCGACGGCGATCGCGGCCAGACCTGCGGCGGCAAGCAGACGTTGCGCCGCGGCGACGATATCGCCGCGCTTCCAACCAAGCAGCGGCCCGAACGGCATGGCCAGCATCAGCGGAATGAACAGCGGACCGAAGGTGGCGTTGAAGAACGGCGGGCCGACCGAGATCTTTTCGCCGGTCAAAGCTTCGAGCGCCAGCGGATAGAGCGTACCGACCAGCACGGTCGCACAGGCCGAGGTCAGAAACAGATTGTTGAACACCAGCGCGCCCTCGCGCGAGACCGGCGCGAACAGGCCGCCTTGCTTGAGCAGCGGCGCGCGCCAGGCATAGAGCGAAAGCGCCCCGCCGATAAACACCGCTAGAATGGCGAGAATGAAAATGCCGCGCCTCGGATCGACCGCAAATGCATGCACCGAGGTCAGCACGCCCGATCGCACCAGGAATGTGCCGATCAGCGACAGCGAGAACGCGATGATGGCGAGCAGAATGGTCCAGACCTTGAGCGCATTGCGCTTCTCCATCACCACGGCGGAGTGAAGGAGTGCGGTGCCGGCGAGCCACGGCATCAGCGAAGCGTTCTCGACCGGATCCCAGAACCAGAAGCCGCCCCAGCCGAGCTCGTAATAGGCCCAATAGGAGCCGCCGGCGATGCCGAGCGTCAGACACATCCAGGCGCCGAGCACCCAGGGCCGCACCCAGCGTGCCCATGCGGCGTCGATGCGGCCTTCGAGCAGTGCCGCAATCGCGAACGAGAACGCGATCGAGAAGCCGACATAGCCGAGGTAGAGCATCGGCGGATGAAATGCGAGGCCGGGGTCCTGCAGGATCGGATTGAGGTCGCGGCCCTCGAACGGTGCGTCGGGAATACGCAAAAACGGATTCGACGTGGTCAAGATGAACAGATCGAACGCGGCCGCGATCCAGGCCTGCACGCCGAGCGCATTGGCCTTCAATGTCACCGGCAGATTGTTGCCGAACACCGCGACCAGCGCGCCAAAGAAGGCGAGGATCGATACCCACAGGATCATCGAGCCTTCGTGGTTGCCCCAGAGGCTGGTCAGCCGGTAGATCAGGGGCATCTGCGAGTTCGAATTCTCGAAGACGTTGAGCACCGAGAAATCGGAGACGACGTAGCATTCGGCGAGCGCTAGAAATGCGATGGCGACGAAGATGAACTGCGCCAGCGCCGCCGGCGCGGCAATGCTCATGAGCACCGGATCGTTGTTGCGCGCGCCGATGATCGGCATGGTGCCCTGGATCAGAGCCAGGCCGAGCGCCAGCATCAGCGCATATTGACCGATCTCGGGGATCACTTGTTTGCTCCCGCAGTCGGGATCGTCGCCCGCTGACCGCGATCTTCCTGCCAATGCCCCGACTTTTTCAAGGCGTCGGCTACCTCTTTCGGCATGTACTTCTCGTCGTGCTTGGCCAGAATGGTGTCGGCATTGAAGGTGCCGCCGTTATCGAGGCTGCCTTCGGCAACGATGCCCTGGCCTTCGCGGAACAGGTCCGGCAGCAAGCCCTGATAGGTCACCGGGATTTCGGACTTACCGTCGGTCACCTTGAAGCTCAGGCGCAGATCGGCGCCCCGCACGATGCTGCCGTCCTCGACTAGGCCGCCGAGCCGGATACGGGTGCCGGGCCCGAGATGTTTTTCGGCGATGTCGCTCGGCGAATTGAAGAACGCGATGGAGCCGCGGAACGCGTTGAGCATCAGCGCCACGGCGACCGCCAGCACGCCGAGCCCGGCGCCGATCAAAACGAGGCGTCGCTGCTTGCGCGTCATGCCGACAGTCTCCGTGGTGTCGCGACTTGCATCAACCCTCCAGCCCGAGACCTTTGGCCAGGTCGTCGATCCGCTTGACGTCGTCGGGACGGCTCGCGAGAGCGTGCCGTGCGTCGGCGGCGGCGTCCTTAGCCTTGTCGCGGTCGCCGAGCACGGCATAGGCGCGCACGAGCTTAAGCCAATCTTCGACGTCACCGCCATCGGCATGGAGGCGGTCGGCCAATCGCGCCACCATGCCGCGGACCATCTCGTCACGCTGCGCGTCGCTTAAGTTCGTCGCAGCCGCCACGTCGCCATCGCTCGGGCCGGCCGCCGGCGGAACCGGCTCGCCGGTGACGCGGCCGAGCGCTTCGCGCACGAAGCCGATCCACGGCGCGCCGGCCGGCGCATCCTGCAGCATGGCGCGCCAGCGCTTGGCGGCGGCTTCGCGGTTGCCGTCCTGCTCGTCGGCGAGGCCGAGAAAATAGCGCGCCTTGTTTTCCTTCGCGTCGCGGCCAACGGCGCGCTCGAATTCCGTCTTGGCTTCGTCAGTGACGACGCCGTTGGCGGCGGCGACCAATGCCTCGCCGAGATCGGCGTCGCGGGTCGCGGTTTCGCCGTTCAGCGCCAGCGCTTTGCGCCGCGCCAAAACCGCATCCTCGATGCGGCCAAGCCTCAGATAAACCGGAGCAATGACTTCCCAACCGGCGCCATCGTTCGGGTTGCTCGCGAGATGCGCCTCGACCTGAGCGACCATCGCTTCGATGGTTTGCTGACCTTGCGGCGCCTTGACGCGCGCGAAGGCGGGCTGTCCGGGAAGGTCCGGCGAGCCGAGCATGAGATAAAACGAAAGCGGCAGCACCGGCAGCACTAGTAGTGCCGCGATCGCGGCAGCACGCCGCCGCGAAGCCCGCTGCACCGCGGTCGTAGTGGGCTTTGCTATCGCCGCTTGCGCGTCCGCGGCCGCTAACAGCCGCCGCGAAACTTCGACCCGCGCGGCCTCCGCTTCGGCCTGCCCGATCAGGCCCGCGCTGTGATCGCGGCCGATCTCGTCCAGCTGATCGCGATACACCACGAGATCGTTGCCGCCGCCTGCCTCGGCCGCTTTGCGGCCAAGCGGCCACAGCACGGCGAGGATCGCCGCCGCGGTCATCAAAGCGAATATGATCCACAAAGTCATAAGCCGTACTTTGGGCCGTTGTTTTTGCCGGTATCGGCGGCAATCGCGGCCAAACAATGCCGCGTGGCCGCTGTGCGCCGCGCCCTTACACGATAATAGTGCGCGCCGGTCTTATACGCGGCGTCCGCTTTTCCGTTGACCGGCGGCACAATGCCCGCCTCAACGCCGTCCGGGCTGGTGATAGTGACGGCCTTGGTGATGTTGATCGGTCCGAAGCCGGCACTATCGATTGCTGTGACCTCGCCACCCGCATCCACGGCATTAACCGCGACCTGAAATGTCTTGCACGGCGACCCGAACGTGCATGGATTGGCATCGTTGCCGTAGGAGGCAACGAAGACGCGGGCACGGGCATTGGCTGGCGTAGTGGCGAGCGAGCAGGCGAAAGCCGCTGCAAGCAAAGCAAACGGTAGCTGAGTACGCATGTTAAGTCCTCCTAATGTCGCCCCAGGAGGGCAATGTGGAGGATGTTATCTGTTTACCGTCGTTATTCCATCCATGGCCGAGGTGCGGCCTTCTGAGCAATTGGGCGCAAGGATGGGCCCAAGCATAATTGTGCTGTCACGCGTAGGGCGTGATGACACTGCTCAGAGGGGCGACTGCCATGAAGTCACTTGTATTTTGCTTCACACTGCTTTCGACCATCGCCATCTGCGTCTTTGCTAGCTTGCCGGCACAAGCGCAGCGAGCGCGAGTTTTTGTCTCTGTAACCGGTAACGACGCGAATCCGTGCACCGCGGGATCGCCCTGCAAAACCTTTCAGGCGGCGCACGATGCTGTCCTAGCTGGCGGCGAAATCTCGGTGCTCGATACAGGGGGTTACGGTACGCTCATAATCAACAAGTCGGTCAGTATCGTCGCGGTCGGCGTTCAAGCCAGCATCGCTACGGCTTCAGGCCAAGACGCCATCACAGTTAATGCAGGCTCGACGGACAAGATTTCGTTGCGTGGCCTGACGTTGGACGGCGGCGGCGTCGGGCAGAATGGCATCTTCTTCAAGACCGGCGGATCATTGACTGTCGAGGATTGCGTTCTGCGCAATCTCAACGGTGACGGTATCGGCTTCTTCCCGCCGACGACAGCGACGCTCGTCGTATCCAATTCCTATTTCAACGACGGTAACGCAGCTGGGATTGACATTGACAGTGTGGGCTCGGGAAGATTCACCGTGTCCATCGATCGGAGCACGTTCTCAGGCAACAATTATGGCGTCTATGTGCAGGGCCTCTCTGGCACTTTACCTGTCGATGTCGCGGTGACTGACAGCGTTGCCAGCAACCATTTGGCAACCGGCTTTTTTGCCCAATCGGGCACCAATCATTCAGTCATCAATCTGTCGCTGACCCGCGTTTTGGCTGAAGGTAACGACGTCGGCTTCCAGGCGAACGGGACGAATGCGATCCTTTGGCTTACCCAATCGACGCTGACGGGAAGCAAGTTTCACGGCTTCGAGATCGACCCCGGCGGCGTAATCAAGACCTACGGCGACAACAACCGTTATTGCTGGCGATGCTGTCGGACACGGTGACGACGATCGCACCGCCAGTTGTGAAGCGCGAGTCGACAGAAACCCCGTCGAAATGATTGGCGTCTGCCACAACGTGGTCGATGACGCCATTGACGCTGGGCGAACCGCCCGACGACGTTAAGAAAAGAATGCCGGTACCGCCGTTGTTCGATGCCGTCGTGTTGGTGATGGTAAAGGCCAGCGTCCCGGCCGTCGGCTGCATCAGGATGCCGTTGCCCGTGGGGAGATTGCTGCCATCGAAAGCGAAGTTCTGCAGCGTGCAATTGGTGACGGTCAGGCTGCCGCCGGCGCTGAACACGATACCGTTATGGGCGGTGCCCGCGCCATCAAGCGTCAGGCCGCGCAGCACAATGGCGTCGCTTGGCCCGGCATTGATGTCGATGGCGTCAGCGCCTGCATTCGCCACGATGCCGGCCTCGACGCCGTCTGGGCTCGTGATGGTGACCGCCTTGTTGATGCTGATGGGCCCGAAGCCAGCGCTGTCGATGGCCGTGACCTCGCCGCCCGCGTCCACTGCATTGACAGCCACCTGAAACGTCTTACACGGCGACCCGAATGTACATGGATTCATGTCATTGCCGTATGAGGCAACAAACACGCGAGCGCGGGCATGGGCCGGCGCTGAGGCAAGCGAGCAGGCAAGCGTGGTGAAAAGCACGGCCAACGGTATAGCGGTACGCATGGCATCCTCCGTCAGAGATGACGCCCCAGCCGAGGGGCAATGCAGAGGATGTTAGTACTGAGTAGGCCGGCACGGAACGGCATGTCGGCCGATGGCGGCATCAGGGCCAAGCAAAGAACTACCCGCACGCGGCCTGACGGTCATTTCAGTCTATAGTCCACGCGCTCCATGCCGAGCACCATTTGGAGGGCTGTGGCGACATTAACAGGATCGGCGCCGTTAGCGGCCTCATCAAGTTGGGTCGTGACGTGTTGCCACGTCTACTTGGCCCTATGTTCTTTCGGCAAGTGACGCAGCAGCTCGCGCACATCCGACAGTGTTCGCAGCGTCATCACATGCGGGATTATGATGGGCCGAGGCAGCGGCCGCGACCAGTCGAGGAGTTTGCTTGAGGACACGGCTATTCTGTTGGGGACAGACGAGCCCGCCGCCGTTCCTGCTTTTGTAGGAAGCACGCCTAGGGGAGGAAACGACTCTTATCTAGGCGACGGGCTCACCTCGATAGCGCGACCGCAGTCACCACGAACCGGCCGCCAGCACCAGAGCGATCAGGGTGTCAACGAGAACCTTTTTCATGACCCTCTCCTCGAAAAAGGCTTCCCAGAGCGCCCTTACTCTGGCACCGGCGGCAATAGGTTCTGTGACGAGGGTCACGATTTGGCCGAATCAATGCGGCTCACGGCTTCCGCAGCAGCTCCGGCAGCTTGGCGATGTGGACCGCGATCCGCCGGGCCTCATCCGCTTTAGCCCGGGGCGATACCGATCGCCTTGAGGACAAGCTGGCACATTCTTGTGGGATCGCGCTCCCCCGTTTGGGCGATTTCAATTATCTCTTTGGCGACCCTTTCAGTGATCGGGTCGGTCCGGTCTGCCAGCTTCAATATGCGCCGGCAGTCCTCGTAGGCCGCCACCATTGGGCTGATTTGCTCCGGCGTGAAGGCCGTTTGTTGCAATAGTCGATAGATCGTCATGCGTGACGCTCCCGTTCAGCTCTGTAGGATTTGCGCGGGAGCGAAAGCCTTTGGGCTGTGGTTGCTGCTGTTGTGCAGCCGGCTGTCCGATCAGTGTGGGTCGCCCTTGTTTCGGCTCCAGGTTCTCGTCGTTAAGTTTGCGGGCCATGTCCAAGGCTTCGCTGAAGCTAAATCCGGTGCACTCGCGACCTTCGGAGATCGCGATACCATCCTTGTCATTGTCCCAAACCGAGTAACGGGGTTTGCCCTGGTCCCGTCGCGCCGTGTACCGAGGGGGCATTGATTCGCACTCCTGTACATTCGCGAAACCAGAATCCGGAGACCGAGGGGCCTACTTCGGGCCGCTCAAGAATGCAGCATCGATTAGGCTCCCCAAATCTTTAAATCTTTCCCAATGCAAAGCAGGGGCGCGGGAAAGCGGCGGGGATGGTCTGGCATCGGCACATTATAGTCGGCCCAACCCCAGCAATGGCCGTGCAGACATATTGCAGACACGTGGTCGGTCGGCTCTCACAGTATCGTTCAATAAACCCTTTGTTTACAGAATTAACTGGACGTTTTCAGCCTAAAATAAGCGCGTCCTTACAATACGGTGCGACCCCAGCCGTAATGGCGCGTCTTTCGGGCGCGGGCCGGCTTGCGCTCAGGAGCCTCGATCGCCGCGCGGAGAGCTTGCCCGGCAACAAGACGAGACCGTAGCGCACGATGGCGGGTTTGCGCGCCGGCGGAACCCGACACAACCGCCGCGTCGATATGGGCCTTGGCTTGCTCGACCACTTCGCGCTCGAAGACGCGGACGTTGTTCGGCAGCCGGCGCGCTAGGTCGGCGAGCACTTCGCGATTCTCGAGGATCTGTACGAGGATCGCGATGTCTTCGGCGGCGCGCGGTGTGCCGACCTGGATGGCGAGGCGGCGTTGCGCCCTTTCGTCGCCGCCGACACAGGCAAGCGCATCGTGCATGCGCACGATCGCGCGCTTATGGAGTGCGCGGGTCAGTTGATCGGCTCTGGCCCCGTCGTCGGCGAGCGGCGCGCGGTTGACGTCCTGGCTCAGCGCCTTGACTTCGGCCAGCATCAGATCGCGGCCGATCCAGAAGCGCGCGCGATACGGCCGATCCGCCTGTGGTTGGCCGGAGCGTCGATCAGGAACGGCTCGAACGGCTTGAAGAACAGGCGCGCCGCATCGCCGATGCGCGGCGCTTGCTGCGCCCCGGCCCGGATCGTGCGCCGCAACTCCGCCAGCACCAGCTCGCTACCGGTCATGTCGCGCAGCTGGGCGCGCTCGAGCACCGCGATCAGCATGGCGCGGGCTTCCGGCTTAAGACCCCGGAGATATTCCCGAAGCCGTTCGACGGATTGCCCGTCGCTCGTCATCGCCAAACATGCTTCCGCTGTGACAACGTTAATGTTCTAGTAGTGGGCCGCTTAGGAAGCGGTTACGCAAAATCCCAGGATTCCAAGGTGATAACGGCATTACGGCCGAGCCGGGGTGACAGGCCGGGCTAGTTCATCGTGGTCCAGGTGCCATCCGGATTGCGGCAGGCCGTGCCGCGCGCGGTCTGCGGCGTGCCGTCGATATAGACCGTGTGGGTATATTGCCGGCAGGTGGCGCCGTTGGCCTGGTAAGCAGGGCCAGGAACCACATTGCCGTAGCGGCCGGTATCCGGATTGCGCCAAGCGACCGGCGCCCCGGACGGCCCGGTCTCGAGCGCCCGCATCTGCGCCGCATAGGCGCGCTGCCGGTCCTCATCGTCCATGGCTGCGCCGATACGGTTGCCGAGGAGGCCGCCGGCCGCGGCCCCGATCAGCATCCCGGCCAACCGGTTACCGGTGCTGCCTCCGATGGCGTTGCCGATCAGGCCGCCCGTCACGGCGCCGACAGCCGTGCCGCCAGCCTCCTTCGGACCGGAATCTGCTGCACACGCCGCGATGCTGAGAGCAGCGAGCGCGAGGGCAATGTAACGGCTGGCGGACATGACGCCCCAAAGCCGGTGCGGACAGCCCCGCGCTGCCCGGCAGCAGGCAGTAAACGCTATGGAGCCTATTGGGGCGAAACTCTGTTCGTTGCAGCGCGATAGCGCCGCAGGCTTGAGCACAGCCTTGGGCGCAATGCCGTTGTGTCGCGCCGTCGCGCCCTGGCGACGCCGGCTGGCTTTGGCTAAGGTTTGAGCCATCCCCTGATCATCCGGCCAAGAGCGAGACCATGACGCCGAAATCGCCTGTCG
>Ga0306920_100008075_pt1 | contig 13942 bp, 14 predicted proteins | sample flu12Cox44000170_FD_204666 | JGI IMG/M metagenome (GOLD analysis project Ga0306920, IMG submission 204666) | Lab enrichment of tropical soil microbial communities from Luquillo Experimental Forest, Puerto Rico - flux4day.12C.oxic.44.000.170 (v2)... | ecosystem: Environmental > Terrestrial >...
TCCGCGGAGCTGCGCAGCATCTTCGCACCCGCCGTCCTGGACGGCGGGCGTGAGCTGATCACCTACTGCACCATCGGGGGACGCGCCGCCACCGCCTGGTTCGTGCTCACCTACCTGCTCGGGCGCGGCCCGGTCCGGGTCTACGACGGGTCATGGGCCGAGTGGGGCCGCGCAGCTGATGCCCCTGTCGAACGCCCATAAACGATCCCACCGGACTTTGCCAGCGCCGACGACGGCAGCGTCCGGTGGGGCAGGCGCACCGCATGTCGCTCTACCCTCACCGCGGATCGCGACCGGCCCGAGACCTACATCCAGATCGTGGAGTCCCCTCCTACCAGGAAGCCATGGCCAACTCCAGCCTCCCGGAGACGGGTGAGTTCGCCGTGAAGCTGGCCTGGCTGTGCGACGCCGACCAGTGTCCGCAATCTCGACGTATAGCGAGTAGACAACTTCCCCTGAACCTCCCCGCTGAGCAGCGGGCTCGGTCTGGGACCGGTAGCGCTGGCGCTCTCGGGTCCTGTCGGCTATTCGGCCTGGATCCAGCTGAGCAGGTCCTCTCGGCTGACTGTGGCCAGCAGGGCCGGATGGTCGGCGGCCAGGTGCCCCCGGATCACCCCGACCACCTGGTCCTCGCTGTCGCCGCGGGCCACGAACCCGCACTCGCACCGGATCAGCTTCGCCACCGCGCCTCCCCACCTAGCCTCTAACCGCAGCATATTGCCAAGATGTTGGCGTGACCTCGGCGTCCTCGGGCCCGGTGCGGATCCAGATCTGCGGGGCGCTGGCCATCGAGCGCGACGGCCAGCGGCTGGACGCCGGGCTGCCCGGCCGCCAGGGGCGGCTGCTGTTCACCTACCTGGTCGTCAACCGCCACCGCCACATCCCGCGCGACCGGCTGGCCGAGGCCCTGTGGCGCGAACCCGACCCCGCCGCGGTCGACGCCCGGCTCAACCCGCTGCTGTCCAAGCTGCGCCGGGTCTTCGGCGCCGACACCGTGGACGGCCGGTCCACGATCCGGCTGAGCCTGCCCATCGCCTGGGTCGACCTCGAAGCCGCCGCCGAGGCCATCCACCGGGCCGAATCCTCGGTCGCCCAACAGGACTGGACGCGCGCGTGGGGGCCAGCGCTCACCGCGCTGTTCGTGGCCGAGCGCGGCTTCCTCCCCGGCGAAGACGCCCCCTGGATCGACGAGATCCGCCACCAGCTGACCGAACACCGCCTGCGCGCCCTGGAATGCTACGCGGCCGCCGGGCTCGGCCTCGGCGGAACCGAACTCGCCGCCGCGGTCCGGGCCGGCCGTCAGCTCACCCGCCTCGCGCCCCTGCGCGAAAGCGGCTACCGCTACCTCATGCAAGCCCTCGCCGCCCAAGACAACCTGGCCGAAGCCCTAGCCGTTTACGGCCAGCTCAGCGACTGCCTGCGCGACCAACTCGGCGTCGCACCCAGCCCAGCCACCCGCCAGCTCCACCAGCAGCTCCTCGCCGCAACCTGAACGATGCGGCGGAACCCATGGCGCGGCGCCGCCATCGCCAGCCAGATCACCCCGATCTGCGCGACCAGCGGCGAACCCACCAACACCAGTGAAGCTGCGCCGAACCGATACTTGTCACCGGGCCGATCAGCACCAATCACTCGGAGTGATCCTTTCGCCGGTCCGGCGTGCAGATCGCCCGACGCCGCCACCTGCCCAGCATGGACGCCCGGAACAGTTCAACGCGGCCGTTGCTGGCTTTATCGCAGGGATCGCGATCGGCGGGGGCAACGCCGGGTTGCGAGAGCTCGCGGGAGCGATGAAGGAATCGGGCTCCTCCGGAGTCCAACTAACGAACACAACGAACCGGAGGAGGTTCAATGGGCACACGTATTCGACGCGCAACGCGATCGGCGGGCCGGAGGTTGAGAGTGATCGCGCTCACCGGCTCGGTCGCCGGCGCCGTGCTCGCGACGGTCGCGCTCGGCACGAGCGTGCAGGCGAGCACGGGCGCAACCCAGGTCGGGCGCAGCGAGACGATCGCGCAGCTGACCGCGGACGGGCTGCGGGCCACGATGACGGCCCACGAGACCTCGGGCGGGCCGGCACCGACGGCCACCGTCCAGGTGGCTGCCTACCATCGCTCGGATGGGACATGGGTCAGGTACGGAAGGCCGATGGTGGTCGGCAGCCGCGGCGGCTGGTTCTGGAATGTGGTCACGGGCCGCTTCGGGGTCGAACAATTCTCGGCCGTCACCGGTGGGCCTCGCCCCCTGCGGCTCACCGTCCGCCTGCAGGTCAGCGCCGCGATCGGCCCCTCGGCGCCGTTCCGGTTCGCCGTGGCCGGCGGACGGCTCGTGGCGGGCTAGGCGGAGCCTGGCGTAGCCTCGGCCTCGGGCTTGGCAGGTGGCGACGGGGAACGGGTTCGAGCAGGCGGCGGCGGATGACCCGGGCCGTCTGCTCGACCGCGCCCGGCGGGGCGATGGGGCGGCGTTCGGAGCGCTGGTGCGCATCTTCGACCCGCAGCTGCGCGGCCTTGCGTTCAGCCTGCTCGGCAGCCGTGAGCTGATGGACGACGTGCTCCAGGATGCGTACGTGCGCGCCTTCCGGGGGTTGGCGCGGTTCGAGGCGCGCGCCCAGGTGAGCACCTGGCTGCACCGGATCGTGTACAACGCCTGCCTGGACGAGCTGCGGCGGGCCAGGCGCAGGCGGTGGCTGCCCCTGGTGGATGCGCGCGGCGAGCTCGAGCGCGACCCCGGCCCCGAGCCGGGCGAGCGGGTGGCGCAGGCGAGCGTGCTGCGCGCGGCGCTGGGCGAGCTCAGCCCCGCCGAGCGCGCCGCCGTGTGGCTGATCGACGCGCAGGGCTACGACTACCGGGAGGCGGCCGCGGTGCTGGGTGTTCCCGAGGGGACGGTGGCCTCGCGCCTGGCGCGCGCCCGTGGCCGGCTTCGCGCCATCCTCGCCGAGGAGCGCTTGTCATGAATCACAGCCCTCGCGACGAATTCCTCGGCCAGGTGCTGCGCGAGCTGCGCGTCCCCGAGCACGGCCCGGGCTTCTGGGAGCGGTTCGAGGCCAAGATCGCCGACCCGTCGAAGCCCCCGAGGCGCCTGCCGCGCCGCCCCGGGCAGCTGCTGGTGACCGCGGCGGTGGTCCTGGCGGTCCTCGCCGGGATCCTCATCGGCCTGCTACCCGGCACCCCGGCCCGGCCAGCGCTCGCGCAGATCGTCAAGCAGCGGGTGGCGGGCGCGATGGATCGGCTGCGCACGATCGAGGGCGAGGCGGTCCTGGTCTCGCGCCTGCCGGCGATCGTCGCCCGCACGCACCATCAGCCGCGTGTCAGCACCGAGCGGGTGTGGTTCGCGTTCGCCGCCGACGGGAGCTTCCGGACCCGCGCCCCTGGCGGCTCTCAGGACGTCGCCTACGACGCCCGCGCCGGCACTGAGCGCCTGGTGACGACCTCGGCCTCGCTCGGCGGGGCGGGGCGGTTCTTCGTCGAGCAGCGCGGCCTTGCGCCCGGCGCGCCTGATCAGGGCCCCGAGCCGTTGGCGATCGAGCAACAGCTCGGCGCGGTGGTGCACGCGCTGCTCGCGGCCCGCGACCCGCGCGTGCGGCCAGCCACCTACCTGGGCCGGCCCGCCTGGCAGGTCACCTTCCGGCAGACCCTGCCTGACCGCGAGGGCGTCCTTGCCATCACCGTGACCGTCGACCGCCGCACCGGCCTGCCGGTGGCAGTCCACCAGGCGGGGAACCCGGCCAGCCTCGGCAGCAGCGACCTGCGCATCACCCGCCTGCAGGTCAACCGGCCGCTGCCGCGCCGCACCTTCACGATCGCCTTCCCCGCCGGCGCCGCGGTCACCCAGGAGGACTTCGGCTTCCGGCGCGTCCCGCTGGAGCGGGCCGCGCAACTGGCCGGCTACCGGCCGCTCGTGCCCCTGCCGCTGCCCGGCGGGTTGCGGCTGTCCCAGGTGAGTTTTGCGCAGCGCGCCGCGGCCACCGCCGGCGGGACCAACCCGCCGTCCCGGAAGGTGGTCTCGCTGGCCTACCGGCGCGGGTTCGAGCACGCGATCATCACCACCCGGCTAGCGGGAGCAGCGCCCGGACGCTGGCGCGACCCATTCCAGACCCCCGCAGGGGCCACCGCCGCAATCCAGCAGGTGACCCTCACCGGCGGCGCCCTGAACGGCGACCACGCACAGGTGGTCGTCGAACCCGGGTCGGCCCCCCACCTGTGGGCGGTCGGTCATGGGCTCGTCGTCACCATCGCCGGAAACCTCAGCGTCGCGGAACTCATCCACACCGCCGAGTCGCTGCAACCATGGAAGTGACCAGGTGCGCCGCGGAAGGACGATCGCCGCTGGTCCCGTGCTTGCAGCCGTCAATGGTCCAGGCACCTGGCCGACCGCATGAATGTGGGGGTCACGCCCGGACAGCAGGCGCACTTTGCCCTCTCCCGCTCCCGCAGCCGCTGGCTGATCACGGCGGATACGCCGCCGCAAAACGGCGTGCTCGCTGTCGCCGGGCATCACGGCGGCTCGACGGTAACCGTACAGGTCAGCGTTCCCGATCTTCCGCCCACTTCCGGCGAGGAGGTAGCACGGGGGCACGGCCAAGGCCCAGCACCGGAACGGACGGCTCGCCGGAACCAGACCCGGGGGCGGCCTCTAGTGCTGCGGGCCCGGCACCAGGGTTGTTTAACTATCGCTCGGGCTGGCCGGAGATCCGTTGCCTGCACTCCCGGCTCACCGGCGACCGGATACCGCCAGAGCGTCACGCCTCGTGACGGTGCGCAGCAGTAGTGGCGCGCGCAATGCCGCCGATATACGGGCGATCATCGCTAGTTTTTTCGATCCGATATGCGGAAATGATCGCCCGTATATCACTCGATCGGCGCGAGTGTCAGCGCCGGGGGACCACTGCCTCGTCATAATCGTGACCAGGCAGCTGGGTCCGGCTGGCGGCGGCCGGGGGCAGCGGCAGGGTCCGCAGACGGCAAGCTCAGAATTGGGAAGCGGCGGAGCTCGAGGCACGCCACGGCGGCAGCGGTCAGGGACGGGTGCTGGCCGGCGACGGGACCGGCAAAGGCAGAATCCCAGCGGGCCCGGCCCGGACAGCGGTGATGCGGTAGTCGCCGACGGACAGATCGACCCGGGTGCCGGTCAGCTTCACGGTGACGTCGGCACCTGCCCCCGTGAGCGCCTGTGTGCCCGCGACAAGCGCGAGTGTGACCGGGTCGTGGCCGCCATAGCCGGCGAGGCTGACCCTCATGATCGTGACGTGGTACCCCTTCGGGGCCGAGGTGAAGCGTCCCGCGTAGTGGTTCACCGTGTCGCCGGCGACCAGGGTTCCCGCCGGGGTGAAGGCGAAATATCCGCCGCTGGTTCGCGGCACCGTGACGCTGGCCGGGCCGCGCTGAACTTCGGCGATGCGCCATCGGAACCCAACGATGCCGGTGAGCTGCGGACTCGTCGCAGGGTGGATGCCCGCCGGCCCGCGGCTGGTCGTGCATCCGGACAGCGCTGGCACCGCGAATGCCAGGAGGATCGCGACCCAGCGGACGATCACCGGTGTGCGCACGTGCCCCATGTCCCCTTTGACGGTTCCAGCACCCGCGCGGTTCCAGCGCAACGGCTCACCAGGCCATGGCCCGCATATGACGCGGGTCGCCGTGGCTGGCCGAGCCACGGTACGGGGAGTGTCCCTGGGGGCCACGGGTGCCCGGTGCGTTGCCCGCCGCCGGTGAACATCCCCTGACTTCTGGGAGTACGCCCTCTGCGCCGCGGTCGCCTACATCCGCGCCGCCGCCAGCCACGCGGACGTCCCCGTACGCCAGGCATGCCAGGACCTGGCCCAGCGCCTGGGCCACCCGGCGCCATAACACCAATACGGCGCGGATCCGAAAGACCACACCGATCCATGAATCGCCGAGCATATCGGCGGGTCCATGCGCAGTAACCTTGGCAGGCGCCAGTTACCGTGAGTCACCCCTACTTGAGCCGATTTCCCGCGGTTGCCGATTCGGTCACTTTGCCCCATCGGCAAAAATCCGGTCCATCATCTCTGCCCCAGAAGTCACCACCGGTCGAAGCTCATGGCGGTAGACGGTCTGGGTCACCAGGGTTGAGCTGTGGCCTACCAAGCGGCTGATCTCCTCGATGCCCATCCCGTTACCGGACAACAGCGACACGAACGTGTGGCGCAGCTCCCGAGGGGTCCAGTCCTCCCCGATTCCGGCTTTCCGGCAGATCCCACGGAGCGATCGGCGGACGTTGCCGGCATCGAGCCCCGTCCCGAGTGTGGTGCTGAACACGAGCCCTTGTTCTTGCCAAAGCTCACCCGCCCGTAGGCGGTCGCTGGCCTGACGCTCCCGGTGTTCTGTAAGCGCCGCCACAGCCATCGCCGGCAGCGCGAGAGAGCGCCGGGACTTGCTGGTCTTGACGTCCCCGTGTGCCCGTACAGAGCGCCACACATCGACGCGCGGGGGCAGGCCTGAGTCAGCGTCCAGGTGGACGTGATCCCACCGAAGAGCCCGCGCTTCCTCAGTGCGTAGCCCGACCAGGAGGCTCAGGACCACATAGGCGTACAAGTCGTAAGGCCGTGCTGCTTGGATCAGCACAACGGCTTGCTCGAATGTGAGGGACTTTGACGGGCGGCCCCTTTGCCCGGCGGGTGTGTTCACAAGCGTGGCGACATTGCGGCGCACCTTGTCGTTGGCCTCGGCGTGCCTGATCGCCCGCGCGAGCCCGGCGTGCGCCATGGCAACCGTACGGGTGGCGCGGGTGGCCGCTAGATCTTTCAGCGCGGACCGGACGTTGGCCGCCGAGAGCTGACGTAGCGGCACTGCCCCGATGATGTCGAGGAGCGGCTCCAGGACTTCGCGCTGAGTGCTGACCGTCTTCGGTGCCCGCCCAGACAAGCCCTCAGCAAGCCAGTCGTCGACCGCGGCCCGGACTGTGTAGCTGGCAGGTGTGTGCACACCAGCATCAAGATCGGAGTGCAGTTCCCTGAGCTTGTGCCTTACTTCCTGCTTTGTCTTCCCAGAGACCTTCCGGCGGACCCGTCTTCCATCGGCCTCATAGCCCAGTGAGACGGCCCCGATGTACCGGTTCTTTGCGGCGTCGAAGTAGATCGCATCCTCGCCGTGCCCGCGGCGTCTGGCGTTGGAAGTCGCCATGATGGCGAGCCTACTCCCTTTGGCTCCCCGTTTGGCTCCCCAACGATCGCTTCAAGATTACGATAGGCCTCTGACCTGGTGGGCGATACTGGGATCGAACCAGTGACCTCCTCGGTGTGAACGAGGCGCTCTCCCGCTGAGCCAATCGCCCGGGATCGCAGGGCCGACGAGCCCTGCGGCCACCACAGAGTAGCGCATCGGTCCCTGGACCCGGCTCCAGCGCACGGCCACGAGCAGCTGCTCCGGAACCAGGCTCGCCCCGCAGCGGCCGGAGGCCGGGGTTAGCGCAGGCCCCCGCACCTGGCGGCGGCCACCTCCACGAGGTCCGGCAGCATGCCGTCCACGGCAATGATCTGCCCCGAGACCTCCCGGTCCACGTCCATCATCGGCACCCGTTCCCGGACGGCGGAGTGCACGGTCCGCAGCGGCACGCTGGGGACGGCGATCTCCCTGCGCAGGTCGATCCCCTGCGCCGCGCAACACACCTCCACGGCTAGGCAGGTCCGCACGTTCGCGACCACCTCGCGCAGCTTGCGCACCGCGGTCCAGCCCATGGACACGTGGTCTTCCTGCTTGCCGGAGGTGGGGATGGTGTCCACGCTGGCCGGGTGCGCGAGCACCTTGTTCTCGCTGACCAGGGACGCGGCCGTGTACTGGGCGAGCATGAACCCCGAGTTGGTGCCCGCGTCGGGCGCCAGGAACGGCGGCAGGCCCCGGGAGAACGCCGGGTCGAGCATCCGGTCCACGCGGCGCTCGCTGATGCTGCCCAATTCGGCGAGCGCCATGGCCAGCATGTCGGCGGCGAACGCGAGCGGCTCGCCGTGGAAGTTCCCGGTGGTCATCACCTCGCCGTCGCGGACCACGACCGGGTTGTCCACGACCGAGTCCAGCTCGGTGTCGAGCACGCGCCGCGCGAAACCGAGCACGTCCCGGACCGCGCCGTGCACCTGCGGCGCGCAGCGCAGGCAGTACGCGTCCTGGACCGCATGCCTGCTGTCGCGGTGGCTGGCCAGCAGCGGGGACCCGGCGAGCAGTGCCCGGAGGTTGGCCGCGCTGTCCAGCTGCCCCGGGTGCGGGCGCAGCGCCTGGACCCGCTCGTCGTAGGGCCGGTCGGTGCCAAGCAGCGCCTCGATGGACAGCGCGCACGCGAGGTCCGCGGCCCGGACCAGCATCCCGGCGTCGACGACCGAGAACGCGAGCAGCGCCTGCATCGGCTCGGTACCGTTGACCAGCGACAGGCCCTCCTTCGGGGCCAGTTGCAGCGGCGCGATCCCGTGCGCGGCCAGCACCTCGGCGGCGGGCCTGCCGCCGAGCGGGTCGCCCGGGCCGCGCAGTCGCCCCTCCCCGATCAGCGTCTGGGCCAGGTGCGCCAGCTGCGCCAGGTCCCCGGACGCGCCCACGGAACCCTTGCCGGGAATCACGGGCAGCAGGCCGAGGTCGAGCATCTCGATCAGGCGGGCGGGGAGTTCGATCCGGACGCCCGAGTACCCCGCCGCGAGCGTTCGGGCCCTGAGTAGCAGCAGAGCACGGACCGCCGCGTCGTCGAGCGGCTCGCCGGTACCGGCCGCGTGCGAGCGGACGATGGCTCCCTGCAGCCGTTCCAGGTCGCGGGCCCCGACGCGGGTGTCGGCGAGCGCGCCGAACCCGGTGTTGACCCCGTACACGGGCGCGTCGCCCTCGATCGCGGCGGCGACCACGGCCCGGCTCGGCTCCATGGCGGCGGCGACGCCACGACCGAGCTCCGCGGTGGCCCGGCCGCGCGCGACGTCCACCACGTCCTCGATAGTGAGCGCTCCGCCGTTGACGGTCACAATGCGCATGGAGGACAGCCTGCCATCCCCCGGGGCTGGTTACTCCTCCAGGGACCAGCCGAACGTCGCCGCGAGCCCGTCCCGGCCGGCCGGGGTCACCCGGACCGCGCGGCGCCGGCTGCCCCGCTCGATCCAGCCGAGCCCCATCAGCCGCGCGGTCATGGCCGCGCCGAGCGCCCCGTTCAGGTGCGGTTTGCGCTCCGTCCAGTCGAGGCAGGCGCCGGCGAAGCGGCGTCGGCCGCGCCCCAGTACCTCCAGATTCAAGCCAAACGATGTCAGCGTGGTGGCCCCGTGCGCGGTGACCACGAAGGCGTCCGGGCGGATCTGCGCGTGCGCAGCCCGTTCGTGGCGGCCCGCGTACCCAGGCCGGCCGCCGTTCGCGGCGCCGTTCCCCGCGGGAGCGCCCGCGCGGGCTGTGCCACCGTTCTCCGCAGGGGCGTCCGCAACGGATGGAACTGCGTCCCCCGTGAGGACGCCCGCCCCGGACGGGCCCCCGTTCGACGGCCGGCCGCCGTCCGGGGCGGGCGCCAGGATCCCCCGGGCCAGCAATGCTTCGAGCAGCGCGACGCCGGCGCGGCCCGCGAGGTGGTCGTAACAGGTCCGGGCCGCCGCGAGCGCGGCGGCGTCGCGGGACTCGCGCAGGCTGCGCACCGGCGCCGGGGCGTCGCGGCTGAGGTGCGCCAGGGCCTCCATGACGGCGGCGACATCGGGCCCGGCGAGCTGGTAGTAGTGATGCCGGCCCTGCTTGATCATGGTGACCAGGCCGCCGTTGAGCAGCCGGGCCAGGTGCGCGCTGGCGGTGGCCGGGCTCACGCCCGCCAGCCGGGCGAGTTCCCCGGCGGCCAGCGGGCGGTCGTCCAGCAGGGCGGTGATCATGGCGGCCCGGGTCGGCTCGGCGATCAGGGCGGCCGCGGGCACGACGTTGACGTCGCGGGCGATGAACTGTGGCCGTGCGGACATGCTTCGACGCTAGCCCAACAATTGTTCGGCCACGATCGAAGTATGAGCGAAGACAGTGTTAGCCCCGACCCCGCCGCCCCGCCCAAGGCGGCCGCGGCCCGCGGCACCGTGCGCGATCCCGGCAACCCCGGCCAGCTCGTGGCGGACAGCGTCGAGGCGTGCCTGGAGATCGCGGCGACCTGGCACGCCTGGGACGGGCGGCCGGTGGCGCGCACCGTGGACGGCAAGCCGAACACCTGGACGCCGGCCAAGGCGCTGCGCCGGGTCACCGACCACCTGATCGACCACCTGCAGCAGGTGGAGGCGCTGCTGGCCGGGGCCCCGCCGCTGCCCGACGCCTGGCACGGCCGGTTCGTGACCCTGGACGCCGACTGGGCTCGGTTCACCGAATCGGACTACGACGAGGCGTGCTCCCGGCTGCGCCGGCTCGGCCGGTGGTACGTGCTCAGGTACGAATCGGCCGGGCCCGCGGCCTGGGACGAGCCCCGGGGCGGAGAGTGGACGCTGCGGGAGATCGCCGAGCATGTGGCGGGGGTGCGCTATTACGCCGAGCAGGTCGGGTCCCTGGAGGTCGTAGACCCTGATTGACCGGGTGCGCACAGACCCGGCCTGCGCCAGCGGGTTACTGGGTACCCGATTCACTGCTGAGGAGCTACGGTTGGAGGGCCAATCGTTAAGGCATGTCTCATTCTCTGACCTGATGGGAGAAGGCCGGTGCGCCGCTGAGTGTCTCGCCAGTCCCTGGAGACCTCACCGCAAGGAGCCGTGCATGCCTGCGCCATCCCCCGTCGTCACCTGTTCTGGCCTTAGTTTCGCGTGGCCGGACGGCACCGCCGTGTTCACCGGCTTGTCGCTGGTCATCGGCCCGGGGCGGACCGGGCTCATCGGCGTCAACGGGTCGGGCAAGTCGACCCTGCTGCGGCTGATCGCCGGTGAGCTGACCCCCACGGCCGGCTCGGTCACCGTCGCGGGCGAACTGGGCTACCTGCCGCAGAACCTGGCGCTCGGCGCGCCGGACACCCGGGTGGACGAGGCGCTCGGCATCGCCAGGATCCGGGCCGCCGTGGCGGCGATCGAGGCCGGGGACGCGAGCGAGGAGAACTTCGCCCGGGTCGGCGAGGACTGGGACGTCGAGGAGCGGGCCCGGGCAACGCTGGACCGGCTCGGCCTGGATCGGGTGCCGCTGGACCGGCGGATCGGCGACCTGTCCGGCGGCGAGGCGGTGCTGCTGTGCCTGGCCGCCCAGTTCCTCCGGCGCCCCGGCGTGCTGCTGCTGGACGAGCCGACGAACAACCTGGACCTCGTGGCGCGGCACCGCCTGTACGACGCGGTCGGGTCCTGGAAGGGCGCCCTGGTGATCGTCAGCCACGACCGGGAACTGCTGGACATGGTGGACCAGATCGGTGAGCTGCGGTCCGGCGAGGTGCGCTGGTACGGCGGCAACCTCACCGACTACGAGCAGGCGGTTGCCGTGGAGCAGGAGGCCGCCGAGCGCGCCGTCCGGTCGGCCGAGTCCGACGTGCAGCGGCAGAAACGGGAGCTGATCGAGGCCCGGATCAAGCTGGACCGGCGGCAGCGATACGGGCAGAAGATGCAGGATACCCAGCGGGTGCCGAAGATCATCGCGAACGCGCTCAAGCGGCAGGCCCAGGTGTCCGCGGGCAAGCTCCGCATCGGGCATGAGGACCGCCTGGACGAGGCCAAGGAGCGGCTGGCGGCCGCCGAGGAGGCGGTGCGCGACGACGACGAGATCCGTATCGACCTGCCCGCCACGGCGGTGCCGTCGGGGCGCGGCGTGCTCGCGCTCCGCGGAGCCGAGGTCCGCTACGGCGCCCGCGCGGACCTGCTGGTCCGCGGGCCGGAACGGATGGCGCTGACCGGGCGCAACGGGGCGGGCAAGACGACCCTGCTGCGGACGCTTGCCGGCGAGATCCCCGCGGTCTCGGGCGAGGTGAAGGTCAGCGTGCCGGTCCGGTACCTGCCGCAGCGGCTGGACATCCTCGATCCGGGGCTGACCATCGTGCAGAACGTGGCCCGGGCCGCCCCGGCAGCGACCGAGAACCAGATCCGGGCCCAGCTCGCGCGGTTCCTGTTCCGGGGCCGGCGTGCCGACCAGCAGGCCGGGACGCTGTCCGGCGGGGAGCTGTTCCGGGCCACGCTGGCTTGCCTGCTGCTGGCCGAGCCCGCACCGCAGCTCCTGCTGCTGGACGAGCCGACCAACAACCTGGACATGGCCAGCGTGCGGCAGCTGTCCGGGGCGCTGCGGTCCTATCGCGGCGCGCTGCTCGTGGCCAGCCACGATGTGCCGTTCCTGCGCGAGATCGGCATTACCCGCTGGCTGCGGCTGGACGGCACGCTGGCCGAGATCGACCCGCTCTGAGGGCGTCGGTATGGTCCAGGCCTTCAAACTCGGGGAGGCCGCGGGGTGATATCGTTAGATATCACGGAGGTGGGCATGACGGACATCCTCATTCGCGACGTCCCCGAATACGTGATCGCAGCGTTGGACGCGCATGCGGGGCGCCTGGGGCTTTCCCGGAGCGAGTATGTGCGCCGCCGCCTGGCCCAGGACGCGGCCAGGCAGGACTCCCCCGTCAGCGCCGAGGACCTGGCCCGATTCGCGGATGTGTTTGGCGACCTTGCCGACCCTGACGTGATGTCGCAGGCCTGGCGATGACGACATGGCTCATTGACAAGTCCGCGCTTGCCCGGCTCGCTGCCAGCCCGGACGCCGCTGAATGGGCCGCTCGAATCGAACGCGGGCTGGTACGGATCGCGACCATCACCCGCCTGGAGGTTGGCTACTCCGCTCGGTCGGGCGCGGACCTGCGTACCGGGTTCGCCCATCCGCCGCTCGCATCGATGCCCGTGGAATACCTGACCCCGGCCATCGAGGATCGGGCGTTCGAGGTCCTGACCCTGCTCGCCGACCGAGGCCAGCATCGGGCACCGTCGATACCGGATCTGATCATTGCGGCGACCGCGGAGCTTGCTGACCTCACCGTCCTGCACCTCGACAAGGACTTCGACGTCATAGCGGCCGTCACCGGGCAGCCCGTCGAGCGCCTGAACGTCCGGTAACCGGGTCTTACCGGTTGGCGCTCGCCTTGGTCAGCGCTCGCCCGGACAGCGCTCGCCGGGTCAGTGCTCGCCGGGTCAGTGCTCGCCGAGTCAGTGCTCGCCGACGAGCGTGACCCAGTTGCCGTCCGGGTCGGCCACCGAGGCCCGGCGGTGCCCGGCGACGTGCTCGAAGGGCTCGACGAGGACCGGCGTGCCCGCCGCGGTGAGCTTGGCCAACTCGGCGTCCACGTCGTCGCACCAGACCACAAGCTCGGCCGGGTTGCCGCGCCGCGGTTCGGGCAGGCTGACGGTGCGCGCCGCCTCGACGCTGGACAGCGCGAGCGTGAAGGTTCCGAGCCGGAACTCGGCGTGCTCCGGCTGCCCCGTGGCGGGGTACTGGAAGGTCTGGGTGAAGCCGACCAGGTCCCGGTAGAACGCCGTCGCCCGGTCGATGTCGGGCGTGAACAGGTTCGTCATCGCGTCAGTGAACACTGTGCTCCTCTTTCGTGGCGGCCCCGGCGACGTCGGCGACGCTGACCGCGGCGGCGCTGACATCGGCGGCGCTGACGGCGGCGCCGTAGGCGACGAGGACCTGCGCTGCGCCGTTCGGCCCGTCGAGACCCGAGCGCATTCGTTCTGCCTGGTCCGCGTATCGCTCCAGGTGCCGGTGTGCGAACTCGACCCGGGTCCGCCCGGGGCCTTCCGCGGTGAACCGCACCTCGATCTCCGAGCCGAGGCTCGGGTGGGGCTCGTAGACCCACCCCGCGCCCATCTGCCAGGTAAGCAGCATCCGGTGCGGCGGCTCCCAGGCCAGCACCCGGCCCCAGTCGCACTCGCTGCCGTCCGCCGATCGCTCGTACCACCGCCCGCCGACGAACGGCTCGAGGATGACCGTGGTGCCCGGGGGCTCGGCGAGGTGGTGGGTCTGCACCGGCCACCACCGGCCGTGGTCGGCGAAGACCTCGAAGG
>Ga0306920_100008076_pt1 | contig 13942 bp, 11 predicted proteins | sample flu12Cox44000170_FD_204666 | JGI IMG/M metagenome (GOLD analysis project Ga0306920, IMG submission 204666) | Lab enrichment of tropical soil microbial communities from Luquillo Experimental Forest, Puerto Rico - flux4day.12C.oxic.44.000.170 (v2)... | ecosystem: Environmental > Terrestrial >...
CTTTATCCATAGAACGTTGCTGTAGACATTGTTGCGGGGATCGAAGTGGAGATGGCGGATAGCGGCATTCGGGCCGAAGGGAACCCAGGGGCTCTCTCGCTCCGAGGAACCGACAAATGCACCCGGCACGCCATGCTGTTTGATGACGTCCGCGTACAACTCGGGCACATCGACGATCTTGTAGGCAGTTGAGGGTGGTGCCGTCATTCTTGATGTCAAAACTGTTGTTTCCGTGCTCTTCAATCCAGACATGGGAAACTCCTCCTTCCAGACATTCGAACGCCTACCCCACGAACCAGATCGTGCTTACAAACACACAACTGCAGTGTCGAACTACCCCAGGATCGTAACAACGCCGCGCCCGCCATCCACACGAATCCGCTGACCGTCCTTGATTGTGTGAGTAGCGGTGCCCGTACCCACGACGGCGGGCAAACCATACTCGCGTGCCACGATTGCCGCGTGACTCATTGATCCACCGATGTCCGAAACGGCTGCAGCAATTTTCTGGAATACCGGCGCCCACGTTGGATTGGTCACCTGGCAAACCAGGATGTCGCCGTGGCGCAGGCGATCAATCTCGTCCACGGACTTTACGACGCGGGCAACCCCTTCTGCCACTCCACTGGAAGCGGCAAAACCCTTGATCTCGTTAGAGTCCGGTTTGGCACCTGCCGCCAGCCACGCATCCAGACTTTCTCGGGTTATGCCCCAGAGCATCACAATTGCGGGATCATCGATTACGTCGGGCACGGGGCCGAGTGCCGGCGGAGTCTCGTGTTTTGCCCATTCTGCGATCGCCGCCGTGCGCTCTTCGACGATGGCGGGCCACCGTGAGGGCCCGCGCGGGGGCGAACCGCTGGACCATGAGGTCATAAGGTCGACGATCGCCGCCTCAACTTCATAGTGCGTCAGTTGGAAAACATCCTCGGTATGCCGAAAGAATCCGTGGCTGGCCAACAACGCGCCAAATTCTCTGATCTTGTTGAAGAACAGGTTGGTATACCAATGCTCACAATAAAACTTGTGACCCTCGACATAGGGAAAGACGCGGTGTGCAAGCCCAATCATCTGATCGTAAGCGGTACGCTCTTCGTCATTGTTCAAAAGCTCACGATATTCCGCGATGAGCTGCTTGCGCTCCGCCAAAAGTTTCTCGATGGGCCGCTCGATGGGTTCGCCGGCCTTTACATTCGCGATGTAGCCCGGCAGGGCACCGAAGGGCATCGAAAGGTCGTCATTCCATGAGCGGTGTTGGTGGTAAAAGCCATCGCCGACATTGATGTTGAACCACGGGTCGCGCGAAACTGCCAGCTCCTCTAACCATGCTCTCCCCGGCTCCCCGAGCTCCTCGAGGGCTTTGATAATCATGGTGGGAGAAGCGCCATCGCTTAGCGTTCTGTCGACTCCCAACTCGATCGCAAGCTTGGCCAACCGTCTGAGTTCATCGTCGGGGCGGAAGATCTCGGCCTGCATCCCCGAAACCATGCGAGCTACTGTCTGATCACTGATCTCCGGGAACGCCTTCTTACAGAAGTCGAAGAATGTCAAATAAGCGCCATAGCCAAGTAGTAGAAACTCGAAATGGTACTGCCACATGCGGAAGTAGCCTTCGAGGGTCCTCTGATAAATGTCGAGGAGGTAATGGTTGGAGGCAATGCCCCGTCCGGCGTGAACGTGTCCCAGGGGTTCGAACTCCGGGAGCTCAGGCTTCGGCAACATCTCGGCCTCCCGGATCAGGTTCGTCATTTTGTCTTTCCAGTGAGCGAACAGACGCTCCCAGTTGCCGTAGTAGTAGAAAGCCCGCTGCTGGAACTGCTCGGTGCGACGAGCGATCTCGGCCGGGTCGCTGACGGCGTTACCCCCGATGTAAATGCGCCCATTGATAATGCGATAGTCAATGCCAAGCGTCGTCGGTAGGCTATGAACGCGCGTATTCGCCGCCCCCAAAGCGCAATACGCGGCCTCGGCAGTGGTGACGTCGAAGGCGCACATCGGCTCGGGGAAATGCATCGAGTTGTAGAACCAGAAGCGCTCGTCGTCCTCCTTCGTGAATCGCATGTAGTACGGATAAGCGGCTTGCGCCCCTTCCGTTCCCAGGACTACCTTCAGCGAACTCGGCAGTGGGAAGCTCTTCGGCTTGGCATTAGCATTCATGGGCGCCACTCCAAGAGTCCTCGCTTCACCTTGCTCAACCCCTCGAACATCGCCTGACCGTCCAGATGCAATTCATCACCGACACCAACGAAACGCAGCTACCATCACTCGAGCGGAGGATCGACGCGCAAGAGTCGATCATCCGCCTCTCCGAACAAGATGTCGAGAAGTTCGGGACGGTTCCGCTGGAGTGCGCGGCTATTGACCGTGCCTTTCTCCGTCAGTTCACCGGCAGCGCTTGAAGGAGGGACGTCGACCAGCAAGGCGGCCACAATCCGGTTAGAACTGCCCGTTCCAGCTGCAGCAAGCTTCACCAAACGTTCATGGAAGACTGCCCTGAGCGCCTTGTTGGATGCCATCTCTCCGGGTGGGGCCGTGCGATCAAGACGGGCGCTGCTCGCACAAACCTCCCAATCGGGAAAGACCAGGATCCGTACATCGTTACGGTCGGCCCCAACGACCACAACATCATTGGCGAGTGGCCGCAACGCATCCAGTGCGTCCAGGCGCAGCTTCCCGGCGCTAACTTTTGTACCTGAAGTCAGCTTGAAGTCTTCACTGATCCTGCCATCGAATCGCAGGCCCGCCTTCGGTCGTTTGGGGTCAATGAAACTGAGCAGATCGCCGGAACGAAAGAAGCCCTCTTCATCGAAGGCTGCCTCCGTCGCTTTCGGATCGCGCCAGTAACCTGGCGTGACATTCGGACCGCGATAATGGACTTCAAAGCTGTTGTCGTGCGGGATGAGCTTCAGTTCCAGACCAGCGACCGGTATGCCAACTACGCCCGGCCCGCTCGCATGCACATTTCCAAACAGTGCGATGGGCGCCGTCTCCGTCATACCCAACCCGGAGACTGTGAGTATCCTGTGCCCGGCTGCTTCGATCGCTAGCCGCTCGAGATCGAACCAGGTCGCAGGCTGCATGGAAGCAGCCGCATACCAGAGAAACTTGAGATTCCGAAAGAAATGTTGGCGAAATGTGCGATCCGCCTGCAGGTGAGGGATTAGTAGTTCATAGCCCCTTGGCACATTGAAATAGATCGTTGGCGACACCCGCCGCAACAATTCCAAACTTGCGTCGAATAGAGCTGACGTCGGCTTGCCTGGGTCGATATAGAGGGTACCGCCATTGTGCAGGATAATGCTGAAATTGCTGTTGCTGCCCGCCGTGTGGTTCCACGGTGCCCAGTCCACCATCAGGGGTGGCTCTTCCACCAGACAGGGCGCGACCTGCCGCTTCATCTGAGAGTTGGCGCAGATCATGCCGTGGGTGTTGATGACTACCTTTGGGATGCCGGTTGAGCCAGAGGTGAACAGAAACTTGGCGATGGTTTCGCGGCCAACCCGAGCCGCCGCCTCTGCAACGGCATTCCTGCAGCGTCCATCCCTGCGCAAGGAGGCAAGGTCGCTCATATTGGGTGCCGCTGACGAATTGCGAAGAGCGATGACGGGAACGTGGGGATCAAGACAATGCTCGATCGCTTCGCGATAGAGCGTGCCGTCCTCGACCACGACCATTCCCGGCGTCAAGACGCGAAAAGCGTGTGAGAGCTTGATATAATCGTTAGTTTGCAGGGCATATGCAGGTGCAATCGGGGCGACTGGAATTCCAACGTAAAGCGCTGCGAGCATAATCAGCGCATGGTCGATACCGTTCGCGGCCAGGATTGCAAGCGGTCGCTCCGGAGCGAGTCCGCAACCGAGCAGACCCTCGGCGAGAGCCAAAACCGCGTCGCGCGCCTGAGCATAGGAGATGATTCGTTCTCCAGTCTTCGTCTGCTCAACCATGAAGGTACGATGAGGGGTTTGCTCTGCCCAGTGGTCCAGCCAGTTGCCCACCCGGGTGTCGTAGTCTGCCAACGGTTCAACCGACCGCATTAGCCAGGCGCCATCGGCCTGGGGGGACAGTTCGACATCAGGCGCAAAAAAGCTTACGGGCCGCAGCGGCACATCACGGGAATGGTTTAGGCCGTTCAGTGTACTCAAAGCCTACGCAGCTTAATCCATGTAATTAGCCATCGCAAGGGGGATGCGCTAGCTCCCTTGCAGGCCGATCCAGAAGGGGCGCCGCTAAGAGCAGAACATGAATCACCGCATTGTACGATCGTTGAGGAGGGCAGGTGGACACGAGGACTGCCCTATCGAGGTTTACGACGAGCCGGGCCACCTTATTCGGCGCGCTCAACAAATAGCAGTGTCGATGTTCCACTCGACGATGGGGCACGGGGTAACTCCCGTCCAGTATTGCGTATTGCGTGTCCTACAGGATCACCCGGGAATTGACCAGGTCACGCTGGCTAGATTCTGCGCGCTGGATACTTCAACAGCCGCAGATCTGGCAGTGCGTTTGGAGGAGCGTGGACTGGTCAGGCGGATGATGCCAGTGAAAAGCAAGCGCTTTCGTCTGCTTCAGCTAACGCCCGAGGGAGGGGCTCTGTTGAAGAAGCTTATTCCATGCAGTCGGCTTCTGGCGCGCCGGTTGCTGAAGGCGATGAACCAAGAGGAACAAACAGTCTTCCTACACTTGCTCAAGAAGTTCGTCCATTTAAACAACGAGGAAAGCCGAGCACCACTCGATCGTGGGTTTGCAAAAGAGAACAGCGCGCGAAAAGAGAACCGGGGCTCGGGGGGCCGTTGAGTCTGGCCCAATAAGCCAGACATCCTTTGCCCATTCCGGAGGCGAGGGACGCAGCTCAACTTCTCAGCACCTTTCTGTAAACCATAGCAAAGCTTTTAGATGTTCCGTATACTGAACGCCGTGGCTGCGATGCACGTGAGGAGCGCAGGTGTCGAGCCATACGCGCACCATATCACGGAGGCAGCTTCCTAGAATCTCGGAACTTCCGGGACAGGAGAGCAGAGATGAAGGAGAAGAGCCTGGAGGATTTGTTACTGAGCGCCGGAAATCCAGTGAGCATGTTGCGCGATTCGCGAATCGGAGCCTATGTCTACCCGGTGGTCCCCAGCGAATACTCGAATTGGCGTGACGAACAATTGGCGTGGCGTGAGACAGCTGTCCTCTTCGATCAGTCTCACCACATGGCGAACATCTATGTGGAAGGTCCGGACGCGCTGAAGATGCTGTCCTATCTTGCGACCAACAGCTTCGCGAAATTTCCCGTTAACCGCGCCAAGCAATTTGCACCCTGTAGTTACGACGGCTTTGTGATCGGCGATGGCATCCTTTTTCATCTGGAGGAGAATCGCCTCGTCTTCGTGGGACGGGCACCGGCAGCCAATTGGATTCAATTCCATGCCGAGACCGGTGAATTCAAGGTCAAGGTCGAGAAAGACGACCGATCACCTTCCAACCCGAGGGGGAAGCCAGTAAGTCGCAGCTGTTACCGCTACCAGATTCAAGGTCCCAATGCATCGCACATATTGGAGAAGCTGAACGGTGGGCCAGTTTCTGAGATCAAGTTCTTCAACATGGATGTCATCAACATTGCAGGGCGCAAGGTCCGGGCCCTGCGGCATGGGATGGCGGGCGCTCCCGGATTGGAGGTCTGGGGGCCGTACGAAGAGCGGGAGGAAATCCGCGCAGCGATTGTGAGTGCTGGGAAGGACTTGGGTTTGCGGGAAGTCGGGGCTCGAGCGTACGCCACCAACACTCTTGAGTCAGGGTGGATTCCGTCCCCCTTGCCCGCCGTCTACACGGGCGAGAAGATGAAGGCCTACCGGCAGTGGTTACCGGCAACCAGCTATGAGGGAACGGGTTCGCTCGGCGGCAGCTTCGATTCCACTAATGTTGAGGATTACTACATGTCGCCATATGCACTCGGCTACGGTCCCTTCGTCAAATTCGATCACGATTTCATCGGGCGAGAAGCGCTCGAGAAAATCGAGGGAACATCGCAACGGAAGAAGGTTACGTTCGCTTGGAACCCTGAGGATGTCGTTAAAGTGTGGGCATCCATGTTAGAGCCGGGAGAGGTATACAAGTATCTTGATCTGCCGCTGTCGAACTATGCGTCTGCATCGTATGACAAAGTCGTGAGAGGCGGGAAGACACGAGGCCTTTCGATGTTCAGCGGCTATAGCTACAACGAGCGGTCAATGCTGTCGCTCGGAGTGGTGGACCCGGATGTAGAAATCGGCACTGAAATCAAGATCGTTTGGGGAGAGGCTGGCGGCGGGTCGCAGAAGGCGACAGTCGAACGTCACAAGCAGATCGAAGTTCGGGCCGTTGTGAGCCCGGTACCCTACTCCAAGGTCGCACGAGAGACCTACGCAAAAGGCTGGCGGACAGAGCAAACGACGAGAGTCAGCGAAGCCGCTCGGCGTTAATCCAGTTGACGGTCTGCTGGAAGCCGCCAAAGACGAAGAAATGCAAGCCCGCAATGCCGAGCGGTAACGTCCCGTTCTTGCCAGGTCCGGCTCCGGCGGCGATCCCGCGAATGATTAGCTCAGGTCCTCTTTCAGTGAGAAGTTTTGCGAAGGACGGATGCTCGGTCAGTACGTGGAATGAGTTGCCAATTCCGCAGCGGACCGCATAACGCGCAAGCGTTACTAACGAAGCGGGGCCGGCAAGGCCTACGCGTACCGGATTGTCAATGCCACGACCGCGAATACGCTGCAGCCAGCCGACGACCGGCCGCGCTGTAAAGCAGAATTGCGTGACGATAGAAAGCTTTAGCCCGGCACTTTTTGCGAAGTCTACTTTAGCTCTCAGCGCATCATGCAGAGCAGGCTCGGGGATATTGGGGTTACCTTCGGGAAAACCCGCAACCGCCATCCGAGTGATACCAGTTTTCTGAAAAAGGCCGGTCTGCATCACCGCCAGACTTGAGTCATACGGTCCCGCAGGTTTTGCTCCGTCGCCGCCGATCACCAGAATGCGATCGACACCGGCGTCACCGGCTAGACGTGCCGCCAATTGCTCCAGTTGAGTAGAGCTTTCGAGGTGTCGTGCACAGACGTGTGGCACCGGCAGCAGATCAGCCCGGCGAAGTTTCGCAGCAGCCTCGACCATGTGCATCGGATTTGCGCCCGGAATCCAAGTGAGAAAAACTTCCATCCCAACTTGGAGGCGCTCCGGAGCCGCATCCAGTGCCTTAGAGTTGCTCGGATTCAACTCAATCGAGCAGCCGCTGAGCATCGCGGCAATACTGTTGGTGGGCACCGGCGCTCCGTCATGAACGGCATATATTCAGTATACTGAACGTCCGCTACATTCTTTCCGCACTTGCGACCGATTGTCAAGTTGTTGCTTAGAATTCCCGAAGGTCGGGGATCGGGAGATGTCTAGTCTGAACAGAGGCAAGTGCCATTCCTCGGGGCGTTGAGGCTCCGCTCATGCGCCGGAATCTCCGAAACGTTCTTGAGGTGACACACGACCGCCGGCTTGCTTGACAGGCGGAAGCATTGAGTGTACTTAACTCTTCCAAGGGCCAGGAATTCGCAGATGCTGCTGGTACGTTTTGCAACACCGTCGGCCTGCCCGCAGTCGAAGTTAAGGGGCGTCTGAAATGCTTCCCGGGGAGGCGCGCATGCCGGATGAACCAGTTATGGATCTAGCTCACTTGGGCCATCTGGAATTACTCACTCCAAGGCCAGAGGAAAGCTTGCGGTTTTTCGTCGACGTGATGGGAATGACCGAAAGCGGGCACGAAGGCGAGTCGGTTTACCTGCATGCCTATGACGATTATGAACGTCACTCGTTGAAGCTCACGGCCTCGAAGTTGCCTGGGTTGGGGCATGTCGCCTATCGTGCACGGAGCCCGCAAGCACTGGAGCGGCGCGTGACTGCACTGAGGGGGTCGGGCTTCGACATCGGCTGGACAGACGGCGACCTAGCACACGGCCCCGCCTTCCTGTGTCAAGATCCAGATGGGCACAAAATCGAGTTGTACTATGAAACGCAGTGGTATCAGGCACCAGCGGAGTTGCGGCCAGCACTTAAGAACCAGGCGCAGCGCTTTCCGGCACGCGGCATTAACGTGCGGCGGCTTGATCATTGGAACGGCCTCGCTGTCGACATCAAAGCCAATCGCGAGTTTTTTGAGGAGTATCTTGGTTTTCGGTTGACGGAGCAGATCGTGCTGGACGACGCTTCGGAAGCGGCCATATGGATGACCTGCACCAACAAGAGCTACGACTTTGCCTACACGCGCGACCATACCGGAACGAAAGGCCGGTTGCATCACCTGACCTACGCCGTGAACAGCCGGGAAGAAGTGCTGCTTGCTGCGGACATCTGCCTCGAGAGCGGCGTCTACATAGAAACTGGTCCCCATAAACACGCCATCCAGCAGACTTTCTTTCTGTATGTGTACGAGCCTGGCGGAAACCGCGTGGAAGTTTGCAATGCAGGAGCCCGGCTGATTCTGGCGCCAGACTGGAAGCCGATTCGGTGGAGCGAAGCGGAGAGGAAGAAAGGGCAGGCCTGGGGCTTGAAGACGATCGAATCCTTTCACACCTACGGCACGCCACCCGTCGAGGTCGTGGGCAAGGCATAAACGGTGCTGGGCCTAAGCATCTGCGAAGGCGCGACCATGGGTTAGCGTCCTGTGGAGTGTGCCGCGAGCACAGGTGCTATTTTAGGAACCTTCATGGATCCCATCAGTGGCGCGCATTCTATGACCGACAAGAAAGCGGCGATGGTCGTCAGTGCGCATTCGGCGGATTTTGTCTGGCGCGCAGGAGGTGCCATCGCCTTGTATGCCGAACGAGGCTGGGAAGTCACGGTGGTTTGCCTGTCGTACGGCGAACGCGGCGAATCCGCGAAACTGTGGCGTGAGCCCGGGATGACCCTGGAGAAGGTAAAGGCCAACAGGAGGCAAGAGGCTACTCGGGCAGCGGAAATTCTTGGTGCGAAGCCGATCTTCTTCGATGTTGGCGACTATCCCATGAGAATGCCGGATACCATTTTGTACGATCTGGCTGCGCTTTTTCGAGAGATCCGCCCCGAGTTTATCCTCACACACTCGCTGCAAGATCCTTACAACTTCGATCATCCGCTTGCAGCCCATGTGACGCAGGAAGCCCGCATTGTCGCCCAGGCACAGGGGCATAAACCCAGCACCCCAGTAATCGGTGCGCCCCCTGTCTTCCTGTTCGAACCGCATCAGCCAGAGCAGTGCGAGTGGAAGCCGCAGGTGCTCCTCGACATCACCCCTGTTTGGCCTAAAAAATATGAGGCGTTTAAGGCGATGAACGCCCAGGAACATCTTTGGCATTATTACGAACGAGTAGCATTGCAACGTGGCATGCAGGCTTCGCGCAATTCGAACAGGAATGTTAAGTACGGAGAAGCATATCAACGTCTATTTCCGCAGGTGACGGAGGAGCTGCAATGAATAAACCGGTGGTAGTACGGCAAGTCGAGCAGCCACCTGCGGAGGCCGTCGCGGCGCTGGAGAGATTTGGCGTGACCACGGTGCATGAAGCTCAGGGGCGTTGCGGCCTGCTCGCGCCGTACATGCGCCCCATCTTTCCGGGAGCGACCATCGCGGGGTCTGCGGTCACCGTGTCTTTGCCGCCCGGTGATAACCTCATGATCCACGTCGCGGTTGAGGTCTGCGGTCCAGGAAACATTCTGGTAGTTGCGCCTACTTCTCCCTGTACGGACGGCTACTTCGGGGAACTGTTGGCAACTTCTCTCCGAGCTCACGGTGTCAAAGGACTAGTCATTGATGCGGGTTGCCGCGACGTTCGTGTTCTAACAGCGATGAAGTTTCCCGTCTGGAGCCGTGCCATCAGCTCACAGGGCACCGTGAAGGCCACACTGGGATCAGTGAACGTGCCGGTGATGTGCGCTGGCGCACTCGTTGAGGCGGGTGATGTCGTCATTGCAGATGACGATGGAGTAGTGGTTGTGAAACGTGCGTCGGCGCACGAGATAGCCGCGGCCGCTGAACAGCGGGTTCGCAAGGAGAACGTGACCCGGGAGCGTCTTGCGCAGGGCGAACTCGGGCTCGATATGTACGACATGCGCCAGAAAATTGCGCAACTCGGCCTCAAGTATCTCTGAGCGAGACAATGACATGCCGCCATCGCAAACTCCGATTCCTTGCACGCTGATGCGGGGGGGCACGTCGAAGGGGCCGTTCTTTTTGGCGAGTGATCTTCCGGGCGATGAAGAATTGCGGGATCGCGTCTTGCTGGCCGCAATGGGCTCCCCAGACCCGCGCCAGATCGACGGCATCGGCGGCGCCGACCCCCTTACCAGCAAAGCGGCAATCATTTCTCGGTCCTCTAGGCCTGAAGTTGATGTCGAATATCTTTTCGCTCAGGTCTCCGTCGATCGCCCACTGGTGGATGTGACTCCGAACTGCGGGAACATGCTTGCCGGCGTTGGCCCTTTTGCGATTGAAAAAGGCTTGGTCGCGCCAAGGAATCCAATTACCCCCGTCACGATCTACATGGTCAACACGGGCAATGTGGCCATCGCACACGTACCCACACCGGACGAGCAGGTTAGGTACGATGGAAAAACTTGTATCGCTGGCGTGCCAGGCAGTTCCGCCGCAATCAGGATCGACTTTCTCGACACTGCAGGCTCCGTATGCGGTGCTTTGCTGCCGTCAGGGCACCCACTCGACGAGATCGGTGGGATCAAGGCAACACTAGTCGACAACGGCATGCCGGTCGTTGTACTGCGCGCTGTCGATCTCGGGAAGACCGGCTATGAGAGCCCCGCCGAACTTGATGGCGACCAGAAGTTCAGAGCGCGTCTGGAACAGGTTCGGATCCTGGCTGGCGAGCGCATGGGATTGGGGGACGTGCGATCGAGGGTGGTCCCCAAGATGACTCTGATCGCACCACCGCGGGAGGGCGGACACCTGACAACCCGCACTTTTATCCCGCACAAGTGTCATGCTGCCATCGGGGTTCTGGGAGCTGTGACCGTCGGAACTGCATGTCTGCTGCCCGGTTCTGTTGCGACCGGCATCGTCTCCGTGCCGGAGGGCGCGGTGAAGCGACTTTCGGTTGAGCATCCAAGCGGCGAGTTTTCGCTCGAATTTGAAGTCACGGCAGCCGGCAACAGCGAGCCGAAAGTAACCCGTGCGAGCCTCATCCGGACAGCGCGCGCGCTGTTTCGGGGAGAGGTTTTTATTTCAGCGGCTATCTGGGATGGTGTATCCTCGCGTTCCGCCGGCGCAAATGTCCAAGGGCTTAACCATGCATAACCCACGGCCTATTTCGCGAATTGCAATCATCGGTTTTGGCGAAGTGGGCGGTATTTTTGGGAATGATTTTGCTGAGCAAGGAATTGAAGTCTCGGTATTCGATATTCTGCTGGCTTCCGAGCGGCATCGGCAACACCTGCTATCGAAGGCCCGGAGTTGCGGAGTAAAAGCCGAAGAGAATTTGGTCGTTTGCTTGCGCAATGCAGATCTCGTGATCTCGGCTGTCACTTCTTCGTCCGCATTGGATGTTGCGCAAGAAGCCGGTCCGATCCTGCGTCGCAGCCAGATTTTCCTCGATATCAATTCGGTCTCGCCTGAAACCAAGCGCAAGGCCGCCTCCCACATCGAAAACAAGTCTGAAAGTGGCGCTGCGCATTTCGTTGAAGCAGCGGTCATGGCGGCCGTTCCAGCTAAACGCTTAAAGGTCCCTATGCTGCTTGGCGGCGCGCACGCGGTGGCAGCAAGTGATTCGCTCCGCTCGCTCGGAATGAATGCGACTGCATTGAGCGAGGAGATCGGAGCGGCATCGGCCGTGAAGATGTGCCGCAGTGTCATGATCAAAGGATTGGAAGCATTAGTGATCGAATGTCTTTTTGCAGCCCGTCGGTATGCGGCTGAGGATGCGGTGCTCGAATCTCTGGCCGCCACTTATCCCGGCATAGGGTGGAACGGTCAGCTTCCCGACTATCTGATCAGCCGTGTTGCCGAACACGGAGCGAGGCGCGCCGCGGAGTTGCGTGAGGCTGCACAGACGTTGCGGGAGGTAGCCGTCGAGCCGACGATGACGCTGGCGGCGGCTGAGTGCCAGGATCGGTTGGTCATTGCAATGGCCGAAACGGACATTGCTCATCGCTCTAGCGAACCCTTTTCCTGGCGTGTCCTTGCTGACGAAGTCGTGCCGGGCAGGCGGCGTCTTGCGGACTGATTCCTTCTTACTGATCAGGCGCAAAGTAGCACTGGGGCTCGAATGGGTTGCTCGACTGGGCTAACCCACACAACTTCTCAGGGTAGGCGCTCCGGATTCTCGCCGCTCGATCGAGAAGCCGGACGCGACATGTTGATGCTTATCTTCGCCCCGAGCGCATGTTCCACCATCAGCGCGACAACTCTGGCACTTTCACCGTTTTCCAGCGCCTGGACGATGGCATGATGCTGGCGATGCGAGTAGAGCAGATGATCGTACATACGAGGGAGGTCAATCTTGTCGAACGCGATCGCATGGGCGGAGGCAAACGGGATCCGATCATTGCGCGAAATGGCTTCCGCGACCACCTTGCTGCCCGCACCCTGAACAATCAGTGCATGAAATTGCCGGTTCATCTCTCCATATCGCGCTTCGTCTACCTGGACCAGATGACCCTTAAGAAAAATGTCGTCGCCTTCACGGAGGCACTCGTGGAGTGAGTGGATAAGACGGCGAGGGGGACCTTGCTCGGCCAGCATGCGAGCGGCTAGGCCCTCAAGGGCGCCGCGAACATCGATTGCGTCCATGATCTCTTGTGGTGTGAACGCCCGCACAACGAAACCGCGGGTATCCAACTGGGTCAGAACACCCTCTTGTGCAAGGATGGGTAGGGATTCTCGGACAGGGGTTCTCGAGACACCGAGTTTCGCCGCGAGTTCCACTTCTCTGACCCGCCCACCCGGGGGCAGTTCTCCATGCAAAATCATCTCGCGAATTCTTACGATCACGCGTGAGTTCTTGCCGCTCATTTTGAATGCAAAACTATGTCAGGATGCGATTGCTACTTGAAACTGCGTACATTGACTCCGGGGTCCGCTGTTGTCGGCTCCCATTCTCCGTCGCCCAAGGTCTCCAGGGTACAAGGCTGCGACTTGGTTTTGCTCGCCTCAGCGCACTCAGACGTGAAGGTAAACCATAATCAAGTCACTCGTAGATTCGTGACGGAGACACCCAGAGACTACGTATGCATTATTATACAAACGGTTACAGAAGCGCGCTCAGCACGCTTACCCAAATCGTCTTGAACTGCACACAACTCATTATAAAACAGCCTCTTTATCGTCGATCGGGGAGTGTGTCGTCATGAATGCGGTCTAGAAGAGGATTCATCGCGTTGACTGTATACATAGACTGTATTAACAATGCAAGCGGCGGCATTTTGAGCCACCACACTGCAAGAGTTGTAGGGGTCCATTGCTGAGCTACAAGAACCTGGAAGAACTCTTGCTAGCGTCGAGAGCCCAGTCAAAATGTTTCGGCATTCACAAACGGGACCCTATGTCTGCCCAGTCGTTCCGAGCGAATTCTCGAATTGGAGAGATGAGCAACGGGCTTGGCAGAGACCTGCGTCTTGTTCAATCAGTCTTACCACATGACTGACTTATACCTCGACGGACCAGACGCCCTGAGATTGCTCTCCCATCATGGCGTAAACAGTTTCAAAGGCTTCGAACCTGACAAGGCCAAGCAATTCGTAGCATGCAACTACGACGGGTATGTGATCGGGGATGCGATTCTCTTCTTTCTCGAAAAGGATTTGTTCAATCTTGGCGGAAGACCTTCCATCCACATTCCAAAGTCGCACGCACTTCTTACGCAGAAGGCTGGCGCACGGCTCAGGCAAAACGCACCGCTCGATGAAGGTGCGCAACCCGTGAGCCTCATCTCGTGGGCCAACTTGTCCGCGCCAT
>Ga0306920_100008077_pt1 | contig 13939 bp, 14 predicted proteins | sample flu12Cox44000170_FD_204666 | JGI IMG/M metagenome (GOLD analysis project Ga0306920, IMG submission 204666) | Lab enrichment of tropical soil microbial communities from Luquillo Experimental Forest, Puerto Rico - flux4day.12C.oxic.44.000.170 (v2)... | ecosystem: Environmental > Terrestrial >...
CGCGGTGATCATGATGACCGATATGCGCGGCTTCACGGCGTTGTCGGATCGGCTGCCGGGCGAGGAAGTAATCGAGCTGCTCGACGATTATTTCGATGCGATCGTTACGCCGGTCGAGGCGCGTAAAGGCGAGATCCTGAAGTTCATGGGCGACGGGGTGCTTGCGATTTTTCCCGCCGCGGATGACGACGATTTCTCCGAGGCCAGCGTCCATGCGCTCGAAGCCGCACTGGAAGGACTTGAAGGCCTAGGAACTGTAAACAAGGCACGTCGCGCTGCTGACCGCACCGAGGTGAGGATCGGCATCGGCCTGCATCTCGGCGAGGTTATCTTCGGCAATGTCGGCGCCGCCGACCGGCTCGACTTCACGGTGATCGGCCCGGCGGTGAACCTCGCCTCGCGCATTGAGGGCCTCACGAAGCGTTTGTTGCGGCCGATCCTGGTGTCGAGCGCGTTCGCGCGGATCTGCCCGCGCCCGCTCGTCTCACTCGGTTTCCACCCGGTGCGCGGTCTCTTCGAACCGGAGGAGGTGTTCGGTCTGCCGGAATGAGACGGCTAGGCTAAAGTGGCCTCGCGCAACCGATTGCGCACATCGAATTCCTCGGCGACGCGGGCGTCGTTCTCCAATAACGCGCCGGCGTCCACCTTGGCGAATTCGATTGCGCCCATTGCCGCAAACGCCTCCTGCACCTGCAGGCCCCACAGACCGATGTCTTTCACGGTCGGGACGATGCGGCTGAAGATGCGGCTGCGAAAGACCTTCATAGGCTCGGATTCGTCGACGATCCGCAGGCACTCCTCGACTGGCAGGCCGAGCCGCTCCCACACTTCTCGCTGATTGAACCTGTCGCGCATGTGCCAGCAGGCGGTGACGACGAAATCCTCGCGTTCCTTGCGCTCGACATCGGTCAGCTGCGGATAAAAATCGCGCAAGGCGAGCCGGCCGAACGCGACATGCCGCGCCTCGTCCTGCATCACATAGGCGTTGACGGCAGCGGCGAGCGGGTTCCGCGCCTGATCGCGAATGCGCTGGAACGCTGCCAGGGCCAGACCCTCGATCAGGATCTGCATCGTCAGATAGGTCATGTCCCAGCGGCTGTCGCTGAGGCCGTCTTCAAGCAAGGCCTTGAGGCCGGGGGTGATCGGGTAGGCAAGCTCGAATTTATCATGCAGCAACCGCGAATAGGCCTCGACGTGCCGCGCCTCATCCATCACCTGGGTGGCGGCGTAAAACTTCGAGTCGAGATCGGGCACGGTCTGGACGATCTTGGCGGTCGCGATCAGTGCGCCCTGCTCGCCATGCATGAATTGCGAAATTTGCGAAGCCTGCAGGTGATGACGAACCTGCCGCCGCTCATTTTCGTTCATGCGGTTCCACAAGTCGGTGCCATAGATGTGGACGACCCGATCGTCGAGCACCATCGGGTTTTCCGGGTCGAGATCGAGCGACCAATCGATGCGCTCGGCGGCGTCCCATTGCTGCTTCTTGCCCTTGGCATAGAGCTGCAGCAGCGCTTCGCGCGGCTCGTCGTACTCCCACGTAAAACAGGTCTCGCTATTGCCGTCGAATTTCCATTCGGTCTGCTCGACCGGCAGCACATAGCGGTAAGTGGTCGACATCGCCTTCCTCCGGGTTCGCCCCGCACTCCTTATATGGGATCTACGCGTCGCGGTTGAGGATCTCGACGAGCCCGGCCGAGGGATCGACACGCAGCTCGTCGCCGGTATGGAAGATTTGCGTAACATCACCGGCAAAGCGATCGACCAGCGCCACTCTGCCAAAGGCCGCGCCTTGCGCGAGGATCGGATTGACGCGGTTGAAGATCAGGCCTCGCGGCACGAGGCCGCGGGCCGCCATGTCGTGCAGCATCCACGCCGTCGCGACACCGCCCTTAGCGGTATCGAGGACGAGGATGCGGTCGACATAGCTCTGACCGGCAAGCTTGTGGCTCGGCCGCGAAAATACGCCGTTGCTGCGGTCGAGATCGTAACGAGCGCTGAAACTGTCGGCGGCAACCAGCGCCATTCCGCTTACGGCCGGCCCGATGCCCTTGGGGCAGCGCAACTGGATCGGCACCCTAAAGGTCCTCGGGCTGAAGCCCGGTGTGCCGAGCGATACGGGCGAGCATACGTGGCCCTAATTCTTCATCATCTCGAAAGGAGAACACGTAATTGGGCCACCCTTGCCACGATAACGTGCGGTGCGATCCCGATAGCCGTTTCAGGGTCCACCCGATCCGATAAAGCGCCCTCAACACTCGGCCGGCCTTTGTCGAAGGCCAGGCGCTCACGCCGTCGCAAATAAATCGGCGGCCTCGATTGGAGCCGGCTCGCCATGTTCAATTCGATCGGCAATCACGCGCAGGGCAAGCGCCGCCGCCTTGTTACGGGCCTCGTCTTCGGTTGCGCCGTAGGCTATGACGCCGGGAAGCTCCGGGACTTCCCCGATCCACCGGCCGTCTTCCTCGCGTTCGATTTCGATCGTCAGCATGATCGCCGCTTTCAACAGCTCGTGGGCATTACGATGGAGCGCTTGTGCCCGGTGCGCAAGATCTGGATGACCGGCATTAGAGCACGCGCCCGGCGACGGCCGAGGCGACGCAACGTTCGAGGCTCGCAAGAGTGGGCCGGTAGCCGTAGCCGCCGATGATATTGACGAGCTTGGCGGAGTTGGTCATCAGGCGGGTCCAGCCATTCGCCTCGGCCATCTCGCGCGCGTAGCTCTGATAGAAGCAGATCCCCTGCGCGACGACCGCGCCCGAAGCTTCGATCCAGGCAGTGATACCCATCCGGTCGGCGGCGTGCTTGATCTCGGGCGAGGTCGCGACAATGACCGTCGTGTCAGGGTGCACTTGCCGCCCGTCCAACGCCTGGGCCACCGCTCCCATCTCGAACAGCGACAGCTGCGGCGCGGCAAAGACAACGACGTCGAGCTTGTCATCGGGCGCGGCAAAGCGCGTCAAGAAGCCGTCGATATCGGTCCTTCCGACAGCAACGGTATCGGGCGCAGGGCCGGCAACGGCCGCTCCTTCGGCTGTTATGCCGGGCATATGGAATAATGCCACTGACCCGAAGCTCGCCAGCGCCGTGCCGAAATGTTTCAGCGCATCGGAGCTGGGGACAGTGTCGACACCGGCGATGACTGGCACCTCCCAGTAGGAGCCACAGGCTTCGCCGATGATGCCGCCCACCGCGCCCCATTCGCTGAAATCGGCCGGGCCACCGTCAATCGAAACCGCCTTGTACCGCGGCGGCAGGCATCGAGATGGTAGCCGTAGCGCGGCGTCCGGCCGGTCAGTGCGGCGGCGAGCGCCGAGGGTCCGCCCTCGAAATTGCTGCGGGCGCCGAGCACGCTGTTCGAATAGATGACGACCCCGGTGTCGCCATAGGCGAGATGATCGCCGCGGACCGGCGCCATGATCGTCTGGTAATTGATGCAGGTGTCCGTCATCAGCACGCCGAAGGCGCGCAACGCCGTGATCGTCCGCCGCTCGAGGGCCGCCATCCCGTCGGTCTGGCGCAGCCGGCGATACACCGCGAAATCGAGCCCGCGCGGATCGGTGATCGCCGGCACTCGGACGCGGCGCTCGGTCTCGGGCACTGCCGCGAGGCCCTCGAGAAAGCGCACGCCTGCCTCACCCAAGGATTCGGTATCGGCCATAATGAGGGCTTGCGAGACCGGCACAAAATCCTCGGCGTCGAAGAACTCGCCGACTGCAATCTGGTGCGAGATGGCCCAGCGCCGCACTTCGCCGAGCTCTCCCGCCAGCATCGCCCTTTCTTCTTCCGTCAGCCGCATGGCAGGCCGCGTCTCCCGCCGCAATCATAAATTGACTAAAGAATTACGCAATGTGCTATCTGCAGCGAATCAGCAGCAAAATCCCGCACAGGTTGTAGCTCCCATCTCCCTTTTTGACCGGCCGTCCGCGCGTCTGGCGCAGCACTAATCAACCTCAGCGCCCGAGCCGCCTTTCGCTGTCCTCAGCGAGGGTGATGGCCGTCGCCGTTCCCAGGAAAATAAGCGCGTAGGCTGCGACCGGCGCGCCGATACAGCTCCAATACAGGCAAAAGACCCCGAGAGAGCCGAGGATGAGCGCGACCCCGTGCAATCCGATGCGCATCAGGTGAACCAGCTGGTCCATGGCGTCCATGATGCGCAAACCGCGTCATTCTATCGCCCAATCCCAGTTATACAGCGCCGCCACTCACGTTGGTCTCTTCCCGCAAACGGGCGAGGGAGGGACTCGCGTCAGCGGGAGGCGGCTTTGCCGGACCGGCCAAACACGCGGGCGAAGATCGTCTCGACGTGTTTGAGGTGGTAGCCGAGGTCGAACAGGCCGTCGATCGTCCGCCGGTCGAGAAAACGCGTGATCTCCGGATCTGTCTTCAACAGATCGGAGAAGCGCCCCTCGCCAGCCCACACCGCCATGGCGTTGCGTTGCACGGCGCGGTAGGCGTCCTCGCGGCTCATGCCGGCTTGGGTCAAGGCGAGCAGCACACGCTGTGACTCGACAAGACCCCCGAGCGCTTCGAGGTTTTGACGCATGCGCTCGGGATACACGACGAGCCGGTCGACGAGCCCGGTCAGTCGCGCCAACGCGAAATCGAGGGTGATCGTCGCATCGGGCGCGATGACCCGCTCGACCGAGGAATGGGAGATGTCGCGCTCGTGCCAGAGCGCAACGTCTTCGAGCGCCGGGACCACGGCCGACCGGATCAGCCGCGAAAGGCCGGTCAAATTCTCGGCGAGAACCGGGTTGCGCTTGTGCGGCATTGCCGAGGAGCCCTTCTGGGAGGGCGCAAAATACTCTTCGGCCTCGCGAACTTCGGTGCGCTGCAGGTGGCGGATCTCGGTCGCGAGCCGCTCGACCGCCGCGGCGGTCAGCGCCAAAGCCATGAAAAACTGCGCGTGGCGGTCGCGCGGGATTACCTGTGTCGACACCGGCTCGGGATCGAGGTCAAGTTTTTTGGCAACATACGCTTCGACCCGGGGGTCGATGTTCGCGAAGGTGCCAACGGCACCTGAGATCGCGCAAGTCGCAATCTCCTTTCGCGCCGCGGTGAGCCGCTCTCGGTTGCGCGCGAACTCGGCATAATGCCCGGCGAGCTTCAGCCCGAACGTCGCCGGCTCGGCGTGAATGCCGTGGCTGCGCCCGATCATCGGCGTCAGCTTATGCTCGAACGCGCGGCGCTTTAGCACCACGAGCAGCGCATCGAGGTCGGCCAGTAGAATATCGGCCGCTTCTCTCAGCTGTACCGCAAAGCATGTATCGAGCACATCGCTCGACGTCATGCCCTGGTGCACGAAACGCGCCTCGGGGCCGACGTGCTCGGCGAGGTTGGTCAGAAAAGCGATGGTCTCGTGATGGACGTCGCGCTCGATCTCGCGGATGCGATCGACATCGAAAGCGCCGCGCTCGCGCACCTGTTGTGCCACGCCCTTCGGAATGACGCCGAGCTTTTCCTGCGCCTCGCAGGCATATGTCTCGATCTCGAGCTGGATGCGGAAGTAATTCCCCGGCGACCAGATCTTAGTCATCTCCGGCCGGCTGTAACGCGGGATCATACGGTTGCGATCTCCTCGTAACCCAGCTTCTTAAGCGTCTTCACCATATGGGGCGGCACCGGCGCGGTGACCTCCAGCGACGACGGCCGTGCAGGATAGAGCGGCAGCCTGATCGAACGCGCATAGAGCTGCAGCGGCTCCTCGGATGCAGGGTGGCCATAGATGGAGTCACCCGCAACCGGGCAGCCGAGCGCGGCACAGTGCACGCGCAGCTGGTGGGTTCGGCCGGTGCGCGGCCGCAATTCGAGCCAGACACGATTATCTGCAACGCCCAAAACCCGATACTCGGTGATCGCTTTCTGCCCGCGGGGGTCGACGACCATGCGCCAGCCGGCGCCACGGCTGATTTTGCGAAGGCCGGTCTCGACACGCCCTTCGGCTTCGGGAGGGTGGCCGTCGACGATGGCCCAATAAACTTTCTCCACCTCGCCATTGGCAAACAATGCGCCAAGCCGGCGCAGTGCCTTGGGATGACGGCCCAGGACGAGGCACCCGCTGGTATCGCGATCGAGCCGATGGGCGAGTGCCGGCGGGTGCGGCAAACCGAAGCGCAGTTCGTCAAACCGGCTTTCGAGATCGGGGCCGCCGCCGGGGCCTGGATGCACGGCGATTCCGGTCGGCTTGTCGATGACGAGAATCAGCCCGTCTCTGTAGAGGACACGATCGGCGAGCCGCTGTCGGAGGATGCCCCTCACCCCAGCCCTCTCCCCGCCCCGCGGGGAGAGGGAGGGACCCGCGCCAGCGGGAGGGTGAGGGGCAAGCGTCGAGCGTGGGCTCATCAGCGGATTACTCTGCTGCCTGCCGCGTGCTGGGGGCGGGGCGAAAATGCGTGCGCCGCGCGTCCCACTCGTCGGCGCCGAAGCGCCTGAACATCTCCGCTACGGTCATCTCCTCGACCAGGGGCGGGTGACGGTGGGTCACCTTGAGCTCGGCGAGCACCCGATCACAAATCCCGACGACGCTCTGGAGCAGCATTCCCGGCACGATAGCGAGCTTGTAGCCCATCGTCTCGGCTTCGCGCAGATCGAGGTCGGGTGTCTTGCCGCCGCGCACGACGTTGAGAAGGCAGGGCCCTTTGACGAGACGCGGCACCGCCGAGACCTCATCAAGGGTCTGCGGCGCCTCGACGAACGCCATGTCGGCGCCGGTGGCGAGCGCTTCGTTGGCCCGGGCAATGGCCTCCTCGAAGCCGGCAACGGCACGAGCATCGGTCCGGGCGATGATCACGAAATCGCGGTCGCGACGGGCGGCTGCGGCGGCGCGGATCTTTGCCGTGAAATCTTCGCGCGGAATGATCTGCTTGTCGTCGAGATGCCCGCATTTCTTTGGGAATTCCTGGTCTTCGATGTGAATCCCGGCGACCCCGCTTTGCTCGAATTCGCCGAGCGTGCGGAAGACGTTAAGCTCGTTGCCATAGCCCGTATCGGCGTCGGCGATAACGGGAAGACCGACCGCAGCGGCGATGCGCTGCGCGTTGGCCGCCATCTCTGACATCGTGACAAGGCCAAAATCGGGGTAGCCCAGAGTTGCCGCTGTGCCGGCGCCGGTCATGTAGGCCGCGTCGAACCCCGCCTGTTCAATGAGCTTGGCAGTGATGCAGTCATAGGCGCCGGGCGCCACCACCATTCCGCCCCGCTCCAGCAGCGCACGAAAACGCCTCGCCTGGGTCATCTAATCCTCCGATAATGCCAATCTAAGATAAGGCTAGAGCGCGATTGGCGGAGGGGCAAATGCAGGTTTTCAATCTGAAGGCCGAGCAGGCTTTCGACCCGAAGAAGCACATGGAACGGGTGCTCGGCAGGATCGGCGAGGGCGATATCGCAATCGCTTGCTGGGAAGCAGGGCAGACGAGCCCCTATCATTGCCACCCCAATGCGACCGAGATCTATTTCTGCTTCGACGGCGGCGGCATGATGCGCACCCCGACCGGGACCGTCGCGATTACGCCCGGCACCTTCGTCGTCCATCCGCGCGGCGAACTGCACGAATACGTCAACGGCCCGCAACGCACGCTCTTGTTCCGCGTCCGCTACGGCGAGGAGATGTCGGGCCGCACCAAGGAGTGGCCGACCAACCCGGACTGGACGCCGCGGCCTCAGGATATCGCGTATTTCGGCCGTAACCCAGGAGCGTAGGATCCCGCCCGCGCGGTTATTCCTCCGTTCGGGCGGGCCATCGACCTCGCCTCACTGCTGCTCGAGCCGCGGATCGACCCGGGCCGGTTGATTGTAGGGGGTCGCGCCGGAATCGGCGCGCGCGACGCGCCCCTCGGTGCTCGGGGCGGTTTGATCACTCGAAGCGGGCTGCTCGAGCCGCGGATCGACCCAGGCCGGTTGATTATAAGGGATTGCGTTGGAATCGGCGGGCGCGACTTGCGTCTCGGAGGCTGCCGCAGTCCCACTGTTCGGCGCTCGCCGACTGGCAATGGGTTCGACGCTAACCGCCGCGATGCCACTGCGAACGACACCGATCTCTTCGGCGGCACGGGGCGAAAGATCGATAATGAAACGCCGCCGATAGGGCCCGCGGTCGTTGATTTTGACGACCACTGCGCGGCCGGTGTCGAGGTTTGTGACTTTTGCATAGGAAGCGAGCGGCAGCGAACGGTGGGCAGCCGTCGGCGTGACCCAATCGAGAATCTCACCGCTCGCGGTACGGGAGCCCACCCAATTGTACCAAGCCGCTTTGCCGATCTCGCTTTTTCCGATCGTATGCACGGGGCCCAGGTAGGTATCGGCCGGACCTCCGCCCGGCTCGGCAGAATCGGAGTCGACGTCGCGCGACTGCAAGCGGGCGTTCTGGTGAGCACGCGCGCCGCAGGACAGGAATCGGGCTTTGCCGTGACGTGTTTCGGCTATTGCGGATTTCCCCTGGAGTTGGCCTGCATCAGACAGTGAGCCTTTGCTCGGGGCCTTGGCGACCGCGCCGGCGGAGATGACCAGAGATGCGAGTGAAATACCGATCGTTCGACGCACTGACATTGCATCGCCCCCTTCTTGTGGACCCCTGTTGTCTCGGCAATAACGGTCCCCGCCGCCTTGCCAAGTTATTGGAAGAACGTGAAAATGCAGATCGACGCCCACCCGGAGAACCCGGGAAGGACAGGTAGGAACTGCGAGGCTAAACAGCGGAAATTGCCGCTGTCAACCCTGTCTGTTATTCATTTCTCCGATCGTAGTCGAGTGGGCTGTTGCGGCCACACAGGTTTTTATTTGGGAGAGAGGAAATTTTTTCTTAAAGAATAACACGATTTACTACCGATTTAACCATCCGTTAATGATCCCGAAAACGAGCGCCGCCGGGCTTAAAAAGGCGGCGGGGGCCTTTTCCTTTAAATCATATCGCGAGCGGGATCTCCGCCCGCGGGTTTATTTAACGCCGGGTTGCGAGCGGCGCACGCTCGGCCCCGCGGCGGCTGAGCGTTCTTCTCGCGCCTCACATGGGCGGGAACGCGAGCGCCGCGGTCAGATCGCCGAGCGGAAAGCTGCCGTTAGCGGTAATCGCCGCGTTGCGGCGCTGCAAACCCGGGAGCACCGGCAAGGCGAAGCGATGGGTGATCAGAGACAGAATCGACGTCGTGTCGTAGAGCGTGTGGTCGACAAACCCCGCCCTCGCGAACGGCGAGATGATCAACGCCGGAATGCGCGTTCCCGGGCCCCAACGGTCTCCCTTGGGCGGCGCGGCATGGTCCCAGAAACCGCCGTTCTCGTCATAGGTAACGATGACCACCATGTGCTGCCATTGCGGGCTTCTCTGCAGATGCGCGACAACCTCGGCGATGTGGCGGTCGCCAGCCAGTGCATCGGTATACCCGGGGTGCTCATCGAGGTCGCCTTGCGGTTTGTAGAACGCGACCTGCGGCAGCGCGCCGCTGTCGATCGCCTTAATGAACTCGCCGCCGCCGAGCCCGCCGTCCCGAAGGTGCTCGGCGCGCGCCGCAGTGCCGGGCGCCAGGCTGGCGAAATAATTGAACGGCTGATGATGGGTCTTGAAATTGGGGATCGGGAAAGCGTCTTTGCCGTTAAGCGCCGCCTGCCAAGCCCCGGCATACCACGCCCAGGTGATGCCTTTGGCGCTCAGCAGATCACCGATTGTCTGTTCGGTCTGCGCCGGCAGAGTGGTCGGTGCCGCCGGATCGGCAAAGGTGCGATCGCCGCCCGGCGCTGGTTTGTTGCCGCTCGGCTGGTAAGGCGGCTCCATCGTGTTGACGGCGTAGAAATCCGGGGTGAGATTGCCGTCATTGCCGAATTTCGGCGGTCCCTCCAGCGCTGATTTCGGCGAAGCGGCCGCGGCTTTGAGGGTCACTCCGTCAGCCTCGACCGCGGAAATAGAGTTCTGGGCCGGGCTCCGATCGGCGTTCGGATAAACCGGTGCACAGGCGCAGATCAGCATGAAGTGATTGAAGAACGAGCCGCCGAAGCCGCCCATAAAGAAATTGTCGGCGAGCACATACTGCTTCGCCACGTCCCACAACGGCAATCCGGCGCTCGCGTAATGGCCCATGACGAGCCCGCCGGAATCGGCATAGGCAGCGAAGCGGTCGTTCTTGCCGCCGTCGATCTGCATCTGGTTCTGATAAAAGCGATGCCACAGATCGCGGGTCGCAACGCCTATGGGAAGCTTGAAGCCTTCGGGTTCGTCGATTGCAAAGGGTGCATTGGCCAGATGCTCTGTCTGCGCCTGGTTCACTGCCGGCAGGACGCCCTTTGCCGTCAATCCGCCCCATATCGGCGGCAGTTCCTTCAGCACCGAGCCGTCGCGGTCGCGTTGGATGTATTGCGCCGGCGTAATCCCAGACAGGCCGTTAGCGCCCGGAAACGAACCATAAAGGTTGTCGAAGCTGCGGTTCTCGGCATAGATCACGACGATGTTCTCGATGCTTTCGATACCCGCGCCGCTCGCGATGCGAGCCGATCCGGTTGCTGCCGCCACGAGCCACGCCGGCAACAAAATCCATTTCCTCATCTGACCCCGTTCTCATCGGACGCACCTGGCCCGGACGACACTCGAACCGCGATTTCGTTTTTGTGACAGGGCTCACACAGGGGCGGGAAAGCGGGCGATCCAGTGGCGGGCGATGTCTTCCCGCCGGCACACCCAGACCTGCGGCTGCGCGAGCAGGTACTCGATAAAGCGGATCAACGCTTTCGCCCGACCGGGATGACCGGTCAGCCGCATGTGCAATCCGATCGACATCATGCGCGGTCGGTCGGCACCCTCTTCGTAGAGGATATCGAAGCTGTCGCGCAGAAAGGCAAAAAAATCCTCGCCGGAGCCGAACACGCCGCGGCCGAACTTCGAATCGTTGGTGGTCAGCGAGTAGGGGACGACGAGGTGCGGGCGCTCGCCAACCCGCACCCAATACGGCAGCTCATCGTTGTAGGTGTCGCTGTCGTAGAGGAAGCCGCCGTGCTCGACCAGCAGCCGGCGGGTATTTTCCGACGGGGCGTAGCGGCAATACCACCCCAACGGGGTTTTGCCGGTGGTCTTGCGGATCAGTTCGACGGCCTCTGAGATTTGGCGCCGTTCCTCGGCCTCGCTGAGGCCCGGATGGTTGGTCCAGCGATAGCCGTGGCTGCAGATGTCCCAGTCGCTGGCGGCGATTGCTGCAGCCGCTGGCGGGTTGGCCTCGAAAGCGCGGGCGCAGCCGAAGATCGTTACCGGCAAATGGAAGCGGGTAAAAATCCGGTGCAGGCGCCAAAATCCGACGCGGGCGCCGTATTCGAACATGCTCTCGGCAGCAAGGTCGCGGCCCGCGACCCCGAGATCGGCACCGAGCATCTCGGTGAGTCCGCCCTCGCTGACGCCATCCCCGGCGGGATAGGAGAGCTCCGAGCCTTCCTCGAAATTGATCACGAAGTTGACGGCGATGCGGGCGCCGCCGCGCCATCCGGCATGCGGCGGTTCGGCGCCGTATCCGACGAAATCGCGTGTCATGGCTTTCCTCCGGGTCGATCGGGATACCAATCCTCCCGACAGATATCGTCGAGCGAATAGGGGCAGCTCTGCGGCAACGCGTCAGCCGTATCGGGCTCGCCGTGCCTGCGAAGGGCAGGTGCGGCACGCTTCCGTGCGTCGGCGTAAAGCTTGTCCAAAACCTGCTCCGCATCGTGACGGAGAGTGGGGGTGATCTTGTCGGAAAGCGTCTGACGCGCATCCAGTATCGTTTCGATCCAGTCGAAGCGCGGTTGCTCGGCCGGGGAATAGGCCAGTTTCAGAAGGTGCTCGATGATACGGCGGATCTGGCTGCGCACCGCGTCGCGTTCGCTCCTCCCCAATGCCTCGATCTCCTCGACGACGTTCTCGCAGTCGAAACGGTTGTCGGCGACCGCCATTGTGCGCAGCACTTCAGCCTGGTATTGCGTCCAGGCGTAGAAATCATCCTCGTAGCGCGGTCCGTCCGGCATTGCGTCACCCTCGCCTGAGCCTCACATCATGGCGCGGCCGGCCCCAATTCGCGGCTGCCGCGACCGCCCGGTCGACATCCTCTTCGAGCATCAGTCCCGCTTCGACGAGCTTTAGCGCCGCCGACCTGATTGCCGCGACATAAGCGGCGGCATCCGGGTAGCGCTCAAGGATCGAGGGCCGCGGATCGCCGGTCATGCGCCGTTCCTGCGGGCTCTCGGGCAGCGGGATATAGCTGCCGGAGAACTCGTGCATCGCGCCGTGACCGAAGTCGCGCGCCCGCAGGTTCCAGCCGCAATAGGTGCCGAGCGCCGCCCCCACCATGGGTGCTCGGACCCCTGCGATGTCGTTGCCGTCGTCATCCACCGCCGGTACCAGCACGGCATAGTCTTTTCCCGATATGACTTCCGGCGGCTCCTTCAGAATTCCACGCTCGGCCGCCGGCCCGAAATCAAGTAACGGCAGCGAATTCGGCTCGTACGGGATCGCTACCCCGGGAATCGCGGGAAACTGCCCGCGCCATTCTTCGAAAGTGACCAAAGTGCCGTCGGCGCGCCGCGGAACGCGGCTGTCGGGTGGGGCGATGCCATGCGTCGCCCAGCGATCCATCGCCTCGATCATGGCGCGGAACAGCATCGAAGTCGCGACCGTGTTAAGATAGTTCTGGCGCAGCCCGCGCTCGAGTGGCGGTGGGATCGGGTCGGCGAAATGCTGTGAGCTCGCCCACAGATAGACCCGCACGCCGGGCTGCTGCGGCCAGTCGTTGCCGCGCGTGTCGGTGTGAACAAGCGAGCCGCGGCGTTGCCAATACTCGGTCGAGGTCTGCGTGTGGATGACCAGCGGGTCGGTTTCGGGCCGCTTCAGGATCGCGTCCTGCCGTCCGGTCAAATGGTCGGTGCTTTCGGCATACGAAAACGGAAAGCTGTCGGCGATGTTGAAGTGATCCTCATGTTGCTGGCCGCCGGAGACATTGGCGTTCGCGAAGCGATGGTTGAGCCACTTGCGCCCGGCGCCGGCGACATGCGGCAGGATGCCGTCGAACACCTTGCGGCCCTCGGCATCGGCATTGAACCCGCGATAGACGAAGTCGCGAAGGCAACGGCCCGTCTGCGAGCGGCCCCAGGCATAGGCGCGATCGATTGCGCCTAGGCGAGCGGCGTCCTCGGCCGAATAGCGCAGAAAGCTGATGAAATCGCGGACTGCGGCGTGCCCTAGGCCGAGCACTAGCGGATCGCGGCCGGTGTAGACGAGTTCGTAGATCCAGCCGGGTTCGAACCCGCCGGGGATGTGGAGATGCGTGTCGGACGGGATCACGGCCTGCTCGGCGCCCTGATTGTCGAGCCCGACCCCGCCTTCGACCCGGGCAAAGCACCAGCTCTCGGGCGGCACCGGAATGCGCTCGTCATCAGCATAGCGGCGGCGTGTCAGCCGCGCCTCGCGCGGGTCGAGCGTGATTGTCGGGTGGCTGCGCGTCGAGGTATAGCCGCTCAACGGGAAGGTCGTGACGCCGGCCCGGTTGGCGATGTACTCGACCCGCACGGCGCCGGTAATCGGCCCGCCGGGGCCGCGAGCGACCGGCAGATCCATCACCATCCGCCCGTTGCCGGGCAATAGGTCACCCTGCCAGGCGAGCCACACGATGGTATAGCCGCGGCGCATCAGAAAGCCGTTACCGGCATGCGCCAAGCTGCGCGGGTCGTTCGAGGCCGGGGCGTCGTTGAAGAATTGCAGCATCCGCTTGTTGCCGCGGTTGCCGTAGTCGAAAAAGATCCGCCGGTTGCCGCGCCCCGGGTCGAGCGGCTTCAGGATCGAGAAATCGGCGGCAAACCGAACGAGCCCGTCGGCGTCCAGCGGCGCCCTGTCGAGATCGGTAATACCACGCTCCGGCGGGGCTGTGGGGTCGACTGCGAACCGCGCGCGTCCGACGAGCCGCTCATAGGCCCCGACCGCAGCAAACTCATGCCCCTC
>Ga0306920_100008078_pt1 | contig 13939 bp, 12 predicted proteins | sample flu12Cox44000170_FD_204666 | JGI IMG/M metagenome (GOLD analysis project Ga0306920, IMG submission 204666) | Lab enrichment of tropical soil microbial communities from Luquillo Experimental Forest, Puerto Rico - flux4day.12C.oxic.44.000.170 (v2)... | ecosystem: Environmental > Terrestrial >...
CCCGGAGGAGTGCGAAGTCAGATAGAGCGCACGGGGATCCCCGCCGAAGCTATGGGCATTGGTGTGGACCCAGGGAACCGCCCGACGCACCTGCTCAACCATGGGAAACAGGCTGCCCCCGGCATCGTCGACGTTTGTGAAATCAAGGATGACAAAATGTGATCCTGCTTGGACGAAGGGCTCTGCGAGAAAGGCATAATCGGCGGCCTGGTTGGCGCGCCAGGCACCGCCATGCACAAACACATTCACCGGCGCATTCGCCTGCTTGGCACGAAAGATATCGAGCCGCTCGATGGCGCTGGGGCCGTACGCAACGCGCTGGGGGGCGCCCAGAATAGCGCGCGTCCTCTCGCTGTTGGCAACCCGGCGCTTGCCCACCTGATCACGATTGGGCGCATAGACGAGTTGATCGTAGGCGTCATCGAGTTCCTGCTGATCCATGTCCAGCCAGACCAGCGGCCCCTTCGCGCGTAATGGCCTTGCCGTGTTGGCAGCCGCGCTGGCCGCAGGCGCGGCGGAAACGACGCTGGACCGCAAATTGCCTGGAATATCTTGCATCTTGCTGCTGCCTTACACGCTTGCGTGATTGATGAACTTTTCCGGCGGCGCTTCACCCCATTGCGAGGTGAGCGCTTCCTCGGCTGGCACGAGATTGGAGCCGTTGGCAAGGTTCAAGCGGTCGCTGTCGGCCCAGTGCTCGTGCACGCGCCCCCACGGATCGGCCCAGTAGTCGTAGACCTGACTGCCGAGCACGTGCCGGCCTATCCCCCACATGTGCTCGTATTTCCCGATCTGCTCGAGATAATCGTGCCCCATCGCGACGTCATCAATGTCCTGCACTTCGAACGAAAGGTGATTGAGGCCGGTCTTTTCATGGTGGAGACAGAAGAAGACGTGGTGATCGACGTAAGCTTCACCGCGATCGCAGCGATTGAAGGAGCCGATCAGATTGCTCTGCTCGCCGACATAGACGTCATCCGAGCAGACGAAGCCCAAGGTCTCGCGGAACCAGCTCACGGTTTCGCGGAATTTCGGCGTCATCAACACGCCGTGGCCGATCCGTTTCACATGCGAGGGCCCCTTGGGCAGGCGCATCAGCTCGCCCGCCCGTGACAATGGCTCTTCGCCGGTATTGAGCTTCTGCCGCTTGGCGGCGATCGGCTCAAGCGGCGCAATGCCGTGCACGATCTCGATCTGATAACCGTTGGGCTCGGTGAGCCGCACACGCTTGCCACCGCCGGGCTCGTCAATGTGCTCTATGCCGGAGGCTCCCGGCGCCGTGGCGATCCGTTTGAGATCATCCTCGCTCGCCCCATAGTAGGCAAACCCCACAAACTTTGCCGCCCCTTTCTCGGTGACATGAATATGATGCGCCGGATCGGTACCGCGCATGTAGAGCGCACTCGAAGTACGCTCAGTGCGCCTCATTCCGAATCGCGTGAGGAATTCCTCCATCACGTCGAGATCGGGGGCACGCAGCCGCCCGAACGCCATGTCGGTAACCTTGATCAGCGCCATGACCAAATGCCTCCTATGCTCTCGCTAAACGAGCAACAAACGCCGGAATACACCTCCCCCTTGCAGGGGGAGGTATACCGAGTCCAATCATCCCAGGCTTAATTCCTTGAAGAAGTCATTGCCTTTGTCATCGATCACGATGAAAGCCGGGAAGCTCTCCACTTCGATGCGCCAGATCGCCTCCATGCCCAGCTCGGGATATTCCACGGTCTCGACCTTCTTGATGCAATGCTCCGCAAGGTTTGCCGCCGCGCCGCCGATCGAGGCGAGATAGAATCCGCCGTGCTTCTGACATGCCTCCCGCACCGCCGCTGAGCGGTTGCCCTTGGCCACCATCACCATCGAGCCGCCGGCAGCCTGGAAATCGGCGACAAAGGCGTCCATGCGCCCGGCGGTGGTCGGGCCGAAGGCGCCGGACGCATAGCCCTGCGGTGTCTTCGCCGGCCCGGCATAATAGACCGGGTGGTTCTTGAAATAGTCCGGCAGCCCCTCCCCCCTTTCCAATCGTTCGCGCAGCTTGGCATGCGCGAGGTCGCGCGCGACGATCATCGGACCGCTGAGCGCGAGCCTCGTCCTGATGGGGTACTTCGTGAGCTCACCCAGGATTTCCGGCATCGGCCGGCGCAGGTCGATATCGACGACCTCCCCGCCGAGCTTCGCCACGTCGATTTCAGGCAGATATTGCGCGGGGTTGCGTTCCAGCTCCTCGAGAAAGACGCCCTCGCGCGTGATCTTGCCCAAGGCCTGGCGATCGGCCGCGCAGGAGACGCCAAGCCCGATCGGCAGCGAAGCGCCGTGGCGCGGCAGGCGAATGACGCGGACATCGTGACAGAAATATTTGCCGCCGAATTGCGCGCCGACCCCGAGCGACTGGGTGAGGCGATGCACCTCCTGCTCCATCTCCAGATCACGAAACGCGTGTCCGTCCTCGGAGCCGCGTGCGGGCAGATCATCGAGATAATGACAGGAGGCAAGCTTCAAGGTCTTCATGGTGAGCTCGGCGGAGGTACCGCCGATGACAATCGCAAGGTGATAAGGCGGACAGGCCGCGGTACCGAGCGTGAGCACCTTCTCCTTGAGGAAGGCGAGCATGCGCTCGTGAGTGAGAATCGATGGCGTCGCCTGAAACAGGAATGCTTTGTTCGCCGAGCCCCCGCCTTTGGCGATGAACAGGAACTTGTAGGCTCCTTCGTTCTCGCCGCGACCCTCGGCATAGATTTCCACCTGCGCCGGCATGTTGGAGCGGGTGTTCCTCTCCTCGAACATGGAGAGCGGCGCGAGCTGGGAATAACGCAGATTGCGTTTGAGATACGCATCGCGCGCGCCTTCGGCCAGCGCTGCTTCATCGTCGCCGTCGGTAAAAACCAGCCGGCCCTTCTTGCCCATGATGATCGCGGTGCCGGTATCCTGACACATCGGCAGCACGCCGGCGGCGGCAATATTGGCATTCTTGAGAAAATCATAGGCAACGAACCTGTCGTTGTCGCTCGCCTCGGGATCGTCGAGAATGGAACGCAGCTGCTTGAGATGCCCCGGCCGAAGCAGGTGGTTGATGTCGACGAAGGCGGCCTCCGCCAATCCGCGCAGCGCCTCGCGCTCGACGACGAGCATCTCCCTTCCCATGCCTTTTTCTACTCGCACGCCATCGCAGGTGAGCCTGCGATAGGGGGTAGCGTCCGCTCCGTGCGGGAACAGCGGTGTGTGCCTATAGGGCGGCGTGACGCCAGCGGGAGCGTTCATGTCAGTGCTTCTCCCTGAGATGCGAATCCGCGTATATCTCGCGCATGGCTCGCAAGAAACCTTTCCGTATCGGCCGCTCGCGTACCGGACTTGGCCTCTTCGCCACCGAGCCGATCAAGAAGCGCGCCTTCATCGTCGAATATAAGGGCCGCCGCCTGACGAATGAACAGGCCGAGATACTCGAGGAGCGGGGCAACCGCTATTTGTACGAGATCAACAGCCGCTGGACGATCGACGGATCGAGCAGAAGGAACCTTGGCCGCTACGCCAACCATTCCTGCCGGCCGAACGCCGAGTCGCACCACTTGAACGGCAAGATCATTCTGCGGGCCATTAAGATCATCAAGCCCGGGGACGAGATCACCTATGATTACGGGCGCGACTATCTCGTCAACGTCATCACCCGGCGCGGCTGCAAATGCGTCAAGTGCCGGGCCAAGCGGCGCGAGCAACGCCGCGCCCAACGCGCGGCACAGGCGCGGCACGAGAGGCGCAACGGGCGTTCGTAGCCCGCATGTCGCCATAGCGCGCTCCGGCGCGCTATGGCGACATCGGGGCTACTAATCGAGTTCTTTGAAATAGCGGTAGATGCCCCATTGGCTGAAGGGGATGCGCCGCTCCGAGGCAAGATAGGCCGCAATGCGCGGGCGCGCGGCAACCCGATCGTGCAGCGCCACGAGGCGCGGCACCTTCTTCTCGAACCGCCGCATCCGCCGTGGAAACGCATAGCGCAGCCCCTCGACGATCTGGAAGAGCGACAGGTCCACATAAGAGAGCCTGCGACCGAGGATGTACGGACCTCCGCTCTTGCCCAGCACGCGCTCGAAATAGCCGAGGATTTTCGGCACGCGATATCGCCAGAAATCGGCGCTACGGCGTTTCGCTGCGCCGCGCTGCTCCTCGTAGTAGAGATAGTTCGTGATCGGATGATGGGTGTCGTGGATCTCGACCACGAGGTCGGCAATGGTGAGCGCCAGCTGATGCACCCATAGCCGGTCCGCCTCGTTGCGAGGCGCAAGCCTAAGCCTGGGGCCGAGATAGAAAAGGATATTGGCGGTTTGTGCGATCATTTGCTTGCCGGCCCTGATGAAAGGCGGCGCATATGGCGGGCGTGCAATGCCCGGCGCGGTCATGAGCCTCATCATGGCGGGAATGCCTTGCTTGCCCGGCCGGCGTGCCACATCGATGTAATCTGCGCCGGCCTCCTCCAGGGCCAGCCGGATGAACTCGCCGCGGCCCTGAATGGTCGGCCAGTAATAGAGCTCGTAGCGCATCGTTACCCTCCGGATCTTGTGCCCATGGCAGCGGGGGCTGATACTGCCGCCAAAGCTCGGATAGCCGCGGATGATGGCAGACATCGCGATTAACATCGCCGCTGATCAGAATACACAGACAACCCGGGCCGTGCGCGTGAGCAGGATCACGCACGAGGCGCAGGACATCGCGAGCTTCGAGCTGGTTGATCCGCTCGGCCAGGAGCTGGCGCCTTTCACCGCCGGCGCCCATCTCGACGTGCGCATTACCGCGACCATCCGCCGTCAATACTCGCTCTGCAACGATCCGCAGGAGCGGCACCGATACGTGATCGCGGTGCTCAACGAGCCTACGGGGCGCGGGGGATCGCGATTCATGCACGAGCAGATCGCGGCCGGCAGCACTCTGCTGGTGTCGCCTCCCCGCAATCAGTTCCCGCTGGCCGGGCGCGAGGCCTGTTTCCATCTGCTGCTGGCGGGCGGCATTGGAATCACGCCGATGTTGGCGATGGTGGCCGAGCTGGAGCGGCGGGCGGCTGCCTGGCACATGCAGTATTGCACGCGCAGCCCGGCGCGAACCGCCTTTCTCGATCGCCTGCAACCGCTGATCGCGGCGGGCAAGGTGGAGCTTCATCACGATGGCGGCGATCCGGCCAAGGGCCTTGATATCAGGCGCGCACTGGAGACCTTTGAGGTGGGAACGCACGTCTATTTCTGCGGCCCGCCCGGCTTCATGAGCGCGGCCAAGGCCAGCGTCGGGGCCTGGCCGCCTTTCAACGTGCATTGGGAGTATTTCACCGCAGCGCAGGACCGCAACGACTTCGTCAACACCCCTTTCCAGGTGAAGATCAAGAAGAGCGGGCAGGTCTTCGATATTCCGGCCGACCGGTCCATTGTCTCCGTGTTGCGCGATAATGGCTTCGCGATCGAAACCGACTGCGAGGACGGCTACTGTGGCACCTGCATCACCCGCTATGTGGAGGGCGAGCCCGAGCACCGCGATACGGTGCTGGGTGAAAATGAACGCAGGCAGTACGCGATGATCTGCTGCGCGCGCGCCAAGAGTCCTATGCTGGTGCTCGACTTATGAGGGCTAGCGCTATGCACTGTTTTGGTTATGTCGAGCCGTCGAGTGCGTCATGGCCGCACTTGTTGCGGCATCCACGTCTTATCTGTGCGCGAGAAAGACGTGGATGCCCGGAACAAGTCCGGGCATGACGGCGCGGAGTTTGCTTTGCCCTTTGTGAAATCCGTCTAGCCAAGAGGCACGCCGTCGCTTGAGCGGAAACTGCCGAGAGATAATGAGGAGAACGCCATGACCCCACATTCTTCTGTTGTTCGCAACAGCTGGTACGTCGCCGGTCTTTCCAAGGACTTCCCGAAGGAGACGCTCAGCGGTCACGTCATCGCAAAGCGTCCCATCGTGATATGGCGCACCAAGGACGGTGATATTCGAGCCTTCGACGACCGCTGCTCGCACAAGAGGTTCCCGCTATCGAAGGGCAGGCTGATGCCGGATGGCACACTGGAATGTGCCTACCATGGGCTGCGCTACGACACCTCCGGCAAGTGTGTGATGATCCCTTCCCATCCGACCGGCCCGATCTCGCCGCAAGCCAAAGTGCTCGGCTTTCCCGTCAAGGAGCAGGACGGTCTCGTGTGGATCTGGCCGGGCGATCCCATCGTTGCCGAAATGCGGCAGCCTCCGCGGCTCCCCGAGGTCGCCGACGAGCGGTGGGACAGTGTCGTGGTGGGGCCGATGCATGTGCCGGCCAATTACCTGCTGCTTATCGAGAACCTGCTCGACATCACGCATTTCTACCCGCTGCACGATGGCAACATCGGAGATATCGCGAACAGTCGTATCCCCATCGAGCTCGAGGAAGGCGAGGTCGACGGCAATGCGTACGTGATGACGATTCGCAAGGCATCCGACTACGCACAGCCGCCCTACCTCGTCGACTGGTTCACCTATGAGACCGTTGATCGCCATCATACGCATTGCATGATGAGTCCGGCGATTACGCGCGTAGTCATGCGCGTGGCCAACCCTGGCGAGCTCGAGGAGCGAAAGGGCGAGCGCGAGTATCCCGGCACCCTGAAGGCCGCAGGCAACGAGCGCGGCTATGTGCTCATCCACACCCACACGCCGGTCGACGAAAAGAACCACGTCTGGCGCGTGATCGTGAATTGCCCTGCTCATCACATGTCGCACGGCGATCCGAGCAAATCGGCCGCCAAACGCGTCGCCGAGATGTTTCCGAAGGTCGCGGCCGAGGACGAATGGGCGTTGGCCGAGCAGCAGAAGATGTTTGCCTATCCCGACGAGGGCTATTCCGAGGTGTTCTTGAAGCCCGACCTGGCACTGCGGCGCGCCCGCAAGATCTTCGTCGATCTCCTGCGCGAGGAGCAGCTGGCAAAAGCGCAAGCCGCGGAATAAGCCTCTCCTCCAATTTCAGTGGTGCCGCGGGGGCGACGAGAGGGGACTGCCGGGAGCGATGCTGCGCGTCACCGGGGTGAGCAAGGCGTTTGGAGCCTTCCGCGTGCTGCACGAGGTCGAGCTCGATGCGGCCGCTCGCGGGATCACCGGCGTCATTGGTCCCAACGGCGCCGGCAAGAGCACCCTCATCAACGTAATCGCCGGACTGATGAAGCCCGACACCGGGCGCATCGTTCTCGACGAGGTCGACATCACCTCTCTCGCACCGCACAAGCGTGCGCTGCGCGGCCTCGTGCGAACCTTCCAGATCTCGCGCGAGCTCGGCGAGCTCACGGTACTCGAGAACCTGCTGTTTGCGCGACCGCACCAGGCTGGCGAGGCGGTGTGGAAGGCGTTCGTGCTTGCCGGCCGTGTCCGGAAAGAAGAACGCACGGCAGTGAACCGTGCGCACACCATTCTTGAACGCGTCGGGCTTTGGCGGCTTGCCGACCATCCTGCACGCGGCCTTTCCGGCGGCCAGAAGAAACTACTCGAGCTCTGCCGCGCGTTGATGCTCGCGCCGAAGGTGGTCTTGCTCGATGAGCCCGCTGCCGGCGTGAGCCCGCCCATGCGCGCGGAGATCTCCCGGGTCATCCGCACGCTATGCGATGAGGGAATCACGATCGTTATAGTCGAGCATGACATGGATCTCGTCGCCAATATCTGCGACCGCGTCTATGTGCTTGCCGAGGGGATGAACCTGACCTGCGGCAGCTTCAAGGAGATTGTCTCCGATCAGCGGGTCGTCGATGCCTATCTCGGAGGGCTTCGGTGAGCGCGCAGCCCAGCATGTTAGAGGCCCATGAGATTGCGCTGAGCACCGAAGCCGTCGCGGCCGGATATGGCGGCGGCGACGACATCATCGGCAACGTGTCCGTGTCGTTAGAGAAGGGCTCGATCTTTACCATCATCGGGCCGAACGGCTCCGGCAAAAGTACCTTGATCAAGGTATTGGCCGGGCTGCTACCCGCTCGGGCCGGCGAGATTCTCCTCGGCGGAAATTCCATCGCGCGTCTGTCCGCACCTGAACGAGTGGCGGCCGGCCTTTCCTACGTGCCGCAGGAGTTCAACGTCTTCGCCAACTTGACTGTCGGAGAGAATCTGCGCGTTTCCACTGAGTTTCTTGAGCGGAAACGGCGCGCGAGCGCAGACCAGCGCGAGCGCGTGCTCGCCATGTTCCCGGAAGTTGCCGGCCGGCTTAAGCTTCGCGCGGGCTATCTCTCCGGCGGACAACGGCAGATGCTGGCGTTCGCATGTGCCATGATGGCGGCGCCGATCGTCCTGCTGCTCGACGAGCCGTCCGCCGGTCTTTCGCCGAAATTCGTTGCCGAGATCTTCGAGAAGGTGAAGGGGGTAAATGCCACGGGTGTGACGGTTGTGCTGATCGAGCAGAACGTCATGGAAGCGGTGCGCATCGCGGATATCGTGCTGGTGCTCGTGAATGGCGCAACGCGCCTGCTCGCTACCCCTGAGGACATCCTGACCAAGCACAACCTCCACAAGCTCTACCTCGGGTGATGCGCGTGGACCACGACCCTGCTGGCCGATCATCTCCACGCGACCAGAGCGCGTCATGACCGCCCAGGTGGTCCTCAACGGCTTCGTGACGGGAATGGTTGTCGCCATGCCGGCAGTCGCGCTGACGCTGATCTACGGCATCCTCAAGTTCCCCAATTTCGCCATCGGCGCTATGCTCACGGCCGGCGCCTATCTCGCGCTCGCGCTCAACGTTTATCTGTCCTTGCCCGTTCTTTATGCCGCGGCGATCGGCGCCCTCCTCTTCGCCGGCATCGCGGTCGGGATCGACCAGGCCGTGTTCCGCCAGTTGCGCGAACGTAGCGCGATCACCCTGCTTGTAGCCTCCATGGGCGTGTCCTTCGTGCTCGAGAACATTGCACGTTTCATCTTCGGCAACGGCGCGCGCAGCTTCGAGCTGCCGCTGGCGCGGCCGAAGGTCGTGCTCGGGCTGCGTATCAATAGCGAGCAGATGGTGACTGCCGCCGCCGTGATCGTCGCGATGACCGCGGTCTACGTGGTGCTGCGCCACACCCCGCTCGGCCGCGCCATGCGGGCGGTCTCCGATAACCCCTCTCTCGCCGCGGCCCGCGGCATCGACCGCGAGCGGATTGTGCGCTGGACGTGGGTCATTGCCGGCATTCTGACCGCCGTCGCCGGCGTGCTTGCCGGCATGGATCGCGCCATCGATCCACTACTGGGATGGAACTACATCGTGACCGTATTCGCCGCGTCCATCCTGGGCGGCCTCGGCAATCCGGTCGGCGCAGTGGTCGGCGCTCTGACCGTCGGCATCGTCGAGGAGAGCTCGACCTTGGTGCTGCCGCCCAACTACCGCCAGGTCGTCAGCTTTTGCGTGATCGCGTTGCTGCTGTTGCTGCGGCCATACGGCCTTGCTGGCGCGCAGCGGATCAAGAGATGAGCGAATGATCGATTATCTGATCACAATCCTGACCCTGGTCGGCATTGTCGCCATCCTCGGTCTTGCGCTGAATCTGCAGTGGGGCCTCTGCGGAATGGTGAATTTCGGCATGGCCGGATTCTTCGCACTTGGCGCGTACACCGCCGCGCTCATAGCGCTCGCCGGCGCAGGCACGCTCGCCGCCACGCTGGCGGCTGCCTTGGTCTGCGCTATGGCGTGCGGCTTTGTCGCGATGATCTCGCTCCGGCTCTCCGAGGAATATCTCGCCATCCTCACGCTCGGCTTTGGCGAGGTGATCCGCTTGTTCGTGCTCAATGAGGATTGGCTGACACAGGGGTCGCTTGGGCTTCCCGGCATTCCGCGCCCGTTTTGGGGCTGGGTGTCGGAGAAGACCTATGAGGTCTGGTTTCTCGGGTTGCTGATCACGGTCGTGCTCGTCCTGTTCATCGCACTGGAAGTTCTGTTGCGCTCGCCATTCGGGCGCGCCATCAGAGCGGTGCGAGAGGACGATATCGTCGCGACCACGCTCGGCAAGAACGTCGTCATGCTGCGCGTCAAGGCATTCGCGCTCGGCGGCGCCATCATCGGCGTCGCGGGTGCATTCCACGCCTATTACCTGACCTACATCGATCCGAGCCAATTCTCGGCCGTTATCACTGCCTACGTGTTCATGGCGGTGATCGCCGGCGGCCGCGGCTCGAATCGCGGACTTCTTCTCGGCGCCGCCACGATCATGGTCTTCATCGAAGGCACGCGCTTCCTCAAGGACCTCTTCAATGTGATGGATGCAACGCAGCTCGCAGCCATCCGTCTGATCTTGATCGGCCTCGGGCTGATCCTGTTCCTGATCTATCGGCCGCAGGGTTTCCTTGCCGAATACCGGTTGAAGAGCAGTGTGGCGGTTCAGAAGTCCGCATCATTCTTGCGGCGAGCCCGATTGCGGACTTCTGAACCAAAGCCACACTAGACTCAAAGGTTTGCTAGTGTCCTTCGATTCCGAAATTCGTATATGAGCTTGCCGCACGATGAAACGAATTTCGGAATCGGCACACTAGACCTCTCGGCCGCGAGCGGCCGCCGGTCTCCCAGAGCGCATCCTGAAGGAGGCTCTCATGGCGCGCGTTGATTTCATTGCTTCGGACAGCCTTCCAGCGCAGACCGCACGCATCTACGAGCAATATGCGACGAGCTACGGACCATTCCGCAACCAGGTAGCCGTGCTCGCGCATGTGCCGCCCGCGGTCGAGCACCTCATGGGCCTGCTGCTCGAACTCAAGCAGCAGCGCAACCTGAGCTGGCGCCATGTCGAGCTGGCGGTCGTGGTGACGTCCAAGCTCAACCAGTGCCACTATTGCGTTGCTCATCATACCGAGCCGCTGAAGGTCGAGGGTCTCTCGCCAGCCGCCATTGACATGCTGCCGGGGTTGCATGAGGAGCTCGATGAGGTCGACCGCCTCGTCGTCGACTATGCGGTAGCCGTGACCAACAGCGCGCAACGCATCCCGGAGCAGATGTTCGAGGCGCTGCGCGGGCATTTCACGCAGGCGCAGATCGTCGAGCTTACGCTGCGCATTGCGCTGTGCGGATTTTTCAACCGCGTTAATGACGCCCTGCAGATCGATAACGAGCTCGAGGACGAGGCGCAGGCGGCGGAATGAGAAACGCTAGTACAGAACAAACGTGCAGCAGTTGGGAGGAGAACAGGTGATGACAATGCCCAAGATGTCGACCAGCAACCGGATTGGCCGCCGCACATTGCTCGGCGCTATCGCAGCAACGGGCGCGTTCACGCTGGCACGGCCGCGCCTCGTGCGAGCGCAGGAAAGCGACATCCATATCGGGGTCCTGCTGCCGTTCACGGGCTCGCAGGGCGCCTACGGTCCGGACATGCGCAAAGCGGCGGAGCTGACAGCGAGGATCATCAACGACGCCGGCGGAATTCTCGGCGGCCGCAAGTTCAAGCTGTTCTTCGAGGATGACGAATCGAGCCCGACGGCGGGGCTTGCGGCCACCAAGAAGCTGCTCGAAATCAACAAATGCGTGGCGGTCATCGGCATCTGGGGCAGTCCCATCGCGATGGCGATCAAGCCCGTGCTCATCAATGCCAACACGTGCATGATGGTCTCCGGCGCCGCGAACGCGATTACCGACGGCGACACCAAAGGCCTGGTCTGGCGCTTTCAGGCGAAGGCCACCGACTGGGGACCGGCGATGGCGCAGGCGATGCTCTCGCGCGGATGGAAGTCGGTATCCATCCTGGCGCAGCAAAACCCGTTCGTCATTCCGATGATCGAGCCGGCCAAGAAGACGTTCGCGGCCGGCGGCACCAAGGTGCTGGACACGGTCATCTACAACCCCGACCAGCCCTCCTACCGGGCCGAAGTGCAACGCATCTTCGGACGGAGCCCCGCGCCCGAAGCGGTCATGTGCCTGGGCCTCCTCACCGACTTCGTCTCCATCGTGCGCGAGGCGGTGCGCATGGGCGCCACGAGCAAGATCATGGCGCTTTCCATCATGGCGGACGCGGAAGGAAAATTCATCGAGGCGGTCGGACCGGAAGTCGCCGAAGGGATCGAGCATTTTCAACCTGCTCCGCCGCTGGGCAGCCCAAGCTACAAGAAGTTTCAGAAGCTGATGGGAGCAGCCGACGAGAACGCGCTCTATCTGTTCGCTGGCAATACCCACGATCAGGTCTGCACGCTGGCGCTGGCCATGGAGAAGGCAAAAAGCACGGACTCGCTTGTCTACACCAAGGAAATCCGCGCTGTCGATAATCCGCCCGGGGAGGAGATCGATGAGATTCTCTCTGCGCTCGAGAAAGTTCGCGCGGGCGTCAAGATCAACTTTCAGGGGGCCGGATCGATCTGCGATTTCGACGAAAGAGGCGATCAGCTCAATCGGCACTTCGGCCATTTCCGCATCGAAAAAGGCAAGCAAGTGCTGGTGCAGATCATCAAGGGACCGGCGAGGTAATTCCGGGACCCGTGTCGGCTTCCCAACGGCCGGAAAGTGGGACTATCATCCCGGCATCCGCATGCGTTGCGCGTCATTGAACGAGCTTGCGATCAGAGCTTCGCTCGAAGCGAGCTCTCCAGCGAAGGACGCAAGCGTCGGACACGAACACTGTTGGGAGGATTACATGCAAACCACAGTTTATGCGGCGCTGCTCGGCGCAGCGTTTCCGCTTGCGGCGCTTGCGCAGACCGCCGACGAGATCAAGAACGCGGAAAAGACGCCGCAGCACGTGCTCACCTACGGGATGAACTACAACCACCAGCGGCATAGTCCGCTGTCTCAGATCAACCGCGACACGGTGAAACGGCTGGTGCCGGCCTGGGCCTACAGCATGAACAACAACACCGGCGAGGAGTCGCAGCCGCTCATCTATGACGGCGTCATGTACGTGACCAGCCAGAATAAGACGGTGGCGGTCGATGCGCTCACCGGCAAGGAGATCTGGAACACGCCGGTCGAATATCCTCCCGACACCACGCGCGTGGTTTGCTGCGGCATCGTCAATCGTGGGGCGGCGATCTACGAGGGCAAGGTCTTCCGCACCACGCTCGATGCGCGGGTGATCGCGCTCGACATGAAGAGCGGCAAAGAAGTCTGGAGCTCGAAGTCGGGCGATGCCAAGGAGGGCATTGCCATGACCGGGGCGCCGCTCATTGCCAACGGCGTGCTGATCACCGGCATGGCCGGCGCCGAATACGGCAGCCGCGGCTATATCGAAGGTTACGACCCCAATGACGGCAAGCGGCTGTGGCGGCGCTACACGGTTCCGCGGCCAGGGGAGCCCGGCGCAGACACCTGGCCCGACAATGCCGCCAATGCGAGCGGCGGAAGCTCATGGACAACCGGCGCCTATGATCCCGAGCTCGATCTGGTGTTCTGGGGCATCGGCAACCCGGCGCCCTGGAATGCGCTGCTGCGCAAGGGCGACAATCTCTACACCAACTCCATCCTGGCGGTGCGACCGAAGACGGGAGAGCTCGCGTGGCATTATCAGATGTCGCCCAACGATCCGTTCGATCACGACAACATCACCGCCATTGTCCTGGCCGAGCTCCCCATCAACGGAAAGCCGACTAAGGTGCTGCTGCAGGCTGCCCGCAACGGGTTCTTCTACGTGCTCGATCGCCGGACCGGGCAGGTGATCTCAGCCAACCCCTACGTCAGGGTCACCTGGGCTACCCACATCGACAAGGAGACGGGCCGGCCGGAATGGACCGAGACGACGAGGAAGGCCATGGCCTATACGGACGAGATCGAGACCTGGCCGCACATCACCGGCGGCACCAACTGGTTTCCATACTCGTTCAACCCACGCACCGGGCTTGCTTACGTCAACACCGCCGACTACGGCATGAAATACAAGCCCGATCCCGTCGAGGAGATCAGGAACCTCAAGCCCGGAGACTCGCATCGCGCGGTGAAGATTACGCCCATCTTCAACGCCGACGGGATGCGGGGACACCTGCGGGCAATCGATCCAATGACCGGCAAGTCGAA
>Ga0306920_100008079_pt1 | contig 13938 bp, 3 predicted proteins | sample flu12Cox44000170_FD_204666 | JGI IMG/M metagenome (GOLD analysis project Ga0306920, IMG submission 204666) | Lab enrichment of tropical soil microbial communities from Luquillo Experimental Forest, Puerto Rico - flux4day.12C.oxic.44.000.170 (v2)... | ecosystem: Environmental > Terrestrial >...
CGGGCTCGGGTTGGCCATGTCGGCGATCAGGAACACCGCGAAGATCATCATCCGGCGCCACTTCCGGAACCGCTGGTGGGTCAGGATCCCGGCCAGGTTCAGCATGATGATGAGCAGCGGGACCTCGAACGCCACCCCGAAGGCCAGCATCATCGCCATGGCGAAGCTCAGGTATGAATCGTCGACCTCTCCCGGGAGCAGATCAAGCGCCGACCCGTTCTCGGCGGCCTCCTCAACAAATACGAGCGGGCCGCGTAGAAGCCCAGGTCAAGACCGGTGGCCGAGTTCTGGAACCCACAAGGGATAACCATGTCAGTGAACGGTTATGTCGCTGGATCTGACGACGGGCCAGGCCGCGAGCTGATCAACCGCGGCCCGTCTCACAGATCCAGGGGGACCGTAGCCTCTCCCTGGTAGGCGTTGACGTCGTCCGCCGGGTCGGTGGTTGGCCAACGCCGGCGGGACAGGTGCAGCGTGAGGCGATGGCGGCCGGCCTCGAACGGACCACCGTCGGCCGGGATGACCAGCGCCCGCCGCGCGTCGCCGCTCTGCAGCACCTGAACGGGCACAGGGACGTCCACGTCGCCGGGCTGGATGTGGAACCGGCCGAGCAGGGCGAGCAGGTCGCGGGCAGCGAGCAGCACAGTGTCCGGGACCGCGCCGGCGAGCTCGGGGAGCAGCTCGCTGCCGCGCGGCAGAGCAGGCAGCGGGCCCTCCGGGTGCGCGAGCATTAGCGCCGGCTGGCCGGGCAGGAAGCCAGGGCGGACGAGGCCGCGGAAGAGCTGCGCGGTGCCGCCCTCGTCGACCGCGGCGACGGCGAGCTCGCCGGCGTTGGCCAGTGCCGGATGCAGCGTCAGACGCAGGCCCGCAGGCAGGACCTCGACGTCCAGGATGGTCTCGTCGACGCCGGGGAGCCTCAGGCGCGGCTGGACCGGCCGCAGGGGCGTCGCGACGAGGGCCTCGAGGCGATCGCGCAACGACCGGATCGGCCCGGGCGGCAGAGGCGGTACCGGATGCACCGGCGGCAACCCGCCCACGTGCTTGCGGAACACAAGGCCGACCGTGACTTCCCCGGTGAAGTCCAGCGGCTCCGGAGACTCGATGAGCAGCGCCTGCGTGCGGTCGCCGTCCGTTACGCGGGTGAGCTCCAGCGCGGTGACGTCATCCTTGAGCGGCAGTCCGAGCGCCGCGGTCCAGGCGGCGAAGACGCGCTCGCGCTCGGCGGCTGGGGCGCCGGGCGCCATCGCGGCGGTCACGTCGGCTGCACCGGATGCCCACAGCCCGCCCACGGTCGCGGTGGTGCTGCCGGGGCCCAGCGCGTCCGGCGCGGCGATGTCCAGCCGGCCGGACCAGGAGCCGACATGGTCGCCGAACGAGCGGAAGCGGCTGACCGCGAACGGGAACGCGTAGAGGTCCAGCCCGCGGACCTGCAGCGACGCGAACGCGGCCGATCCGTCGGCTACCAGGCACAGCCGCCCCTCGCGCACCTCATCACGGTCGGCCTCGATGACCACCTCCCCCACCGCCGCCCGTACCCGGTCGTCGTAGGCGGTGGCTTGCAGCACGACCCGGGCGTTCAGGTCGCCCGGCGGCAGGTCCGCCGCCGCGAGCTCGGCCAGCGGTCCGCCGTTGGCGTCCCGGCGGCGGATGACCAGGCGGCTGGCCTCCACCGTCACGAACAGCCCGCGCGGCGCGGCGCCGGGCGCGGTCACGCCGAAGCCGACGCCGGCCGGCCCCGACCCCGGCGCGATCCCGGCGAGGACGGTCAGGTGGTCCCAGTCCGGCTCGCCGAATACTGCCATCCCGGTGCCCTCCGCCTCCAGCGTGCCGCCAGATACGGTCCAGGTCCCGGTCCCGGTCACCGAGAACGCCGTGTCGTCGCCTTCCTCGAACGGCCGCCGGTCGACGAAGCCCGCGCCCTCCGCGCGCACCCGCGCGGCGAAACGCGCGCCCGCGCTCCACAGGTCGCCGTTGCCTTGCGGCGGCGCCACCAGCACCGTGCCGATCACGTCGCGCGGATCGCCGGGTCCGCACGGGACGCCCGCGCGCTGGGTGACCGTCGCGAGCCGGTGGCGCAGCGGGTTGGCGGTGACCATAGCCGTGCTAGCCGTGGCCGCGCGCGACGGCACGCCCGTCCAGGGCGGGAGCGGGCGCGGGGGCGGCGGCGGGACGCCGGCGCCGTGATGGGTGGCGACCCAGTCGTCGCCCGTGGTGGTGAACACCGTGCCGGCCGTCGTGGCGACGTCCGGCTCGACGACGAGCTGCATCCGCAGCAGCGTGGTGCGCTCCTCCGCGGTCCCGGGCGGGCGGACGGTCAGCGGCACGGCGACGATGAAGTCCTCGGAGAACGCGAGCGTCACCGGCTCCTCCCGGTAGACCACGCCACCGCGGCCGCCTGCGTAGGCCTCGCGCACGTACGGCTCGAGCTCCTCCCCGGTGCGCTGCACGGCGTTGAGCCCCGGCAGGCCCTTCGTGCGCACGTAGACGAACTCGTCCACGTCTGCCGACTCGGCCGCTGTGGAGGGGTGCGCGACGGACACGCGCGTGGTGAAGCGGAGCTCGTACTCGTGGTTCGGGAGCAGCGCGAGCTTGCCCTTGCCCCCGTAGCCGCCGCTCGCGCCGCCGTCGCACGCCGCCTGCGCGAGCAGCAGGTCCAGGTAGTCGCGCAGGCCGACGTAGGCGGCCTCCTCGACCTCGACGAAGGTGCCGGGTTGCGAGGAGGCGGCCGGCGCCACGACGCCTGGCAGCTGGCGCGGCAGCATCCACAGCTCGAGCCGGCGGATCGGCCCGCGAGCGCCGGCCAGCACGCCCTGGAACGCGGCGTTACCCAGCCCCAGATCCCGGCGGCCGACCTCCTTGCCCGTGCGGTCGAACATGACCAGCAGCGCACGCACGCCGCGCGGCCAGGCTAGCCGGACGCTGCAGAACGCCGCGTCCTCGTCGAGGTCGGCGCGAGCGAGGACCCCGGGCGCGTCTATCCGCGCCGCGGCCACGATCGTGTTCGGAACAACGCCCGTGTAGCCGGCGACGTGCGTCCAGGCGACGCGCATGAAGCGGAAGGTGCTGGTGCTGTCCGAGAAGCGCGACCCGCCCGGCAGGTCCATGCCGGCGAGCGCGTCCCGCCAGTGCACGCGGTGGAACAGCTCGAACAGGTCCTTGTCGTCCGGCCGCCGGCAGCACGGCCAATCCCGGGAAAAGCGCACGAGTTCCTCGGCGGCCTGAGCGTCCGCGCTGGTGAACTCGTACGGCGCGATGCCGTTGAGCAGCAGTTTCTTCGGCGCCGGCTGGCCGGCCACCTGCATGTCGAGGTCCCAGGTCTTGTTGAGCACCTGTGGGCCGAAGGACCCGTCGAGCTGCACCCCACCGGGGTCGCTGAAGTCCAGGCCGAGCTCGATGCGCTCCTCCAGCGGCTTCCAGGAGCGGTCGGCGCCGAAGCGCGCCCGCCGCCGCGCCGCGATGCCCACCAGGTCGTAGGTCAGCGTCAGATCGCCCGACTGCTGGTTGCCGAGATCGGGCGCCAGTCCAACCCCGAGCCCGAGCCGGTCGTTGACAGGGACGCTCCACTCGACGGCGATCGTCGCGTCCGTGGCGACTGGTCGCAGCGCGGCGTCTGCCGCCAGGCTCGCCAGCCGCTCCGCCTCCGGCCGCGTCGGCGCGCGCAGCTCGTCCACCGAGTGAACGGGTGCGACGCCGGTACCGTCCCAGGCCGGGTCGAAGCGTTCGACGTGCGCGGGCAGCCGTTGCTGGGAGCCAGCCTCCGTCGTGCCGACGCCAGCCAGCGGCGGCGAGGCGGTCGACAGAGCGGCGGGCGCGAGCTCGCCGAACTGGACGTCCAGCCGCCACGTCACGTCGGGGAGGAACCACGGCGTCTCCAGCCGGATCTCCGCGGTCAGCTCACCGCGGGACGGATGGGCGCCCACCAGGCGAAACTCCATCCGGGAGCTCACGCCAATGCGCAAGAAACCGAACAGCACAAAGCGGATCCCGGCCTCGATGAAGAGGATCGCCGCGTAGTCCGACGAGCCCGTGGTGAACACGAGCACTTCGATGCCCCAGCCGGCGTTGTAAGTGAGGCGGACGACGCCCGTTTTGCCGATGCCGCCCTCGACGCGCACGGCCAGCGCGAAGCCCTTCGGGCCGTTCTCCACGATCTCCAGGCAGAACGCGATCGACAGCGACGCCTTCAGCCACAGGTCGACGTCGAAGCGCATCGCCAGCCAGGTCGCCTGATCGGCCAGGCGCCCGATCGCGAGCGTCGCCGGGTCGTTGGACACGAACAGCGTCCCCTGCAGGCCGCCCGCACCGGCCAGCCACGCCGGCGCGTCCTTCATGAACTTGTCAAGCGTCGCGTCGACCGCGAGCACGGCGCTGACGCGGTCATTGTGCTGGTCCCACTCGATCGCCAGGAAGCCGATCGGCTTCGTGTTGCACATCGCGAACACCCGAGCGGAGACGAGCAGCCCGCGCTCGGTGGGCCCGTGCAGGCCGAGCACGAACAGGTCCAGCACCACCAGGCGCCCGAGCGCGACGAAGGACCCGCTCGCGCCCACGCCGAACGCCCACGAGTCGCCGGTCGCCTGCCAGCCCGCCAGCCGGCGGTCGCCGGGGACCGTCAGCGGGTCCGTGTCCAGGTACCAGCGGTAATAACGCAGCTCGCGGGACTCACGGTCGAGCTCGCGCAGCTTCGGCAGCATGTTGCTCGCGTACAGCAACCGCGCGCCGCGCAGCTCGACGCCGCCGATCGGGCCGAGCTGCCCGGCGTAAACGGCCTGGGCCATCAGGTAGTCGAAGCTCTCGGTGCCCGACGAGCGGTGCCCGTGGATGAGGTCGACCCCCAGGAGGTGTTCCCGCTTGCCGACCTTGAACTTAACGGTGCCGGTGAAGCCGAACTCCGACAGGCTAGTGCCCGACTCCTCACGCTCGGAGTAGTAGCCGCCCGCCTCGACGAGAAGCGATGAGTTCCGCAACCGCAAGAAGAAGCCGTCGATCTTCACCCGCGGCTGGGACTCATCGCCCTCCACGCGCAAGCGCAGCCGCCTGACGGTGAGCGCGCCCTCCAGGCCGGCGGGCTTGGGGATGAGGAGGCCGCCAGAGAAGCTCAGGTAGCTCGCGCCGTCCTCCGCGATCAGGCCCAGTTCCGAGATGACGAATCCCAAGGGGCCGAGGTAGGCGACCACCCCGTCCGGCAGCGCCACGCCCTCCAGATGCACGCTACCCAGGCGCCACCCGACGTTCTCCAGCGCGAACGCCGCCTTCTCGCCGTTGAGCGCGCGCAGCCGGAAGCCGCTGTGATCGTCCTTGCCGGTGGGCGGCATGGAAACGAAGAGGTCGACGGTGAGGATCGCGCTGTCGCGAAACGGCCGACCCTCGCCGATCAGCCGCCCAAGCGACAGGCCGGCCCGGATCGCCATAACATCGACGATCAGCAGCTGGGCGATCTCCCAGTGCACGAGGCGGTTCGTGTCCGGATCCGGGCCGGGTCCGGGCACGGGCGGCCCGGTGGGCGGGGTGGTGAAGTCGCGCTTGTAGGCGACCGTCAGCGTGTAGTCCTCCTCCAGCCCGATCTCGTACGCGCGCTGGGCGGTGCCGTCCTTGCCACGGACGATCGCGGCGTGGAACGTGAGACCGAGATCCTGGTCGAGCGTCCCGGACGGCAGCGACCGGTAGTAGAGGCTCTCGACGATAAAGGCGAGCGGCGGGTCCTTGCTGATGTGCGTGTGTACGGGCGCCCGCTCGAAGACGAACACCTCCTGCTTGGAGCCTGGATCCAAGACGTTGCGACGCACCCCGGCGGTCAGGTGGCGCGGCACCGGAAGGAAGAACGGGCCGCGGAAAGGGACGACCGCGTCGCCCAGCACGAACTCGGCGGTCGGCTCGCGGTCGTCCTCGTGGTCGTTGAGCCAGCCGACCAGGTCCTTCACGCTGCCCGACTTCCCGTCCACGTCGACGGAGCGGATGGCGAACAGGCCGTCGTTGGACGCCGCATGGCTGGGTAGCCATGGCTCGATGCCGTGGCGCAGCCACTCCTGGCGGTCGCGCGCGAGCCGCGGTGAGGGGATCAACCGGAAGTCGTGCACCGCGGTGCAGGGTATGCCGGACAGCCCGCAGCGGCCGAACGACACCGGCACGGCGGGCTGTACATCGAACTGCAGGTCGCCGGTCACGGTCAGCCGGACGTGCACGAGGATCGACGTGCTGTCGCCTCGGCGGTAGATCACTTTCAGATCGTCCAGCCGGCCCGCCTCGAACTCCCCCACCTCGACGGTCGCGTTGCCGGCGGGGTCGCCCGGCTCGTCCGGGTGCACCTCGACGAGCTCGGGCGGCAGGCGGATCTCCACTGGCAGGCCCTCCAGGACCACCTCCGGGCCGCCGTCCTGGCCGAGCGCGGCGAACAGGCGAACGGTGCGGCCCGAGGCCAAGAACGGCTGGATGCGGAACTCGACGTCAGGCATGGCGATGAAGACGAACGGCCAGCCGCCGGGGTAGCCGAGGAAGCCGCCGGTACCGACGGTGAGCTCGGCCTCCAACGCGACGCCGTCGGGCCGCGCGCCGCCGCGCACGCTCGTCACCTGCACGCTGTTGTTGAGCGCCCCGAGCCAGGCGGACGGGTCTGGCTCGTCGCCGGCGACCACGTTGCCGGTGTGCTCGCGGATGGCCGCCGACGGCCAGCCGGCCGTGAAGTCGCCGAACAGGCCGAACAGCGTCTGCGCGGCGGGGGCCATCAGGACTCCACCGCGCTGGTCGGGTCCACGACGGCGTCGAACATCTTGACGTGGTCCACCAAGACGAACTGATCCACCAGCAGCAGCCGCAGGAGATCCAACACCACACCGTCGGCGCCGGTCGCATCGAACATCAGGTGCGTCGGGTGGGCGCCGAAGCCGGTGAAGCGGTTACCGAGCGCCGGCGAGCGGTCGAACAGCCGCGCGGCGGCGATCGGATCCTCCAGCAGCGGCTTCGCGCCCGCCGGCAGATCGAGCATCTCCGCCCACAGCTCCCGGCGCAGGGCGGCCACCGGGTTGCCCGGCGAAGCCTTCAGCTGCTGCGGCACGCTAAACGCGGCGATCTCGCCGTCGTGGCACAGGCCACGCCGGTTGATGTTCGCCGAGCCGATCCCGACAAAGACGTCGTCGACGATCATCATCTTCGCATGCACGTAGATGCCGGCGAGGTCGACGACCGTCGCCGCCGCGCCGGCCTTGTGCACGCGGGTGCGCGGGCCGAGCGCGGTGGCCGGGTCGCCGCCGCGGTACAGGCGCGTGTCTGGGCCGCGGACCACCTCGAAGACACGGGCGTGGCCCGGGTCAGGGCTGGCCGAGGTGGACTCGTTGTAGGCATACATCAGCTCGCCCTCGACGGCGAACCAGAACGGCGGCTGCGGCAGGCGCGCCTTCGGACCCAGGACCACCGTGGGGTTGACGCCGCCGGAGGCGTCGAGGTCGGCGAACAACAGGAGGCGACCGGAGGACGCGCGCAGCTCGTTGTCCGGGGTTGTGAAGTGCCGGCGCGGGTAGCCGACGCGCACGATGCCGGCGCCCGCGTCGGCCGCGCGCAGCGCGGCCACGAATGGCTCGCGAACGATCTCGCCGAACGGCTGGTCCGGCGTGGACGGCAACACGATCACCAGCGAGCCGATCTCCCGCTGTTCGACCTTACGCAGCAGCGCGTTACGATACGCCTCCGGCGGCGTGAAGTACTGGTCCTCGATGTAGATGAACTCGCGCGCCTGCGCGATGGCGGCGAGCATCGTGTCGAAGATCGTGCGGTCGCCGTTGCGGGCGAAGTCCAGCGCGCGTGAGGGGTCGGCGGCGGCGAAGTACGTGCGCGCGATCTGCACGACGTCGGTGCCGTCGCCGGTACTCCCGTCCGGCATCGGGTCGAAGGCCAGCCCGGTGCCGCCGCCGTCTCGCTTCCAGCGCTCCTGGAAGGTGAGCTCGAGGTCGCGCACCGCGGGCCCCTCGACCTTGGTGTGGACGTCGTGGTACGGGCCTGCCTGCAGGTGGCGCGCGTCGTCCAGGCGGTTCGGGTTGATGTCGATGCCGCCGCAGTAGCCGTACCGCGCGTCGGCGGCCCCTACGATGGCGAACTTCGTGTGGTAGAAGCCGAAGTGGCGGATGAGCTTGATCAGCGAGTCGTAGGGGAAGCCGGCCAGCGGCGGGCTCGCGGGGTTGTCGGCCACGGTCGCCGGGTGCGGCGCGAGGCGGCTCACGGTGCTGGGGATCGCGTTCAGGACGTCGAGAGCGTCCTTGTTGGGCTCGAACACGCGGCCGTCGGAGTCGATGATCCAGGTGACCGCGATCGTGTTGAGCGCGAACAGCGCGACGAGGATCACCGCGCCGGCCGCGTCGCTGCGCACGACGTCGATGTTCTGCGCGGCGAGCAGCGCGCCGATCACCGTGCTGACCACGATGATCTCGGCGGTCTCCACCGGCGAGCCGGGGTCGAGCTGAATGAACTGCGGGGACAGGACGCGCGTCGCGCCGCCGTGGTCGGCCAGGAGCTGGGCGGCCTCAGCGATGCTTACCGGCAGCCTGATGCCGTCGGCCGGCGGATCCTCGCGGTCGGCGAGCTCGTCCTCTGGGAACGTCTTCCAGCCCCCGACCAGGTGCAGGCCGCCGTCGCCCGCGCGCGCCGCCTCCTGGACGCGGTGGAAGAGATCGGTGAAGTACGGCTTGCCGTTGACGAACGGCGTTAGCGTGTTGCCGCGCGTATAGTCCTTCAGCTTCGGGCCCGCGAACTGCGGCGCCAGCCACGCGCGCAGGTCGGTGAGCGTGACGTGGCGGCGGGCCGGTGACACGTCGACGGCCCGTTGGGCATGGGCGGCGTCCTCCAGGACCGCCAGCTGGAAGTCCGTGGTGCCGGGGGAGGCCGGGCGCAGGGTGACCGGCGCGCCGGCGGCGAAGACACTCGCGAGCGGCATCTGCGCGGGGTCGGCGGCGTGCAGGCGGGCCACCACGCGTTGCAGGTCGCCGCCGTCGGCCGCGGTGAAGGTGGCCGTGGCGGTGGCGGTGGCGACGTGGATCTCGACGCTGCCCTCGGCGAGCAGTGCACCGGTGTGGTCGAGCAGGAGGACCGGTGGCTCGGCGCCGCCGGTCAGGGCGGCCGCGAAGGCATCCCAGCTCGGGGACGACCCAGCGCCATGTGCCTCGGCGATCTGCCGGGCCCACAGCGCCGGGTCGCGCGCCACGCGGTCCTGCGCGGCGCACAGGATGCTCACGGCCGTGACGCTCGCCAACTGGTCACCCGCCTCCACACCGTAGCCGTCCGCGAACGGCACGAGCGTGGTCCCGGGGTCGAAGGCGAAATAGAAGGTGGGCAGGCCGCCGGGGATGGCAGCGGCGACGTCGCGGTGGCGGAACGCGCTGACCTCGACCTGCACGACGTCGCCCGCATGGCGCAGCGTCCCCGCTGCGGGGACGTGCACCGCGGCCGGCGCGGCGCGGGTCGCCCGCAAGGTCGGCAGCCGCGCGCCCGCGTAGCGCAGGCCGGGCGGCACAGTCAGCGGCGCGGCTGCCTCGAGGGTCCAGCCGGCAGGGTCAATCGGCGCGGTGAAGCCGGCCATCAGGGGCCTCCTGCCGTGAGCGCGACGACGGGCCCGCTCAGGCGCGACGGGACGCCGTCTCTGGTCAGCGCGACGCCCCAGACCGCGACGCGCCGCCCGGGCCCAGGCGCCAGCGTGACGGTCAGGACCCGGTCGGGCGGGTCGGCCGCGCCGGTAGCGGCGTCGAGGATCGCGGCCGGCGCGAGCAGTGTGCCATCCGCCAGCCGGAGCCGAATGCCGTCGCTGGGGTACAGGTCGCGCCGGTTGGGCAGTCGCAGCGGCTGCGCGACGATCCTCGTCGTGTCGCCCGGCGGCGGGAGGCTGTCCTGGTCGTCCGTGAACAGCAGGACGTGCGTCAGGTCGAAGGCATCGCGCACACGCGCCTCGACGTCGAGCGCGGCGGTGCGGCTGGAGGGCGCCTTGAGCTCCGGTGGGCCGGGCGAGCGCAGCGACGGCACGCGGACGATCTGGGGGACGACGGCGGTCCCGGCGGAGGCGTGGCCGGCCGGGTCGACCAGGCGGATGCGGTGCACGTGACGCTCGGCGTCGCGCGGCAGCGTGTCCGTGACGGCGCCGAACGGGACCGGCGCGGGCAGCACGGCGTGCCACAGCGGCTCGAGCGCGGTCGCGAAGCGTAGCAGGAAGTCGACCAGGAAGCGACCCTCCACCCGGGCCGGCGTGCCAGTGCGGATCTGCGCGTGCAGGGCGGCCCGGTCGCCGGGATTGCCGAGCGTGTAGCTCGCCGTCGTGCCATCGGGCAGGTCCGCGCGGAAGGTCTCGTCGGCGTTGGCGCCGAGGCACGAGACCACGGTGCCCAGCGCGACGCGCTCGAGTTGCACGAGGTGGCCGGGCGGCACCGGTGCGGCCGGCAGCAGCGCGGCGAGGTCGAACGCGACCGTGACCGCGTCACCGACCGGCTCGGCGGTGACGAGCTCCGGCACGTCGGGCGACGGGGGCAGGACGGTGAACACCGGGCGGCCCAGGTAGCGCGCCGCGGCGGGCGCGGCGGCCACCGCGCTCTCGTTGCCTGGCCGGCCGCCGCCTGGGAAGGCGTCAGGGACGTAGCTCTGGTCGTCGGCGGCGCTCACCCCGGCCCATACGCGGGCGCGCGGATGATTCGCGTCCAGCGTCAGCACGTCCCGGAAGACGTGCCGGTACTGCTCGTCGGCGGTGATCGGAATGACCGCCGTGCGCTCGGCCCAGGCGGGTGGCCGCTGCTCAGCGCCAGTGAGGACGGGCCGGAATTCGAACACCGCCGACGCGGGCATCAGTGACGGGTCCAGCGCGCTCGGCTCGAGCTGGATCGTGATGGTCTGCCCCGCGGTGTGGGCGGCGACCTTGAACGGGTGGTCGGGGAGCGTCAGGTAGCGGCCGCGCATGGCGTCGGCCTCGAGCGGGCGGTCGAGCTGCGCGGGAACCTCGAGCAGCGCGCCAGCGACCACCGCCGGGCCGGTGACCGCGCCCTGGACGGCGTCCGGCGGCATCGGCTGCCAGTAGACGCGGAACTCCGTAGCGAGCCTGTCCTGCCCGCGCTCGCGGTCCGTCCAGCTCCACTCCAGCACGATCGCGTTGGCGCTCGCGGCGAGCAGCGCGCGGTCGGCGGCCGACAGCTCGGGGTCGTCCTGCTGGAGCACGCTCGCGCGGACGGCGGCGGGCGGCGGTGGCGCGCGGTGCTTCTCCAGGCGCACGACCGCGCCCTCGATGGGCGTTGGGGACCGGCGGCCGATCGGGTCCACGGAGGCGATGCGGTACTGGTGCTCGCTGCCCGGCGGCGCGTCCGCGAGCACATCGTCGAGCGACATGAACGCGAGGACCGGCGGCTGCGGCGGGGCGTCCTCCGGGAACGCGGTCTCCAGGTCCGTGCCCGGGCGGAGCGCGGGCGGGTCCCCGCGGCTGCCGCGCGACCCGAACACGAGCATGTCGAGCGGCGCGAACGCGCCGCCGGTATCCACCCGGCGGCGCTCCATCAGGAAGCCCAGCGCGTCGAACGGCGGGAAGGCGCCCAGGTCCGGCGGCCACGGCAGGTCGGCCGGGATCCCCGCGGCGGGCGGCGGCGTCCAGCGCAAGGTGAACCCGAGCGGCGCGGGCGGCTGCGCCGGGACGCCTGGCAGGACTGGCTCCTGCAAGTTGCCGGTGTCCAGGGTCGCCGGGGCAGCGGGCGGCGGCGTGTCCTCGAAGACGACGCCGCTGACCACCGCTGACCGGGTGACGACGTCGTCGGGACCGGGACCCTCGCACACCGCGAACAGGAAGCCCGTACCAGCGAGCTCGATCCTGTCCACGGGGTCCGGCGTCTCGATGGTCACACGACGCTCAGCGGGCAGCGCACCAGTGAAGGTGTGCGATGGTAGGCCTGGGAGGAACTCGGACGTCACAGCGCGGTAGGTGAGCGCGGCTCCGTCGTCGAGCTCGAGCGTGACGTGCTGCACCGCCGAGGGGAACGACAGCGTCAGGCACGGGTCGCCGTCCAGCGCGATCCCCTTGCGGCCCGTGGCGGTGAGGGCGTCGGGCGCCGGGGCGGGACGCAGGTCGACGACCGCCGGCAGCGGCGTGCCGAGCGAGACGGCGCCGAGGGTGAACGTCTCCGGCAACGTCGTGCCGCGCGGGACGGTGTGGAAGCCGTGCATACGTTCGTCCACCTCGCGGCGGCGGAAGCGGCCGGTGATGCGGTAGTCGTAGGCGTTGCCCATGACCAGGTCGTCTGGGCGGTCGAGCAGGCCGAAGCCGAGCATGCGCCGCCAGGCCGGATTCACGAGTAGCGCAAGGGCATAGGACCACGAGCGCAACTCGACGAACGGGTCGCCGGGCTCCTCCTTGGTGATCGTCGTCGCCCACTGCGGCGCGCCGGTGGCGGCAGCGTTGAGCAACTCGGCGACGCTGTCGAACGCCTCGGCGTCGAAGTCCTCGCTGTTTATCAGGCGTGACTTGGCGAGCGCCTCCTCGTCACCGGGCGTGGTCAGCGCCGGGACGAGCGTCCGGACCGGGATCTGCAGGTGCTCGGCGATGAGCTTCGCGTTCGCCCAGTCCGCCTCCTCCTTGTCGGGGTCGGGCGCGATGTCCAGGCACACCTCGAGCGCGCTGATCAGCGTGGTCACGTAGAGTTGCACCTCGTCGGCGCCGAGTTCGGAGAAGTGCACGCTCTGCGTGCCCGACGGCGCGGTGAGCGCACGTGCCGCGACGGCCTTGCCAGCGCGCAGTGCGATCGCCAGGGCGGCCGGGACGCCGGCGTGGATCTCCACGACGCGGTGCGGTTGCGGCAGGCGGATGCCGTAGGCGATCGGGTGCGGCGGCTCGGTGCTGCTCGACGAGGCCTGCGGGCCGGGGACCTGGCGCACGGAGAAGTCCGCTATGTCGGTGTGCAGGCGCAGGATGCGGTGCAGGACCTCGAGTTCCGGACCGCTCAGCGGCCGGCAGGCGACCTTCGGGCGGCCGCTCGCGTCGCGGCGCCGGATGTCCCAGCCGTCCAGCGAGTAGCCCGTCCCCGGCGGCGCGGTCCACAACAGGTGGATGCCGTCGGCGGCCGAGCCGTCCCGCCGGGCCAATGCGGCGGCGGCGAAGGAGCCGGTCACCAGCCGAGCTTAAGGTCATCTGGAAACATTGCGAAGTCGGAGTACAAGATAAATGGCATACCATCCCCTGATCCGACCAAGGCCCAGTCGGCAGACCCGACCTTGATCTCTTACAACACTGATGCGACTTAGGGCCGGCTACCTGGTCGGTAGCTGTCTAAGGCGCAGGTGTATGGATGAACGAACGTTGCTCCACTCAATGTCAGCCTCCCGAACCTAGGAGCAAAGCGACACAGACCAATTCAAATTAGTTACGACTACATGTGCTGTGAACCGTATGGAGATCGTGTGTAGATCGTGTGAAGATTCAGCTCTGGCTGGTTAGCATCCGTTTCAACGGTGGCCCTCCACTCATGATCCTAGTCCGGCGAGGGATCGTGAACTCGCATAGCAGGTGTCTGGAGAATGCTTCTCACACGTCGATGATCGTTGTCGACAGCTGCGACGTCGAGACCCAACTGCTCCGCCGCTTAGTGGGTCAACTTCGGTCGGAATTTCACGCACCGTCGACATAGCCGTTCGTCGCCGGGCACGGAGCCTGCATGCCGACAGTCGCCCTGCCCGCCGCAGCCCCTCTACCCTCGTACCATAGCCGCGGGCAGCGAACCCGGTACAGATCAGCCGGAACAGCCCGAAACAGAAGGCACAGCCCAGGACACCTGCGAAGAATACATTAACGAACGATCTGCGCGAAGCTGATCCGCAGGAAGATCCAGTTGGCAGCCATTCCGATTCGGCAGGAAGAGTGCGCTGAAACTACCAGATAGTCACCCCTCCGTTAATGACCGTACGTAACGGCATGTACGGACAGGCCCATCACATGACGAC
>Ga0306920_100008080_pt1 | contig 13938 bp, 10 predicted proteins | sample flu12Cox44000170_FD_204666 | JGI IMG/M metagenome (GOLD analysis project Ga0306920, IMG submission 204666) | Lab enrichment of tropical soil microbial communities from Luquillo Experimental Forest, Puerto Rico - flux4day.12C.oxic.44.000.170 (v2)... | ecosystem: Environmental > Terrestrial >...
GCCTGCGCTGCCGATGAATCAGCCTCCGCTACTGATCTTGACGATGGCGGCGGTGGTGGCCTCGACGGTCAGGCTGATCTTCGAGCCGGGCGCGACGGACACGGTGTCCCAGGTGTCGTTCCACGGGGCATCGCCGGTGATCGTGGCGCCGCCCAGGGTAACCGTGGTCCCCTGGGCATCGCCGCGCTGGGCACCGGCCAGCGTCATGACCTGGGCGCTCCGGACCGCCGGGCCGGGCGCGACGATCGTCACGGCGGCGTCCGGGGGGTTTGCGCCGTGCGCCTTGTTGATGATCGTGACGTAATCCTCGCCCGCCGCGCCGACGCAGTACGCGGTCAGGTTGATGCCGTTCGGGTTCTGGATCTGGACCGGCTTGACCTGCCCCGCCGAGCCGAGGGTGAACGCCTTGATGCCGTACCCCTTCGGCCTGATCACATAGCCGTGGCCCGGGCCGTCCGGGTGGGGCACGATCGTGGCGGTGTTCAGCCACTGCTTGTTGTGGAAGTTCACGCCCGCGCAACCGTTGGCCGCCCACCAGTGCAGGTGATCCAGCACCCACAGCGCCGAGGCATAGGCGTCGCTCGCTCCCGGAACGCCGACGAGGTAGTCATTCGATTCGGTGAGCCGGTAGCGCAGCCCCGCCTGGATCACCGGCGCGAGGTTGTTCGCATGCAGCCAGGGATACGGGGTGTAGGGGGTATTGGCCGGCGGCAGGTCTCTTCCGATCTCGGTCGCGGTCACCCACTGGGTGGACAGCATGTTGCTGATCGCCTGCGCAGCGGTCGTTGCCCCGACGGAACCCCCCGCGTAGTAGTGCTGGGAGACCTCGGCCACCCGGCCGGTGTGCTGTTCGTCGCCGGCCAGCCGCCGCGTCCATGACATTCCGGTGTGGTCGGGGGTGAAGGTCGACGTGTCGTACGCGCCGAGGTCCGGTCCCGAGACCGGTGCTCCGGGTGCCGCCGCCCGGATCGCGTCGGCGAAGCTCCGCCAGCGGGCCAGGTAGGACGGGTACGCGGTGCCCGGTGCCGGCCCGTCCGCGGCATCCTCGACGATCGCCGGGTCCAGCTGGCGCGCCGCAAAGGAGCGACTCCCCGGCCAGGAGTGATAGGTATGCCAGTCCGGCTCGTTGCCGATGGCGAAGCTGGACACGTTGTCCCGGTAGTGGGCCCAGATGTACCCAGCTGCCTTGGCGTTGACCCCTTGCAGGTCACTGACCGGGTTCGCCGCGGGGTTGAGCAGGCGCACTGTGTAGACGACCTTCACCCCGGTCTTGGCGGCGAACGCGAACAGGCCGTCAATTCCGGCGTAGCCATCGGTGCCCGTGCCCGCCGGGATCAGCTGCTCCACCGAGCCACCGCCGATCCGCAGGCTGTGCATCCCCATGTTGCCGAAGAGGGTGACGACCGAGCTGTTGTCCGGGTTGAACAGGTTGCCCGACACCCCGGCGTTGCTATTGGGGAGTAGGGGTCCGCGTTCGAAGCTCAAGCCCGCGAAGTCCTCGGGAATCACCGGCCCCGGGTGCGCCGAATCGATCGTGATCGTGACCGGGTGGCTGACCGGAGCCGCCGCCCCCTGTGCAGGTGAGGACACAGTTATTGACCCCCCGTCCGTGACGAGCCGCAGAGCGCTCCACAGCTCGTCTATAGCGGCCCGGCGAACTGGTGCCCCGCGGCAGGAAAAGCCTATCCCGCCAGGGGTTTCGCCTCCAGTAGGACGACGGGGCACCTTGTCGCGGTAGCCGCAGGACGGGTGTGTTTGAAGAAATAGTTGACATCAACTATCCAGTCATGGATACTCAGTACTGATCAAGCGTTGCCCGATTCCCGAAAGGAACACTGAGATGAACGCCACGCAGACCACCGCCCCGGTCAGGATCGCCGCGAACTACGAGGTGACCAAGCGCCTGGGCCACTGGACCACTGCCCGCGAGTTCCAGGTCCGCGCACACCGCGGCCATGCCGTGCTGGACCTGCGCTCCCCGCACATTGAAGACGGCGAGATCACGGTCGACGTCGAGCTTGACCACGCCATGCTCAAGCTGCTGGTGCCCGACGGCGCCGTCGTCGAGGACTGGGACCTGCGGCGGCTGGGCCGTGGGAAGGTCAAGGACGCCGAAGGCCGGAACGCAGCCGGCGGCAGGCGCATCGTGCTCACCGGCCAGCTGCGGCACGGCGAGATCCGTGTCCACCGTGGCGGCATCGCCCAGCTGTCGGCCATGTTCTCCCGCGAGTACCTTGCCGACCTGCGGCGGGCGCACGCCGAGGGCGGGTACCCGACAGTGGACGACCCGGCCCGCACCGCCTGATCAACCATCACAATGGGGTGTGCCGCCATCGGCGGCACACCCCGGTGACGGTTGAGCGGCATACTCCGGTGACGGATGGACTGATGGCCAGCAAACGCAAGGTAGGCAACCTGCTCGCGCTCGCGGTGATGTCATACCTGTCGCAGCAGCCCATGCATCCCTATGAGCTCGGCCGCACGCTGCGCGAGCACGGCGACGCCCGCAGCATCAAGTTCAACCACGGATCCCTGTACATGGTGGTCGGCCAGCTGGCCAGGGCCGGGTACATCACCGAGCTGGAAACCAGCAGGGAGGGGCAGCGCCCCGAGCGCACCGTCTATGCGCTGACCGACGCCGGCCGGGCCGAGTTCAGCGACTGGCTACGGGAACTGGTCGCGGAACCACAGCAGGAGTATCCGCACTTCGTCGCCGCGCTGTCGATGATTGCGGCGCTGCCGCCAGGCGAGGTCGTGGCATTGCTGCGCGAGAGGCTCGCCCGGCTGCACGAGGCACGCGCCGAGATCCGCAGCCTTATCGACACCACGCTCGCCAATGGCGTGCCCGAGCTGTTCCTGGTGGAGGAGCAATACCGGCTGGCGCTGCTGGTGGCGGAGACCGAGTTCGTCGAGGAATTCATAGGGAAGATCACCAGCCCCCAGACCGGCTGGGGCGCGGAATGGGCCCGGTTCCACGACCAGGGCACCGCGTCGCTCACCTGAACCCGGCCAATCGTGCCCGGACCGGTTAGTTGAGCAGGTCGGCGACGGCAGCGATACCCGGCTCGATGGCACGCTCGCCGACCTGGCCGAAGCCAAGCACGAGCTGAGGGGGCCCGGCCAGCGGGGCGGCACGGTTAAGGCCCACTCCGTACAGGCCGACCCGCCGCTCGCGCGCGGCCGCGACCACGGCCAGCTCGTCCGCGGCGGCCGGCAGGTGCGCGACGGCATGGAACCCCGCGGCAAGCCCGGTCAGCCGGATGCCAGGGGCATGGCGGGCGAGGGCGGTGACGAGCGTGTCGCGGCGATGAGCGTAGACCGTCCGCATCCGGCGGAGGTGGCGATCGTACCGGCCCGATTCGAGCAGGGCCGCGAGCACCAGCTGATCCAGCGTGGAGGATCCACGGTCGGCGATCCGCTTCTCCTCCGCGACCGCTGCGGCCAGCGCCGGCGGTGCGAGTATCCAGCCGAGCCGCACCGCCGGAGCCAGCGCCTTGCTGGCCGTGCCGATCGTGAAGACGCGGCCAGGAGCCAGCCCCTGCAGCACGCCGATGGGCTCCCGGTCGTAGCGGAACTCGGAGTCGTAGTCATCCTCGACGACGAACCCGTCATTGCGGTTCGCCCACTCCACCAGGGCGTGCCGCCGCCGGGCCGCGAGCACGACCCCGGTGGGTGACTGGTGCGCCGGGGTGACGACAACGGCCTGGGCGCCACTGTTGTCAAGTGCCTCGACGTCTATCCCGAGGTCATCCACGGGCACGTGGACCGTGCCCATGCCGGTCGCCTCGACCGCCCGCACGGTCTCGCTCGTCTCGGCGCTGCCGTACCCGGGATCCTCGAAGGCGACGCACCGGACACCGGCCTGGGCGAGCGCCCGCAACACCAGGACAACTCCCTGCGCGAACCCGGTGCTCACGATCATCCGGCCGGGTTCTGCGGCCGCGGCACGGACCCGCCGCAGGTAGCTGGCGAGGACGCCGCGCAGGACGGCGCTGCCGCGGGGGTCGCCGTAGTCGAGATCGAGGTTGGCCATGCTGCCGCATGCCTCCCGGGTCGCCCAGACCCAGTCGGTGCGCGGAAAGCTCGCCAGGTCGGGGACTCCCGAGCGGAAGTCCGCGATCAGCCGTGGCGGCGGCTGCGGGCGTGGCGGCGGCTCGGCCTCCGCCGGGTACGCGCCCGCCGCGACCCGGGTAGCCGAGCCGATCTGGCTGGTCAGGTAACCCTCGGACAGCAGCTGGCTGTACACCTCTTGCACCAGGCCGCGGGAGATGCCCAGCTCCCGTGCCAGTTCCCTGGACGAGGGCAGCCGTTCGCCGCCCTGCAGCCGGCCACTGCGGATTGCCTCCCGCAGGCCCGCTTCCAGCTGGGAGCGCAGCGGCTGCCCGCCGCCGCGGTCGACCCGCAGGAGCAGCTCCGGGCCCAAACCGGACCACTGAATCACCATGACATTGGAACTTATCAGTGCCCCAGTTCGGCTCTTACCGTCGCAGCATGAGCACATTGACTGCCGCCCAGCCGCAGCACAGCACCAGGCACGAGAGCACGGCGCGACGCACCGGCGCGCCGCGGGAACGCATCGTCAGCGGCCCGCTTGCCCTGGTGTTCCTCTCCGAGTTTTGCGCGCTCACCAGCTTCTACCTGATGCTGTCCGTCACGCCGATGTACGCCACGGCCGTCGGCGCGGGAAACGCCGGCGCCGGGCTGGTGACCGGCGTGCTGCTGCTCGGCACCGTGGCCGCGGAGCTTGCCGCGCCGGTCCTGATGCGGCGGTTCGGGTACTGGGCCATGCTCCTGACCGGGGCACTGCTGCTCGGCGTGCCGGCCCTGGCGCTGCTGCCCGGCGACTCGCTGGCCGTCATCGTGACCGTCAGCGTCGTCCGCGGCTTCGGGTTCGGCCTGTGCACCGTGATGACGGGCGCCCTGACCGCGGCGCTGCTGCCGCCAGAGCGGCGCGGCGAAGGACTCGGCCTGTTCGGGATCGTGGCCACCGCGCCGGGGATCGTCGCGCTGCCGGCCGGTGTCTGGCTCGCCGGCCACCTCGGCATGGCGACGGTGGTCGGCCTGACGGCCGCGAGCGCCCTGGTGCCGCTGGCGGCATTTCCGTTGCTGTCCGGCGGGACCGGCGGCCAGCCCGCGGGGGCACGCCCCGGCACCGAGCAGCCGGATGGGCTGCTGAGCGGGCTTCGCCGGGCCGGGCAACTGCGGCCCTTCCTGATCTTCGCGGCCAGCACCGTGGCCGGGGGCGTGGTCGTCTCGTTCCTCCCGCTCGCCGCCGGGGTGTCCGGCAACGTCGCCGCCGCCGGCCTGCTCGCCCAGGCTCTGACCGCCACGGTCGGCCGCTGGTGGGCGGGGCGCCGCGGGGACCGGACCGGTCACGCGCGCCTGCTGATTCCGGCGCTGGCGATCGCGTCCTCGGGAATGGTCACGATGATCTGGCTGGCCTCCCCGGCCGCCGTGATCGCGGGCATGTGCCTGTTCGGCACCGGGTTCGGGATCTGCCAGAACGCCACCTTCGCGCTGATGATCGAGCGGATGCCCCCGGCCGGGGCCGGCACGGCCAGCGCGCTGTGGAACCTGGCGTACGACGCCGGATACGGGGCAGGCCCCGCCGCCTTCGGCCTGGTCGTCAACCACACCGGATACCCGGCCGCCTTCGCGCTCACCGCGGTGCTGATGCTGGCGGCGGTGCCGCTCGCCCGGCGCGAGCACGCCTGCGCCCGCGGTACCGCGCCACGGCCCGGGCACTAGCCGGGAACGAGCGGCAGCCGGAGTCGGGCGGCAGCTGAGAACGAACGGCAGCCGGAACGGACGGGCAGCCGGGAACGAGCGGGCAGCCGGGAACGGGCGGCGGCCACGGCCCAGGCGCGGGGAACCCTCGGCCCTCCCCGCGCGTCCGCCCCATGGTCCCAGTGCCGCCGCCGTACTACGATCCGCAGGGCAGGCGGCGGCACGTCCCGAGCGCGAGGAGAGCCATGCAGATCAGCGGATCGGTGGCCCTGGTCACCGGCGCCAACCGTGGCCTCGGCCAGGTGTATGCCCGGGAGCTGATCAGCCGCGGGGCGGCCAAGGTCTACGGTGCCGCGCGTAACCCTGCCGCCGTCACCGAGCCCGGCGCGACGCCGGTCAGGCTTGACATCACCGACCCGGGGCAGGTCGCCGAGGCCGCGCGGCAATGTCCCGACGTCACCCTGCTGGTGAACAACGCGGGCGTGATGAAGGCCAGCACATTTACCGATGCACCGGACCTGGACGCGGCCCGGCTGGAGATGGAGACGAACTACTTCGGCACGCTGAACATGTGCCGCGCCTTCGCACCGCTGCTGGCGGCCAACGGCGGCGGCGCGATCGTCAACATGCTCTCGGTGGCCAGCTTCTATACCAACCCGTTCACCGCGTCCTACGGCGCGTCCAAGGCGGCGGCGTGGTCGCTGACCAACGGCATCCGCACCGAACTGCATCATCGCGGCACCCTGGTGGTCGCCGCGCACGCGGCCTTCATCGACACCGACATGGCGGCCGGGATCGACGCACCCAAGATCAGCCCGGAATCGGTCGCCCGGATGGCACTCGACGCCGTCGAGTCCGGCCAGGTCGAGGTGCTCGCCGACGAGCGGTCCCGGTTCGTCAAACAGTCGCTGCCGCGCGACCACGAACTGATCTACCCGCCCATCGAGGAGTTCTGGGACGCCGCCGTGGGCGGCACCGGCTAGCCGGCGTGGGCGGCACCGGCTAGAAGGACCCGGTCAGCGGTACCGGTGAGAGTCACCAGTACCGCCCGGCAAGGAGGCAGGAGCGCACGATGCCGTGGTTTCCGGACTTCGCCAGCGCCGTTGAGCTTGCGCGCCGCCAAACCCGCGCCGCGGGCCTGGCCGATCCGGTGGGCGAATACTTCGCCGCGCTGAACAAGGGTGACACCCACGCCCTGGAGACGGTGTGGCCGGGCGACGTGGTGATCTACGATCCCCGCGCCGGCGAGGTCCGCGGTCACCATCAGGTGCGGCAGTTCATCGGCCGCAACCTGTCCTGGCTGGCCGGGCTGCACGCCCGCGCCGAGCGGGTGGCCGACACGTGTGCCGGCGGGCGCGCGGTGGTGGAACTGCTGGCCTACATGGACCACAACGGGCAGGAACTGGCGTGGCCGGTGGCGGTCGTCGCCGAGTCCCCGGACGATCTGTCGGTGGTGTTCCGCACCTACTGCAGCCAGTGGCCGCTCGACGAGCGGCGGCACGTCAGGCCGCCGATACTCCAGCCTGAGCAGGCACACCCCGGTGACGTCGTGGGGCGGTACCAGGACGCGCTGGCCGCCGGTGACGCCGAAGCGGTGGTGCGCACGTTCGCACCGGACGGGTACTTCCGCGGGCCGTTCGGCCCGCGCCACACCCACCGCGGCACCGCCGAGCTCCGTTCGTTCTACACCACGTGCTTCAGCGCTGGCGGCGGCATCCGCCTGGAGCAGTGCGCGGTAACCGACGACGGGGTGCGCTGCGCGCTGGAATACAACTGCCTCCGCTGGGGCAGCCATGACCTGCCGCCCCAGGCGGGACTCGCCGTCTATGAACGCGGCGCGGACGGGCTGCTGGCCGCGGTCCGCGCCTACGACGACGTGGAACCGCCGGTCGGGCAGCGCTGAGGTGCCGCCCGCGCCCGCGTGGAACGCCGGGCGCGGGCAGCCACACCGTGGACTTCTGCGCCGAGTGCCGTGAGGGTGGACGAGGGGGCCAGCCGCAACCGCCATCAGCAGGAGAGGAGACCCCATGGGCGACTATGACGTGATCGTGGTGGGCGGCGGTTCGCCCGGCGAGCATTGCGCCGGCGAACTGGCCGATGGCGGGCTGCGGGTTGCCCTGGTCGAGCGCGAACTGGTCGGGGGCGAGTGCTCCTACTACGCCTGCATCCCCTCCAAGACGCTGCTGCGCCCCGGCGAGGCGGTGCACCAGGCACGCGAGGCGACGGCCACCGCGCAACTCAACCCCGCGGCGGTGCTGGCCTGGCGTGACTTCCAGGTCTCCGGCTACTCCGACGCCGGGCAGGAGCAGTGGCTGGCGAGCAAGGGAATCGACCTGCTGCGCGGCACCGGCCGCCTCGCCGGGGTCGGCGCCGTCGAGGTCGACGGCGCGCGCCACACCGCCCGGCACGTGGTGCTGGCGACCGGCGCGGATCCGGTCATCCCGCCCGTCCCCGGCCTGCGCGAACTCGGCGGCGTGTGGACCAACCGCGAGGTGACCGGCATGAAGGCCGTGCCGCGCCGGCTGCTGATCCTGGGCGGCGGGCCGGTGGGCGCCGAGATGGCCCAGGCCGTGCGGCGCCTTGGTGGCGAGGTGGCCCTCGTCGAGGGGGCCGCCCATGTGCTCGCCCATGAGCCCGCGCCGCTTGGCGTGGCGCTCGGCGAGGTGCTGCGGGCCGACGGCGTCGAACTGCTGGTGGGCGTGCATGTGACCGCCGCGCGGCGCGACGGGGAGGACTACGTCCTGGCCCTGGACAACGGCGGCGAACTGCGCGGCGACCGGCTGCTCGTGGCCACCGGCAGGCGTCCGCGCGTGGACGGGCTCGGCCTGGAGACGGTCGGCGTGCAGGCCGGTCCGCACGGGATCCCGGTCGATGCGAAGCTGCAGGCCGGCGAGCGGCTGTGGGCCATCGGTGACGCCACCGGCATCCGGCTGCTCACCCACGTCGGCAAGTACCAGGGCGAGGTGGTTGCGTCCAACATTCTCGGCGAATCCCGCGAGGCCAATTACGAGGCCATCCCGGACGTCGTCTACACCGACCCGCAGGCCGGCGCGGTCGGTGCCGCCGACGCCAGGTTCATGGCCACTGTCCCGCTCTCCGGGGTGGCCAAGACCGAGACCTACACGCGGGCCTACGCCAAGTCCAACGGCTTCCTGACCCTGCTGTCCGACGGCGAGCGGCTGACCGGCGCCTGTGCGCTCGGGCCGGAGGCGGGCGAATGGCTGCAGCAGGCTACCCTCGCCATCCGCGCCAGGATTCCGCTCGCGGTGCTGCGCGACACCATCCAGCCGTTCCCCACGTTCTCGGAGATCTACGTCGCGGCGCTGAAGGCCCTGCGCGGCGAGATCGCCGGCACCTGACGGCCGCCCGCGATCCGCACGGTGGTCGCGCCGGCTCGCTTAAGACCTCGCCGCACCTTGACCAAGGCATGAACCCGGCATGGTGATACTGGACGGATGCGCCAGCTGCCGACCGGGACCGTGACCATGCTCTTCAGCGACATCGAAGGGTCAACGGTCCTGCTGAGCCGGTTGGGCACCCGGTACGGGGAGGCGCTGTCGGCTCAGCGGTCGGTGCTCCGGGCCGCCATATCCGAATGGCGCGGGCATGAAATGGGCACGGAGGGCGACAGCTTCTTCGTCGTGTTCGAATCCGCCACTGACGCGGTGGCCTGCTGCGTCGCGGCACAGCGCGCGCTGGCCGGGCACACCTGGCCCGGCGGCGCCGCCGTCAGGGTCAGGATGGGCCTGCACTCGGGGGAGCCGTCCCGGCACGAGGACGGGTACGTCGGCATGGACCTGCACCGGGCCGCCCGGATCGCGGCAACCGCGCACGGCGGCCAGGTAGTGCTGTCCGGCGTCACCTGGGCGCTGGCGCACTCCATGGTGCCCGCCGAACTGTCCGTCCGTGACCTGGGCTTCCACCGGCTCAAGGACATCGATGAGCCGGAACACATCTATCAGCTGGCCGGACCGGGCCTGGCGGAGGACTTTCCGCCGCTGAAGAGCCTGGGCGCTGCGACCAACCTGCCGGTTCCGATCACGCCGCTGGTGGGCCGCAATACCGACCGCGAACAGCTATGCGGCCTCATTCGCCAGCCGGGGATACGGCTGGTGACCCTCACCGGGCCGGGCGGGGTGGGCAAGACCCGGCTGGCCATCGACGCTGCCGCAGCGCTGGGCGAGACCTTCCCGCAGGGAATCTACTTCAGCCCCCTGGCGACCGTCCGCGATGCCGACGTGATGTGGAAGGCCATCGCCGGGGACCTGTCCGTGGACGGGGATGAGCCGGCCGCGGTGATGGCGCACCTGCGTGACCGCCGGACCCTGCTGGTGCTGGACAACCTGGAGCAGGTGCACGGTGGCGCCGAGGTCGTCGCTGCGCTGCTTGCGGCGGCGCCGCGCCTGGTGGTGCTGGCGACATCGCGCGGGCCGCTGCACTTGCTGGGTGAACATGAGCTGCCGGTGCCGCCGCTTGCGCTACCGCAAGAGCCAGCCATTGCGGCGGTGACTGCTTCCGCTGCGGTACGACTGTTCGTGCAGCAGGGGCACCTGGTCAGGCCGGGCTTCGCGGTGACCGAGGAGAACGCCGCCGACATCGCGGCCATCTGCCGGCGGCTGGACGGTCTGCCGCTGGCGATCGAACTGGCCGCCTCCCGGGTCCGGCTGCTTTCGCCCAAGGCCCTGCTTGCCCGGCTCGATCACAGCGTGGCCCTGGCCGCCACGGATGCCGGGCGGCCATCACGTCAGCAGACCTTGCGGGCCACCGTTGCCTGGAGCTATGACCTGCTGCCGCCCCAGCCTGCCGCGGTGCTGCGGCGTGCCGGGGTTTTCTCCGGCGGCTGCGATCTGGGCGCGCTGGCGGCGGTGGCCCTGTCCGGGGACGGCCCGGCCGATCCGGCTGACCCGCTGGAACTGGTCAGCGAGCTGATGGATGTCAGCCTGATCACGGTGACCGAGGGCGCCGACGGCGAACCCCGGGTGGGCCTGCTGGAGACGGTCCGCGAATTCGCGCTGGAGCGGCTGGCCGAGGGCGGTGAGCTTGACAGCGCCCAGCGCCGGCATGCCGAGTACTACGCCGGCCTCGCCGAGCAGGCGCACCCGCAGTTGTACGGCCCGGCGCAGCTTGCCGTCATGGACCGGCTGGAAGCCGAGCACGACAACCTGCGGGCCGCCTTGACCTGGTCGCTGGAGCCCCAGGGCACCGGCGCCGCCGGCGCAGCACGTGCCGGCATCGGCCTGCGGCTCGTCGAGGCACTGGTCGCGTTCTGGCACCGGCACGGCCACGCCGCCGAAGGCAAGCGATGGCTGCAACGGGCGATCGAGCTGGTCAACGACGACACCGGGGCGACGCTGGCCGCGGTGGCCCACGGGCTGGGGATGCTGCTGACGCAGCAAGCCGAGTACGCCGCGGCCGTACCGCTGTTCGAGCGAAGCCTGACCATTTACCGTGACGCGGGCGAGCGCGACCAGGAGGCCAAGGAACTGAACAGCCTCGGCATCACCCATTGTTACCTCGGTGACCTGAGCACCGCGCACTTCCTGCTGGAGGAAAGTGCCGCCCTCGCCCGGGAGACCGGCAACGAGCACCGGCTCGCCGCGGCCCTGTCGAACCTGGGCCTGACGGAGGCCATCGCCGGCGATCTCGACCGTGCCACGGAGGTCCTGCAGGAAGCCGTCGCCTTGGACGAGAAACACGGTGACCAGCTTGGCCTGGTCTACGACACGCAGGGTCTTACCATGATCAGCTTGCTGGCCGGGCGTGCCGAGGAGGCCCGGGGCCTGCTGGCCGCCAGGCTCGACTTCGTGGCCAGCGCTGGTGACTCCGACATCCTTGCGTCAACCCTTGAACTGGCCGCCGGCACGGCCGCGGGACTGGGCGAGCCGCTACGGGCGGCCCGCATGGCCGGTGCCGCCGAAGCGGTCAGGCAGATTGCGGGCATGCCCATCGCCCCGCACGACGCGGAACTGCTCGAGGGTTTCCTTGCTCCCACCCGCAAGACCACGACCCTTGCGGAGTGGGATGCTGAATACGGCGCCGGCCGCGCGCTCAGCCAGGACCAAGCGGCCGCGCTTCTGCTGACCCTCAAGGAGTGACGCGCCTGAGCCGTCCCGACGGGAAAGAGCCATCATGAACGACCCCGGCGGCACCCGTGTTGCCGTCTACATCGACTTCGACAACATCGTGATATCGCGGTACGACCAAGTGCATGGCCGGGGCCAGTTCCAGCGCGACAAGGTGCGCGCCTTCACCAAGGGCGACAAATCGGCCGACCCGGAACTCGCGGAAAAGGTCACGCGTGCCACCGTCGACGTCGGCGCGATCATCGACTTCGCCTCATCCTTCGGCACCCTCGTGCTCACGCGTGCCTACGCGGACTGGTCGGCCCCGGTGAACGCCGACTACCGCGGGCAGCTGGTCAGCCGCGCCGTGGACCTGGTGCAGCTGTTTCCCGCGGCCGCCTACGCCAAGAACGGTGCCGACATCAGGCTGGCCGTGGACGCGGTGGAGGACATGTTCCGCCTGCCCGACCTGACCCACGTGGTGATCGTGGCCGGGGACTCGGACTACATCGCCCTGGCCCAGCGGTGCCGGCGCCTGGGCCGGTATGTCGTGGGTGTCGGTGTCGCGGGATCGACCAGCAGAGCACTTGCCGCGGCGTGCGACGAACTCGTGACCTACGACGCCCTTCCCGGCATCACGCCTGTTGGCGGGCCCCAGCCGACGGCCACCCGGGCGGCCGCGCAGCCGGTACGGGAGGAGCCTGGCGCGACTGCGCCCACGCGGAGTTCGCGGCGTACCAGGCGGCCCGCGGCGGAGGCCGCCGACGACGAGGCCGACCTGGAGCCCGAGGACCCGCAGGAGGTGGCCACCAGGCTCCTGGAACGGGCCCTGCGGCTCGGCCAGGAAAAGGACGATGCGGACTGGCTGCATAGCTCCGCGGTGAAGAGCCAGATGAGGCGCATGGACCCGTCATTCAGCGAAAAGGCGCTCGGCTACCGGTCATTCTCCGACTTCGTGAAATCACGCGGAGCCGTCGCCGAACTCGACGAGACAGACCCTGTGCGGCTGGTACGGCTCAACCCGGCCCTGGCCGCGCAGTAGGGCGGCCCGCTAGCGGTCTGCACGTGCTTGGCCCGTGGCGATCAGCTGACGCCGGCCAGCGCCACGTAGGCGGCCCGGAGTGCCGCCCTGCGGGCAGGGCTGGACAGGAAGTCGACGCTGCTGGCCCATTGCTCGATAGATCCGATCGATGCAGGCAGCCCGGTCACCTCCGGGTCGGTGATACCGGCGAGCAGCGCCTGCGAGACCGCGTCGTCGACGGTGCGATAGGGGCGGTCCCAGAACTGGGTCACCGCCGAGGCAGGGGCCCGCAGCCCACGGGCACGTTGCGCGTTCAGCAGCACCTCACACGCCTGCGCCAGGCCGCTCTCCCGGTCATGCCAGTCCGGTGCCGCCGCGGCAGCGGCAAGGGGACCGGACAGGTCCGGCGCCACGTCGAGCGACTGGAAGGCGGTGCCACGCCATTTGGCGTACGGCGGCCATCGGCGCGAGACCGCGAAGGCCAGCCACATCAGGTCGTCCGCCAGCCGTGCGCTGAGCAGCCTGGAGCCGAGTTCGTCACCGCGTTCGGCGCTGCGGCCGACCATCGGCATCTCCTGGGAGAGCCGCTGCCAGCCCGCTGCGAGCACGTACCGCTCGATGTCCGGCGGGTACCAGCGCAGCGCCGCGCGCACCGGCTCCAGCTCGGCGGTCCGGTCGGTGAACACCGGCCCGGCGATCACTTCGAGCACGCTCTGGCCGGTCAGCACGAGCCAGTCCAGTGCCGGCAGCCCGCCGGTGGGATCCACGCCGAGCCGGCTCGTGGCGAACCCGGCCACGGTCGCGACGTCCACTTTGTGCGTGCGCGAGGAGTCCCAGGTGACCGGGAACCGGACCGGGCGCCCCAGGTAGGAGCCGGGCAGCTCGCGTTCGAGCAGCCCTGCTATGTGCGGCACCGCCTCGCTGTCGGCCTCGTCGACCAGCAGGGTCAGCCGGCATCCCCAGTCATGGTCGCGGCTCATCGCATCGTCAAACCCGAGCACATCGGATCCCGAGCCGAGCCTTCCGGCCGCGTACCCGAGCCCGGGCATCGCCCGCGCCAGCAACGGCGCCACGACGTCGGCGTGGAACCGGCGGGCGAGTTCGCCTCCGCTCACGACGTGGTCATTC
>Ga0306920_100008081_pt1 | contig 13936 bp, 17 predicted proteins | sample flu12Cox44000170_FD_204666 | JGI IMG/M metagenome (GOLD analysis project Ga0306920, IMG submission 204666) | Lab enrichment of tropical soil microbial communities from Luquillo Experimental Forest, Puerto Rico - flux4day.12C.oxic.44.000.170 (v2)... | ecosystem: Environmental > Terrestrial >...
CGCTTGCCTTTGAGATCCTCGACTGCGGTGATACCCGAACTAGCGTGGGTGATAAAGTGCGTCATAAAGTTGATGTCAACATCCCGCATCGCCACCACGCGACAGGGATCTTGGAGACGACGCTTTTATCTTCACATACGCCAGAGGAGCATTCCAAGCCAGATCGATCTCGCGTTTGACAAATGCCTCAACTAAGGCATCGTAATCAGAGTAAAGCACCCAGTCGAGTTCTATGGCATGGCGAAGAAAATGTGCTCGAAGTCCTCGGAATACACTAATGTAAGTCGGCGACGCCGCTCCACCAAGCCTCACCATAACGACCTCCTATTTCCGTAGCGTAGTGCAGATCCTCACACCACAAACCACACCGACGGGGACAAAATGGGCCCTTGGGAACTCAATCCCGTCGGCGTGAGGTCTTGACAATGCGGCCCTTGTGCCCAGCAACCTTCGGATCGACCAGTTTGCTTACGATTGTCTTGAGCGGCTCGTGCGGACCCTCCTCGTTCGCCCCGATTAGGCGCGAGTACCCCCCACATCGGCAGCGAGAATGGCGGCCAGTCTTCGTTCGACGCGTCCCGTAGCCAAAGCGGTGCTCCCAAACCGCAAGGGCTGATAGATCTCGGCCCTCAGGCGGATTCTAACGGTAAACGCGAGGACTACCATGCGCTTTTCCGTGGAGGGTGACTGTGCGGGGCTTCGGCTCAGCTCCGTGCCGCCTCTCTCAATGCATCCCTCAAGGCCGTATCAAGCGTGCTAAGAAACCGGGACCGGTCCCTCTTGGTCAGAGGAGCGGGTCCGCGGGTATTCGTTCCGAGCTCCCGGAGGTGCCTCGCTATCTCGCGACCGACGAGTGCGTTCCCGATATTCGCCTGCGTCCACTGTTTGCCGGTAGGAGAGACGACGCGCGCCCCTTTCTTGAGACAACGTGATGCCAGCGGGGTATTGGAGGTGACGCACACGTCAATGGCCGAGATGTGCTCCGCTATCCAGTCATCGGTCGCATCCGCGTTGTCACCGACCAAAATCATTCTCACGTTCGCGACCCCTGGCGGCTTGATTGGTCGCGAGCCGTTGGAGATGACGAAAACATTGAGCCGAAGACGTGCCGCCACGCGGTAGATCTCCTCCCGAACCGGACACGCATCACCATCGATGTAGATCTCTGTCAACTTACAGTTCGATGCCTCCGCTCGTTAGCCACTCCCGTAGCCTTGACCATCGTCTCCGCTTCCGATCTCCCTTGACGGCGATCGCCAACGCCGTACGCTGCCCGACGAGCACCACCAGGCGCTTCCCACGCGTCACGCCCGTGTAGATCAGGTTTCGCTGCAGCATCGGGTAGTGTTGGATGCTGAGCGGGATCACGACGGCCGGGTACTCCGAGCCCTGGCTCTTGTGGATTGTCGTCGCATAGGCCAGCACCAGCTCATCAAGTTCGCCAAAGCCGTAGACGACGTCCCGACCATCGAAGTCGACAGTGAGCTCGCCCTCCTCCATGTCGATGCGCGACACGACACCGAGGTCGCCATTGTAGACCTCCTTGTCGTAATCGTTCTCGACCTGCATGACCTTGTCGCCTGGGCAGAAGGTCCAGCCGAAGCGCTCGATGCGGACCTCTCCAGGCGGATTCAGTGTCTTCTGCAGTTCGATATTGAGCGACCGAGCACCGAGACCGCCTCGGTTCATCGGGCAGAGCACCTGAATGTCGCGCACGGCGTCGAACTCGAAGCGCTTCGGGATCCGCTCCCGCACGATTGCCAGCAGCTTTCGAACAGCCTCGTCCGCGTTCGCGGCGTCGACGAAGTAGAAGTCACCGCCATCGAGGGAAGCGAAATCGGGTATCACGCCCTGGTTGATGCGATGCGCATTGACGATGATCTGGCTTTCGGCGGCCTGTCTGAAGACCTCGGTCAGCCGCACGACTGGCACTGCACTGGACCCAATAACGTCCGCCAACACCTGCCCGGGGCCCACCGAAGGCAGTTGATCGACATCGCCGACGAGCAGCAGCGCGGCTCGGTTGGGCAAGGCGCGCAACACACTTCGCATGAGAGGCACATCGACCATCGAAATCTCGTCGACGACAAATAGGTCGCAGTCAAGCGGGGCTTCTTCCGTGCGCCGGAAAGCTCCGGTCCTCGGGTCCGTTTCAAGGAGGCGGTGGATCGTCTTAGCCTCTAGCCCGGTGCTCTCGGACAGGCGCTTGGCTGCGCGACCCGTAGGTGCGCAGAGCGCGATCGGGACGTTCTTTGCTCGGAGGATCTTGAGGATCGAGTTGACCAGTGTCGTCTTGCCGACGCCGGGCCCACCGGTGATCACCAGCACCTTCGAGGAGAGCGCACCGCGGATGGCCTCCCGCTGACCATCGGCAAGCGTCCGCTTCGTCCTCTGCTCGACCCAGGGGATCGCCTTGTCAGCGTCTATCCGCGGCCAGAGCGGCTTTCCGAGTGCCAGCGTCTTGAGCTTCGCCGCGATCTCTCGTTCAGCACGATATAGGCCGGCGAGGAACACGCAGCGCCGGCCGTCCAAATCGTCCGCGATGACCGCACCTCCCTGAAGCTCGAGGCCGAGCGCGGTTTCGACGAGTTCGGCTGGAACCTCCAAGAGCTTCTGCGTGAGCGGGAGGAGTTCCTCTGCGGGGAGGCCGCAATGCCCTTCGTCCATCGCCTCGGCGAGCGCGTAGGAGATGCCGGCGCGTACCCGGATGAGTGCCGTCTTCTCGATGCCGAGCTTGGCCGCGATCTGGTCAGCCGTGCGGAAGCCGATGCCGCGGATGTCGCGGGCCAGGCGGTAGGGGTTCTCCGAAATGAGTTGAACGGCATCGGCGCCATAAGTTTTGTAGATGCGTACCGCACGCGACGTGCCGACGCCGTTGCTGTGCAGAAAGAGCATGATCTCACGGATGACCTTCTGCTCGGCCCAGCCGGCGATGATACGCTCTGCCTGCTTCGGGCCGATCCCGGTCACCTCACGCAGCCGAGGCGGTTCTTGCTCGATGACGTCCAACACGGCTTCGCCAAAGGCGCGCACGAGCTTCTTGGCATAGACGGGGCCGATGCCGCGGATCATGCCGGAGCCGAGATACTTCTCGATCCCTTCGACCGTCGTCGGCGCCGTGACCTTGAGAAACGAGGCTCTAAACTGAACGCCGTGAGTGCGGTCATTCACCCAGGTCCCGCTTGCCTGGACGAACTCGCCGGCTGAGATCATTGCCGCGTGGCCAAGGACGGTGATCTGGTCGCGCTGACCCCGGGCTTTCACGCGCAGTACGCAGAATCCGTTGTCCGGATTGTGGAAGGTCACGCGGTCGACCAGGCCTGCCAGAACCTCGGTCGAGCTTTCGGTCGATGTCCGCGCCATGTTTGCGATGATGCAGATTAAGTTGATTCCGTCACTGCACTAGCGATGCTAGCATGGCGAATGTGGCCACGATTTAATCGCCTTGGTCGGGCGAGCCGGCCCCCGACGCGACGAGCATCACTCCGCGGACAATATTGCGAAATGCCGTGTCGTAATTGACGCCGCTGATGCCCCATGCGAAGTCAGCGCCTTGCCATCTCATCCGCCATTTCCCAATCCATCCCGGCAACATCTCACTCCACTCGAGCGTGCCGGCGACGATTGCCTGGGCGGCGCTTGACGACGGCGGATCGTCCCGGAAATGACCGACATCGGCACCCCAAGCGGCAAGCTCCGCATCGTTCGGGATGTGCACATCCATGCCGAACTGATCAGCGGCAGTGGCGAACGAGCTCCGCTGTTCCTCACCCACTGGGGTTTGGGCGCTAAGCACGTAAGCCGGTGGCTTTCTTCCGTGAACTAGCAGGACCGGCACGACGACCGGGCGCTCGCCGTGCCACGGCCTATCGCCGAATTGCGCCAACAGGGCATCGATCTTGGCAGGATCGAAATAGACGGTGAGCTTGTGCGGACGATCATAGGTTCCCTGGTCGTCGTGCAGAGGGACGCCGGCCATCATATCGACATAGTTGAAGCAGGCGACGAAACGATCCGCATGGACGGCCAGCTCCGCGGTCCGCGGGTCATCTTTCAGCCGCGGGTCGCCCGACGACCTGACGAGGACGTCGCGCAGAGTTTGGGCAAAACCCCAAGGGCGCTGACGCATGTCTGTGCCGGTAACGATCGCATCGGCCTCGTACATTGGGGCGACGTTCGGCGGGCACGAACCTTCTGATTTGGGGGGCATAAGCCGCGACCCGAGATAGCTTCCGTGCGAAGGAGACGAAGCCGAGCCCTGCGCACCAGTACCAGCGGCAGTTGGTTGCCCCTGACCGCAAGTTAACGCGGCCGCGGAGAGCAATTGCAGAAGCGCCGCCCACCGCCATGCTCGCTTCGCGTTCCTGATCATTTGCCGCCACCTCGATGGGAGCATTTATAGCGACAACTTATTTGTCAGGCAGTTCTTTCGCAACGGCCCTGACTGCCCCGATGAAGGACGGTCTCCCGGTTGAGACGGCAATGCTCTGTGGCTGACCCGATCGGAATCATTGGAACTAACACCGCTCCCTGGACCGGATCGCGACGTTAGATCATCGTCGCCTGTTGGGGCTGCATGTCTCCTGTGGGTCAAGGGCGGTAGTTCGGTGCGCGACTGGAGACTACCGGTGTACCTTCACTTGCGGAAGAACGTCGCGCCATCCGGTCAGTCCCGACCGGCAGGCGTTTTGGATCGCGGCGCGTCGCTGGACGATGCGAGCGATCGACGCGGGTCTTCTTCCGTCGAGTGCCTTAAAGCGGGTTAGACCAGCGTGCACGCTGCGCAGAAGGTCTTTCGGGAGGAGGGGCGATCTCTTCGCATCGCAGCGCCGGAATCGCCAAGCAGCCCGTTCGCCAATTGGGAATTCGGGCAATCGGCTTGGTTATCGGTCTTTTGGTGTTATGTCTGCACCACAGGCGACCAGCTTTTTGATGAGACCGTCATAACCTCGATCCAGATGTTCAAGGCCGCTGAGGGTCGACTCGCCATCAGCGGCTAGTGCCGCCATCAGGAGAGCCGCCGCTGCCCGAATATCTGCGCCCATGATGTGCGCGCTTTGGAGGCGAGGCACCCCGCGCACGAGCGCGGTGCGGTCGCGGATTGTGATGTTCGCCACCATCCTGCGCAATTCATCGACGTGTCGGAAACGCTGATCGAAAATTGTTTCAATGATCGTGCTCGCCCCCTTCGCGACCGTCAGCATCGCCATTACGGGTGGATGAAGGTCGGTCGCGAAGCCGGGATAAGGGCGAGTGATGATGTCGACGCCAACTATTCCCGTCTCGGCCCGCCGAGCGAGGACTACGTTTTCGGTTTCGGTCATGTGCACACCCGCTGCGCGCAGCAACGGCGCGGCGGCTCCTAGCAAATCCAGTCGAGCACTCGGAAGCAACAATTCGCCATCGGTAAGGGCAGCCGCGCAGGCCAAGGTGCCAAACTCGATCCGGTCAGGCATAACGTCATGAGTTGCGCCCCTCAGCGACGTGATTCCTTCGACCATCAATGCCGGCGTTCCCAGGCCACAGACCTTCGCCCCCATCGCCGAGAGACAGGTGGCCAGATCGGTAATCTCGGGTTCACGCGCAGCATTCCGAATGACCGTAGTACCATTCGCGAGGACCGCCGCGAGCAAAAGGTTCTCAGTTGCACCGACAGATGATCCGGGCAGTACGATGTCCGCTCCTCGAAGACCTGTTGGTGCCTTCGCCTGGATTAAACCACCGGCCAACTCGATCTGCGTACCCATCGCACGCAGTCCATTTAGGTGAAAGTCAATGCTACGCAGCCCAATCGCGTCGCCGCCCGGCATCGGTAAGCTCGCCTCTCCCGTTCGCGCCAGGAGCGCACCGAGCAGAAGGATCGATGCCCGCATGCGGGTGACCAGATGCGCTTGGATTTGTGCCGGCTGGAGCTTTTCAGCCGAAATGGTCGCGGTTAACCCTGCCGGGGTTTGAGACCAGTCGACGCTGGCGCCAAGGCTGCGCAGCAGATCGGCAAGCACCGCCATGTCCAGATTGGCGGGTACATTGCAGAGCGTAATCGGCTCGGTCGCAAGGAGCGCGCATATCATCAGCGGTAGCGCGGCGTTCTTGGCCCCACTGATCGGATAGGTACCGTGCAGTGGTCTACCGCCCCGGATCACAAGAACGCGGTTCGGGTCTGAGATGGCTTCAGCAAGTCTCATGGCGGCATCAGCGGCACATCCGTTGGAAGCCGCGAGTTCAGATCGGCAATGGTGTGGCTACCGGTCAATGCCTCGATGACACAGGGCAGCGGATCAGGGTGAATTTCAGGGTAGTCGAACTCACCAAGGCTCGGGCGAACAGGGTAAGCCAACTGCTCGCGGGTTAGGTCAAATCCCGCCGAGATGCCGGGCTTGTTTCCTCGTGCATCCAGCCGATGCCACCGCCCGAGATCGCGCAGCCAGACCGCATTGAACCCATGTAGGCATGTGCGGCTTAGGTCGTCATCCAGGAGTAATCGCTGATAGCAGAACCCCGTTGGGATGCTGCAGGCCCGCAATGTCGCCGCGAGCAGATGCGCCTTGGCGAAGCAGATACCGTGCCCATACCGAAGCACGTCCGACGCCGAGACGCTGATCTCCTCGGCGGTGATATCGTATGAATGTGGAAAGCAGTCCCGCACCGTCTCGAAAGCGCTTCGTACCGTTTCGATCTCGGTGCTCCGACAAATCTTGGCAGAGAACTCGCGGACTGCTTGATGCTGGTGGTCCACCACCACCGACGCAGCCAGGAAAGCGTCCACGGGGAATTATCCTCCCATATCTGGGGCACATACTGGCCATCTCAGCTTTGCTGTGTTTACTTGCCGGCAAGCTCGGCGACCACGGGCGCCAAGGCGTCCATCCACGGCTCCTGGACGACATAATAGGAGAAGCCCCAGCGGTGCCGCCAGGACTGGAGATCGCGCACTATCTGGTCGATCGTCCCGATGAGCACGTATGGGCTGTTGAGGATTTCCCCGGCGCTCAATTGCGACCAGCGGCCGGTTAGTTCTTCGGCTGCCTTTCGGCGATCCTCCGTCACGATGACCCGCTGGACGAGGACATTAAGTTCGAGCCCTGTAAAGCGCGCTCCAGCTACTTCGCGCACGAGCCGAACCCGGTCATCGACCGCCGATACGCGCCAAGCAGAAAGATCAGGCGGTGCAGCCCCGCCGTTTTGGAAGCTGATTCCGGAGAAACCGACAATATCCGCCTGCTGCGCCGCGAGACTGAGGAGGTGCGGACCATTGCCCCCAATCAGAAGCGGGGATGGGGCTTCTGGACCGGCAGAGGAGCGATGTGGTGGCCCTTCACGCGGTAATGTTTGCCCTCGAACGTTACTTCATCGCCATTGAAGAGCCCCTTGATGATCGCCACAGCCTCCGAGAGACGCTCGACCCTGGTGGCTCCTCTGTCAAAGCCAAGCCCGGCCTGCTCATATTCCGACCGAATAGCTCCCGCGCCGAGACCGAGTTGAAACCGTCCGTCCGTTAGGAGGTCAGCCGTGGCAGCTTCTCGTGCGACGAGCACCGGGTGCCGGAGATCGTTGTTGAGGACATTCGTACCCAGCCGAAGGTGTGTCGTCGCCTCTGCCGCGCTGATGATTGACGGCAAGGGTGCTAGGAGGTCGGCAAGATGATCCGGCGTGTTCAAGGTGTCGTATCCGAGTGTTTCGACCCGGCGTGCTTTCTCCTGCCATTCGGCCCGAGAGTGAGCCGATCGGACGTTCACGTCGAACCTAAAGGACCTCATCTCAATTCCGCCTTACCGATCTGCGAGTGGGCTGCTGCATCGAACGCCAGCGGCCCGGCGGTATCCCATACGCCCGCCTAAATTGTCGCGTCATATGGCTCTGGTCAGCGAAACCGGAGGCGTAGGCGACCTCCGCGATAGGATATCCATTACGCAACAGGAGTCGTGCGCGATCGAGCCTGCGCATGACGAGGTATCGATAGGGGCTCGTGCCGAGTAGGATTCGGAAGTGCCGGGCGAGCGAGAACCGGCCGAGACCTGTGACCGCCTCAAGCTCTGCGGAGGCGAGATTGCGGTCGAAATGTTCGTCGAGAAACTGGCGAGCCCGATCGACCGCGATAGCGCACGTAGCCGATAATGGGCCGGCGCGAATTGGCCTATCGAGCGCAAGGAGCGCCTCGGGAGCGACAGGATGATCTGATCGGCTGCTAGGTCTTCGACGTTGGCGTCGAGATCATCGAGTGCACTGGCAACGGGCCCGACAAGCCGCGCATCGGACGAGACCGGCCGTCGCACGAAAGGCAAGGTGTTGACGCCGCCGCCGAGAGCGTCGCGTATCAGCCGAGGCTCGATATAGACCATCCGGTACCGAAAGCCACCGGCCGCACCCGCCCGTCCGTCATGGACTTCATCAGGATGCAGCAGAAGTGCGTTCCCGGCCATGCTATCCGCCCTTCCCCCCCGGTAGTCGCTAACGATTGCACGCCGCTGAGGGTGATACCGATCGCGTAGGTATCATGGCGGTGCGGATCGTAGGCGTGGCCGGGAAAAAAGGCTTCGATCTGCTCTATGCCCGGCCGCGACGAGGCAACCCGGAGCCAATCGCCGGGGGAGGGTCCGCACGATCGTTCAAGACGTGTGTCGCCACCGTCGTTCAAATTCGCTGTCATGCGCTTCGAGACCAAAATTGCCGTCGGCGTGCGCGATGATCTTGCCGCTTGGCAGAAGCTCAACGTGGCGTGCTTTCTGAGTGGCGGGCTTGTCGGAGCATACCCGGAGCTTGCCGGCATGGCTCCGGTCGGCTCTACGGTCCGCTGATCCGCCAGCCGATTCTTGTCTACGCCGCGAGCGCCGAAGAAATCCGCCGGACGCTCCGACGCGCGAACGACAAAAGGCTTGGTGTCTCGATCTACACGGGGGAGTTATTCTCAACCAACAACGACATCGATAACCGAGCGGCTGTGGCGAGTGTGTCTACCGAGGGACTCGATCTCGTGGGGGTGGCGATCCATGCGGATCGCAAGGAAGTCGACAAGGTGACGCGGGGCTCGACACTCCATCCCTGAACGCCTGACCAGACCGCAGGGGAGCAGCGTGGGCGGCATTCGCGACTGTCGTTCAGATGACCTCGCAGCCCATGTCGAGATCGTCAACGTTGCCGCCGGAACGTATCGTCGATTGGCCCCGCCCCCTCCGGCCGTGCTTCGCCATTTATGGCGTACAACCGTTGACGATCGCCGGAAGAGGAGGACGCGATGGCAAAGGGCATCCTGATCGCAGCGATGGATTTCTCGAATGTGCCGGCCGACGAGTTCAACGACTGGTACGACCTCGAACACATACCCGAGCGACAGCGGGTGCCGGGTTTTCTGACGCTGCAGCGCTGGATCGGTCCGGAGAACCCGAAACAGTCGGTTGCAGCCTATGACCTCGATAGCCTCGCTGTGCTGCAAAGCCCGGAATACCGCGCCATCGGAGGCGAGAACCTGTCGCCCTGGTCGAAGCGAGTAACCGGCAAGGTGGAGCGGCTGCTCCGCTACGAGGGCGAGCAAATCCTCCCAGGCGATGCCACTGCGCCGAGCGGTGCTGGTGGGCTGCTGCTAGTCGCAATGACCCCCGGCGCGGAGGTCGAGACAGCGTTCAATGCGTGGTACGACACGGAACATCTGCCCGCGCTGGCTCGTGTCCCAGGCGTCCTGTGCGCCCGTAGGTTCCGAGCGAGCGGTGGCGCGCTGAAATACGTCGCTCTGTACCATCTCACGGCGCCGACCGTGATCGAGTCGCCGGAGTGGAAACAGGCTAGTGGCTCGACACCGATGCCACAGCGAGTTCGCGATCAGATCACAAACCGGCTGCGGCTGGTCTGCCGGAATTACGTGCGTGGGTAGGCAGCCCCGTCATTCCACGGGATCGTTCGATTTGGGCTTTGGGGGCGCTGGTGTCCTGCGGGGAACTCGATTGATCGGAGTGGACAGTTTCCCACGGACATCAATGCCTCGACGTTCGAGCGCCCCCAGAGCTTTCGACGTGGCCTTCCCTGACAGCCGCAGGAACTTCTCCAGGTTCGTTTCTGCCATGCGGCTCCCTCTCATTCGATACCGAATAAAGGTACCAAGAGCCTCTGCGGCGGCGCCAGATGCGCCATCCGATCAACGGGCCACCGTTTCGATCAATCGCTGAAGCTCGGCCAGCCCGGCTGTCAATGCCGCTGGCCCTGGTTGCAGGATCAGCGGCGACTTGATCTCGTGAACAGCGTCGTTCCGGACGGCGGGTGTCTGGTCGAAGTCCGGCCGAGCGGCCACCTTCTCGGGTCGGAATTTCTTGCCGCACCAGGAGCCAATGATGATGTCCGGCAGGCGCGCTACGACCTCCCGTGCGATCACGATGCGCTCAGTCGCGGACTTGCCGGATGCCCGGTCGGCGAAGATGTCGATGCCCCCGGCGACTTCGACCAACTCCGACATCCAAGCGATGCCGGAAATCATCGGGTCATCCCACTCCTCGAAATACACTCGTGGCCGGCGCGGCAGCCGCGAGGCGCGGCTTCGTGCTTCAACAAGTCCGGCGGCAAGCTGTGCTGCAAGCTGATCGGCACGATCACTCGCGCCGGTCATAGAGCCGAGCATCCTGATCATGCCGAGAATCTCGGCGACGCTGCGCTGATTGAATGCGTGAACCGCGATCCCGTGGCGGATCAGAGCGGCGACGATGTCGGCCTGAAGGTCAGAGAAGCTGAGGACCAGATCGGGCTTCAGGTCCAGGATTTTCGGGATGTCCGCCGAGGTGAATGCCGAGATACGGGGTTTGACCCGGCGCGCCTCGGGAGGCCGGACGCAATAGCCCGAGATGCCGACAATCCGATCCTGTTCGCCAAGCAGATAGAGCGTTTCGACGGTCTCTTCGGTTAGGCAGACGATACGCTCGGATGGAAACAACTGCTGACCTTCCTCGTCCAACTGGCTCGACGCGTGCGCGTGTGGCAGGTTGCCCCGACCGGATCGTGCCGGACAGGGATCAGCCGATTTTTGCCAATGCACCGCCGTCCACGGGCAACGCGACGCCGGTAATGAAGTTGGCCTCGTCGGACGCCAAGAACAGCGCCGCATTCGCCACATGCCAGCCGGTGCCCATTTTGCCACGCAGCGGCACCTTGGCGTCGCCCTCGGCGGCGACTTCGACCCGACTGCGATTGCTGGCCCGTGCCCTTGTGTCGACCGCCATCGGCGTGTCCATCAGCCCCGGCAGAATGCAGTTGACGCGGATACCGTAGGGGGCGTTTTTGCAAGGCCAATTGCTGGGTGAAGGCGACCATCCCAGCCTTGGTCACCTTGTAGGTCACGAGCGGGTAGGTGTTCTCCCACGCCGCAACCGACGAGATATTGACGATCGCGCCCGAGCCTTGCCGGCGCATTATCGGGATCGCATGCTTGCAGGCCATGATCGTGCCCCGCAGATTGATCGCGGAGACCCGGTCGTAGGCTTCCTCGCTCAGTTCGTCGAGTGGCTTGTCGCCGCCGCCGACCGAAACGCCGACGTTGTTGTGGAGGATGTCGAGTCGGCCCCAGCGCCGCACCGCTTCCTGCATCGCCGTCGCCAGTGTCGCCTCGCGCGTCACGTCGGCCTGAAAAGCGACGCATTCGCCACCCTTCGCTACTGCCAGCGTGGCGGTCTCCTCGGCTGAGGTGAGGTCGCGGTCGACGGCCAGGATACGCGCTCCTTCCTCGGCGAAGCGCAGCACCGTGGCCCGGCCGTTGCCGATGCCTTCGCCGGGGTTCTGGCCGGCGCCGACGACGACCGCGATCTTGCCCGCAAGACGCATCGCACCCTCCCTTCGCTGCTACCGCTCTGCAAGCCTGGACTCGACTGACGACTTCCCCCGCATCCAGGACACTCGCGGCAGTCAGTTCGATGACCAGACGCGCCTCGCACTCGGACAAGATCGCCAGGGCCCAGCCCAAACCACGAGCGTCGTCAGCATTCGTCCAGCGAGTGCAAAAATTCTCGAACTTCACTCATCCGCGCGAACACGCGCGAGCATCCGGCCGACAGCAGGCTATCAGCATGACCGGGTCCACAATGACTGCCTCCACAGAACCCGATAACATCCATGCCAGCGGCCCGCGCCGCCGTGATCCCGTTGACACTGTCCTCGACCACAAGACAATCACCCGGAGCGACGTTGAGTCGTTCAGCAGCAAAGAGAAAAAGATCGGGGGCAGGCTTGGCGCGCGTCACCATCATAGCGCTGAAGACGTGGGGATCAAAAAATCGCCAAAGGTCGGTAACTTCGAGCGAATGACGAATGCGATCATGATGGCTGTTGGACGCCACGCAGATCGGCATGGGCAGCGAGTCGAGCAACTGTCCTACGCCGTCGATTGCCCGTAGCTCCTCCGTGAACACACTGAGGATTTTGGCGCGCGCCTCCTCCATGAACCCTTCGGGAATAGGTCGGCCAAAGCGTCGGTCGATCATTTCCACAAGACCGGCTCGTGAGGTTCCTGGGTTGGCGAGAAGTTCCTCCGTGGTCACCAAGAAGCCTGCCGCCTGAAAACACTCGCTGCGTATGCGTGCGTCGATGTGCTCGCTGTCGACGAGCACCCCATCGCAGTCAAAGATGATTAGACCTGGACGAGCCATCGAATATGTCTCAGAGGTCAGTTAATACCACCCGCCTAACCAGCGAGCGCAAATCGTCGAATGATTTCCCGTGCCGTGGCATCGGCTGGGATTGCGGTTGTGTCCAGGCTGATGGAGCCGGCGTGTGGTATAGGGGAATCCCGGTAGTTGGCACGGAATCGATTTAAGCCTTCCATGGACGTGAGCTTCCGCCGCTCCACGCGATCGGCATTGCCTATCCGACGCGCCATTCTTCCTCAGAGCAATGGAGGAAAACGGGCAGCATTGCCCACGGGAGCGGTTCACAATCGCCTCGAACTGCTTAAACAGTGGTCGATCTTCCGGGTGGCAATAGCAGAATGTGGCGACCACGAGCGGTACGCCGTGTTGCCACGCCGCTTCCAGCGCGGAAACCCGGATGGCGTGCACAAGCTCCCAAAACCCAGGCGCAGCGAAATCGAACATGTTTTTGGCGAAATCGATGGCGGCATGGTTTTCCAATCGGCGTCCTGGTAGGAGACTGAGTATCGCCCTTGCGACCGTTAGCTTGCCGGTCGCGGGCGCGCCATGCAGGAAGATAAGCCTCATATCGATCTCGCGGGGCTCCGTTAGAGTAGATGACTGACTAACTCCTTCACCACTCGCGCTTCTGTTTCAGGACCGTTGATCCTAGCAATGGCTAGGACCGGATGCGTGATGCCGGCCTCGACGATACCGGCGACAATCTCCCGGCAGTGGGAAGGGCTGCCGACTACGGCGAAGCGCGAAATGGCTTCGTCGCTGATAAGCTCCCGGAGTGGTCGGGAGCTTTTCGAGAGCCGCTCCACGTTCTCGGTCGAGATGCCGGCTTCGGCGAAAATCGGCAAGTACGGCTGGCGCGCAAATAGCCAAACCCCCCAGGCTACGAACGGACGCGCCGCTTCTCGTGCTTTTGCCTCGTCATCAGACATTGCCGTGAAGAGCAGGGCTCCCATGGCGAATTTTTGCAAATCACGACCCGCCCGTGCAGCGCCGTTCCTAACGTGCTGCACAGCCGACCGAACGAACTCGGGGGACAGCATGCAGTTGAGCATCACGCCGTCAGCCGCCTCTCCGGCCAACTCCAAGCTGCGTTGTCCCGTGGCGCCAAGGTGGATTGGTATCTCCGCTCGTACAGGCTCGGCGCTGAACCGCAAGCCGGAAGCGTGGAAGACTCGCCCGGCATGCATCAGTTCCTCGCCACGGAACATAGCGCGGCTGATTGAGATCATCTCGCGCATCGCGGTGACCGGCCGCGTGTACCGAATCCCTAGCTGGTCCTCGATCCAGAGCTTCACACCCGCGTCGATGCCAAGAATGCC
>Ga0306920_100008082_pt1 | contig 13936 bp, 17 predicted proteins | sample flu12Cox44000170_FD_204666 | JGI IMG/M metagenome (GOLD analysis project Ga0306920, IMG submission 204666) | Lab enrichment of tropical soil microbial communities from Luquillo Experimental Forest, Puerto Rico - flux4day.12C.oxic.44.000.170 (v2)... | ecosystem: Environmental > Terrestrial >...
CGCGCGCACCGCAACGTGAGCGCATCGAAGTAGGCGTCAGCCGGCGCGGACGGTCCCGTCGTCGACCACGCGGCCGCCGATCTTCACCCATCCCTCCGGGCTCCACCAAGTGCAGATGATCGACCCCTTGCCCTGCGTGATCGTCAGGTCCCGGCTGAGGATGTCGGTGATCCGCACCGCCGCGGCACCGGTCGCCTCATCCTCGGCAACGCCCAAGTCCGACGCGAACATTCGTGACCGCAACTGCCCGCGCGGCTCGTCAATCCACGCCCAGATGTAATACGCGAAGTCGGAGTATTCATCCGGGTCCGCACTCGTCACATCCCGGGGCGATGCGAGTTCGCGGAACAGGAACTCGGGCGCCCAGTCGGCGCGGGCGCGCACAATGGTCAGATCGCCCTCGTAGCCGACGGTGATTATTCCCGCCGGCACCTGCAATGTGCGGATCGGCAGGCCTCGGTGCTTGAGCCACCACGACAGCCCGACGGTGGGGTGACCGGCGAACGGCAGTTCCGTCGTCGGCGTGAAGATGCGGGCGTGTGCCGTGGTCGAGCCGCAGGCCGGCACGTCGACAAAAATGGTTTCGCTGTAACCCAATTGGGTCGCGAGAGCCTGCCGGTCGGCGGGCGCGACCTTGCTGGCGTCGACCACACCGAGTGGATTGCCGAAGTTTCCCTCCGAATCGGTGAACACGCGCACCACAGAGACGTCGGTACCCATGCGCCGACTCTACGGCGTTCCCGCCAAGCGGCAGTTAGGTGGCGCTGCGCTCGTCGGAACTCAGCGCGTCGAGCACCGCGACGCGCGTGTCGACGGGACCGGAAATGGCGTCCTCGCTGATTCCGGTCCGCAGCAGCGAGCGAAGCCGCTCTTGGTCGTACTCAGCGGGCTCGGTCGAATCGATGAACCGCTCGACGACCTCGACGAAGCGGTCTGGGTAGTCGTGGAATGGGAAGTGACCCGATTTGGAGAAGGTCTCCAGCCGTGAGCCGGGCATCGCCGCATGGGCCAGCTCCGCGTGGCTGACCGGGATCACCGAGTCGTCTTCGCCCCAAATCAATTGCACAGGAACGGTTTGCGTGAGATAACACCGGTCCAGCATTGTCACCACCTGGCCACGCCAATCCACGACCGCGCGCAGCGTTCGCGAAAACGCTGACGAGGCCGTCGGCTCCGGCAATTCGGCCAGCACCCGCAGAACGTCGGGCAGGTCGCGCCCGAATTTGGTCGAGCCGAGTGCCGTTCCTACGACGCGCCCCAACATCTGCATCGCCGGCAGCGCACCCGGCATGCGCAGCAGCGCCAGCGCCTCGCTGCCCAGCGGAAGCGACGCGAACCTCAACGCGAAGTGCACGTCCTTGGTCACCCCACCCGTTCCCACGAGCACGATGCGTTCCACCAGTTGCGGGTATTGGTAAGCGAATTGCATCGTGACGCCGCCACCGAGGGAGTGGCCGACGATGGTCACCCGCTCGATGTTGAGCACGGCGAGCAGGTCGCGCATGCCGTTGGCGTAGGCCGCCACGGAGTAGTCGGCGCGCGGCTTGTCGGATTTGCCGTGACCGAGCAGATCGGGCGCGATCACCGTGAACCGCTGCGCCAGCTTGGTCTGCACCGACTCCCACGTCGACGAGTTGTCGCCAATGCCGTGGATTAGCAGGATCGCAGGGCCGTCGCCGGCGATCCGGAACGCCCGTCGGTACCCGTGGATGGTCCGGAAATGCAGCGTCGACTGCACTTCCCGCACTGGCCGCAGGTTGGCCTTGCGAGGACTCATGTGGGCCACCTCCACGTCGGGCCGGGCGGCCCGCCTCCACTAGTTGTTGTCGTCGCCGTCGCGGAAACCGTCCGAGAAGTCTCCGGTCTGCTGGGCCAGGAAGCGTTCGAACTCTCCAGCGATCTCCTCGCCGCTTGGCAATTCTTCGTCGCGGGCCAACAGCGACCGGTTCTCTTGTGCAGCGATGAACGCGTCGTACTGGCGCTCCAGCGCCGCCACCACCTGGGCCACCTCGGGGCTTGATTCCACCTGCTCGTTGATCTTCATCCGGATCTCCGCGGCGGCTTTCGACAGTGCCTCCAGCGGTATCCGAAGCGACGCGACCTTGCTGACCTCGGCAAGCAGTGCCTCCGCGGCCTCGGGGTAGTCCGTCTGGGCGAGGTAGTGGGGAACGTGCACGGTGAACCCGACCACCTCGTGGCCGTGCTGGGCCATCCGGAATTCCAGCAGGTTCGACGCACTGCTGGGAACCTGCACCTCGCCGACCCACGGCTGATGTTCGGCGATCAGCTCCTTGTTGTTGGCATGCGCGGTCATGGTGACCGGGCGAGTGTGCGGCACCGCCATCGGAATGGTGCCCAGGCCGATCGTCTGTCGAACCCCGAGACGCTCGGCCAGCAGCCGGACCGCGGTGACGAACCGGTCCCATTTCAGGTCGGGCTCCAGGCCCGCCAACAGCAGAAACGGCGTTCCGACGCTGTCGTGCAGCGCGTACAGCCTCAGCTCCGGGTCTTCGTACTTGGTGAAGTGATCGGTCTTGAACATCATCAGCGGACGGCGGGACCGGTAATCCAGCAGCTCGTCGACCGCGAACGACGCGACGAGCTCGGTGTCCAGCGAGTCCCTGAGGTAGCGGGCCGACAGTCGGATCGCGTGGCCCGCGTCGGAGAAACCTTCAAGCGCGTGAATCATCACAGGACCGCGGCCGTCGGGTGACGACAATTGCGGCGCGGGAAACTCCAGCTCGTACATGCCGGTCTGCTCGGGCCGGTATTCGTTGCGGTGATCAGCCATCGTGCTGCCCTCCTTCCGGGGGATCTGTTCTCGGCGCGAGCGCCCGTCGCCAGGCCCGGTGACGTCCAGTGTCGCCTGGGTACGCGACCAGCGCCACCGAACGCCGCAATTTTGCGAACGCGCGTATCCCAACAACGCGACACACCGGGCGCTTCGTTCCGCAGCGGGCCGCAAGGTGTGGCCGGATCGGCTCGGGCATGATCGACCGTGATGTGTGTCCGGTGGGCGTTCGTGATCTTGCTGCTCAGCGCGGCTTCCTGGGTGCCGGGCTGCGCCGGTCCGCACCCACAAGCCGCACCACCTCCTGCGCCGCCGCTCCATGCGACGTCGGCCAAAGCGACGCCGGTCCATGCCGACCTGCTGGTCGGCGCCGTATTTCTGGGCGCCTCCGACCTGCACACCTGCACCGGATCCGTGCTGCATTCGCGCACCGGCAACCTGATTCTGACGGCGGCTCACTGCCTCGCGTCCAACGATTCGACGACGTTTCAGCCGGGATTCAGCGGGCGGGCCGATCCCGCGGCAACATGGACCATCGACGCGATCTACCTCGACCCGGCTTGGCTGGCGACCCAGGATCCCGTCGCCGACTTCGCCATCGCGCGTTTGAGCCGACGGGACGGCCGTTCGGTCGAGTCCGCGGTGGGGAAGGGCCTCACGCTGGGCACGGCACCCACCCCGGGGACCGAAGTCCGTGTCATCGGCTATCCGATCAGTGTCGGCGGGGAGCCGATCGGCTGCCGAGCCGCCACCGCGACCGTGGCGCGGGGTTTCCGGTCGCTGCGATGCGCGGGGCTGACCGACGGGACTAGCGGTGCGCCGTGGCGCACCGATTCCGTTGTCGTCGGCCTGACGGGGGGCCTCGACGGCGGTGGATGCGACGAAACCGTCTCGTACTCGCCACCTTTCGACGACCGGATCGTCGATCTGCTGCGGCGTGCCGAGGCGAGCGGGCCGGGCGACACCGCGCCCGTGGCGACGGCGGACGGCTGCTGACTACGTGCGGAACTGGGTCAGCGCCCGCATCTTGTTCATCACGTCGAGCGCTGCGGTTTTGTACGCCTCCGAGAACGTGGGGTAGTTGAAAACGGCGTCGACGAGGTACTCGATGGTGCCGCCGCACCCCATCACGGCCTGGCCAATGTGCACGAGTTCGGTGGCGCTCGTCCCGAAGATGTGCACGCCGAGCACCTTGAGGTCCTCGGTTGACACGAGCAGCTTGAGCATTCCGTAGGAGTCGCCGGCGATTTGACCACGGGCCAGTTCGCGGTAGCGCGATATCCCGACTTCGTAGGGAATCGAGTCCTTGGTCAGATCCACCTCGGTGGCGCCGACATAGGACACCTCCGGGATGGAGTAGATGCCGATCGGCTGCAGTTCGGGCATTCCCGACGCCGGCTCGCCGAACGCGTGGTACGCGGCGAGCCGGCCCTGGTCCATCGACGTCGCGGCCAGCGCAGGAAAACCGATCACATCGCCCACCGCATAGATGTGGTCCACTTTGGTCTGGAACTGGTCGTCGACGAAGATGCGGCCGCGGCTGTCGGCTTCCAGGCCGGCGTTGGCCAGATCGAGATGATCGGTTTGGCCCTGCCGCCCCGCTGAGTACATCACGGTGTCGGCCGGGATCTGCTTACCGCTGGCCAATGTCGTGACGGTGCCTGCGGCGCCGACGTCGACCGCAGTCACCTCCTCGCCGAACCGGAACGTGACGGCGAGGTCGCGCAGGTGGAACCGCAGCGCCTCGACCACCTCGGGATCGCAGAAGTCGAGCATCGAGTCCCGTTTCTCCACCACGGTCACCTTGGTGCCAAGCGCGGCGAACATTGATGCGTACTCGATTCCGATCACGCCCGCGCCGACAACGACCATCGACGCCGGCAGCATCTTCAGGTCGAGGATGCCGTCGGAGTCGAGCACCCGTTCCTCATCGAACTCGACACCCGCCGGACGGGCGGGCTTGGTGCCGGTGGCGATCACGATGTAGCGACCGCTCACCGCGCATTGGTCGCCGCGGTTCGGGTCCTCGACCATGACGGTGTGTTCGTCGACGAAGCGTCCGTGGCCGGTGTACAGCTCGACGCGGTTGCGCATCAACTGTGAGCGCACGACGTCCTGCTCTTTGCCGACGACGTGCTGTGTGCGCGCCAGCAGGTCCGCCGGGGTGATCTTTTCCTTGACGCGGTAGCTTGCGCCGTAAAGTTCCCGCTGACTCATGCCGGTCAGATAGACCACGGCCTCGCGCAGCGTCTTCGACGGGATCGTTCCGGTGTTGACGCAGACGCCGCCCAGCATCCGGCCCCGCTCGACGACGGCCACCGACTTGCCCAGCTTTGCCGCTGCGATCGCGGCCTTCTGCCCTCCGGGGCCGGACCCGATGACGACAAGGTCGTACTCCATTGTCATGGAAAGAGGTCTACGCCGTTTTGCGGAATCTCGCACGCTGGCGGCATCAACTCCGCGTGAACATACCGTGGCGCTGCGCGCGTCCGGCGCCGCCACGGGGCGCCCGATGAGACCATGGCGTCGATGATCAGCGCCCTTAATCGCAGGCGGGCGGCGGCGATGTTGCTGTGCTGTGTTGCAGCGGCGGGCCCGGTGGGGTGTGGCCGCACGATCGGCGGCCGGGCCGTCACGGATTCCGAGCAGAACAGCGCCGCTGTGATGGCGACGCCGTTGTCGGCGTTGCTGCTGGACCGATCGCGGTGGCCTTCCGATTACCCGCCAAGGACGCTCACCGCGCGCGACGCTCAGGAGACCATGGCCGCGATCGACGCGGTGCCCCCGGGCGGTCGCGTCACACCTGCCGAGTGCCAACCGCCGCTGCCCACGGAGGTCGTCGCGGTGGAGGGCAGCCGGGAGGATGAGACCGCATTGCGGCTGGTGCTGGCGCGGGGCGTCGGGCCGCTGAGCGCGCGGCGCGACCAGGTGGCCCGCTGCACGTCGTTCTCGGCTACCAGTGACACCGCCGGAATGTGGACGGTCAGCGTGCAGATGATGCCGCCACCGGTTGTCGACGTCGACGACGCGTTCGCGTTCGACCAGAAGCAAACGGGCTCGTCGATGTCCACTGGTCTGGTTCTGGTGGCGCAGGTGGGTGACGTTCGGGTGATGGCCCAGGCCGTCGGCCCGGCGGGCGATGAACTCGACCCCGCGGCGCTCGACGAGATCTTCACCAGTCAGGTGCAGACCCTGCGCCGAGCCGGATAGCTTCGCCACTCATCCCCAGCCGCGCCTGCATCCACAGCCGGCGGCATCGGCGGCCGCCGCGGCGCCGTAGTCGACGGTGCCCCCGGTCATGGTCTGGGCATGACCACTTCACATCCCGACTTCATGCTCAACCGGCCAGGCGCGTTGATCGCGGCTCTACCTGCCGTGCTGGGCTTCATTCCCGAGAAATCACTCGTGCTCGTCACCGTCGACCGCGGCGAGATGGGCGCGGTGATGCGCGTGGACCTCTCGCCGCGGCTCGCCGACACCATCGACGGAATCGCCGAGGTGGCGGCCGCGGCCCGGTCGGACGCGGTGATCGCGGTGATCGTCGACGCCGAAGGCGCGTTGTGCTCAGGGTGCGCCGAGGACTTTCGCGAACTGAGCCGGGCTCTGACGGATGTGTTTGCGTTGCAACAGATCACGCTGCTTGCCGTGCATGTGGTCGACCGGATCGCCGACGGGGGCAGCTGGCATTGCGCCGATATGTGCGGGGCACGAGGCACCGTTGACGATCCGTCATCGTCACCGCTGGCGATGGCTGCGGTGCTTGACGGCCGTCGCCTCTACGCGCGCCGTGAGGAGTTGCTGCAGGTCATCGAAGCCGACGACACCGCACGCGTTCAGCGGCTCGCGCGGCGGATTCGCAAGCAGCTCAAGGCGCGCACGAAACCCGACGACGATTCCGCCCGACGCGATGTCGAACTGGCGATTGCGGTGGCCGAACGTGTGCGCGGCGGCGCCGAGCTGGCTGACGCCGAGGCCGCCGAGTTGGCGTGCGCACTAACCGACGTCAATGTGCGAGACACGTTGTTCGCGTTGGCCGTCGGCGAGAAGGCGGCCGATGCCGAGACGTTGTGGGCGCTGCTCGCGCGGGTGCTGCCCGGGCCGTGGCGGGTCGAAGCCCTTGTGCTGCTGGCATTCTCGGCCTATGCGCGCGGCGACGGGCCGCTTGCGGGTGTCGCGCTGGAGGCCGCCCTGCGGAATAGCGGCCAACACCGGATGGCGTCGATGCTCGACACCGCGCTTCAGTCGGGGTTGCGCCCCGAGGGCATCCGGGAACTGGCGCTCAGCGGCTACCGGGTGGCGGATCGGTTGGGCGTGCGCCTGCCGCCGCGGCGAGTGTTCGGTCGGCGGGCCGGTTAGACCTTTTCCACCTTCACGGCGTGAGCCATGTGATGCGGCAGCTCAACGTACTCGTGTCCGGGGATCACGATCGTGACCCCGCCGCGTGGGTTGGTTTCGACGGTGACCCGGGCGTTGGGCACGACTCCGGCGTCTTTGAGCCGAGTGATCAGCTCGACGTCGCCCTGGACGTGCTCGGTGAGTTGGCGCACCACCACCGCTACCGGCGCGCCGGAGGGCAATTCGGTGAGGCGGACGAGATCGCCGCGCGTGGGCGTGGCTGTCGGGTCGACGCCGAGTTCCGCGAGGCCGGGAATCGGGTTGCCGAATGGCGACGTCGTCGGATGGTTGAGCACGCGGACCAGCCGCCGCTCCACCTCCTCGCTCATGACGTGCTCCCACCGGCACGCTTCGGCGTGAACTTCTTCCCACGGCAATCCGATGATGTCGACCAGGAGCCGCTCGGCGAGGCGGTGTTTGCGCATCACGGCGATGGCCAGATTCCGGCCCTTCTCGGTGAGCTCGAGATGGCGATCGCCCGCAACATGCAGCAACCCGTCGCGTTCCATCCTCGACACGGTTTGGCTGACGGTGGGCCCGCTCTGCTCGAGGCGCTCCGCGATGCGGGCTCGCAGCGGAATCACGCCCTCTTCTTCGAGGTCGTAGATGGTTCGCAGGTACATCTCGGTGGTATCGACCAGATCGTTCATGTGCGCCCTCCGTCGGCCAGAGTCTACCGGTCTAGCTGGCAAAACGGGGGTGCAGTTCGGTGCCGCGGGCGTGTGCGTTGGGGCCGTGAAACGCCGGGTGAACGGGCGCTGGGGGACGCTATGCGAGCTCACACTAACGGCCCCCGACAGAGGTGCAGCCCGCCTCACAGAGGCGGGCCGCACCTGGGGGGAACTCAGCTGGCGTAGGAGCGGAGGCGGTCGGCGCGTTCGCCATGACGCAGCTTGGCCATGACCTCACGCTCGATCTGGCGAACCCGCTCGCGGGACAGACCGAACAGCTTGCCGATCTGATCCAGAGTGCGGGGCTGCCCGTCGTCCAGGCCGAACCGTAGCCGGATCACCTGGTGCTCCCGTTCGTCCAGCGTGGCCAGGACGCTGCGGATGTCGGTGTGGAGCAGCTCGCTGATCACCGCGTTCTCGGCGGACATCGCCTCGGCGTCCTCGATGAAGTCGCCGAGCGGCGCCTCCTCGTCGGTCCCGACCGGCATGTCGAGGCTGACCGGGTCGCGGCTGTGCTCCAGCAGGTCGGTGATCTTGTCCACCGGGATGCCGGACTCCGCGGCCAGTTCGTCATCGGTGGCTTCGCGTCCGAGGTTCTGGTGCATCTCGCGCTTGATCCGGGCCAGTTTGTTCACCTGCTCCACCAGGTGGACGGGCAGCCGGATAGTGCGGCTCTGGTCGGCCATGCCGCGCGTGATCGCCTGACGGATCCACCAGGTGGCGTAGGTCGAAAACTTGAACCCCTTGGCGTAGTCGAACTTCTCCATCGCGCGGATCAGCCCGAGATTGCCCTCCTGGATGAGATCGAGCAGCGGCATGCCGCGCCCGGTGTACCGCTTCGCCAGCGACACCACGAGTCGAAGGTTCGCCTCGAGCAGGTGCCGGCGCGCCGCGTCTCCATCGCGAATGACCATGGAAAGCTCGTGTTTGCGGTTCTCGCCGAGGCGCTTGCGGGTCTCGAGCAGATACTGCGCGTACAGCCCGGTCTCAATCCGCTTGGCCAGCTCGACCTCGTCAGCCGCGTTGAGCAACGCGGTCTTGCCGATGCCGTTCAAATACACCCGCACAAGGTCGGCAGCCGGACTCTGTGCGTCCAGATCGCCGTCGACACGGCTGGTGGTGGCGTTTGCCATTGCGGCCTCCTGATCCCCCTGGAACTGTCATCAATAGCAACGCTCGGGGCATCGATGTAGTTCCCGTTTGCCGAGCGGAACAAACGCTCTGAAGTGCAGTTATTCGGAAACGACCTGAGAATGCGCTGAGAATAGAGGCAGAGTGTCCTAATTCGGCTCTGACTCAGCCTGATTCGAACGCCCCGATTGCCGCGGGAAACCCGTACCGGGTTCGAGCTCTGCTCGCTTAGCCGTGGGGAACAGTGGGGTCGATCGCTGGGTCTTCTGGAAGCGACGCGGCTCTTCGGCCCGCCGTGGTGGGCGGTCGTTGGCGATCAGCACAGCGATCCACGGCAACGGAACCGAGGCCGCCACGATCAGCAACGAGATCAACCCGTTGTGCCAGATGCCGTAGGCGACTGCGGCAAGGATCAGCGCCGGGATGCGAATCGTCATCAATGTCAGGTACTTCCGCACCCGCTGCCGCTGTTCTTCTTCGTAGGGCAGGGCGGCGGCGGTGATCAGGATGGGCCGACCTTCGTCGTCGAAACTCAGCTCGTGGCTGTGTTTCATGCCTCTACTGTTTCACAACTGGGCACTCGGTGCGCCGCCGTTTTCTTCTGGCGGTCTCACCGGGCACAATGGCGACCATGCAGACGCAGACGATCGAACGCACCAAGCCGGACGAACGCGTCGACGACGGGACCGACAGCGACACTCCGAAGTACTTTCACTACGTCAAGAAAGACAAGATCGCCGAGAGTGCCGTGATGGGCACCCACGTGGTGGCGCTTTGCGGCGAGGTTTTCCCGGTGACGCGATCGCCCAAGCCCGGGTCGCCGGTATGCCCGGACTGCAAGCGGATCTACGAGAACCTCAAGAAGGGCTGACCCGCTCGGACCCGGCGTGCTCGTCCGTCGTATCGGCGGAGGGTTCTTCGCGGATGGTCTCGTCGGCGCGGACCTTCGGCGAGCGCCGGAACCGGCGTGGACGGGGCGGCGCCGCGGGAAATTCTTCCTGTATCGCGTTGTTGAGCTCGGCCCCGATCACCACCGCGAACCCCAAGAAGAACGCGAATAACAAAAAGGCGATGGGGGTGGCCAGCGCGCCGTAGGTGTAGCCGGTGCTGGAGATCCACCGCAGGTATCGCCGCAACACGTTGCTTGCCAGCAAAAAGACCAGCGTCGCCAGCACGGCGCCGAGCACCAGGCGCCGTGTCGGCAGCGGCTTGGGCAGCGAGACGCGGTAGAGCACGGTGACGATCAGCACCAGGCCCAGACCCAGCACCGGGTAATAGCCGTACTGCAGCACGTTGTCCCAGCTGGTTGGGATATACCGGGCGATCTTCTCCGGCCCGAGCGCGATCAGCGGCAGGGCCACAATGGCCATGACCAGCATCACTACATAGATGCCGAGCGCGAAGAAGCGTTGGCGCACGGGGTGGCGCAGTGGTGTCTGGTCGTGGGCCTCGACGACTGAGTCAACGAACGCCGAGATCGCCGACGAGCCTGCCCACAGCGAGATGATGAATCCCAGCGACACCACCTCGCCGCGGGCTGCTCTGACTATGTCGGTAATGGTCGGCGTGATGATCTCGTTGACCACGCTCGGCGAGAAGAAGCTGTTGGCCGCACTGATCAGCCGGTGTTCGATCATCGGCAGCGTCTCTGGTCCGAACAGCGGCGCGATGTACGCGAGGCTGCCGAGCAGCCCGAGGAGCAGCGGCGGCAGCGACAGCACCTGCCAGAATGCGGCCTGGGCGGACTCAGAGAAAATCGAGTCGTCCCACGCCTTCGACAGCGTCCGCTTGATTATGCGCAGGATGTGGTGCTTCGACGGTCTCAGCGGTGTGTGCTCAGTCATGACCGCTCAAGCATTGCCGAACGATCGTGCTCGTGACCAGAAAACGGTCCTTTGGTCAGTCCTCGACGGGAGCGCCGACTTCCAGCACCGCGGCCAGTTCCATCAACTTGGCCTCGTGTTCGTTGGCGTGGTGCTGGCAGAACAGCAGCTCACCCCCGGATGCCAACGTGGCACGGACGCGAGCAGCGGCGCCGCAGCGGTCGCAGCGGTCAGCCCTGGTCAGTTCAGGACTGGCAAGCGTTGCGTTCATGGCGTCTCCGTTCTCGCGTAAGCGGCTGGCCGCCTGTGCGTATCTCTACTCTGACAGACGCATTCCGGTTCGCCCTTGTTCCAACGCGCTGTTCGGGTGTGTCATGTCTCACGTTTCGCATCGCCTGAGGTCGACGCATGGTTACTCATATGTCGGTGTTGTTAAATATCTGTTCACCGGCGGAGTGGGAGCAGGCGCGGCGCCGTGGCGAGCACCGGCCCGATTCCTTGCGCGACGCCGGCTTCGTGCATCTGTCGACACCCCAGCAGGTGCATCTGCCCGCCAACCGTCTCTACGCCGGCCGAACCGACCTCATCCTGCTGCACATCGACACCTCGCGGCTTGAGGCGCCGTTGCACTGGGAACCTGGGGATGCCACTGACCCCGCACCGATGTTGTTCCCGCATCTGTATGGCCCGGTGCCGACGTCGGCGGTGATCGCGGTCACCGAGTATCGCCCCGGCGGGGACGGGCGGTTCGCGCCGGTTCAGCTCTCGGACGCGTAGGCGTCGGCCTCGATCTCGACCTGCAGCGCCGGGTCGATCAAGGCGGACACCTCCACCATCGTCGCGACGGGTTTGATGTCGCCGAATGCCTCGGCGTGCACGGCGGCTACGTCCAGCCACTTCGCGATGTCCGTGACGTAGATGCGGGTGCGGACCACATCGCGCAGCGTCGCGCCGACCTCACTCAGCGCCGCCTCGATGCGCCGCAACGCGTCCCGGGTCTGCGCGGCGATGTCGTCGCCACTGCCGGTCGTCCCCGCGACGGCGATGTGCCGACCGACACGCACCGCGCGGGAATAGCCGACCGCTGACTCGTAGACCGACTCCGATGCCACGTTGACGCGTTCGCTCATCCCGCGATTGTGCCGCGACAGACTCACACTCGTGGCGATGAGTGGACTACTACCTACACTGACCCATCGTGGGAATTCTGTTCGGCCTCATGCCGTGGATCGTCTATTGGGTCCTCGTCGGCAACGTGCCTTTCACCACCGCGGTGCTGGTGGCCCTCTCGGTCCCCGTGCTGACGTTCGTCGTGGGACGAGTCAAGGGTTCCGCTGGCCGCACCCTCGAAATCGGTGCTGTTGGAACATTTTTGGTCCTGACGGTTCTGACGTTCACGCTAAGCGAGTCGTTCATGGAGCGGTGGATTCAGCCGTTGAGCAACGCAGGTATCTTCGTCGTCGCGCTTACCGGTGTGCTGATCGGCAAGCCGTTTGTGCGCGAGTTCGCTGAGGTCGGGCGACCTTCCGAGGTGATCGAGAGCGAGCTGTTCCGGCGGATCACCACGCTGCTCACGTGGATCTGGGTGGCCGCGTTCGCCGGCATGACGGTGTCGTCGGCGATCCCGCCGATCGTGGAGGGCAACGCCACGATTCTCGATACGAAGACACCGCTGTCGTTCGTGTGCTACTGGGTCATCCCGTTCTCGCTGCTGGGCCTGGCGACCCTCGCGTCCCGGTTCGTACCCGAGCGGATGACCCCCGACCCGGAGGATGTCGTCCGTAGCACGTCATTCGTTGCGTACTCAGAAGCCACGATCGACGAGTTGTACTACCTCGCCCAGGAACACGCCAATCGCGAAGTCGGTGCCGGCATGGAGGCATTCGACGTCAAGGTCGGAGGTGCGGCGACCCCGCTGACCGGCGACGAATCCCGAATGTCGTGGCCCTCCACCTACAAGAAGCGCAAGCGGCGGTAACGAAGCCCTAGCCGCGAGCGTGCGCGTCGACCGCATCATGGATGCGCTGCCGGTACGCGAGCATCGCCACACGCACCGGTACACCGCAGGCGATAGTGGCGCCGCACATGTCGGCGTTCTGGCATCGCGACCGGTTAACATGGTCGCTCGGCAGCACCGGGGTCGTCTAGCAGAAGGAGCGTCGATGACCACGCCCGGCATCTCGGAGGATGCGCTGCTTGCGCAGGAGGCGTGCTTCGCGCGGGCATTCGCGGAGGGCGATCCGGCCGTCGCACGGGACCTCTATCAGCCCGATGTGGTGTACGTGAGCCCGACGGTACGCCTCTTCGATTGGCCGGCCCGGATCGACGGCGTCGAGCGCACGCTCGAGTTCATCGCACTCAGCATCCGTGCCTGCGGGGCCATCCGCTACGAGGCGGTGGAGTACGCCATCACGCCCGGCGCGGACGCGGCGTTCGTGCGCGTGCAGTTCGACTGGACCCGGGGTGCGGAACGCCTGCGTTCGACGTACGTTGTGATCTACCGCTATCGCAACGGCCGGATTGCCCGACAGGAGCTGTACTACGACCCGAGTGGTGTGCTGGAGCGACTCGCGGCCGGTTGAGCGCTATATCGATCAAGGTAGTCCCGTGGTAGGGGTCGGGATGCGCTGTGCGCCAAGTGCGTGAACAGTGCGCGTCAGCATGCGCTGTGGTGCCAAATATCTTTCACTGTGCGAACTCGCAATCGCGGGCTTGTTAGGTGTGGTCCGGGCGGGGGTGAACGCCCGAGTGGAGGATCCACCGCCGAAGCCGGAATTGTGACTCGTACATTCGGCACGTTCCGACGCTGCGCTACGCTGGCACCCGTACCTTAGAACCCACTCTCACTCGCCGCGGATCAGTCTTCGGGGTGTGGCCAGTGGGGCAGGTAAGCGATGAGTGTGGGGGCGAAGGAGTCACCTGCTGTGCCGCCGCTGCTTCGTGAACTACTTCGACCGCGCCGTCGGAGTATCGCCGTGATTCTGGGCGCGACCCTGGTGCAGATGGCGATGAGCCTGGCCGCTCCCTGGCCGCTCAAGGTCGTCCTCGACAATGTGGTCGGCAGACGCCCTCCTCCGCGCTGGATTGGCTGGCTGTTGCCGATGTTGGGCGGCGACAGCCGGGTT
>Ga0306920_100008083_pt1 | contig 13935 bp, 16 predicted proteins | sample flu12Cox44000170_FD_204666 | JGI IMG/M metagenome (GOLD analysis project Ga0306920, IMG submission 204666) | Lab enrichment of tropical soil microbial communities from Luquillo Experimental Forest, Puerto Rico - flux4day.12C.oxic.44.000.170 (v2)... | ecosystem: Environmental > Terrestrial >...
GCTGGTGATCGGGCTCAGCGCTGCCGCTGGCGCGGCAGCGGCCAGATATCTGCTGCGCTTCGCGCAACTCAGGTACCAGCGGCGGTTTCTCGACGCCTTCCCGGATGCCATCGATCTGATCGTCCGCGCCGTCAAGGCCGGTCTTCCGGCACTCGACGCGATCGACTTGGCCGCGCGCGAGGTCGCCGCCCCGGTCGGTACCGAATTCCAAAAGGTGCTCGACGACACACGCATTGGAGTGGCGATGGCAGACGCCCTGAACCACGCCGCCGACCGAATCCGTGTGCCGGATTTCCGGTTTTTTGTCGCAAGCATCGTACTGCAACGGCGGACCGGCGGCGGCCTCGCCGAGACTCTTGTCAATCTGAGCACCCTCATTCGCCAACGCAGAACGCTGCGTCTGAAAGCGCGTGCACTGACGGCCGAGTCCAAAGCATCCGCGACGCTCATTTCGATCATGCCGTTCGTAGCGGGGGCGGGCCTCTATCTGGTTAAGCCCGACATGATCTCCCTGCTCTTCGTCGATCATCGCGGCCGCTTAATGCTGGGGATCGCCATCCTCAGCCTTCTGCTGGGTATTGCCACGATGAGCGCCATCATCAGGAGGACCTTGCGCTAGCGATGTCCGAGACATTCAGCATCGCATCGCTGGTGGAGACCGCGCGAAACTACCTTACTTTCCATGCCGGCGAAATCCAGCTCGGTCCGCTCGATACCTGCATCCTGATACTGGCATTGTCTGGGGCGCTAGCCTCGGCGCTCAATCTCTGGCGTATTGCGCGCCGGGAGGACTTCCAGGAACGCCTCGACGCGCTGCGCGGCACCGCGCTCACTCGTGCAGAGCCGACACGCTCCCAACGCTCGCCCTGGTACCATCGGCTAGGCACTTGGATCGCGGCAACCCCGATCATCGGCACGACCGAGCAGCGCGCTCTGCTGTCCGCGCTCGCCGCGGCCGGCATCAGGGGGCATGGCCGTCTGGCCAGCTTGCTTGCCGCCAAAGGTTGCAGCGCCGTGATATTCGTCATGGCCGGCTGGCTGCTTATCGAATGGCGCGATTTCTTTGCCGGCTCGACGACAATCCGCCTGGTCATACTGGCCGGTGCTGTCTTCCTCGGCTGGCGCATGCCCGATGTCGTCCTCTCCCGCCTTGCGGCGCGGCGACAGGTGCGGCTCGAGCAGGGCCTGCCGGACGCGCTCGATCTCCTCGTCTTTTGCGCCGAGGCGGGACTCAGCCTCGACCACGCGATCGAGCAGGTTGCCCGGGATCTTCGCTCGTCGAGCCCTGAAGTCGCCGGGGAGTTTGCCGCGGCAGCCGCCGAAATGCGTGTGTTGCCGGACCGCAGCAAAGCGCTCGAAAACTTGGCGCAGAGAGCGGGTCTTCCGAGCCTGCGCAGCATCGTCGCGACGCTCAACCAGTCGATCAGGTTTGGCACACCCCTGTCCGATTCACTGCGCGTCCTCGCCGCCGAAATGCGTACCGAGCGCCTGGCGCGCTACGAAGAACGTGCGGCGCGCCTCCCGGTCCTGCTGGCCCTCCCTTTGATGGGATTTATCCTTCCGTCGATGATGATCGTGGTCGGTACGCCCCTGATATTGCGGATGGTCGATTTTCTCCAGCAAGCAGTGGGCGGGAGCTCCGGGGTTGGAGGCAAGCTGATTGGGGTCCCGTGATCCAAGGATCAGTAAAGCGGCGGTTTCGCGCCCGCTAATTTGGGTGCGGTTTTGGCGCGACCGGTGCGGTGTTATGGCCGTCGCGGTCGCAATACTGCTCCCCGTCCTGATCGGATTTGCCGGGCTCGGCGTCGAAGTCGGGATGTGGTTCTGGATCCAACGGCAGAACCAGTCGGCGACCGATGCGGCGGCAATATCTGCCGCACTCGAATACGCCGCTCAGATCGAGCAACCTGGGATTACGACCAACCCGACCGCAGCAGCAGCCACCACCGCCGGCTATAACCTGTTCAGTAACCCAAACTGTTCAACGTCGGGGACGACTAACTGCACCCTGTACCCCTGCTACGGCTTCACGATCGGTAGCTTATGCAACACGTCCAGTTCGAACGGGACGCTCAATGCGGTCCAAGTCGCCTTGACGCAGCCGTTGAACACGACGTTTGCGAACGTGGTGACGTCGGTCTGGGGGCCGAACGTCAATACCGTCGACGTCACGACAACAGCCATCGCCGCTTTCCCGGCGGCCGGCACGGCCTGCCTTCTGGCCCTCGATCAGATGGCGGCCAACGCTGTATTTGTCAATAACGGGACGTTGCCGAAGCTGCCGAACTCGAATTGCTGGGTCGCCTCTAACTCGAGTTCGGCAAGCGCGCTGAACTGTAATAACTGCAACATAGCCGTCCCGACGACTGCCGTTGGCGGAGACGCCGTGTCCAACGGCGGCCAGCTCAACGGGTCGACAAATCGAACATACGCAAGCGCCATCGCCGACCCCTACGCCGCCACACTCACCCACGCCTTTCTCATCGCTGGCATTACGTCCAATTGCATTCCTAACGTCACGCAGACTAGCTACGGTTTCCCCCACGGCAACTGTATAATCCCTGGGGGACTGCCCACGTTTTCCGGAGCCGTCACTCTATCGCCCGGGACCTATTGGGTAACAGACGGCAGTCTGAACCTGTCAGGTACGTTGACATGCACGGGCTGCACCGGCGGCGCCGGCGTCACAATCATCTTCACCACCAGGCAAGGCAGCGCCGGTACGATCGGCACGCTGCAGGTGCCGCCTGGGCAAAGCCTGACCATCAACCTAAACGCGCCGAGCACCGGGACTTATGCGGGTCTTCTGATGGTTCAAGACACGGTGGCAGGTGTGACACCTACTCCCGGTAGCCCAATAGGGAGCCCCAGCGCTACGCTCAGCGGTCTTCTCTATTTTCCGAGCACAAACCTCAGCTTCGTGGGGAATGTTCGGACCGACACCTCGAACTGTCTCGTCGCAATAGCTAAAAGTCTTAGTTTAACCGGAACCTTCAGTCTTAACGACTCAGGATGCCCGACCGCCGGCCTGGCCACCCCACCAACGGTGTTGTCGGCCTTTCTCGCCGTATGAGGTTCGCAGGTGATTACCATTCTTAGGAGATCACTGCGAACGCGGGATGGCGGCCGAGACGCTGGCGCCGTTGCGATCGAGTTCGCGCTCCTGATGGCGTTCATGCCGCTGACGGTCCTGGCCGTCGGCATCGTTGACTACGGCGAGTTCATGGCGCAAAGCACAAACCTCGCGGCGGTTGTCCGCGGTGCGACCGAATATGTCCGAGGCCAAGTTGTCCAGGGCAACTCTCTGCCGCAGCCGAGCGATCTCAGCAACCTGTTAGGTCCGACCGTCGTGTTCACCCCTTTAAGCTTCTGTACTTGCGCCGATAATAGGTCGGTGGCCTGCCCGGGAACAGGCGATCCCAACCCGTGTGCGGTGTCTCCGCCTGCCAACGGAGACTTGCGGGTCCTTACCTATGTCGCGGTCAGGGGTTCACAGACCTATACACCAATGATGTCCGCGACCTGGAGCTTCCCAGGGTCGGTGAAGGCGCAGACGGTCCTCCGCACCCAATGACGATTACCCCCGCAGCGCGCCGAAAATGCGGCCTTCGCGGCTCGGAGGACGGGGCTACTGCGGTCGAAGCGGCGCTCGTGCTTTCCATCTTCGTCCTCGTGATCTTGATCATTATCGCCGTCGCCCAAACGTTTTTCGTCTGGAACACGCTGCAGCTCGTCGTCGGACAAGCCAGCCGCTATGTCATTGTCCAGAATGGTATCCCTCCTGGTTCGAGTTGCTATGCGACTTGCGCCGAAAATGCACTGCAAACGCTGATCTCATACTGGCTCGGCGGCAGCGCGGCGTCGATCTGCACGACACCGACCTCGGGCCAATATTGCGTGAACGCCACCTGTAATCCCAGCAGCTGCAGCGCGACACCGACGACTCCGGCGACGATGACACTGTCTGCACTTTACGGGTTCAACTTCATCTTTACCTACACCTTAGCGGGCCAAATCACTGTCCCGATCGGCCTTCGGCCCGATTGAAGGCTGGTTGGCGTGAGGGGTCCGCGCCGGGAAACTCGGCGCTTTTTCGACTGGGATTTTACCAGGCTGCCGCAATCGCGTCTCTATGACGTGTTGATGCGGCTGCCGATGCTGATGTGGTCGGCCTTCCTCGGGCTCGTGACCGTGCTGAGTCTCCAACAATACATGCGGGAAGCCGATCCCAAGCTTCCGAGTGCAGTCTACATCTTGAATGTTGTGATGCGCGTGTCGCTGATCGCGTATCTCGTCGTGATCGCCGCGACCGTTGTGGTGCGAAGGCGGCCCGTGGGGAAGGCGCGCGGAATCGAACCGCGGATATCCGCACTGATCGGCACGGTTCTGTTAACTGTGGTCGTGCTCTTTCCGCGCCGCGAGTTATCTCTGAGCGCCGACGTGGTCTCAACAGGGCTGACCCTTGCCGGCAGCGCATTCGCCGTTGTCGTGCTGATGCAGCTGCGCGAGTCGTTCAGCATAATGGCCGAGGCGCGGCAGCTCGTCACCTCGGGGGTGTACCGGCTCGTCCGCCATCCGCTCTACCTCGCCGAGGAGATCGCGGCGATCGGCGTCGTGATGCAGTTTTTCTCTCCCTGGACAGCGCTGATCCTTACCGTACAAATCGGCTTTCAGCTGCGGCGGATGCGAAATGAAGAAGTCATCCTGACGACGATCTTTCCGGAATATCTAGCTTACCGTAAGAAAACCGCGCGCATATTGCCTGGTATATATTGAATCGCCGCTCCGCATAGAGCGGCTCCAGTTGCGCCGGCGCTGAACCAGCAGGTCAAGGACCTCCCTCTCGTGGTCGAGGACACGGTAGAGGTGCACCCGCTCGCCGGCAATCCGGACCAACGTCTCGTCCGGATGCCATCGATCGCTCGGCCGAGATGATCCCGCCTCCGATTGGGCCCGCTGTAACACTAACGATCTCCGGATCTCGTTTTGCGCCGGGTCATTAGCTCCGGCACAGGCAGAGATTTGGCTCCGCCGAAGCTTGCAACCCCGGTAGCAGCCATCTGAAATTCTCGAAATTTTTTTGAGACGATCCCTTCCACCGGCTATTGATTCAGTGACAGGCAGAAAGTGCCGGCGGGAAAGCAGCACGGGCCTTGTCATCACCTCGACCGCGATGAAGCTTTCGTTGGAATCTCGACATGTGTCCAAGACCTTAGAGTAATCCTTCCCGGCATGCCCTGGAACCAACATCGTCAATGACCCCGGTGAACCATGCTTAGCCCCTACTTGCCGCCCGCAGACACAAAACGCTGGGTAGCGCGTCGCAAGGCCGCAGTTGTCACTGCGGTACGTAGCGGAGCCATCAGCATCGAAGAAGCTTGCCGCCGCTATCACCTATCGGAGGAGGAATTCCTTGCCTGGGAGCGGACGATCGAGGCCGATGGGGTCCCCGGGTTGCGGATCACCCGACTGCAAATCTACCGTGATGTTCGTGTGCTCAAACAGGAGAAGCCGCGCTACTGAGCAAGCCGCTCTGGAAACTAGACAGCCGAAATCGCGTCGCCGTCACTCGCGATAAAATTTGGAGGATGTTATGCGCGTGCTTCTGATTGGGCAAGATGTAGCGACTGTGGCTCGCGTCAGGATGATGTTGATAAGAGAGAACTTCGTCTGTGACACGACTGATCTCAGTGACGACGACTTGGAGATCAGCAAGCTCCGGGGTTACGACGTCATTCTCTTCGATCTGAGCGGGCCGAAGATCAATGGTTACGAGGTGCTGCGGCGGCTGCGCAGGGCATGTGTACGCGCGCCCGTCCTGATCCTCTCGGGTCTCGCTGAGCTCGATCACAGGATCAAAAGTCTCGGCTTTGGCGACCATGACCTCTTGACCAACCGTTGCGATCACCGCGAGCTGATAGCGCGCATGAAGGCAATCGTCCGCCGTTCCAAGGGCCACTGCGAATCGACGATCCGGACCGGCAAGTTGGTCGTCAATCTCGATACCCGAATTGTCTCGGTCGACGATCAGCCGGTTCACCTAACCGGTAAAGAGTACGGCATTCTCGAGCTGCTCAGCCTGCACAAAGGCACCACGATGACGAAGGAAATGTTTCTCAACCATCTCTATGGCGGAATGGACGAGCCCGAACTCAAGATCATTGACGTCTTTGTCTGCAAGCTGCGCAAGAAGCTAGCGCAGGCGACGGGTGGCAATCACTATATCGAGACGGTGTGGGGCCGCGGCCACATGCTTCGCGACCCCGAGCCGGTGCCTGTAGTTCGGACTGATGATGGTGGGACGGCTACAACGGCACCACCTGCGCCCGGGCGGCCAATGTCACCTTGACGAGATGGTGTTTCGGATTTCCCGTGAGCGGAGGTATCTCCGGTGTGCTGCGCGCGGTCGACCACGAGAACGGGTCCCTCGATACAAGCTAATGTGACAATGCCACCGTGATGGCTCTCCTGCTCGACCGGCAGCGACGCGACTGAGCGCTGCGGATAATCGTAAATTCGAATAATCGGGTCTGTCGGACACATTAGAATAGGAGGCTCGCATGCGCGTCCTTATTGCTGCAGGTGACGTTTTCGCGGCCGTCAGGATCCGGGCGATGCTAGCGAAGGAGAACTTGATTTGTGATGCAACCGAGCTCGGCCGCGACAGTCTGCTGCTCGGCAAGCTTTACGATTACGACATTATCCTCCTCGACCTGACCGTGCCCGACATCGAGGGCTATAAACTATTGCAGCAGCTGCGGGCAGCGCGGGTGCGCACGCCGATATTAATCCTCTCGGGTTGCGGCGAACTCGACGAGAAGGTCAAATTTCTTCGTTTCGGCGCCGACGACTTCCTGACCAGGCCCTTTGATCGTCGCGAATTGGTCGCGCGCATCCTAGCGATTGTGCGGCGCTCCCAAGGCCACTCCGAATCGACCATCCGGACCGGCAAGCTGGTGGTCAATCTCGATACCCGCGTTGTCGCGGTCGACGACGGGCTTGTGCACCTGACCCCGAAGGAATACGGCATCCTCGAGCTACTCAGCTTGCGGAAAGGAACGATCCTGGCCCAGGGGGTGTTTCTCAACCACCTTTACGGAGGAATAGACGAGCCCCAACCTAAAATCATCGATATTTTGGTCTGCACGCTCCGCAAAAAGCTTGCCCAAGCAACCGGCGGCAGTCACTACATCGAGACCGTGCGAGGCTGCGGCTATGTGCTGCGTGAGCTGGCGACAATGCCGGCTGCGCCCCCAGTAGCGGACCCCGAGGATCTCAGTGCGCGCCGCAACGAAGTTGGCACAGCAGCCGCGGCAGAATGTACCGTAGGGCGAGCTTGCCGGCCGAGACCCCAAGGTGCACCGCAGCCCGATCAGATCGAGCATCAACCGAGCGTCCGCGATCGCCCGATCGGTCGGCAGCACGTGCCGCGAATTGGGCACGGCCCTAAACCGACACGTGCCGCTTTTCCGGTCGACGTGCGGTTCGAGGATGCGGTCACTACCGATGGTGGCCCGCTGCGTGTCCCGCAGCCTGATCCGGTAGGATCCCTCTTCGGGTGCGCGTCGGCGTGGTGCCACGAGTAGTGTAGCGCCGCTGGTGAAGCTTCCCGCGGACCTCCCCCGACTTCGCAACGGATGATACGGCGATAAAAGGGGGTGGGTCCGCTCCGTGCGGGGGGCGCGGGGCAACTCGCGTTCCTACCACGACCCGGGGGCAGATCTTTCCCAGGGCCCTGCCCTTTTGGGCCAGCAATTGCAGCTTTTCGCGCAAGCCCGGATCGCCGATGAAATTGTTTACCCATGCGTTGCCCCGGTTGTCGATCGCGATGCCCTTGGGGCTGAGGCCGACCTTCAGCAGCTCGGCCTTACCCGGGTCGTCGGCGGGAAAGCGCGTCACCGTGTCGGCGTTGCCGTTGGTGATCCAGATCCGGTCCTGCCGATCGACGGACAGATGGAACGGACCCGCGACCCGGCAGGAGCCGTCGATTGGTTTACCGTCCACGATGCGGCAGAGCAGGCGCGCCTCACTGGGCTCGCCCTTCGTGATGAAGGCGATCTGGCTGTTGTCGTTGTCGAGCGCTCAGACATCGCCGCTCGGGGTCGCGATGATACCCTGCATTCCGCCGAGCTTGCCGCCGAAATTGTACCCCGTGTCGGGTGAAAGCGGGTTCCCGGTCGCGTCGAAGACCGAGACCGTCTTGCTGGCGAGGCTGTCGATCCACACCCTTGCCTCGGCCGCGATGGCGAGGCCGAAGCTCGGCAGATCGACGCCGCCGCCGCAAAACCCTGACGTTATTGGCGAGATCGGCCTGCCGGTCGGCGCGAACTCGGACAAGCCACCGCCAACGTTGGCGTAGAGCATAGACTGGGAGCCGACCAGGAAGTTGTCGGCCGCCCAGGCATTGCCCTCGGCAGCCGGCGATAGAGGTCCATCTCCTCCCAGCGCGCCAAAATAGGCGGCTCGCGCTTCGGCAGGTCGCCGCGCATCGGGAAGCCGGTCTTGGGCAGGAAGACGGTCGGACGGTAATCCGTGGGCATCAGCACAGCACTTTCCGGAAACGAAGGCGAAAATAGGGAGGGACTACCGGCCCGTCAAATCAAGGCGGCGTCCCCGGCCGGCACTTTTTGCACCACACATAGGCTCAGTCGTAATTCCGCGCTCGATGGTGTAAGTTAGCGTCTCTTGCCGCTCGGGCGGGAGGCGATCGCATGTCCGACAGTAATGCAGCCATAGGCGCTTTGGCGCGTTCCGCGGCAGTCTTTCTCGCTGCGATCATTTTTACGATGGCGCCGTTATCAGGCGCTTTTGCGGCGACCCCTAAAGCCGGGAAACCGGCGTCCGCAAAAACCGAGGCGACGCCCGAAAAAATCCAAGAGCTGATGACCTTGCTGGCCGATCCGAAAGTGCGTGATTGGCTGGAACAGGAGAGCAAGGCCGAGGCCGCCCAGGAGAACAAATCGGACGAGGAAGCGAATTCGATTTCCCACGAATTCGACTCGCATGTCATCGCGGTTCGCGAGCACATCGTTGCGCTAGGCGCGGCGCTTCCGGGTTTGCCAAACCAGTTCGAGCATGCCGCCGCCCTTGTCTCCGCTGATCTTGGAGATCGCGGAAGGGTCAAAGTCCTGCTGCATCTCGCTCTCTTTGTGGCGTTGGGCTTTGGCGTCGAGTGGCTGTTTCGCAAGGCAACAGAGAGGGTCCGACGGCATCTTGACGAGCACCCTCTTGAGACGGTGAACGATCGCCTGCGGGTCGTCGCCACACGCTTTGCCTTTGCCGTCGGTGTGGTGGCGGCGTTTGCTCTGGGCAGCATTGGCCCCTTCCTCGCCCTCGATTGGGCGCCGCTGTTTCGCGAGATGATCCTCGGCTACCTCCTCGTCTTTCTCGTGATCCGGATGGCCATCGCTATTGGCCATTTCTTGCTGGCCCCCCATCACGAGCGCTTTCGCATCATTCCCGTAGACACGGTGGCGGCCCGCTTCTGGTGTCGGCGTATCGCCGCTTTTGTCGGCTTATTTGCCTTTGGCTCGGTTGAGTTTGGGCTGCTCGATAGGCTTGGGCTTTCCCTGGAGAGCCGCCAGCTCGTCGCTTACGCCCTCGGGCTCGGACTCCTGGCCATCGCGCTGGAAACAGTTTGGCGCCATCCGGTAGCAGTTGCAGACGGCGCGGATGCGCTGCCGCACGCAACGCGTCGCCTGGGACGCGGCGCGCAAAATGCGTTGCTGTCGATCGGCGTCGTGCTGTTGTGGGTGCTTTGGGTGCTCCACGCCATGGCGAGCTTCTGGTTCGTTCTGGTCGTCATGACCCTGCCGCTCGCTTTAGGCGTGACCCGCCGCGCGGTTCAACATCTACTTCGACCGCCCGGCTCCCAAGAGGTCAGTGAAGGTCCGCCCACCGTCATGGCGATAAGCCTCGAACGCGGCATGCGCGCGCTGCTGTTCATCGGCGCGGCAGCGGTGCTCGCCTGGGGCTGGGGCATCGACCTAGTGCACCTCGCCGCCGGCGATGACGTGTTAACCCGCCTCGCACACGGTGTGTTGAGCGCCATCATCATCCTCCTCATCGCCGATGTCCTGTGGCACGCCATGAAGACGGCGATCGATCGCAAGCTCGCCGAGAGCGCCGATTTGGGTCAGCCAAGCACCGACGAGGCGCGGCGGCGGTCCCGGCTGCGCACCTTGCTGCCGATTTTCCGGAATATTCTGTTTGTCTTCGTCATCGCCGTCGCCGTGTTGATGGCGCTGTCGGCGATGGGCGTGCCGATCACGCCGCTGGTAGCCGGCGCCGGCGTCCTCGGTATCGCCGTCGGCTTCGGCGCACAAACCTTTGCCCGCGATATCATCGCCGGCATGTTCTACCTGGTCGACGACGCCTTTCGGGTCGGCGAATACATCCAGAGCGGCAACTATAAGGGTACCGTCGAGGGCTTCAGCATTCGCTCGGTCAGGCTGCGGCATCAACGCGGCGCTGTCTACACGGTGCCGTTCAGCCTATTGGGTGCCGTCCAGAACCAGAGTCGCGACTGGGTCATCGATAAGCTGATGGTCGGCATTACCTATGACAGCGACATCGACCGCGCCAGAAAGCTGATCAAGCAGATCGGGCTGGAACTAGCCGAGGACCCCGAATTCAAGCCGCTGATCCTCGAGCCGCTAAAGATGCAGGGCGTCGATGCGCTCGGCGATTTCGCGGTCCAGCTCCGAATGAAGATGATGACCTTGCCCGGCGAGAATTTCGTCATCCGGCGAAAGGCCCTCGCGATGATCAAAGCGGCGTTCGATGCCAATGGCATCAAATTCGCCTTCCCGACGGTGCAGGTCGCCGGCGAAGGCGATACCTCGGCTGCTACCGCCGCCGTCGCGCAACGCGCTCTGGAGCTGACCCATCCCGCAGCGGCAGCGGCGGAGTAGCTCGGGCCTTTATTCGAGTGCCGGCGTCGCTGCGAGGATGGCGCGCGCCTGAGCGGCGTCTTCGGCGATCTGCGCTTTAAGCGCATCGAGCCCGGCGAATTTGCGCTCCGGCCGGATGAAATCGACCAGCGCTACCCGCAGATGGCGCCCGTAGAGGTCCACATCGGTGTCGAACAGGTGAGCCTCGAGCCGGGGCACCAGACCGCCGACGGTCGGGCGTAGCCCGAGATTGGCGACACCGTCTACGGTGTGGCCGGCGAGCGGATCGTCGGGACCGTCACCGCAAACGCGCACGGCGTAGACCCCGAATGCCGGCTGAAGGTAGTCGTCGAGACCGAGATTTGCGGTCGGAAAGCCGATCGTCCGCCCGCGCTGGTCACCGGTGGCGACGCGCCCGTCGATTTCCCAGAACCGCCCGAGCAATGCCGCCGCGTCGCGCGGCTTCCCTGCCTTCAAGAGCTCGCGAATATGGGTCGCCGAATAGACCGTCGCGTCCGAGCCGCGAATCGGCTCGAGTACCGTGACGCGGAAGCCGTGCTGCGCACCCTCGGAGCGCAGCAGATCCGGCGTACCGCGGCGGCGGTTGCCGAAGGTACAGTCCCAGCCGACAACAACGTGGCTCGCGCCGATTGCCTCGACGATCACCTCCGCGATGAAGTCCTCCGCACTTTTCTCAGAAAAATGCCGATCGAAATGCTGGACGAACAGCAGATCGACACCAAGCCGCGCCAATTCGCGCTCCTTGACGCGAAACGGCGTCAGCCTGAACGGCCCGGCCCCGGGGAGGAAGACGCTGCGCGGATGCGGCTCGAAGGTCAGTACCGCGGCCGGCCGGTCGTCCTCCCGCGCGAGGTCGCGCACCTGGCCGATCAATTCCGCATGCCCGCGATGCAGACCGTCGAAATTGCCCATCGCGAGGATCGAACCACGCTGGTGGTTCGATCCAGGGCCGGGATGTCGGATGACGCGGATCACGGGAGCAGAACATTTCATCGTCGGGCAGGTGCCGAGAAAATAGCCCGAGCGGCCGCCCGAGGATAGCGGGTCGCGCGAGGCGGCGTCGGCTGCCAGCCGGTCTCGCCAGCCGCCAAGCGCAGGTCCGATAGGAAGAGTTTCTAATACTCCTGGTTCCGATAGGGATGACGCTCGGGACCACGGCAGAGGTGACGACACAGGTGCCTTACGATCTCTCGCGCCTCGTCGGCCCGCCCCATATGCGCATGGTAGGCCGCCAGAAAGCGGTATGTCACCGCGAAACCGGGAGCCTCCTGCGGCGCCGCCAATAGGATTGCCGCTGCATCGTCGAATTGGCGTTTGTAGAAATACGCGGCGCCCAGGGGATGCTGTGATCTGAAGCCGGGCTGCAATTCTGGCAGACGCTGCGCGTTCACCCCCGCTTCTTCGTGGCGACCGTCGTCGAAGAAACGCCCGGCTCCTGCTCGGCCGGGCAAGTGATTGCCGACAGGTTCTCGCAGCTGATGCAGGTCTCCAACTCATGTCTTATTGGCGTCGGCCGTATTCGGGTAGCGATAAACTCCTGACCCCTTCGGCGGATTCCTTTCATGCTTTAACCGGGCTCGCAGCCACGAACGGGCGAACCGGCGAAACGCCCCCAGTCTGGTCGGCCACTAGTTGCTCGGCGATCCGGCGGCTCGCAAAACCGTCCCCGTAGGGATTCTCGACTCGGCTCATCCGCCGGTACGCCTGTGGATCATCGAGCAACGCCTGCATCTCGTCGAACAGGCGCCGCTCGTCGGTTCCAACCAGCTTGGCCAAGCCATGTTCCATGGCTTCCGGCCGCTCGGTCGTGTCGCGGGTGACCAACACAGGTTTTCCGAATGACGGCGCCTCCTCTTGAATCCCGCCGGAATCGGTAACCACGAAGTAACACCGCTTTAGCAGAAAGACGAGCTCGGGATAATCGACCGGCTCGACTAGAAGGATGTTGTCGTGCCCATGCAGCGGCTCGGTCGCCCGCCGCACATTGGGGTTTGGATGGACCGGAAAGACGATGGCAACGTCCCTTCGGAGCGCGATCCGTGCCATCGCATGGCAAATCCGTGCGAGCCCGCCGTCGAAGCTTTCGCGGCGATGACCCGTCATCAGGATCATCCGATGGTCCGCGGCGAAACGTCCGTCGAGGATCTTCTCGACCCGCGCTCGCAATTCCGTCCGACAGTCCAACAGAGCGGACACCCACAGCAAGGCGTCGATCCCGGTATTGCCGGTCACGACGATCCGGTCGCGACCAATTCCTTCGTGCAAAAGATTGTCGCATGCCCGGACGGTCGGGGCGAAGTGAAGATCGGCCACCCGGCTGACGAGCCTGCGATTGACCTCCTCGGGCCACGGCGCATAGATGTCGTCGGTGCGCAGGCCGGCCTCGACATGCGCCACTGGAATTCTTTGGTAGAACGCCGCAAGCGCACCGGCAAAGGTCGTGGTCGTGTCCCCCTGCACGATGACCCGATCGGGTCGCCAGGACGCCAGGACCCCGGCGACGCCCGACAATGCGGCCCCCGTCAGATAGGCCAAGTCCTGATCCGGCCGCATGATTTCGAGATTCCAATTCGGCTGCAGGCCGAACAGGTCGAGGACTTGCGCCAGGAGCTCGCGATGCTGGCCGGTTACGCAGACCTTGCAGTCAAAATCCGGTCGAGCTGAGAGTTCCCTGACCACCGGCGCCAGCTTGATCGCTTCCGGGCGCGTCCCAAAGACAAACAGCAGCTTCATCGCGCGCCGGAGCTAACCGTATCGATGAGTGAGACCGGTCACGTCGATGACGACGCGGCGCATCAGCTCCTCGCGCGGAATTTTCCGAAACCGGGAATGCGCCACCAGTAGAGCGACGATATCCGCGTTGCGGACCGCCTCCAGGGTGTCGCAGAACGCGACGTTCGACAGCGCCGCCAGCTCTTCCGGTAGGGTACTCAAATTTGGATCGGCGATCAGGATCTGCTCTTCTCCGATGCGCGCCAGTTGCCCGGCGATCTCCAGCGCCGGGCTCTCCCGCAGATCGTCG
>Ga0306920_100008084_pt1 | contig 13935 bp, 12 predicted proteins | sample flu12Cox44000170_FD_204666 | JGI IMG/M metagenome (GOLD analysis project Ga0306920, IMG submission 204666) | Lab enrichment of tropical soil microbial communities from Luquillo Experimental Forest, Puerto Rico - flux4day.12C.oxic.44.000.170 (v2)... | ecosystem: Environmental > Terrestrial >...
CCGAGCGGCCGCACCGGCCAGTCCGTCGGCCTCAGCAGCGGGTGGCCGAGCCGGTGCGCCTCCTCCGCGAGGCGGTACAGGTGCGGGAGCAGTCGGTAGCGCAGCCGGATCAGCTGTTCGATGGCGGCGTCGAACGGCGCGGGGAAGGTCCAGGGCTCCCGGTCCGGTGCGCTGATCGCGCAGTGCGTGCGGCAGAGCGGCGAGAGGACGCCGAGCTCGAGCCAGCGGACGTAGAGGCCGGGCGAGGGCGTGCCGGTGAACCCGCCGATGTCGGATCCCGTGAACGGGATCGAGGAGAGCCCGAGCCCGAGGAAGGTCGGCACCTGCTGGGCGAGCCCCTCGACGGAGCTCTCGACGTCGGCGGTCCAGTGCCAGGCCCACCGCGCGACCGACGCCCATCCCGACCTCGACAGCACGAACGGTCGCGTCCCATCCCCGGCGAGCGTCTCGTGGGCGACACGGTTCATGTAGAGGCCGTAGACGTTGTGCGCCTCGGCGTGATCGCCGCCGCGGCCGTCGAGGTCGTGGCGAAGCGAGCGCGGGAGCGAGTGGTCGCCCCAGAGCGTGATCGAGGTCGGCTCGTTCATGTCGTGCCAGACCCCCGCGATCCCACGAGAGGTGAGCGACGCGTACTTGGACGCCCACCACGAGCGGGTCGACGCGCTCGTGAAGTCGGGGAAGGCGGCCCAGCCCGGCCACACCGCACCGTGCGCGACGCGCCCGTCTCCTTCGAGGAGGAAGTGGCCGCCCTCGACCCCCTCGCGGTAGAGCTCGAACCCGTCGTCGCGCCGGACCGCGGGGTCGACGATCGCGACGAGGCGCGTCCCACCCTCCTGTGCGCGGGCCGCGAGCTCCTCGACGCGGCCGAACCGGTGCGCGTCGAACGTGAACACGCCGAAGTCGTCCATGTGGTCGATGTCGAGGTGCAGCGCCGAGATCGGCAGGCTGCGCGCGCGGAAGCCGTCGAGGACCCGTGCGACCACGGAGTCGGTACGCCATCCCCACCGGCAGTGGTGGTACCCGAGCGCCCACCTCGGCGGCATGGCGGGCCGTCCGGTCAGGCGGGCGGCCGCCGTGAGGACCTCGTCGAGCTCCCCGAGCGCGACGTAGGTCACGAGCGCGCCGTCCTGCACCTCGACCTGCACGCCGTGCGACGCGTGCGCGACCGCGCCGACGGTGACCGTCGCCTCGACGGTCACCTCGTGGAGCGCCCAGACCGGTCCGGTCGGGTGGAGGCCGACGGTGACCGGCACCGCGCAGTACAGCGGGTCCTGCCCGGGTCCCCAGGTGCCACCGGGGTCGTGGTTCCAGAGGCGGTGCGTCCCCCCGGTGAGGTCGAGCGCGCTCGCCTGCTCACCGAGCCCGCACACCCGCTCCCCCTCGCGCAGGACCCTGCGCAGCACGCGCCGCGTCCCTCGGGCGAGCGGCGGCAGCTCCTCGTACCGGCGACGGCCGAGCTCGTCGAGGACGCGGACGCCGTCACCGTCCACCTCGACGCGCGCGCGCGGCGTCACGAGCGCGCACGTCCCGCCGACGGCGACGTCCACGCGGACGTCGGTCGGGGCGTCGAGGTCGGCGTCCCGGGTCGCGACGTCGATGGGCGCGCGGCCGGGCCCCCACGCGATGCGCACGAGGGAGTCGGACAGGGCGTGGACGTGGAGCGTCCCGCGCTCGAACGTGACCGCGAGGCCCGCGCCGTCGGCGATCGGGGTGGCGCCGGTGACCGTACCGAGCGAGACCGCGCGACGCGGCGCGCGGTGACGGAGCCACCAGTGCGCGTCGCGCACCGTCATCGTGAGGGTGTTGACCGCGATCGCGCCGACCGTCCTCGGGGAGAGCGCGGAGACCTCCCGTAACGCGAGCTGCGCCTTGAGGAGCGCGCGTCGGGTCGCGGTGCGCATCAGGTTCGCAACCTACCCGTGCGTGGTTCGTCGTTGTGAGGCCGATGCGACGTCGTTGGTGGCTCGGCGGTGTGTCGTTGCCGAACTACGGTGGCCGGCGCTCCAGTGTCGGATCGGGGGGAGATGATCGTCGCACCGCTTCGGGAGGCCGGCGACGTCGCCGTGCGGTCGCTTGGCGCCCCGGTCTCGGATGCGCTCGCGCTCCTGCGAATCGGGCAGCGCCGTGACCGCCACCCAGCTGTGCACGTCGGATGGCAGGTCGTGAACCTCGACGTCTCGGGCAGGCGGCTGCGCTACCGCGTGACCGACAACGTCCTCCCGGTCACCGAGGACGAGGCACCGATCTGGGCGATGAGCCTGCACGGGTACTTCGCGGGGGGCTCGATGTACGCGCGCGAGAGCGAGGTGCTCGCCGCTCGGCTCGGCTGGCGGGTCGTCAACCCTTCCCTGCCCGGGTTCGGTGGTTCGGACCCGCTGCCCGGCGAGACGGTCACGATCGCGGCGCTCACCGCGGAGCTCGAGCGCGTGCGACGCCACCTCGGGATCGACCGCATGGTGCTGCTCGGCCACTCCATGGGCGCGGCCGTCGCGGTGCACCTCGCCGCGACCGCGCCGGACGCCGTCTTGGGGGTGCTCTACCGCGACGGCGTCGCCACCCCGTCGTGGCAGCGGCGCCAGGGCGCCGTCGCGCGCGTGCTCGCGGGTGCGCTGCCGGACCTGGCACCCGTCGCCGACATGGTGGCCGCCGCGTCCCTCGACCTTCCGGACCTGCTCGTGGGACACGCGTTCACCACGGTTCGCTCCCTCATCCCCGACCTGCGCCACAACATCCGATCCTTCTCCCGCAGCCAGCCGATCGCGTCGATGCTCATGTCGCTCGACCTCTCCGAGGATGTGCGCCGCGTGCGGGCGAGCGGGATCCCGCTGCTCGCCGAGTGGGGGTGCTTCGACCGTCTCGTGCCGCCGGCCACTGCGACGGAGTTCGCCGACGTCGCGGACCTCGACGTCCACTGGATCCCCGGGGGCCACTCCTGGATGCTGGCGCGCCCGAGCGGCCAGGCCGACGTGCTGGCCCAGATGGGGTGGGGCCGGGCGTTCCTCGACGCCGTCGAGGCGCGTCGGCTCGCGCTCGCTACGTGACGTAGAGCTGGCCGCTCGAGTCCTTCACGGACAGCGACGTCAGGCCCACGGTCGCCGGGCCCACGATCACCGCGCCGTCGGCGACCTGGAACTCCGAGCCGTGGCACGGGCAGACGATCACGTGGTTCGCCGGGGAGTAGGTGACCGTGCAGCCGGCGTGCGGGCAGACCGCGTCGTAGGCGACGAAGCTGCCCGACGACGGCTGGATCACGAGGCCGGGGTCACCGGTGCTCGGCACCGTGAAGTAGGCCGCCTGACCGACCGGGACGTCGACCGCCGGCCCGATCTTTGTCCCGCTCGCGGTGGGAGGGCCGCCGCCGCCCTTGCCAGGGAGCGTCCGGCCAGGCCCGGTGTCCTTGACGGCGCCGACGAGCCGTCCGGCGCCGGCGACCGCGCCGGCGGTGACGAGCCCGAGCGTCGCCGCGCCGGCAGCGGCGACGCCGCCCAGCACGACGGCCCGGCGGTCGACGCCGTCGGGCCCGCGCCCGCCGACGAGCGTGCCGCGGTCCCCCTCGAGGTACGGGCACCCGGCAGGCGCGCACTGCCGCCTCGGGATCGCCCGGCACCGTCCCTCGTCGTAGCTGCCGCACGCCACCTGCACGTCGGCGAAGGGCACGATCACGACACCCGGGTCGGCCAGCCCCGCGTCGGCCGCGGCGCGGCGCGCGATGTACGCGTCGACGCTGAGCACGCCGCCCGCACCGGCGATGACGAGCGGGGTGAACATGAAGAAGTAGACGATGTCGGGCCCCGTGTACCACGGGTGCGAGTGGAAGCTCACCGCGAGGAAGAGGCTGAGCGAGATGAGCATCCCCCCGATGGCCGCGATGCGCGTCCACAGGCCGATCGCGACGCCGAGGCCGACCGCGATCTCCCCGAGCGAGATGAGCACTCCGAGCGGCGTCGAGTACTGGATCAGGTGGACGAGGATCGAGTGGATCGGGGAGATGCGGATGTACCCGACCATCTGCTGGCGCAGCCCCGTCGGCGCGGTCGTGCTGAGGAAGGCCGGGTTCATCAGCTTCTGCAGCCCGGCGTAGAGGAACGTGACCGCGAGGAACGCGCGCAGCGGCAGCAGGGCCCACCCGGCGAGGAGCCACCCCCGCGGCGGCGCGCCGAGCGGGAGGGCCCGTGGCGCGCGCGCGCGGCGAGCGCGTGGTCTGGTCGACTGCGCCACGTCGTTCACGATGCCACAGGGAACCGGGCACGCCGTCGGGCGCTCACAAGGGCCCACTAAGTCTTGGGTAAAGATCGATCCCGGTGACGTTCATCACCAACCATCTCTCCAACGTCTCCCCGGGGATCGTCTACCTCGTGGTGGCCCTCCTCGTCTTCGGCGAGGCGGCCATCTTCCTCGGGTTCGTGCTGCCCGGCGAGACGGCGGTGATCCTCGGCGGGTTCCTCGCCTCGCGCGGCCACGTCGAGATCGCGGCCCTCTGCGTGATCGTCGTCTTCGCGGCGATCCTCGGCGACTCGGTCGGGTACCTCGTCGGCAAGCGGTACGGCGCCAAGCTGCTCGACCTCCCGATCCTCAGGCGACGACGAGCCGGGGTGGAGGCCGCGCTCAAGGGGCTGGAGCGCCGCGGCGCGACGTACGTCTTCCTCGGACGGTTCACCGCGTTCTTCCGGGCCGTGGTGCCGGGCCTCGCGGGGATGTCGAACCTCGCGTACCGGCGGTTCCTGCCCGCGAACGCGGCCGGCGGGCTCGTCTGGGGCATCGCCTACGCCCTGCTCGGGTACTTCGCGGGCCACGCGTACACGCGGGTGGAGCGGTACTCCACGTTCGTCGCCATCGGGTTCGCGGTGCTCGTGGTCGGGATCGCGGTCTTCTTCCACATCCGGACGCGGCGACGCGAGCAGGCCGAGGAGGCGGCGTTCGAGGCCGCGCACCCGCCCGGCGCCGGGGCGCCGCCCGCACCCACCGAGGAGCCGGGCTCGAGCTAGCGCACCCGCCCCGCGAGGCGTCCCGCGACGTTCGCGTCCGGGCCCTCGACCGCCCACGATCCGCTGTGCTGCGCCACCGAGAGCAGCCCGACCGGGCTGTCGAGCGGCCCGCTCGACGGGACGAGGCCGTGGAGGTGGACCCGCGGCGGCGTCCCCGGCGCGGCGGCGATCGCCGGCAGCGACGTCGCGAGCTGCGCGTCCCACCCCGCCGCGCCGGCGCCGAGCTCCACCACGGGGATGGCGCCGTCGGCGTGCTGGAGGGCGACCGAGAGCGTCGTCGCGTCGCTGCCCCCGAGCCACCACTCGAACGCCGGCGTCGCTGCCCACCCACCCGTCGACCGGAGCGCGCCGACGTCGACCCGGCGGGCGAACCCGCGCGCGCCAACCGGCCGACCGATCGCTTGGGACCACGCCCGCCTGCGGGCCGCAAGCGCACCGGCGTCGCCGATCCCTCGGGCGACGTCGCGCCACAGCTCGGCGTCGCCGTACGCCGCGGCGACCTCGAAGAGGAGCGCGCGCTCGATCGTCGGGGCGACGTCGGCGATCGCCTCGGTCGCCTGCTGGTGCGCGACGAGCATCCCGTCGAGCGCGCTCACGGCGTCCGCCGCCGCCCGCCGGCGGAACGGCGGACGCGTGCCGTCGACCCATCCGTCGCGCGCCGCGGCGTTCGGGAACCGGAACGTGACGACCCCCTGCGCGAGGCCCTCGAGCCGCTCGACGACCCAACGCGCGTGGGACGCGAACCGCGGCGGCGCCCACGCCGAGAGCCAGGGCTCCTGCCCGAGCCACGACGGCCACGCGGCGTCGCACAGCACGACGACGGTGCGCAGCGACGCGGCGACCGCCGCGCGGAGCGCCCCCGCGTAGGCCTCGAGCGCACGGTGGTCGCGCTCACCGGGACGCCGCTCGATGCGCGCCCACTCGACGGTGAGGCGCACCTCGCCAACGCCGAGCTGCGCGGCGCGCGCGACGAGCGCCTCGAGGTGCTCGAAGGTGCCGGGGGTCCGCACCGACGGGCGGACGTGCCCGAACGCCTGCGCGACGCCGAACGAGGTGGCGGGCCCGTCGTCGGTGTCGAACCCGCCCTCGACCGCGTACCCGTCGATCGTGGCGCCGAGCACGACGTCGTGGAGCGCCACGGCTCCGAGTCTCGCACCGGGCCGGCGGAGCCCGGTGGGGTCGCGGGGTAGCGTCGCGGCGGACCACGACCCAGGAGGCACGATGGCCGACGAGGTACTCCGGGAGCGGCGCGGGCGCGTCGAGATCCTGACGATCAACCGCCCCGAGGCCCGCAACGCGATCAACCTCGCCACTGCGAAGGCGCTCTCTTCGGCGCTCGACGACGCGGAGCGCGACGAGGGCTGTCGCGTCGTCATCGTGACCGGCGCCGGGGAGAAGGCCTTCAGCGCCGGGATGGACCTCAAGGCGTTCGCCCAGGGCGAGGCTCCGATGACCGAGCACGGGTTCGCCGGCATGACGAAGCGCGAGTTCCCGAAGCCGATCATCGCCGCGGTCAACGGCCCGGCGCTCGCCGGAGGGTTCGAGATCATGCTGAGCTGCGATCTCGTGGTCGCGGCGTCGCACGCGACGTTCGGGATCCCCGAGGCCGCGCGCGGGCTGATCGCCGGCGGCGGCGGGCTCATCCGCCTCGCCAAGCGGGTCCCGCGCGCCGTGGCGCTCGAGCTCGCGCTGACCGCGGCACCCATCGACGCGGCACGGGCCCACGCGGTGGGCCTCGTCAACCACGTCGTGGAGCCCGAGCGGCTGCTCGACGCCGCCGTCGAGCTCGCAGAGCGGATCGAGCGCAACGCCCCGCTGGCGATCCGCATCTCCAAGCGCGTGATGCTCGGGTCGCTCGAGTGCACCGAGGAGGAGGCCTGGGCGCTCAACGACGCGTCGTTCGGCGAGATCGCCCGGTCCCACGACGCCATCGAGGGCGCGGTGGCGTTCGCCGAGAAGCGCGAGCCGGTCTGGACCGGCGCCTGACCCGGTGAACCAGCTCGCCCCGGCGGTCACCGCGCTGCGGCTGAGCCTGCACGTGCTCGCGGCGACGATCTGGGTCGGCGGGCAGCTCACCATCGCAGGCCTTGTGCCGGACCTCCGCGCGCTCGGTGGCGACGCCACGGTTCGGGTCGCCCGTGCGTTCGCCCGGATCAGCTGGCCGGCCTTCCTGGTCCTCCTGCTCACCGGCATCTGGAACGTCGCCGCGGCGCACGGCTCGACCTCGACGACCGCGTGGCAGGCGGTGCTCGGGGTCAAGGTGTTCGTCGCGGTCCTCGCCGGGGTCGCCGCCGCGGTCCACCAGCGCGCGAGGTCCCGTGCGGGTTTGGCAGCGTGGGGCGCGGTGGCGGGCGTGGCCTCGGTCACCGCCGTCGTGCTGGGCGTGCTCCTCGCGGGCTGATCGGGTGAGGTCGCCGGTGACCAAGTAGCCTCGAGCGTGCAGCCGGGTGCTGCCCGGCTGCGAGGGAGGGATCATGCTGATAGCCGAGCTCGCAAGCCTGGACGTGATCCTGATCGTCGTGGTGGTCATCGCGCTCATCTTCGGCTCGACCAAGATCCCGAAGATCGCCCGCGGCCTCGGCTCTGCGAAGACCGAGTTCGAGAAGGGTCTCAAGGAAGGCGACAAGAGCACCGCGGCGCAGACGGACGAGCAGCGCCAGCCCGACAAGCCCACGGCCTGAGCCCGCCCGCCCGGGCCGTGGACGACATCCTCGTCACGGCCGACCGCCTCTGGCGAGGCGAGATCTCGACGAGCGAGCTGCACCCGGTCGGCGGACGCGTCGGCGGGCTCGTCGAGGTCGCCGACAACGTCGCGTTCTGCCCGAGCTTCGCGAACGCGACCGCGGTGCGCACCGACGACGGCCTCGTCATGGTCGACACCGGCTCGTCGGTCGTGGCCCCCCTCATCCACGCCGAGATCCGCGGCTGGGAGCCAGGGCGGCTCGACACCGCGATCTTCAGCCACGGCCACATCGACCACGTCTTCGGCGTCGGCGTCTTCGAGGAGGAGGCCGCGGCGAACGGGTGGCGCCCGCCCCGCGTGATCGCCCACGAGCACCTTCCGCGGCGGTTCGACCGGTACCGCGAGACCGCGGGGTACAACCAGGTCATCAACCGCCGCCAGTTCGGGCTCGACAACCTGGTGTGGCCGACCGAGTACCGCTACCCGGACGAGACGTACGCGACGACGCGCTCCCTCGAGGTGGGCGGGACGATCTTCGAGCTCCGCCACGAGAAGGGCGAGACCGACGACCACACCGTGACGTGGGTGCCGGACGCCAAGGCGGTCTGCTGCGGGGACCTCTTCATCTGGGCCTCGCCGAACGCCGGCAACCCCCAGAAGGTCCAGCGGTACCCGGCCGAGTGGGCGGCGGCGCTCCGACGCATGGCCGCCCTCGAGCCCGAGCTGCTGCTCCCCGGGCACGGGCTGCCGGTCGTCGGCCGCGACCGCGTGGCCGAGGCGCTGACCGACACCGCGCGGTACCTCGAGCACCTCGTCAGAGAGACGGTCGCCATGATGAACGAGGGGGCGCGGCTCACCGACGTGCTGCACACGGTCCGCCCGCCGGCCGATCTGGAGGGCAGGCCGTACCTCCAGCCCGTCTACGACGAACCCGAGTTCGTGGTGCGCAGCGTGTGGCGGTGCAACGGCGGGTGGTGGGACGGCAACCCCTCCACGCTCCTGCCCGCCCGCGACGACGCGCTCGCGACGGCGCTCTGCGAGCTCGCGGGCGGCCCGGCCACGCTCTGCGACCGCGCCCTCGCGCTCGTCGCGGTCGGCGGCGACGAGTCGCTGCGGCTCGCCGGACACCTCGCCGAGATCGCCTGGCTCGCAGCCCCCGACGACGGCGGCGTGCGAGCGGTCCGCCAGCAGGTCTTCACGGCGCGCGCCGACGCCGCCACCTCGACGATGGCGAGAGGGGTCTTCCGCTGGGCGGCACAGGAGTCGGCGGGGGGCGGGCGCTGAACTACCGGCCTCCAACCGGGCTTCGCTACCATCGACTCGTGCCCCTGATGTCCCGTCGACCGGCTGATGCCGGGCGCGCGCGGACCTGGCGGCGGCTGGGGTCGCTGGCCGTCGTCGTCGTGGCCGCCGGCGCCCTCTCGGGGTGCACCGTGCCGAGCTTCGGCGCCCACTCGTCGGCCACCACCGGCGGCCGCCAGACCTACCACCTCTGGCAGGGGTTCACGATCGGGGCGATCGTCGTCGGCGGGCTCACGCTCGCGCTGATCCTGTGGGCGGCCGTCCGGTACCGCTCGCGGTCGTCCGACGTCCACATGCCGCGGCAGACCCAGTACCACCTCCCGCTCGAGATCGTCTACACGGTGATCCCGATCCTCATCGTCCTCGTGCTCTTCGCGTTCACGGTGGTCGTCGAGAACGAGGTCACCGCCACCCCGAGCGTCTCGAGGGAGAACACCATCCGGGTCCAGGCGTTCCAGTGGGGGTGGCGGTTCTTCTACCCCGGGTTCGTCATCACGGGCCAGACGACCCAGAAGCCCACGCTCGAGATGCCCGCGAACCAGGACGTCAAGATCGTGCTGCAGTCGCTCGACGTGGTGCACGGCTTCTACGTGCCGGTGTTCAACTTCTCGCGGTACGCCCTGCCTGGGGTCACGAACTTCTTCGTGTTCCACCCGACCCAGACCGGCACGTTCTTCGGCCAGTGCACGCAGCTGTGCGGGCTGTACCACTCGCTCATGTGGTTCCAGGTCAAGGTGGTGACGCCCGCGCAGTACGCGACGTGGCTCAGCTCGCAGCAGACGGCCGCGGCACGGCTCGCCGCGGCGGCGGCGCGGCAGTCCTCGCTCCAGCAGGGCACCTCGGGGATCCAGGTGCGCCCCGACATCGGCGGGGGGACCAACTAGTGACGGAGCTGATCGAGCGCCAGACCGCGGGCGGCGACGGCGCCATCGTCGTCGAGGTCCACGAGGCGCCGCACGACGCCCACGAGCACCACGAGCCGACCGGGATCCTGAAGTGGCTCACCTCGACCGACCACAAGGTGATCGGGCTCAGCTACACGGTGACGTCGCTCGTCATGTTCCTCATCGCGGGCGCGCTCGCCGAGCTCATCCGGATCCAGCTCGCCACCCCGAACAGCAGCTTCGTCTCGCTCGGGGAGTTCAACCAGCTCTTCACCATGCACGGCAGCCTGATGATCTACCTGTTCATCGGGCCGTTCGCGTTCGGCGGGCTGGCGAACATCATCGTGCCGCTCCAGGTCGGCGCGCCGGACATGGCGTTCCCGCGGCTCAACGCGCTCAGCTACTGGCTCTACCTCTCGGGCTCGATCACGATGCTGCTCGGGTTCTTCGTGGCCGGCGGGCCGGCTGACTTCGGGTGGGTCGGGTACGCGCCGCTCTCGACCTCCATCTACAGCCCGGGTGCCGGACCCGACCTCTGGATCGCGGCGCTGCTGCTCTCGGGGTTCTCGGCGATCTTCACCGGCGTCAACCTCTGCGCGACGATCTTCTACCTGCGCGCGCCCGGCATGACGATGTTCCGGATGCCGATCTTCACCTGGAACATGCTCGTCGTGGGGATCCTCATCCTGCTCGCCTTCCCCGTGCTCACGGCCGGGCTCATCATGCTCTACTGCGACCGCCACTTCGGCACGCACATCTACTCCCTGAAGGGCGGCGGCGTCCCTGTGCTGTGGCAGCACATCTTCTGGTTCTGGGGCCATCCGGAGGTGTACATCCTCGCGCTGCCGTTCTTCGGCGTCGTGACCGACGTCATCGCGACGTTCTCGCACAAGCCGGTGTTCGGGTACAAGGGGATGGTCTTCGCGACCATCACGATCGCCGCGCTCTCGATGGGGGTCTGGGCGCACCACATGTTCACGACCGGCGTCGTGCTCCTGCCGTTCTTCTCGATCATGAGCCTCCTCATCGCCGTGCCGACCGGCATCAAGTTCTTCAACTGGATCGGCACGATGTGGGGCGGGAGGGTCCGATGGTCCACGGCCATGCTCTTCGCCGTCGGGTTCCTCATCACGTTCCTCTTCGGCGGGCTGACCGGGATCTACCTCGCCTCCCCGCCGCTCGACTTCTTCACGCACGACACGTACTTCGTCGTGGCGCACTTCCACTCGGTGGTCCTCGCGCTCGGGATGGGGGCGATGGCCGGCCTCTACTACTGGGGCCCGAAGATCACCGGGTACATGCTCGACGAGCGCATCGGCAAGCTCCACTTCTGGCTCTTCTTCATCGGCGCGAACGTCATGGTCCTGCCCCAGTACTGGCTCGGGCTCCTCGGGATGCCGCGCCGCGTCGGCGTCTACCCCCACAACCCCGAGTGGACCGACCTCAACCAGTGGGCCACGGTCGGCTCGGTGATGATGGGCGTGGCGACGCTGCTCTTCCTCGTCAACATCGTCTACTCGTGGTTCAAGCGCGTGCCGGCTGGTGACAACCCCTGGGACGCCCAGACGCTGGAGTGGTTCACGACGTCGCCGCCGCCCCACCACAACTACTACGCGCTCCCGCCGATCCGGTCGGAGCGGCCGACGTGGGACTACAACCACCCCGGCGCACCCGCGCTCGTCCACGGCCACCGCGAGGAGCCCGAGGCCTCGGAGCTGGCACGGGTATGAGAGCCGAGGCGAAGCTCCTCATCGGCCTCGGGCTGTTCTTCGCGCTCTGCGGCGTCGTCTACTGGATCTGGAGCGGCGAGAACGCCGGCAGCGTGATGCTCGTCGCCTCCGGGCTGCTCGGGTTCCTGCCCGGCAGCTACTACCTGTGGTGGTCGAACCGGATGCGGGTGCGGGCCTCGGACCGCGACGACGCCTCGATCCCCGACGGCGCCGGTGTCGTCGAGACGTTCCCCGGCAGCTCGATCTGGCCGTTCACGCTCGGGATGGGGGCGTTCTGCGCGGGGCTCGCGCTCGTCTTCGGCACCTGGTTCGCCCTGCCGGCGATCGGGCTCGTCATCTGGGCGCTGCTCGGCGCGGTCGTCGAGTCACGCCGCGGGGATCCCGGCTCAGCCCACTGAGCCGCGGTCACGCCCCGAGGTGGCGGGCGAAGAACACGTCGTAGGCGTCGCGCTCGTAGAGCGGGGTGTCCACGTGGCCCCCGGGGAAGACGTGCATCGCCTTGTCCTCGGAGCCGATGGCGTCGAACAGGTCGAGCCCCGCGTCGCGGGTCATGAGCTGGTCGTCCCACTGCAGGACGAAGAGCACCGGGATCGTGATCGAGCGCGCGGCCTCGCGGCGCTGCGCCTCGCCCGGCCACCCCGCCAGGCACGCGAGGCCGAGCACCGCGCACCGGACCCTCGGCTCGCTCGCGAGGAACGGGAGCCCGATCATCGTCCCCATCGAGAGCCCCCAGTACCCGATGCGCTCGTCGGCGACCCCGTCGGCCGCGAGCTGGTCGAGCAGCACGGAGAGCTCCGTCGCGGCCTGGGCGTGCGACGCGATCCACGCGGTCTCGTCCCGCGGCATCGTGCGGGGCGCGGAGGCCGCGCCGCGCGCGTCCAGCACGCGGCGCTCGAGGTCCTGTCGCGCGGCGCGGGCGAGCTCGGGGTCGGCGACCCGGTCGCCGTGGTTCGGCGCGTCGATGGACGCCGCGCTGTACCCGAGGTGGCGGACGAGCCGCCGGGCGAGCCCCAGCACGTTGGGCGAGCGCTTGTGCTGGGTGCCACCGTGGCACACGATCACGAGCGGGGTCGGCCTCGTCGCGCCCTCGGGGCGCCACAGGACCCCCGGGACCGTGGCGTCGCCGACCTCGTAGGTGAACGGGCGCTCGGCGACCCCCTGCTCCACGATCTCGTCCAGCTGGCGCACGGCGCCTCCTTCGATCCGCGCCATTGTGGCTGAGACGCGGCGCGGCCACCACCCGTCGGTAGATTCTCGGGCCGTGGCCCTCCCCCGGTCGCGCCGATCCGAGCCGCGACCTGCGCGCCGGTGACGATCGCGTCCCGGCGCCCCCCGCGGTCCCCCTGGCGCGCGATCCGAGCGACGACGCGCGGCTGGCGGATGGCGGCCGTCGGCGCGCTCGGCGTCTGGTGCGTCGTCGTGGCGTTCATCGCCCGCGCGTGCGTCCCGCGCTCGCTCGACCTGCGCGTCTACCGCGACGCGGCGCGCCTCGCGGTCCACGGGGGCGCGGTGTACACCGCCACGTTCACGCCGCAGCACTTCCCGTTCACCTACCCGCCGTTCGCGCTCATCGTCTTCGCGCCGCTGGTGCTGCTCGCCGAGCACCCGGCGATCTGGGCGTTCGACGCGATCGGCGCTGTGGCGCTCGTCGTCGCGCTCACCGTCACGGCACGGCACGTCCTGCACTGGCCGCGCACCAAGAGCCTCGTCCTCGCCGCGCTCCTGGCGGGGCTCGCGTGCCTCGCGCTCGAGCCGCTCCGCTCGACGCTGCTCGACGGCCAGGTCAACCCGGTGCTGGTCGCCGCGGTCGTCGTGGACCTCCTCGTCGTCCCCCCGAGCCGCCGGGGGATCCTCGTCGGGCTCGCCGCGGCGGTGAAGCTGACGCCGCTCGTCTTCGTCGGGTACCTCGTGCTCGCCGGCGAGCGGCGCGCAGCCGCGCGCGCGGCGGCCACGTTCGCTGGGGCGACCCTCGTCGCGTGGCTGGTCGCGCCGGCCGACTCCAGGACGTTCTGGCTCCACCAGGCGTTCAGCCCCGGTCGCCGCGGCGCCTCGCGGACCGCGTTCAACCAGTCCTGGTGGGGGCTCGTCGGTCGCCTCCCGCCGGCGGACGGGTGGGTCCGCACGGCGGTGTGGCTCGCGCTCTGCGCCGCCACCGTCGCCGTCGCGGCGGTGGTCACCCGCCGGTGCCTCCGGGACCGTCACCACCTCGACGCGATCATCGCGGTCGCGGTCGCGGGGCTGCTCGTCAGCCCGATCTCCTGGACCCACCACTGGTGCTGGCTGGCGCTCGCACCGATCGCCCTCGTCGCCCCGCGGCCGCGCCCGGGGCCGACGGTGGCGGCGACCGCGCT
>Ga0306920_100008085_pt1 | contig 13933 bp, 14 predicted proteins | sample flu12Cox44000170_FD_204666 | JGI IMG/M metagenome (GOLD analysis project Ga0306920, IMG submission 204666) | Lab enrichment of tropical soil microbial communities from Luquillo Experimental Forest, Puerto Rico - flux4day.12C.oxic.44.000.170 (v2)... | ecosystem: Environmental > Terrestrial >...
CCCGGCGGCAGCGGCCGGCGGTCACCGGTGCCGTGAAGGCAGTGACCAGTGGTGCACCCTGCCTGCCGGGAACCCTACGGGTTATCTTCCGACGCGCGCCTGGTACAGCGTGGATGTGGCATCCACGCCGTAAGCCTGGTCACCCCCCGGGGATAGTCGCAGCTGCGAGGGAACCTGATCACTGTTGTCACACCGCTCCCTGGCGTAACGATTCCTTGGTCAGGGCCTGGGACGGACGTGGTACAGGCCGTACGGGCGGTGCCGGAGTGGCGGAAGACCGGTCTGGTGTCCGCGCGGTGGCCGCCGCGGCAGCAAGCTGGGCCCGGTTCGGGCGGCTGGCTCACGCTGGGAGGAGTGACGCCTGCATGGTGCGGGCCAGCCATGCCTGGTAGCGCCCGGCGGGCCAGCCGCGCTCGCTGACCAGCGCGGTGTACAGCGCTGGGTCCTTCAGCAGCCACAGGACATCGGTGGCCGTGTCGAGGTCGAGGTCGTCGCGAAACGGGCCGAGAGCGGCCAGTGCCTCGGCCACGATGCGTGCGCCGGTGTGCCGTTGCTGCTTGATGGTGGCGTAGAGCCCGGCTATGTCGTCGTCGGCGGGCGAGGCGTTCCGCAGCACCTCGTGCAGGGCGGCGATCCGCTCGTTGATCATGCGGTCGTTGCGGGCTTCGAGTTCGAGCATGCGGCGGGGGTCGCGCTGGTGGAGCAGTTCCTGGTACCAGGGCCGGTCTGCGACCGGGACGGGGGCGTCATCGCCGGCCAGCAGCAGGTCGAGGGCTGCCTTGAGGAGGGCCGGCTTGCCGGTGAAGGCGGAGTACACGGTGGGCCGCGCTACCCCGGCCCGCGCCGCGACCTGCTCGATCGAGGTCTGCGGGTAGCCCTGGGCCGCGAACAGTTCCGCCGCCGCCGTCACGATCCGGGCCCGGGTGGCGGCGGCCTGCTCACGCCGCAGTGTCGATTCGTAGCGACGGGGGTTGACGGCATCAGGCATTTGATTATACTCCAAGTATGTCTAACCTACACCAAGTATACCTGAAAGGGGGGGCGGAGATGCCCACGACACAGGCCCGGCCGTATGTCCTTGACCCCGGCGGAGGCGACGCCCACTGGTTCTTCGGCTGCCTCGTGACGGTCAAGGCCGCCGGGGAGCACACCGACGGCCGGTTCGCCCTGACCGAGTTCGTCAACCCCGTCGGCTTCGCCAGCCCCCTGCACGTCCACCACGACGAGCACGAGGCCTTCTACGTCCTCGAGGGCACGGCGGAGGTCCACTGCGGAGACGAGGTGTTCAACGTCTCCCCGGGCAGCTTCGTGCTGCTCCCCAGCGGGATACCGCACTGGCACCGGGTGAGCTCCGACACGCCCATGCGCAGCCTGGTCATGACGACCGGGCAATTCGAGCGGTACGTCATCGCCAGCGGCGAGCCCGCCCGGGCCCGCCGGCTGCCCCCGCCGGCCACCCCGGACGTGGGCCGCGCCGCCGCCGCCGGCGAACGCTTCCGGATCGAAGTCCTCGGCCCGCCCCCCGCGGCGCCGCGGTCGCAGGACGAACCCCGACAGCTCCGGGTTCACTTATCCGGGTGACCAGCGATCGGTCCGGCCAGCCACAACTGCACGCGTAACGAAAGCCTCTTCGCGCTTGGTCTACGTGATCGCCGGTCGCGTCGGTGTCGGCCTGTTTTGCCGGTGTACGGCGGCCCGCCGATGCAGCCAGCCGCGCTGGCTGTCTACATCGCAGAACCCGCCTGCGGGCCCGGCCAGGGACCCATCGGCAGCCTGGCCTGGGCGCGGCGGCGCGAGATCCGCACGTACCGGATGACGAACAGGGTGATGCCGCCCGCGACCCCCAGCACCATGAGCAGGCCCCCGCTCACCACGGTACCGGCGATACCGCCGACGATGCTGGACCCGAAGGCCAGGTCGCTGCCGCCGGCCACCGTGGGGGCACCCGTCGCCACCACCCGGAACGTGCCGGGATGAGACACCTGGAGCGTCAGCACGGCCCGTCCCTGCCGGGAGCCGAAGCTGTAGTTCACGTCCGCGGCGTACGGCTTGAGGCTCTTGGCCGCCGCGTCGGCCGACGCGGGCGCCACCGTGACGTTGAAGGAGGGGATCTGCCCGGACGCCGCCCCGGGCCCCTCGTAGTAGAGGATATAAGCGCCGCTGTGGTCCAGGCTGACCTGTCCTCCCTGCGGCAGCGGCACCCGCTGGAAGCCGTCGACTTGTCCCTTCACGCCGAGAAGGCCGGCCGCCAGCAGTGCGACTCCGCCGAGGAACACCGCCAGCGCCAGCAGGTACCAGGCCCGGCCCGGCCGAACCTTCCGCGGTGACGCCCCGGGCATGCCTGCCAGGGGCGGTGATGATGCGCCGCCGGGTTGCCACTGCGTCGACTCTGTCATATCTGGCCCTTTCGTCGTGATATCTGGCTCCTCGCCCATGAGGTTCAAAGCACCCAGTGCGCCTTCGCCTTCATCCTCCGGATACAAACCCGGCGCCACTCATGTCCGCCGACCCGGATCACCGAAACCTCATGGCATGGGCCTGCGTCCCGTGGACCTGGCCCGAAATTCGGAGAAGAGCCGATCCCGTGCTGATACACCCGCGTGCGGGCTTTCCCTGGTCTAGATGTTCAAGGTCCGCAGTCCGGGCGAATTCACCTGAGGTTGCGGCCCCCGCTGAACGCCTGCCCGCCATGGGTGACATCGTGGGACAAAGGCCCCAATTGGCGGTGATCACGGATGAATCAACCCGTACCCCGCCCGACGTCCCCGGAGCGCTGGCGCGGCTGGCCTAGGGAGTTCTGGGATCCGTTCGGTGAGTTCACGCAGCTGTGGAACCGCATGGGCCAGATCTTCGAGTCGGGCGGCCAGGGCGTCCCCGAGGGGTGGATGCCCGTCGTGGAAACCGAGGAGACCGACGACGCCTACGTGGTTCGCGCCGAACTGCCCGGGATGAAGAGCGACGACGTCGACATCGAGCTGCGCGGCAACGAGCTGCGCATCACCGGGGAGGTCTCCGAGGAGAAGTCGGGTACGACACTCCGCCGTCGGCGCGGCAAGTTCGCCTACCGCACCACCTTGCCCGCCGACGCCGACGCCGAGAAGACCGACGCCCAGCTGGCCGACGGTATCCTCAGCGTGCGCCTGCCCAAGAAGACCGAGGCCCAGTCCCGCAAGATCGAGATTAAGGCCTAACGAGCCGTGGTGCCTGCCCCCGTCGCGGCTAGAAGACCGACCGGGGCAGGCCCGGCACCGGCGCCAGGAAGCTGGCCCGCGACTCGTCGAGCCAGTCCTCGACCGGCTGGGCATCGGCTCCGGTCAGCTCGCGCACCGTGGCCGTGACGGTGTCCGCGCCGCCCTGCCGGATCCAGTCGAACAGCTCGAGGTTCCCGTCCGCCTTCCACGCGCTCAGCCCGCCGGCCAGCATGAGCTCCCGGGCGCGGTCGGCGGGCTGGTCGGTGTAGTCGACCTCCCGCGCGAAGACGGCCGAGATCCGCGTCGCGACGTCCTTGAACCGCAGCGCCTCGGGCCCGGTCACCACGTACGTCGCGCCCTCGTGGCCCGGGCTGGTGAGCACCCGGGCCGCGACCGCGGCGACGTCGCTGGCCGCCACGAACCCGACCCGGCCGTGGCCCGCGGGCACGGAGATCGCCGCCTCGTCCCGGATGGTGTCCGCGGCGGCCAGCAGGTCCTCCATGTACAGGGCCGATGCGAGGTAGGTGACGGGCAGGCCAACCGCCCTCAGATGCGCGGCAACCTGCCGGTGGCTGAGCATGAACCGTACCTCGCAGCCGGGATCCTCGAAGCCGTCCGCCGCGATCTTGACCACGTGCGGGCCGTGGCCCGCGGCCAGCAGCGCGTCGATGAACACCGTCTCCAGCTCGGCCTGCTCCTCGATCGCCGGACTGAGCAGGAAGACCCGGTCGAATCCGCGCAGGACCTCGGCCGGCGGCGGGTCGTCGAAGCTGGCCACCACGTGCTGCGGGGTCCCCGGCAGGTCGGCGGCCCTGGCCTCGACCCGCACCATGGCCGTGACGTCGGCGTGCGCGTCGGCCAGCGCCTCCATCAGGTGGTATCCGACCCGCCCGGTCGCTCCGGTCACCAGTATCACGCTGCTCACCCTATAGCGCCGGACTCGGGCAGCCCGCTGACATCGCGATGATCGTCCAGGCCGCGGCGGGCGCCCGCCAGCCGAAGCTGTCGCGTCCATCGGTCACATTCTTCCGTCGCGGTTGGTCATATGAGTGACCGGCGAGAACCCGCCCGTGTAGGGGAGGAGCCATGACGTCGCCCGTTCTGGTCACCGGTGGCACCGGCCGCCTCGGGCGGCTTGTCGTCCGGCGGCTGCACGATGCACAGCGTGACGTACGCGTGCTTAGCCGGCGGAGCCGCGAGTCGGCCGGCGATGCCCGGTTCCTGGTTGGTGACCTGGCCACGGGCGAGGGAATCGAGGCGGCCGTGGATGGGGCCACGGCCATCGTGCACTGCGCGACAAGCAGCAAGGGTGACGTGGACGCGACGCGGAACCTGGTCCAGGCAGCATCGCGGGCCGGCGCGCCGCATCTGGTGTATGTCTCCATCGTCGGCATCGACCACATCTCCTCGTGGAGCTACCCGAAGGCCAAGCTCCAAGCCGAGCGCGTCGTGACCGAGTGCGGCCTGCCGTGGACGATCCTGCGGGTCACTCAGTTCTACGACTACATGCTGACCGGGCTCCGGAAGCTGGCGAGGCTGCCGGTGGTGCCGGTGCCGGCCGGCTTCGCCGTCCAGCCGGTCGACCCCGACGAGGTGGCAGCCAGGCTCGTCGAACTGACCTTGGGCGAACCCGCCGGCCGGGTGCCCGATCTGGCCGGCCCGCAGGTGACCAGCTGGGCCGGTCTGCTCCGCGAGTATCTGCGGGCCAGCCACCGTCGCCGATGGGTTGTCCCGGTCCGGATCCCGGGCACTCGCGCTGTCCGGGCTGGCGGTCTGCTGCCACCACCCGGGCACGCGGTAGGCCACCGGACGTGGGAGGAGTTCTTGACCGCGAGCCTGCAGACGGAGGCAACGGCCGTCGACGGCGAGATCATAGACGAACGGTAACCACGCTCCACCCACGGCCCGTTTCACCGGGCTTGACACCCCGTGGGCCAAGCCTGGTCATCGCCCGTGGCCGCGCTCTTCCAGCGCGCGCAGGGCCTCGGCGAACGGCCGCTCCAGCCAGGCGAGATGGTCGGCCTCGCCGTGATGGTGCGTCGTGAGCTGGTCGGACCTCCGGGCCGCCGTGTGCCGGACGTATTCGCGGGCACCCTCGACCAGCGTTCGGATATAGCCGATGCCTTCGGGGTCGGTCATCGTCCAGTCGCCGCCGCAGGCGACGTAGACCGGCGAGGTGTGGGCGAAAGCCCGGCGACCCCATTCATCGAGGTGGTAATCGACGCCGAATGCTCGGCAGGCTATCCACGAGTTCCCACCGATCCGCAATTCCTCGCTGATTTCGACGTGCCTGCCGCCGTTGGCTTCTGCCCTCGCAACGACCTCGCCGTTACGCACGACTTCGAGCGAGCGGAGCGGGAAAATGCTGCGCACCGCGGCATGGACGCTGACCGTTCCCGGCCCGGGTAGCTCGACGGTACCGCCCGGCTCGCACCCGTCGACCGAGAGCGTCACCAGCGGCCCACCGGAAAGGAACGTGCGACCCGACCGCACCGCCCGGCACCAGGCCTCATAGCTGAACTCCTCGTCCAGCCGCGCGTACGTGCGATACAGGCCGACCGGCACGGCGCTCGACATCTTGTCCGTGCCACCGACGAGCGGCAGCCGGTAGCCGCTGTTCAGGTACCGGTAGTACTCGAGCATCGCGTCGTCGGAGTGGGCTCGCCGTTCGGATTCGGGAAATGCGCGGCGACGACGGTGCCGCCCTGGGCGTGCGTCCGGTCGGCCCAGTCGCTCATCGTCGCATCCAGCGCGCCGCCGAGTTCGGCCTCGTCGGGACCGTCGCTGCACCACGGCATGACCGGTTCTTTCAGGTCCCACAGGACCATGTGGCCGAGCATGTGCTGCCGGTTTTCCTGGCCGACATACGTCACGTAGCCGCCCCCGTCGACGACGCTGGGGCGGCCGGAGAAATCCTCGGTGTTGGTGAACAGAGCGCCCCACTGCGTCTGCAGCAAATTGACGACATGCAGGTCTTCGCCCCGTTGCTCGAGCTGAGCGCCCGGGGTGGACAGGAAGTGCACGTGCGAGTCGCCCGACCACCATCCCTCCGCGGCCATGTCGGCGACGCGGCTGATCCGCAGCGTCAGCTCCCGCTGGCCCGGCTCGATCCGCACCGTCTGCCTGAGCGGTTCGTATTCGAACCCGCGCGCGACGTCCACGACGACTTCGCCCCGCGGCAGCCAGCCTTGGCAGGTGCCGTCGATATACGCGTAGCTGCGCTGGCCCAGACGGACGTCACCGCCAACGTCGTAATGCCAGCTGTCGAGGTTTTGCGTGACGTGATTGTGGTGGCCGTGCGGCTGGTAGGGAACCCCGTCGGCCGAACGGAAATGGACCCGGCACGGCACCGGCCGCCCGGTCGCGTCGTCGACGACGCTGACATGCACCCAGTTGCGGCCGCCTTCCGCCAGCTCGAGGGTGACCTGGCCGGCGTCTGCCAGGCCGTCACGTTCGACGTCGCCCCAGCGCACCCGGCCGAGCTCGTCGCCGCCCCGCCGGACCGCGATCGTGGCCGACGGCAGCGCGGCGATCGACGCGTACGCGGCGGCTCCTTCCGCCGCTCCCCAGCCGGCCCGGTCGTCCTCGCCGGGCAGCGGCTGCGGAAAGGTCGCTACACCCCGGTCCACGTCGATACCGAGGACTCCGTTCTTCCCGTCCTTCGCCACGAGCCGCACCGGAACCGCCGGCGCGCGGACGAACGGGTGCTCATCGACGTCGCTGGTCGTGACGCCGGCCACGATGAATCGCGCGCCGCGCGGGACGAACTCGACGCGTTCGACCGCTCGTTCCGGATGAGGATTTTCCCAGCACCACAGGAAGTACGCGGCGGGCCACCCCATGGCGTGCTCGACTAGGCGGTACCCGGATCCGCCCCACTTGCCCTGGAAACGCGGCAGGTTGTGGTCGCTCGTGTCGGTGACGGCAAGGAACGGCAGACGGCCCCACCCCGGCGGCACTACCTGGATTTCGAACCGCTCCCGGATGGGCACGGTGACGACCTCGCCGCCGGCGAGGTGAAAAACATACTCCGCGACGGTCCGCCCCACAGCGTGACCGGCTGGTGCGCCCGGTTCGAGCAGCCGATGCGCGACGATCACCCGGAGCGCCGGCCGGCCGATTCCCACCGTCGTCGGGACGCCGGGCAGCAGGAAGCACCGCTCCGCGGACAGCGGCTCCGACCCGATCAGGAACGGCAGCCCGCGCAGGTCCACCCTCCCGAGCGGGACATCGCCCGGCTCATCGCCAAGAACCTCCACGCCGGCGTTGCAAGCAGCGGACAGATCTACTGGCTCATAGCTCGGCATGCGTCCGATCGTAGGTCGAGCGGCCGGCTGATCCTAGTCGATTTCGGCACCCGCCGCGGCGTGCGGGCCTGGCCGACTCCGGCACCGCCCGTACGGCGTATACCACGTCCGCCCAGGCCCTTACAGCCGGGACGGCCGGGCGGCGGGCACGCACCACCAGCCACGGCAGCCTGATGAGAGCGCAGCAGCACCGGGGAGCTCGCGTCAGGGCACGGGCCAGCCCTCCCGTGGTCAAAGACGGGCGACGTTGCCCGCGAGCGTCCAGCCGACGAGCGCGTTGGCGTGCCCGTGCCCCATGCCATAGTCGGACTTCAGGTACCCCACGATGGCCATGTGCTTGTCCAGGCCGCAGCTCGCGATGATCTGCTGCCACTGCGCGATCGAGCGCCCGTACTTCTTCTCGATTGACGGGAAATACGACGCAGGCCCTTGCTTCGGCCACGGCGGTGCTTGCTCGGTCATGCTGACGTGCTCCTCTCGCTAGCCCGGCAGTGATGAGACGAACCTGGCGGCCCATTCTCATCGCCGGGCGGCCGGCACGGCCGCGGCAGGCCCAGAGCCGGCCCGGCGACTGGAACGGGGGATAATGAAGCCATGGCGAGCGGGGTGATCCGGTGCGGGCACTGCGGCCAGGCCAACCGGGTGCCGGCCGCAGCGGCCGGGACGCCCCGCTGCGGCAAGTGCCATCAGCCGCTGCCGTGGATCGCTGACGCTGACGACACCACCTTCGGCGAGGTCGCCGAGGCGGCCAAGATTCCGGTCATCGTCGATTTGTGGGCGCCTTGGTGCGGGCCGTGCCGCATGGTCAGCCCCGCGCTGGAGCAACTCGCCCGCGATCTGGCGGGCCAGGTCAAGCTGGTCAAGGTGAACGTCGACACCTCGCCGCAGGTCTCGCAGCGGTTCGGGGCCCAGGCCATCCCGACCCTGCTGATACTGCGCCGCGGCCAGGTGACCGCCCGGCAGACCGGCGCTGCCCCCCTGGCCGCCCTGCGGACCTGGGTCGACAATGCGCTGGCCGGCGCCACCTGAACTCGCCGCCTGCTAGACGACATGGACCCCGGCATGGTCCGGCTCGTGGTCGACGAGATGGTCGCAGGTCGGACAGAGTCCACCGGTCACCCACCCGGGCTAGCGCCTCGGCCAGCGGTGAGGAGGCATGTTCGCTCTGGGCCGCAAAACGATGGTAGCCGCCCTATTGGCCCAACCCCTGGCCGGTAGTAACTTGCAAACTACTACCAAATAAGAGGGATGTGGTGGTTGATGACGATCTTCGACGAGATCCAGGCCAGTGTCGCGCGGCTGGCGCAGGACGCCGGCTCCTCGGTGGTGGGCATCGGGCAGCGGTGGGGCATCGGCTCGGGCATCGTGCTCGGCGAGGGACGGGTGCTGACCAACGCGCACAACCTGCGCGGCGGCCAGGCGACGGTCACCTTCGCCGGCGGACGCACGGCCGAGGGGACCGTGGCCGGGCACGACTTCGACGGCGACCTGGCCGTCGTCCAGGCCGACACCGGCCAGGTGGCGGCGCTGCCGTGGGCCACCGCGGCGCCCGCCATCGGGATGCCGGTCTTCGCCCTGGCCAACCCGGGCGGGCGGGGACTGCGGGTGACGTTCGGGACCGTCTCGGGCATCGACCGGAGCTTCCGCGGCCCGCGCGGGCTGCGCATCACCGGCAGCCTGGAGCACACCGCGCCGCTGCTGCCCGGCTCCTCCGGCGGCCCGGTCCTGGACGCCGCGGGACGGCTGCTCGGGATCAACACGAACCGCCTCGGTGAGGGCTTCTACCTGGCCATACCGGCCGATGAGGAGCTGCGCCGCCGGGTCGACGCGCTTGCCCGCGGGGAATCGGCCCGGCGACCGCAGCTCGGCATCACGATCACTCCCCGCCACGTGGCCCGGCGGCTGCGGAGTGCCGTCGGGCTGCCCGAGGCCGAGGGCGTGCTCATCCGCGAGGTCGCCGAGGACAGTCCGGCCGCACGCGCCGGCCTCGCCTCCGGCGACCTGATCGTCGGGGCCGCCGGCCAGCCGGTCCGCACCATCGACGACCTGTCCGGCGCGCTCCGGGCGGCGGGCGATACCATCGAACTGAACGTCCTGCGCCTCACCGAAGAACGCTCCGTCCAGGTGGTATTCGGCCAGGACAGCCCGCCAGAAGGGGACGCATAGCCGTCCCGCCACAGCCAGCGCCTGCCCGCGCAGGCTTCATGCCAGTTGGACGGTCACCGCGCCCCGCCGGTTGCACGAGCGGAATCGGGTATTCCCGGGTCGGCTCGTCGCCGCAGCGCCCGCGCCCGCCTACGCGAGAGTGGGACTTTGGCCACTCTGGCACCGCTCAAAACGGAACCTGACGACGTGGATGCCACATCCATGCTGCTGGAACGACGTGGATGTGGCATCCACGCCTTATGCAGCGGGGCGGCTGAGCGCCGAGCGCGTACCACCAGTCACGGCAGCCTGCCAGGAGCGCAGCAACACCAGGAGGCAAGGCCAGGGCGCGCACCGCCCGCCCATGATCAACTTAAAACTGACGGGAATACCCGATTCCGCGCCCGCGCGACGCCCCAGCGGGCACGAACGGCTAGCGGCGACCCACTCGGCCGTTGTCGAGTCCTAGCCGTTGGTGGACGACCTGGCGGGCCAGGTCCAGGACGGCCGGGTCATCGTGCAGGACGAATTTCGTGTCGGCGGCCAGGAGGATCGCGTGCAGCTCGAAGGCGAGCCGGTCGGGGTCCTCGCTGGCGGGAAGCTCGTGCTGCTCGAGCGCGGTGGCCGCGAAGCCCCGGATCAGCGCCGTGAACCCGGACTGGATGGCCGCGACACGTTCCTTGACCGGGCCGGGACGGGTGCCCATTTCCAGCGCCGTGGCCGCGAAGAAGCAGCCGCCGGGAAAGACGCGGCGCTGCAGGTAGCTGAGGAACGCCTCGCACACCGCCGCCAGCTGGGCTAGGCCGGGGGGAGCCGCGAGCGCGGGCTGTTCGACTTCTTCGGCGAAGATCCGCTGCGCCTCCTCCACGGTGGCCAGCTGGAGCTCCTGTTTGGAGTCGAAGTGCGCGTAAAGGCCGCTCTTGCTCATGCCGATCGCGGCGGCCAGGTGCCCGATCGACAGGCCTTCAAGACCGTCGACGGTGGCCAGCGACACGGCCGCGCGCAGGATCGCGGCGCGGGTGCGTTCGCCGTCGGCGCGCGGGTGTCGTTGCGCGCGGCTGCGCCGGTTCATCGTGCTGCTCGTCATGTTGACAAGATAGCACGATCGGTCGTACGGTTCAACTTAGCGCGAACGGTCGTGCTATCTCTACGACGTACCAGAGGGGGAGGAAGATGACCACCGCATCAGCGGGCCTGGTCACCGCGCCGTGTCAGGAACTGGCCGCCGTCCCGCGCGCCGACGTGATCACGCCAGGAGATCACGGGCATCACGAGGCGCCTCAGTCATTGAGCCGGCGATGCTGACCACCACGGAGATCGCGGGCTTTGTCGGCGCCGGCCTGGCCGGGGCCGCCTACGTACCGCAGATCTCCCACCTCATCAGGGCCCGCTGCTCGGCTGGCATCAGCCGGCTGGCATTTGAGGTATGGCTGCTGGCGTCCCTTCTGACCACGGCACGCGCCGTCGCCATCCACGCCGGCGTCTTCATCGCGCTCGGCGGGATCCAGATCGTGGCCACCACGCTCATCATGCTCTATGCGACCCGGTACAAGGACACGCCCTGCCCCAGCCATCTCCCTCGCCCGCCCAGGGCCAGGACAGACCTGAAGGAGACGACATGACCGCATCAGCTGGCGCTGCCACCGGTGCGCATCAGGAGCTGGGCACCGCCGTGCTCGGTGAGACCGCGGGGCCGCAGGCCGCCATCGTCATCGTCGGCCGCGAGCCCCGCGCCCGGAAGATCATCTACCGGGAGTTGCTCAAGCGGTATGGCGCGGACTATCAGATCGTCGTCTGCGACCGGCCCGCGGAGCTGGCACCCTGGATGCGGGATCTGCGGGCGGCCGGCCTGCCGGTTGCGCTGGTCATTGGCGAGGTCGGTGCGCAGGACCCGGATGGCATCGAGGTGCTTGCCGCGATCCGCCTCATCGACCCGACGGTACTTCGGGTGGCCGCGGTTCGCTGGGGTGACTGGGAATCCGTGCGGTCCACCTTCGATGCGGTCACCCTGGGCAAGATCGACCACTGGGTGACGGGTCCGGTGCAGATCCCGGCCGAGGAGTTCCACCGCTCGATGACCGAGTTCCTGAGGGACTGGAGCAGCCGGCGCGGCGGCGGATTCGAAGCGGTGCGGGTGATCGGCGAGCAATGGTCCGCGCGGTCTCAGGAGCTGCGTGACCTTTTCTCCCGCTACCGGGTCCCGGCCGGCTTTTACGACGTCAACTCCGAACACTCCCAGCAGATGCTGTGCGAACTCGGCCTGGAGTGCCCGGAACTGCCGGTTGTCGCGCTGCGGTTCGGGGCCGAGCGGCCGACGCTGGTCAACCCCTCCAACCTCGAGATCGCCGACGCCTTCGGCGTCATGACGCCGATCTCGCCGGGGGAGGTCTTCGATGTGGCGGTGGCCGGCGCAGGCCCGGCCGCGCTCGCCGCCGCGGTCGGCGCGTCCTCGGAAGGCCTGCGGACCGTGGTCGTCGAACACGAGGCCATCGGCGGCCAAGCGGGGACCAGCTCGATGATCCGCAACTACCCGGGCTTCTCCCAGGGCATCAGCGGCGCCAGGCTAGCGCAGGAGACCTGGCAGCAGGCCTGGTCCTTCGGCACCACGTTCCTGTTCATGCGCCAGGCCGAGAGCCTGTCGAGACAGGACGGCCACTACCGGCTGCGGCTGTCCGACGGCGGCGTCCTGACCTCGCGCACCGTGATCATCGCGACCGGCGTCACCTACCGGCGGCTCGGCGTCCCGCGCCTGGAGGACCTGCTGGGCCGGGGGGTTTTCTACGGCGCCGCGGTCAGCGAGGCCCCGGCCATGCACGGGCGGAACGTGTTTGTCGCCGGAGGCGGCAACTCCGCCGGGCAGGCCGCGCTGCACGTGGCCAGGTGGGCCAGCCGGGTGACCATCCTGGTGCGCGCGGAGTCGCTGGCGGACAGCATGTCCGACTACCTCATCCGCGAGATCGACGCCACCCCGAACGTGGACGTCTGCTACCGCGTGCAGGTGGCCGACGGCACCGGCACCGGTCATCTCGAATCGCTGGTACTGGCTGACACCGCCAACGGCGCGCGGCGCAGCGTCCCGGCCGACGCCTTGTTCGTCCTGATCGGCTCGCAGCCGCGGACGGAATGGCTCGGCGAGACCGTCGCCCGCGACCGGTGGGGGTTCATCCTCACCGGCCCGGACCTGCCAGCTAGCACCGGCCGCCGCTGGCCCCCCGGCCGCCCGCCGCTGCCGCTGGAGACCAGCCTGCCCGGGGTGTTCTCAGCCGGTGACGTGCGCGCGGGATCGGTCAAACGGGTCGCGTCCGCGGTGGGCGAAGGCGCGGCCACCATCCCCCTGGTGCACCGCTACCTGCACACCAGCACCGCGCCATCCGACAGGTAAGACAGGTAAGGAAGCCAAGAATGGAGCAGATCATGATAGGCGCCTCCGCGCAGAAATCGTCGTCTCGTCCGCGAGCGGCCGCGGCCACCGTCGCGGACGTCATGCGCCCACCGGTGACGACGGTCGGCCAGCACGACCACGCGGCCGCGGCCGCGTACCTGATGAAGCACGCGGGCGCGACCGCTCTCATGGTCGTGAACACACAGACCGGCCAGCCGGTCGGCATCGTCACCGAGGCAGACGTTGCCCACGCCATCGCGGACGGGAAAGACCTCAACGAAGCGTGGGTCGACGCCGTGATGACCACTCGCCCGGCCGTCACCACCGCGACCAGCATCCGTCACGCGGCCAGGATCATGACCACCAGGCATCTCCGGCACCTGCCGGTCGCCGGCGACGCCGGCCTCCTCGGAGTGGTTGACCTCATCGACGTGTGCCGGGCGTTGATCAACGCCTGAGAAGCGTTGATCAACGCCCGGGCAGGAGCAACGCCCCTGCCGGACCCCCGGCTCACGCGCTCAGCCTCGGGACCTCCGGAAGCATCGCCGTCGTCGTGTCGTCGTCCAGGAAGCCGCCTGACTGGTGCTGCCACAGCCTCGCGTAGGTCCCGTTGAGACGGAGCAGCTCCTCGTGCCTGCCCTTCTCGACGATCCGGCCGCGGTCGAGCACGACCAGCTGGTCCATGCGCGCGACCGTGCTCAGCCGGTGCGCGACCACGAGCGCGGTCCGGCCCGCCATGAGCCGCCACAGCGCCTGCTGGACCAGGATTTCACTCTCCGAATCCAGCGCGCTGGTCGCCTCGTCGAGCAGCAGGATCGGCGCGTCACGCAGGATCGCCCGGGCCAGCGCGACTCGCTGCCGCTGCCCGCCGGACAGCTTCACGCCGCGCTCGCCGACCATCGTGTCGA
>Ga0306920_100008086_pt1 | contig 13933 bp, 14 predicted proteins | sample flu12Cox44000170_FD_204666 | JGI IMG/M metagenome (GOLD analysis project Ga0306920, IMG submission 204666) | Lab enrichment of tropical soil microbial communities from Luquillo Experimental Forest, Puerto Rico - flux4day.12C.oxic.44.000.170 (v2)... | ecosystem: Environmental > Terrestrial >...
TGGGCGCGCATGGCACGCTCGAATGGCTCCCCGGCAAATCCGTCGCGCTGTCGTCTTCCTGCTGGCCGGAAGCACTGACCGGCGACCTGCCGGTGCTCTATCCCTTCATCGTCAATGACCCCGGGGAGGCGGCGCAGGCGAAGCGGCGCACCGGCGCCGTCACGATCGGCCATTTGCCGCCGCCGTTGGCGCCGGCCGCTCTGCCCGAAGCCTTACGTCGCCTCGAGCAACTGCTTGATGAATATTCGACCGCCGATGGTCTCGATCCTGCGCGTCGCCAGCGCTTGATTGCATCGATCCGCGATGAAGCCCGCACTGCCGGACTGGAAGATGATCTCGGGATCGCCGGCTCCGCCGCGCCAGCCGAGGCCGTTCCAAGGATCGATCGCTTCGTTTGCGATCTCAAGGAAAGCCAGTTCGGCCATGGCCTGCACGTGTTCGGACGGGGCGATTGCGGTGAGGCCGAGAAAGATGCGCTCCTTGCGGCGCTCTCGGGCAAGCGCGTCGCGCCGGGACCTGCCGGCTCGCCGTATCGCGGACGCCGTGATGTGCTGCCGACCGGGCGCAACCTGTTTGCCGTCGATCCCCGCGCTGTGCCGACGCCGTCGGCACATGCGCAAGGGATCAAGCTTGCCGAGGAGCTCTTGCGCCGTCACCTGCAGGATCACGGCGACTGGCCGAAGGGGCTCATGGTCGATCTCTGGGGGTCTTCGACCATGCGCACGGCGGGTGAAGATTTTTCGATGGCGCTGCATCTTGCAGGCATTGCGCCCCGCTGGGACCACGCGTCGGGGCGTGTATCAGGCTACGACATCATCTCACCGGCCGAACTCGGCAGGCCGCGCATCGACGTGACGCTTCGCCTTTCGGGGCTGTTTCGCGACGTCTTTTCAGGCCTGGCGCAACTGTTCGAGGCGGCGACCGAGGCATTGGTTGAACGCGACGGTGAAGGTGACGAAAATCCGTACAGACACCGCACAGCGCGGGTGTTCGCACCACGCCCCGGGCAGTATGGCATTGGGATCGCTTCGTTGCCGGACGTGTTCACTACAGAATCGCGCCTGGCGGCTGGCGAAGCCTGGCTTTCCGCTTCGTCTTGGGCTTTTGGTGCAGATGGCGAGATGCGGCTTGACCGGGAGGGTATCGAGGCAAGGCTCGCCGCGACCGACGCTTTCGTCCACACGCAAGACCTGGTGGAAACGGACCTGCTGCTCGCTGCGGACTATGCCTCGCATGAGGCGGGTGTTGCGGCGGCCGCCGCGCGGCTCGGTGCTGCCGCTCCCTCGCTCTATCATCTCGACGCGACGCGCCCCGATCAGCCGCATGCACGCTCGTTGACCGAGGAAATCTCGCGCGTCGTGCGCGCACGCGCCGCCAATCCCGACTGGATCGCAGGCATGATGCGTCACGGCTTTCGCGGCGCGGCCGAAATCGCCGCGACACTCGAGCACATGGCGGCGTTCGCACATCTTGCCAATGCCGTGCCTTCGCATCTCTTCGATCTCTACTTCGATGCAACGCTCGGTCATGATGATGTTCGCGCGTTCATGGCGCGCGAGAATCCGCTGGCGCTTGCGGCGATCGAAACCTGTTTCCACCTATTGCACGAAGCTTCGCTCTGGAAGACGCGTCGCAATTCGATTGCGGCCGCGCTGCGGGAGGCCTTATGAGCAAGGTTGCGATCAGGGGATGGTGTCCGGGGGCCTTGCAGCCGATGCGATCGGGCGACGGGCTCGTGGTTCGGATCCGGCCGCATGCGAGCCGGGTCGATGCGAGGCAGGCGATGGGAATCGCAGAACTCGCCGAGCGATATGGCAACGGCATCATCGATCTGACCAACCGGGCCAACCTCCAGATCAGGGGCGTCAGCGATGCAAGCCATTTGCCGCTGGTCGAGCGGCTCGGGCAACTCGGGCTGGTCGATCCGGATCCGGACACCGAGGCACGACGTAACGTCCTGGTGACGCCGTTCTGGACCGAAGGCGATGAGATCGCCGCCATCGCGGCGGAACTGGATCAGGCGCTGCCGACCGGTCCCGCCGGCGTTCCGACCAAGTTCGGCTTTGCCGTCGATTGCGGGAAGGAACGAGTGCTGGCCGGCGCTTCCGCGGATGTGCGGATCGAGCGCGCGGTGACAGGACATCTGATTGTTCGCGCCGACGGCGCGGAGCTTGGTCGTCAGGTCACGCGGACGGAAGTCGTCAATGTCGTTCTCGCGCTGACCGAATGGTTTGTCACTTCGGGCGGAACCAATGGTAGCCGAGGACGAATGGCTGCTCACATCGGTGCCGGTGCAAGGCCGCCGGAGGCGCTTTGCGGCAACGCGCGGCCCGCGCGCGGACAAGTCTTGCCCGGCCCGGGAATATATCCGCAAGGCGCGATGTTCGGCATGGCGTTCGGGCAATTGACCTGCGCTGCTCTTCGAAATCTCGGCAATTGCGCGCCCGCGCTACGCATCACACCGTGGCGCATGATCCTGGCCGAGGGAATGCGTGAGATGCCCCGCTGCGAGGGATTGATCGCGCACGCGGAAGATCCGATCCTGCGGGTTATCGCCTGTAGCGGCGCTCCGCGCTGCGGGCAGGCGCATGCCGACACGCGCACGCTGGCAGCGGCGCTTGCACTGCACATCGCCGGGGATGCCCGGCTCCACGTCTCGGGTTGCGCCAAAGGCTGTGCCCACTCCGGTCCGGCATCGATCACGCTGGTGGCGACGAACCAGGGGTTCGATCTCGTCCACGGCGGCACCACGCGGGATGTGCCGTTCCGGAGCCGACTGAGCCGCGATGAAATCCTGACCAACCCGGCGATCCTGTCGGGAGCACGCTGATGCTGCACAGCTATGAAACCGATGGTGCGGCGATCTATCGGCAATCCTTCGCCATCATACGCGCCGAGGCGGAGCTTGCGCGCTTCACGGCCGAGGAGGAGCCGGTGGTCGTACGCATGATTCATGCCGCTGGCATGGTTGGACTGGAAGCGAAGATCCGCTTTACGCCCGGCATGGCCGGTGTCGCGCGGGCGGCGCTGCAGAACGGGGCGCCTGTGCTGTGTGATGCGCGGATGGTGTCGGAGGGAATCACGCGCGCGCGCCTGCCAGCTGGCAACTCGATTATCTGCACACTCGACGACCCGGGCGTTCCCTGGCTCGCGCAATCCACGCGCAATACGCGCTCTGCGGCGGCGCTTGAGCTGTGGCGGCCGCATCTTGCTGGCGCGATCGTCGCAATCGGCAATGCGCCGACCGCACTGTTTCATCTCCTCAACATGCTGAAGGACGAAATTTGTCCAAGGCCCGCGGCAATCATCGGCTGTCCGGTCGGTTTTGTCGGCGCGGCTGAAGCCAAGGCGGCGCTATTGGCCGATCCGCCGGCACCGGCGCTGACGGTCGAAGGACGACTTGGCGGCTCGGCAATCACTGTCGCCGCCGTGAACGCGCTGGCAAGCCGGAGCGAATAGAGATGGGCACCATCATCTGCTGCGGCCTTGGGCCAGGTGATCCGGAGTTGATGAGCGTTCGCGCCGATCGCGAAGTCCGTTCGGCAAAACATGTCGCCTATTTCCGCAAGAGGGGACAACCTGGGCAGGCGCGGCGCATTGTCGAGGGATTGCTGGCCAAAGACGTCTGCGAATATCCGATGGAATATCCAGTCACGACCGAGATCGCCTTTGGCAGTTCCGAATATACTCGCCTGCTCGGCCACTTCTATGACGAATGTGCGGAACGGCTGGCTCGATTGGCAAGCGCTGTCGAGGTGGTCGTGCTCTGCGAGGGCGATCCATACTTCTACGGTTCCTTCATGCACCTGCACGCGCGCTTGCAGGGACGGGTCGGGATCGAGGTGATCGCCGGCATTCCCGGAATGGCGGGGTGCTGGAATTCGGTCGGCCGGCCGATCGCGCTTGGCGACGATGTCACGACGGTGTTGATGGGCACGCTCGCGGAGGACGAATTGGAGCGGCGGATGCGTAACTCCGACGCGCTCGTCATCATGAAGACAGGGCGCAATCTGCAAAAGGTTCGCCGGGCGCTCGCCTCCGCCGATCGTCTCGCCGACGCATGGCTGGTCGAGCGCGGCACCATGCCGGGCGAGCGTGTCGCGCGACTGATGGATGTTCACGAGACCGACTGTCCTTACTTTGCGATTGTGCTGGTCCACGGACGTGGACGGCACATGGAGTCCGCCGAATGACGGGCACGCTGACGATTGCGGGAATAGGGCCGGGCGACGAAGCGATGGTCACGCCGGAGGTCACCGCCGCGCTCGCTGCGGCGACCGACATCGTCGGCTATGCGCCCTATGTCGCGCGCGTGCGCCGCCGCGCGGGCCTCGCGCTGCATCCATCCGACAATCGCATGGAGCTGCAGCGTGCGGCCGAGGCCTTGCGACTTGCTTCCGAAGGGCGCCACGTTGTCGTGGTTTCATCCGGCGATCCCGGCGTGTTCGCGATGGCCTCTGCCGTGTTCGAAGCGCTCGAGGATTCACCACAATGGCGGGGGCTTCCCATCCGCGTGCTGCCCGGCGTGACCGCGATGCTGGCAGCCGCCGCGCGGGTGGGCGCGCCGCTCGGTCACGATTTCTGCGCGATCAATCTCTCCGATAATCTGAAGCCGTGGCCGACCATCGAGAAGCGCCTGCGGCTTGCCGCCGAGGCCGATTTCGCGATCGCGATGTACAATCCGCGCTCGACAAGCCGGCCTGAAGGCTTTGCACGCGCGCTCGAGGTTTTGAGCGAGGCGGGCTGCGGCGAGCGCCTCGTGATCTTCGCGCGCGCGCTTACGACGCCCGAGGAGAAGATTGAAACGGTGATGCTGCGGGAAGCGCGACCGGAGATGGCTGATATGAGGACCCTTGTCATCGTCGGCAACTCGGCAACCCGCCGCGTCGGACACTGGGTCTACGCACCGAGGCACGTCGGATGACCGAGCCACTGCATCACCTCGGCCAGGCTTTCCACCCGCGGCCTTTCGGGCAGTTCCGGCCGCTTCAGCATGACAACGGGAAGACCGAGTTCGCGCGCCGCATCGATCTTGGCACGCGCACCGGCGCCACCAGAGTTGCGAGCGACGATCCATTCGATTCCGCGCGAGCGCATCGTGTCCAATTCGCTCTCGAGCGCGAATGGCCCGCGCGACACAATGATATCCGCATCGGGGAACGGCAACGGCTCGGCGGGAGGATCGACAAATCTCAAGGTGTAGGCGTGCTGCGGTTTGGCGCCGAATGCCGCGATGTGCTGCCGTCCGATCGCAAGGAAGACGCGAGCGCGCTCGAGCGGCAATGCCGCCACGGCGGAAGTGAGATCGACCACCTCGATCCACTTGTCACCTGCTGTCTTGACCCATGGCGCGCGCTCGAGCACGATCAGCCGCGCTCCAGTGGTTGCGCAGGCCACGACCGCGTTGCGGCTCATCTCGACCGCGAAGGGATGGGTAGCATCGATGACATGCGTAATCTTTTCTCGACGAATGTATTCGGCAAGGCCCTTTGCGCCGCCAAAACCGCCGGAGCGCGTCGGCAGCGGCTGCGTTGCAGGAGCGCGCGTGCGCCCTCCATAGGAATAGGTCGCTTCAAAGCCCGCGCGCGCGACAGCATCGGCAAGCAAGTGCGCTTCGCTCGTTCCGCCAAGTATGAGGGCGCGTGTCATGCGTGATCCTTCACCTGATCCCTGGCTTGCCATCATTGGCATTGGCGAAGATGGCCTTTCAGGCCTCTCGGAGGCAAGCCGAAAGGCGCTGGCCGAGGCCGAGACGGTCTTCGGCGGCGAGCGGCATCTGGCGCTCGCGAGCATCGGTGAGCGCGGCCAACCCTGGCCGATGCCGTTCCAGACAGATTGCGTCCTTTCCCGCCGCGGCCGTCCGACAGTGGTACTCGCCTCGGGTGATCCGTTCTGGCATGGCGTCGGCGCGGTTCTCGCGGAGCGGCTGAACAGGAGCGAATGGATCGCCCACCCTGCACCCTCGACATTCTCGCTTGCCGCGGCGCGGCTGGGATGGCGGCTCGAGACCGTGATTTGTCTTGGGCTGCATGCTGCTCCGTTTGAATGTCTCCTGCCGCATCTGGCGCATGGCGAGCGGATCATTTGTCTCCTGCGCGACGGCGATGCTGGCGTCGCTCTCGCCGGCTGGCTGACAGCGCAGGGATGGGGTCATTCGCAGCTTTGGACCCTCGCTGCGCTTGGAGGCAAGCGCGAATCCATCGCGCAACATCGCGCCGACAGCTACGACGGGGATCGAGCCGCGGGCCTCGTGGCCGTCGCGCTGGAAGCGAACGGTTCCGGCGGGCTGCCGCGCAGCTCCGGACTTGCGGATTCGCTTTTCGTGCATGACGGCCAGATCTCCCGGCGGCCGATGCGCGCACTTGCGCTCTCCGCGCTTGCGCCAAGGCCGGGCGAACGACTATGGGACATCGGCGCGGGCTCCGGCTCGATCTCCGTCGAATGGGCGCTGTGCGGAGGAAGTGCGATCGCGATCGAAACCCGCAATGATCGCGCCGCGAATATCCGCAAGAATGCCGCGGCGTTCGGCCTCACAAACCGGATTTCGGTCGTCGAAGGAGCCGCCCCCGGAGTGCTGGCGGACCTCAAGGCGCCCCAAGCCGTGTTCATCGGCGGAGGGCTTGATGCTGCGATGTTCGATGGCCTTTGGCCGCTGCTTGAGCCGGGCGCGCGGCTGGTTGCCCACGCCGTTACACTCGAGACCGACGCGCTGCTGTCGGAGCTGCATCGGCTTCACGGCGGCGAGCTCATGCGGGTCGAAATCTCTCATGCCGGCAAGCTCGGCCGCTATCGTTCATGGGAGGCGGAGCGGCCGGTCGTGCAATGGAGTACGGTGAAATGAGGGTCGCGGGGCTGGGATTCAGGCGTGACGTCACACTGGCTTCGCTGCGTGAAGCGCTCGTCGCTGCCGGCGCTGAAGGTCTTGCGGCAGTCGCAACCGTCAGCGACAAATCGCACACGGCAGCACTGCGGTTGCTGGCACAAGAGTTCAATCTGCCGATCAAGGCCATTCCGGCAGCCGTCCTGGCCGGCATCGAAACCCCGACACAATCCGAATTCGTCGAGGCAAGGTTTGGCACGGGCTCCGTTGCCGAGGCGGCAGCGCTTGCGGCAGCGGGTGCTCGTGCGCGCCTTGTTTCCACCCGATCGGTCTCGCAGGATCGCACAGCCACCGTTGCGATTGCGGAAGGAGAGGGCGAATGACGGTGCACTTCATCGGCGCAGGACCAGGCGCGGCCGATCTGCTCACCTTGCGCGGGCGCGATATCATCGCTGCGTGCCCCGTGTGCCTCTACGCCGGCTCGTTGGTGCCGCAGGAAATTCTCGTCTATTGCCCGCAAGGCGCGCGCATCGTCGACACTGCACCACTCTCGCTTGACGAGATCATGTCGGAGATCGTCGCGGCGCATGCGGAAGACAAGGATGTCGCGCGGCTGCATTCGGGCGATCTGTCGATCTGGTCGGCAATGGGCGAGCAATTGCGCCGCCTGCGTGCGCTTGAAATTCCCTATACCATCACTCCCGGCGTACCGGCCTTTTCAGCCGCTGCCGCGGCGCTCGGGGCGGAGCTTACGTTGCCGGGAGTTGCGCAATCCGTCGTGTTGACGCGAACTCCGGGACGCGCGAGCGCCATGCCGGAAGGCGAGAGCCTCGCCGCCTTTGCCGCCACAGGCGCGGTGCTTGCAATCCATCTCTCGGTGCACCTGCTCGACAAGCTGATTGCCGAACTTGCGCCGCACTATGGCCCAGACTGTCCCGTGGCGATCGTCTGGCGCGCGAGCTGGCCGGACCAGCGGATCATTCGCGCGACGCTAGGTACACTCGATGCTGCTGTCGGTCCCGAGCTCGAACGCACGGCCCTCATTCTCGTCGGCAGGACACTCGGTTCGGAAGATTTTGCCGAAAGCTGCCTCTATGCGGCCGACTATGACCGCCGCTATCGGCCGCGAGGACCGACGCCGCGCTTCCCGGAGGCTTCATGACGCGGGCACTGGTCATTTCGGCGCCCGCCTCGGGTGCGGGCAAGACGACGCTGACGTTGGCACTCGCGCGCGCTTATCGAGATCGCGGACTGAAGGTGCAGTGCTTGAAGAGCGGTCCCGACTATATCGATCCGGCGTTTCACGCAGCGGCAACGGGCCGCGCCTCGGTCAATATCGACAGTTGGGCGATGGACCGGGAGACCATCGCTCATCTCGCCTCGCGCGGCGCGGACGCCGATCTGGTGTTGGCCGAGGGCTCGATGGGCTTGTTCGACGGTGTCGCCACGTCGGGCGTCTCCGGCACCGGCGCGACCGCCGATATTGCAGAAATGATGGGATGGCCGGTCCTGCTCGTGATCGATCCTTCCGGGCAGGCGCAAACTGCTGCCGCTGTCGCTGCGGGACTGCGCGATTTCCGCGCCGGCGTGCGGCTTGCCGGCGTGGTTCTCAACCGGATTGCAAGCGCCCGGCACGAGGACCTCGTGCGCCGCGCGCTCATCGACATTGGTATAAATGTGCTCGGCGCATTGCCTCGCAACGCCGCGATCGGCTTGCCGAAGCGGCACCTTGGTCTGGTGCAAGCCGAGGAGCAGAAAGAGATAGGCGGCTTGATCGATGAAGCCGCGCGCTTCATCGCCGCGCATGTCGATCTCGATGCGGTGCTGCAATCGGCAACCGTCTGGTCGATGCAACCGGTCGCGCGAGGTCAAAAGGTCAGGCCGCCCGGTCAGCGAATCGCGCTGGCGCGCGATGCCGCCTTCTCTTTCATGTATCCGCATATGTTGGAGGCCTGGCGCGCGGCCGGAGCCGAGATCGCGACGTTCTCTCCGCTTGCCGACGAAATTCCCGATGCCGGCGCGGATGTATGCTGGCTTCCGGGCGGCTATCCGGAATTGCACGCAGGCCGTCTTGCCGCAAACAGGCGATTTCAGCGCGCACTGAATTCCTTTGCCCAAACACGGCCGGTGCACGGAGAGTGCGGAGGCTACATGGTGCTTGGCAGCGCCCTGATCGATGCCGACGGCACGTACCATGAGATGGCGGGATTGCTCGGACTTGAGACGAGCTTTGCCCAGCGCCGCATGCACCTGGGTTACCGGATCGCCGAACTGGCTGCATCAATACCCGGACATGAGGCCGGCGCCCGTCTGCGCGGCCATGAATTTCATTATTCGACCATTGTTTCGCAGCCGGATACGCCGCTGGCGGTCGTGCGCGACGCGGCTGGCGCTGTGATTGCCGAAACCGGCTCGCGTCGCGGTCATGTCAGCGGTACATTCTTCCACCTCATCGCGGAGGACATGTGAGCGGCTTCGTCTCTTTTGTCTCGGCCGGTCCCGGCGATCCCGAACTCCTGACGCTGAAGGCGGCGTCGCGCCTGCGCGCGGCCGACGTCGTGCTGTATGACGACCTCGCCTCGGGCGCGATCCTGGATCACGCAGGCGAGCGGGCCAATTTGGTGGCGGTCGGCAAGCGCGCGGGACGCCAGTCGACCAGGCAGCAGCATCTCAATCGACTTCTCGTCGACTATGCCGCAACCGGTGCGCGCGTGGTGCGCCTGAAATCAGGCGATGCCGGCATTTTTGGACGTCTCGAAGAGGAGATCGAAATGCTGCGCGCGGCAGGCATCGGCTACGAGATCGTTCCCGGCGTCACCTCGGCCTGCGTGGCGGCGGCGCAAGCCGGCATTCCGCTCTCCCGGCGCTGCACCTCACGCAGGGTCCAGTTCGTGACCGGCGCCGACGCGAGCGGCCAGTTGCCTGCAAATCTCAACTGGGGTGCGCTCGCCGATCCGGAATCGACCACCGTGGTTTACATGGGCAAACGAACCTTTCCGCTTCTTGCGGCAAAACTGATCGAGCACGGCATGAGCGCCGATACGCCGGCACTATTTGCAGAGTCGCTTGGCCATGCCGAAGAGCGGCTGGTTCGCTCCACCATTGCAGGGCTCGCCGAACAGCTAGGTCAGGACACCGGCGCCACGACGGCCGCCGTAATTCTTTTCGGCGCACTGGCAGGAGGATACCCGCGATGATGCGCTTTGGTCCAGGTCGGACAGTCATTGTGTTAACCGCGAGCCGGAACACCGGCTTGCAATCTGCAACCCCAACGCCCTTTGGGACGTGACAACAGGAGGAAATGAATCATGCATATCGAACCGGGAATCGTTACAGGCGCCAAGATCGTTCTGAGCTATGCCACGGGTGCGGCTGCCGGCGCCTGCGCTGTGCGGCTTGCTGCGGAAACCGTGCGCGAGCAGGGAGTTGTCTCGTTTGCGGTGCGCAGCCTTGTGGCCACGGCCCTGGTGTTTTCCTTCTTCGAACTGCTGCCGCACTTCCGGGTCGGTGTTTCGGAGGTGCATTTCATTCTCGGATCGACATTGTTCCTGATTTTGGGTGCCGCGCCCGCCGCGTTCGGGCTGGCGCTCGGTCTTCTCTTGCAGGGGCTGTTCTTCGAGCCGACCGATCTGCCGCAATACGGCATGAACGTGACCACGCTGCTGGTGCCCTTGTTCGCGATTCAAGCGCTTGGTAAACGCATCATTGCGCGCAACACCGCCTATGTTGACCTGCACTACCGCCAGGCCCTCGCGCTTTCGACTGCGTATCAGTCCGGGATCGTGGCGTGGGTCGCGTTCTGGGCGCTTTACGGCGCTGGCTTTGGCGCGGCCAACCTCGCCAATATTGTCACCTTCGCTGCGTCCTACGCGCTCGTCATCGTGATCGAGCCGCTGGCCGATTTGGCGGTGCTGGCGCTGGCAAAATCGCTGCGCGGCGTCACGGCAGATGGATGGGTCACCCGCCGTCTGCACAACGCGGCGTGAAGATGGCATGGAAGGCGGTCCGACGGTGCGATCGCCTTCCCTCACATCATGCTGACGCTGGTTTTGACAGGTATCGGTTGCGGCGATCCCGAGCAGCTTACACTTGCCGCGATCCGCGCAATCAACAAGGCCGACCTTGTTCTCATTCCACGCAAGGGAGCGGAGAAATCCGATCTTGCCGACTTGCGGCGCGCCATTTGCGCTGACGTGCTGGTGAACGACAAGACGCGAGTCGTCGAGTTCGATCTCCCGGTGCGCGACGCAGGCGAGGAGGATTACCGCAAGGGCGTGGACGAATGGCACGACGCCGTCGCCGCGACATGGTCGCGGGAAATCGCAAGCCATCTCGGAGGTCAAGGGCGCGTGGCGCTCCTGATCTGGGGAGATCCTTCGCTGTATGACTCCAGTCTGCGGATAGCGGCACGGCTTGAGCCGCCGCCGCGCATTGAAGTGGTCCCCGGTGTCACGTCGATCCAGGCGCTTTGCGCAGCGCATGCGCTGCCCGTAAATGAGATCGGCGAACCTTTTCTGGTTACGACGGGACGCAGGTTACGCGAGCGTGGCTGGCCGTCCGGCGTGAACACAATTGTGGTCATGCTGGACGGTGGGGTCTCGTTCCAATACCTCGACCCGGCGGGATTGCAGATCTGGTGGGGCGCTTACCTCGGCATGCCCGATGAGATCCTGATCTCGGGCGATCTGGCCGAAGCCGGGCCACGTATCGTTGCCGCGCGAAGCCAAGCGCGTGAAAAGCACGGCTGGATCATGGACAGTTACATTCTCAGGCGCAGATAGCGATCATCATCGAAACGTTCGTTCAAGGCAGGACAACATGCTAGCCAAGTGGGTTTATCAGCCGTGCCCGGGCATCTCGGCCATTCATCGCGATGCAGCCTTGGCTCGCCAGGCTCAGCTCACCAAGCCGGCCGGCTCGCTGGGACGGCTCGAGCAACTCGCCGTCGAACTCGCTGGCCTGCAGCAGGCCGAGCGGCCGCGCGCGACGCGCGTGCCCATCATCATCTTTGCCGGCGATCACGGCGTCGTCGCCCGGGGCGTCTCGGCCTATCCTCAGGAAGTCACGATCGCCATGATGTCGAATTTCGCCTCCGGCGGTGCCGCCATTTCGGTTCTTGCGCGCGAATTGGGTTCCACACTGGAGGTCGTCGATGCGGGCACGCTCGCGCAGTCGCCAGTGCCGGGAATCGTGACGGACAAACCCCGCAACGGCAGCCGCGACTTCAGCAAGGAAGCGGCGCTGGAGCCTGTTGAAGTGGCGTTCGCATTGGAGTGCGGAAAGCGCGCGGTGTTGCGTGCTGCCAGAGAGACGCCCGATCTCCTGATCCTTGGCGAGATGGGCATTGGCAATACCACGAGTTCGGCGGCGATCGCCGCGGCCCTGCTTGGGATCAACGCCGAAGAGATCGCCGGCAACGGGACCGGCATCGATGCAACGGCGCGCGCGCGCAAGGTGCGCGTGATCGACGAGGCTCTCGCGCGGCACGGGCTTACGAGAGGGCGCATTTCTGCCGAGAATGCGTTGTGCGCGGTCGGCGGTCTTGAAATCGTGGCCATCTGCGGCGCAATCATCGCAGCCGCCCAGAATCGGTTGCCGGTCTTGCTCGACGGATTCATCGTCTCCGTTGCAGCGCTGACCGCAGTGCGTCTCAACCCGTCATGTCGTCCGTTTATCCTCGCCTCGCATCAATCGGCGGAGCGCGGGCATCATCTGGTGCTCCGCGCACTGGACATTCCGCCGCTGATCGATCTGGACCTCAGGCTCGGCGAGGGATCGGGAGCGGCGGTCGCATTGCCGCTGCTGCGTCTTGCATGCGCGCTGCACAATGAGATGGCGACCTTCGCACAGGCGAACGTTCCCGCCGCTCATTGATGGCGCGAGGCCGTTGACGCGAGCGTGGCAAAATCAGGGGTACCGAGAATGTTCTGGTTGACGGACACGATCCGCCATCCCTCCTGCAGCCGATCAATCCGGGTAATCGACAGGGGCTGGATCACAAAACGCAGAGCCGCTTCGGGATCGATATCAAGCGCGATGCAGAGCGCGGCCCGAACTGTGCCCGAGTGGACCACCAGCGTCGACGGGCCGGGCGCGATCTTGAAGAGTCCCTGCCGAACCCTGGCGACCTGATCTGCAAAACTTTCGCCGCCGGGTGGCCTCGATCGAGCGGGATTTTGCCAGAACTGCGCATAGCCTTCTTCCCCACCGGCGGCCAGATCGTCGTGACGGTGGCCGGTCCAGGCGCCAAAATCCTGCTCGGCGAACTCAGGTATCGGGACCGGATCGAGTCCAAGGGCGCGGGCGGTATCGATCGTCCGTTGTGCCGGGCTGGCGTAACTCGCGGCTTTGGGAGGTAGATGCCTTCGCACGGCGTCCAGAAGCGCCCGATCGCTCAGGTCGGCCGGCGCGTTCGCGGCATGGATCAATCCATCGACGCCGAAGGCGGCCGCGTGCCGAACCAGCCAGAGAAAGCTGTCTCCTTCCATCTGTATTTTCCGACGATCCTGCAGGACGACACGACCGCAATTTTGTGTTCAGGCGACGCCTATTTCTGCCCTTGCGAGCGTCTACCACTATAAGACGGTCGGGATAACTCTTCGTCCCTATTCTTTTTCGAAAGGGAGAGGCTGGGATAGTGGCAGCGCGTGGGTCGGAGGGGCGCCTCGCAAGCTTTTGTCGCGGATCCGGCGCCCGACCACGATTGCCAGTTTTGCCTCGCCAGCGGTGGGCGTCGCCGAAGGCGCGCGACTGATCTGTGCTGCAAGTTCGCCCAGATCGATGAACTCGTCAGCCTGGCGACGAATTTCGTCCGCGATCATGGGTGGTTCGCTCGCGGCTGACGAGACGACGGTAACCCGGACGCCGCGGCGCTGCACCGCCGCGATCAGCGGACGGAGATTACCCTCGCCCGAGAACAGCACGATTTGATCGACGTGATCGGCTGTTTCCATGGCACCGACCACGAAATCGATATCGATGCTGGTCTTGATCCTGCGTCGCCCATCATTGTCGACAAACTCCTTGATCGGCTTGGTAACGACCATGTAACCGTTATAATCGAGCCAATCGACCAGCGGACGTACGGCGCAGTATTCCATATCCTCCATCACG
>Ga0306920_100008087_pt1 | contig 13933 bp, 10 predicted proteins | sample flu12Cox44000170_FD_204666 | JGI IMG/M metagenome (GOLD analysis project Ga0306920, IMG submission 204666) | Lab enrichment of tropical soil microbial communities from Luquillo Experimental Forest, Puerto Rico - flux4day.12C.oxic.44.000.170 (v2)... | ecosystem: Environmental > Terrestrial >...
TCGAGGCGAGCGGCTTTACGGCTTCGGTGTCGAAGCCGTTCACCACGTTGAGCACGCCCGGCGGCAGCAGGTCCTGGATCAGCTCGGTGAGCACGAGGAACGAAGCGGGCGTCTGCTCGGCCGGCTTGAGCACCACGCAGTTGCCGGCCGCGAGCGCGGGCGCGAGCTTCCAGGCGGCCATCAGGATCGGGAAGTTCCACGGAATGATCTGGCCGACCACGCCCAGCGGCTCGTGGAAGTGATAAGCGACCGTGTCGTGATCGATCTCGGAGATGCCGCCTTCCTGCGCGCGCACGCAGCCCGCGAAGTAGCGGAAGTGGTCGGCGGCGAGCGGGATGTCGGCGGCCATCGTTTCGCGCAGCGGCTTGCCGTTGTCGATGGTCTCGGCCACGGCGATCTTGTGCAGGTTCTGCTCGATCCGGTCGGCGATGCGGTTCAGGATGTTGGCGCGCTCGGTGGGCGAGGTCTTGCCCCATGCGGCCTTGGCCTTGTGTGCGGCGTCGAGCGCGAGTTCGATGTCGGCTTCGCGCGAGCGCGGAATGGACGTGAACGGGTGGCCGGTAATGGGCGAGATATCGTCGAAATACTCGCCGCCGAGCGGCGCCACCCACTCGCCGCCGATGAAGTTGCCATACTGCTTCTTGTACGGGAATTCGGTGTTCAGGAATTGCATGTCCGCGTGATTCATCTCCGTGCTCCTCTGTGTTCTCGATCTCGATATGGATGGACGCAGCGAGGCCGCGCTACCGTGCCACGCTAACGCGAGAAACATGCCAGCGCGGCGGCGGAGCGGTGCCGCGCCCCGTGGTAGCGGCCCGGCGCGCACGCGCCCCGGAAATGCGCGGCGCGCGGACCATCCGGACGGCGAGGGCATTGCGTCAGGCCGGAACAGAGGAGCATCCGGTTGCTCAAGAAGTGAACAGCCTGGCGACGGAATTTCGGCTTGAGTCGGAGATTTGCGGCGCTCGGGCTGCACATGCGGTAGGCTTTGCACCCGTAACAGTCAGGAGAGTCTGCATGTCGAGTACTTCATTCGTTTGCCGCAACCAGTCTTGTGGCACCCCGTGGGAACAGAGCGAGGTCGTGATCAAGAACGAAGGGCAGGGGCCCTTGTTCCGTTGCCCGCTGTGCGGCGCACGTAACTATCTGGAGCAGTTCGAAGACGACGAGGGCAACGTCGTCTACGAACAGGTGGACGGCAAGCCGTTCCTCTGAGCGCCCGCGGATAGAGGATCTGGGTCGCGAGCGTGTCGCCGGAGAAAAAGCCGCCAACCACGGCAGGCGCGCGGCCGACCAGCAACTGCTTCAGATCCTCGTCCAGCGTCAGCGGATCGCGCCGGTTGCGCGGCACCGTCTTGAGCAGCAAGGCGCGGATCAGCGGCGCATATTTCAGAAAGACCCTATAGCAAGCGTCCGAAAAGCGAGGTGGGCAGTTCGGAATGAAATCATTCGGATTCCGAAGTTTCACGCGCCCCACGTGTGTGAGCAAGGTCAGTGTGGAAAGTGAATCCGCGTCGGCGGATGAGCGGCGAGCTACGCGGGCGGTGCCGCAGACGCCGGATGCCAGCCCGGCTGACCCCAATTTAGTCGGACTATTTGTTACCTATCCATACGGGTAGGCTGGCGTGAGCCCCGGAGCGTCCTACAGTACTTCATACGATAAGAAACCACGGCAGGACCAACGGGGATGACCATGACATTCGTCGAACAGGAAATCGCGCACATCGCGCGCGTGATGCCGCCGTCGCTGGCAGGCGATTTCGAGATGCCGGTGATGGGTGTCGCATACTGGCGCAAGCGTCTGCATACGCTGCTCAAGCAAAACCACCTGACTCAAGTCCAGCTTTCGACCGTCGACACGCTGCTACGCCAGCTTGACGGCTTCGAGGCGCTCGGCCGCTGGCTGCCGCGCCCGAAGCAGGCGTCCCGTCACACGCGGCGCGGAAAGTAGGTCCCGCGGGCAGGCAACACAGGAACGTGGCGAGAAATGCAAAAAGCCCGATCGCAAGGATCGGGCTTTTTGACTGAATTCGCTGGTGGGGCGTGAGTGACTCGAACACTCGACCTACGGATTAAGAGTCCGCTGCTCTACCAACTGAGCTAACGCCCCAACAGAAGAAAGATTATGCATCACTTTTCAGGACTTGCCAAGCCCCTTCTGCAAATTTCCTGAAAAAAGTTGGTCTCGGCCTCCGAAGCCCGTCCGCACGGGCGTTCGCGTGTTCACCGCGGGGTCGCGCTGTCCCGGTATGATGACGCCACTCCTGGCGTCAAAGCAGGCTTCAAGCCAGTCGCCGCGCGCCGACATTTCGCTGGCATCGGCTGAAATCGCCGCGCGGCACGGATTCTCAAAGGCAAACGATGGACGACAACGCAATCGACGCGCTGCTGGAGCGCGTGCTGGCCCCGTGGGTACGCGCGCTCGGGATGAGACCGGTCGAGGTGACGGACGAGAGCGCGACCCTGCGCCTGCCGTTCTCCGGCGAGCTGCGCCACTCGGGCGGCGTGATCTGCGGCCAGGTCTTCATGGCGGCCGCGGACACGGCCATGATCGTCGCGATTGCGGTCGCCCTCGGCGGCTTCAAGCCCATGACCACGGTTGCGCTCAACACCAGCTTCATGCGCGCCGTGCGCAAGGGCGACGTGCTCGTGACGGCGCGCGTGCTGCGCATGGGCCGCAATCTGGTGTTCGGCGAAATAGAACTCTACGATGAAGACGGCCGGATGGCGGTTCACGCGACCTCGACTTACGCGCTGCTCGATTAAGCTTGGCGCTTCCGATCGTTTCCGGTCGTTTCGAAGGACGCACAAGGCATGTTCGATCAGGTGGTTTTCGCCGGCGGGGGCAATCGCTGCTGGTGGCAGGCGGGATTCTGGGACATCGTCCAGCCCGGGCTGCGCATTCGCCCGCGCGTCATCACGGGCATCTCGGCGGGTGCGGCCACCGCGTGCATGCTCTACACGCGCGAGGCCGACTGGGTGATGCGCTATTACGAGCAAGCGCTGCGCCACAACAAGCGCAACGCCTACTGGGGCAATCTGCTGCGCGGCGAATCGGTGTTTCCGCACTACCGCATCTATCGCCAGGCGCTGCTCGACATCTACGGAGAGCCGTTTGCGCGGCTTCAGGACGCGCCTGAGATCCGCATCGGCGTTTCGCATGTGCCGCGCTGGCTTGGCGCGCGCAGCGCCGTGGCGGCTGGGCTCATCGCTTACAACATCGAAAAGCACATTCGCAAGACGCTGCATCCCACGCTCGGGCGCAAGCTCGGGTTCCATCCGGAGTTCGTGACGGCGCAGGAGTGCGCGAGCGTGGAGGATCTGGCCGACCTCATCCTGCAGTCGTCATGTACGCCGCCGTTCACGCCGGTGCTGCGCCGCGAAGGCCGCCCCGTGCTCGACGGCGGAATGGTCGACAACGTGCCGGTCGGCGCGCTCGACGAAACGCCCGGTCGCGTGCTGGTGATGGTGACGCGGCTCTATCCGCGTCCGCAGATGTTCGTGGTGCGGCATCAGGCAGCGCAGGGCGTGCAGCAACGCCTCTACGTGCAGCCTTCCGCCAGGGTACCGATCTCGAGCTGGGACTATACGAGCCCGCAGCAGATGCAGCACGCCTACAACCTCGGCCGCGTGGATGGCGAGCGTTTCCTCGCGCGTTTGCCCGAGGTCATGGAAGCGGCCGCGCACGCTTGAGCGAGCGCAGGCCGGGTCAAAAGCAGGCAGAAGGACGCAAACAGGGCGGCGTGCGCCGCCCTGGCGCCCTACGGAGCGAGCCGCGCTTACTTGCGACGGCCGCCCTGCAGCGCTTCAAGGTTCGCAACGCTCGCGTGATCGCCCGCATCGAAGGCGAGGATGTTGCGGAACGCCGCGCCGAAGTACAGTTCGTAGCTTTCGCGCTCCACAAAGCCGATGTGCGGCGTGCAGATCACGTTTTCCATGCGCAGCAGGCTGTAGCCCTGCAGGATCGGCTCGCTTTCGTACACGTCGATCGCGACCATGCCCGGCCGGTTGTGCGAGAGCGCGCCAAGCAGCGCGTTCTCTTCCATCAGCTCCGCGCGGCTCGTGTTGACGAGCAGCGACGTGGGCTTCATGCGCAGCAGGTCTTCCTGCTTCACGATCCCGCGCGTGTCGTCGTGCAGGCGCAGATGCAGCGAGAGCACGTCGCTCTCCTCGAACAGCGCCTCGCGGCTCGCGGCCGCTTCGTAGCCGTCGGCGCGCGCCAGTTCGAGCGAATGCTCGCGGCCCCACACCAGCACGCGCATGCCGAACGCCTTGCCGTAGCCGGCCACGAGCCGGCCGATCTTCCCGTAGCCCCAGATCCCGAGCGTCTGGCCGCGCATCACCGTGCCGAGACCGAAGTTCGGCGGCATCGCCGAGGTCTTGAGGCCCGACTGCTGCCACGCGCCCTGCTTGAGGTTGGCGACGTACTGCGGAATGCGGCGCTGGGCGGCCATGATCAGCGCCCACGTGAGTTCGGCGGGCGCGACGGGCGAGCCGGTGCCCTCGAGCACGGCAATGCCGCGCTCGGTGCAGGCCCCGAGGTCAATGTGCGAACCGGCCTTGCCCGTCTGGCTGATCATGCGCAGATGCGGGAGCTTGTCGAGCAGTTGCGAGGTGATGCGGGTGCGTTCGCGAATCAGTACGAGCGCGTCGACTTCGGCGAGGCGGCTGGCGAGCTGGCCGAGGCCTCGCACGGTGTTGTTGAAAACCTTGACCTCGTGGTCGGCGAGCAGTTGAAAGCAGTCGAGCTTGCGGACGGCGTCCTGGTAGTCGTCAAGGATGGCAATTTTCATGGCGGCGGGTTGTTTTGCGTGTTTTGCGTCGCGCCGTTCGTGGCGCGACTTCGATGTTCATCTGGTGGTTATCCCACTATGCAGCACCGTGAAGACTGGTATGAATATGGGGAGCCTTCACGTCGCTCGCCGCGTGCTGCTGCAGGCATTGCAATTGCGCAAGACCGCGGCTACGCACGCAGGTTTTTTGACGCGGCCGTCGGCCGCGAATTTGCAACTTTTAACAGCTTGTCGGGCTCCGATGCAAGCCGCTTTACAGACGGTTTCGAACCCCAGGCTAAAGGACCTTGACGACCTGCCCAACCGTGCGATCCGAACTGCATGTTGATCTGCCATCAACGTTTGGTTCGCAGGAGTTGCGCCTCTCGCATGCAGCGTCTGAAAGGGCCGATTCCCTTTTTACAGCCCTAAAAATGGAGACAGCTCGATGAACCATCCCGACTACCACGCCCAGGCCGCCGCGCAGGTGCCCGCCTGGGTCCGGCACCGGAAACTGATCGATTGGGTGCAGAAGATCGCTGCGCATACGCAGCCCGATCGCATCGTCTGGTGCGACGGTTCGCAGGAAGAATACGACCGCCTGTGCGCGCAGATGGTCGAGGCCGGCACGATGCGTCGCCTCAATCCGCAGAAGCGCCCGAATTCGTATCTCGCGTGCTCCGATCCGTCGGACGTCGCGCGCGTGGAAGACCGCACCTTCATCTGCTCGCCGCGCAAGGAGGATGTCGGCCCCACCAATAACTGGATCGCGCCCGCCGAAATGCGCGCGACGCTCGACGGCCTGTTCGCGGGCTCGATGCGCGGCCGCACGATGTACGTCGTGCCGTTCTCGATGGGCCCGCTCGGCTCGCCCATCGCCCATATCGGCGTGGAGCTTTCGGATAGCCCGTACGTGGTCGTGAACATGCGCATCATGACGCGCATGGGCCGCGCCGTGTACGACGTGCTGGGCGAAGACGGCCCGTTCGTGCCGTGCGTGCACAGCGTGGGCGCGCCGCTCGCCGCGGGTGAGAAGGATGTGCCGTGGCCGTGCAACGAGACGAAGTACATCGTCCACTTCCCGGAATCGCGCGAGATCTGGAGCTACGGTTCGGGTTACGGCGGCAATGCGCTGCTCGGCAAGAAGTGCTTCGCGCTGCGCATCGCCTCGACCATGGGCCGCGACGAAGGCTGGCTCGCCGAGCACATGCTGATTCTCGGCGTGCGCTCGCCGGAAGGCCGCAAGTACCACGTCGCGGCGGCGTTCCCGTCCGCCTGCGGCAAGACCAACTTCGCCATGCTGATTCCGCCGGCCGCCATTAACGGCTGGGAAATCACCACGATCGGCGACGATATTGCGTGGATCAAGCCCGGCGCCGACGGCCGTCTCCATGCGATCAACCCGGAAGCGGGCTACTTCGGCGTGGCGCCGGGCACGGGCGAAAAGACCAACTTCAACGCGATGGCGACGCTCAAGGAGAACGTGATTTTCACGAACGTCGCGCTCACCGACGACGGCGACGTCTGGTGGGAAGGCATGACCGACGAGCCGCCCGCGCACCTGATCGACTGGCAGGGCAACGACTGGACGCCGGCCATCGCGAAGGAAACCGGCCGCAAGGCCGCGCACCCGAACGCGCGCTTCACGGCGCCGGCTTCGCAGTGCCCGTCGATCGACCCCGAATGGGAGAACCCGAAGGGCGTGGCGATCGACGCCTTCATCTTCGGCGGCCGGCGCTCGACCACGGTGCCGCTCGTGACCGAGGCGCGCGACTGGACCGAGGGCGTCTACATGGCGGCGACCATGGGTTCGGAGACGACGGCCGCGGCGGCGGGGCAGCAGGGCGTCGTGCGCCGCGATCCGTTCGCGATGCTGCCGTTCTGCGGCTACAACATGGCCGACTACTTCGGGCACTGGCTCGACGTGGGCGAGCGTCTGGCGAAGGCCGGTGCGACGCTGCCGCGCATCTTTTGCGTGAACTGGTTCCGCAAGGGCCCGGACGGCAAGTTCGTCTGGCCGGGCTTCGGCGATAACATGCGCGTGCTCGAGTGGATGGTGCGCCGCATCGAGGGCAAGGCCCAGGGCGGAGAACATGCGTTCGGCGTGTCGCCGCGCTACGACGATCTCGACTGGAGCGGCCTGAACTTCACGCAGGCGCAATTCGAACAGGTGATTTCGGTGGACCCGGACGCCTGGCGCGCCGAACTCACGCTGCACGCGGAACTGTTCGAGACGCTCGCGCGTGGCTTGCCGGAAGTGCTCAAGGACGCTCGCGAAGCGCTGGAAGCGCGCCTGTAATCCATTGATGTGAGCGCTCGCTAACTGAATGGCCGCCCTCGGGCGGCCATTTTTATTTCAGGGGTCGAATGCGGTGATGCAGTGCGGAGGGCCGTCTGTTCGACGCCTGGCCCGTTATTTCGCTGCATTGCGCAAAATTGTTTCTTTTGAAGAAACAATATGGCATCCGTTAATGCATTTTGGGGCGCAGTCGAAGAATTCATAAAGAAAATAAGGGCTTCGGAGGCAACTTCTGCAGGAATTCTGCTGTCGTAGGAGAATTCGCGGTTTCCTCCGCTGATTAACAGCGGGGTAGTAACAGGCAGGAGTTGTCTCATGGATCATTTGCAGTCGATGCGAGTATTCGTCAAAGTGGCCGACCTCGGCAGTTTCGCCCGGGCCGCTTCCGCGATGGATATCTCGAATGCGGTTGCGACGCGGCATGTCGCCGACCTCGAAGGTCGGCTTGGCACGCGTCTGCTCAATCGCACGACCCGCAGTCTCTCCCTGACCGAATCGGGTCAGGTCTATCTCGAGCGAGCCCGGCAGATTCTCGATGAGCTCGAGGATGTCGAGCAGATGGTCGTCGCGCGCAATCACGAGCCCGTAGGCACGCTGCGCATCGTCGCGCCCGTCGTGTTCGGTCTCCATAATCTTGCCCCCGTGCTGCAGACGTACACGCAGCGCTTTCCGCAGGTCATTCCCGACGTCACGCTGGTCGACCGCCAGGTCGATCTCGTGGAAGAGGGCTTCGATCTGGGCGTCGTGACCGCGCGCCAGATGCGCAGCGCAAGCATCGTCACGCGCCGCCTCACGACGGGCTGCATGACGGTGTGCGCCACGCCGGCGTACCTCGAAAAGCACGGCACGCCCACGCGCCCCGAGCACCTGATGGAACACCCGAGCCTCTCGCTGCCCTCCGAGTACTGGGGCGACGAGCGCGTTTTCACGGGGCCGGACGGCGAAGTCCGCGTGCGCCCGGCCAATGTGATCGTGGCGAACAACACCGAGATGCTGCGCCAGTTCGCGCTGCTCGGCATGGGCATCGCGATCCTGCCGAGCTACCTGATCGGCCGCGACATGACGCGCGGGCGCCTCGTGCGGCTGCTTGGCGACTATCGCCTGCCGCAGGTGGAGATCAACGTCGCCTATCCTAGCCGCCGCCATCTGCCGGCCAAGGTGCGTACGTTCATCGATCACCTCGTCGAGCACTTCAGCCAGACGCCGAACAGCCAGCTCGGCGAACAGTGGGTCAAGGATGGCCTCGCCCGCCCGGTCGGTGCGCCTGCGACGGCGCGCGACGGCGTCGCGTCCGAGTCCTTCGACGAAGCGCAGCCTTCGATGAGTTCGAGCGTGCGCGACGGCGAGCACAGCGGCATGGACGCCGAGCGTGCGCCCAAGGCCGGACGCGCGTCGGCGGCGCGCACCCGGACTTCGGCGATTTCGCCGCTATAAGCACCGCATCGCCGTTCATCGGTCGATAAAAAAGGCGCAGCTTCGCGAGAAGCTGCGCCTTTTTGCTTGCTTGCGCCGGGGCGGGCGACGGCCCGCGTAGAGGCGGCTTACGAGCCGGTCTTGCGCGCCGGCGTCTTGCGGGCGGCAGTCTTGCGCGCCGGTGCGGCCTTGGTGGCCGCCGTCTTGCGCGCGGGCTTCTTCGCTTCTGCAGTTGATTCCGCCGCGTCGTTCGCGGCATCGCCTGTAGCCTCAGCCGACGCGGCCGACTTCTTCGCGGCGGTCTTTGCAGCCGTCTTCGCGCCCGCCTCCTTCTTCTCGAACTCGAAGCCGATCTTGCCGTCCGGCTGCTTGACGAGGAAAGCCTTGAAGTTGCGGCCCGTACGCGACGACTTGAAGTTGGTCAGCAAGTCGGTGCGGCCTTCGGCTAGCAGCTTCGCCATCTGGTCGCGGGTGATTTCCTGCTGGAGGATCACCTTGCCCGAGCGGAAGTCGCAGCTCTTCGGATTCGCGACCGAATGCTCGCAGACATAGCTCATGCCGTGCTCGTACACGCGCCCCTTGCACTTCGGGCAGGCGCCCACCGGCTCCTGCTGCGAGAAGTCGGGCGCTTCGCCATCTTCGGCGCCCTGGTCCTGGCCGAAATCGAACTCCAGCTTGTAGTTCTTGATCTCGTCGTCGAACGAGAGCTTCAGGATGGCCGAGAACGGACGGCCCATCTTGCTGCGGAAGCCAGAGAGCGGGCCGATCGTCTTGTTCTGGAGCAGTTCTTCCACTTCGGGAATTTCGAACTGGCGGCCGCCCGGAATCTTCGAGATCGAGAACTCGCACTTCGTACAGGCAAAGCGGCGGTAGTTTTCCTTCACCTGGCCGCCGCAGTTCGGGCACGGCGTTTCCAGCGTCGCATAGTCGCCGGGAATCGTGTCGGAGTCGTATTCCTTCGCGCGCTTCACGATGGTCTGCGTCATGCGGGCGATTTCCTGCATGAACGCGTCGCGCGGGAGCTTGCCGCGCTCCATCTGCGAAAGCTTGTACTCCCACTCGCCGGTGAGTTCGGGGGCGGTGAGTTCTTCCACGCCGAGACCCCGCAGCAGCGTCATGAGCTGGAACGCCTTGGCCGTGGGTATCAGTTCGCGGCCTTCGCGCACGAGATACTTTTCGCCGAGCAGACCTTCGATGATGGCCGCACGCGTGGCCGGCGTGCCCAGGCCCTTGGCGGCCATCGCCTCGCGCAGTTCCTCGTCGTCGACGAGCTTGCCCGCGCCTTCCATGGCCGAGAGCAGCGTCGCTTCGTTGTAGCGCGCAGGTGGCTTGGTCACGAGCTGGTGCGCGGCGATCTTGTCGGTCTTGACCTTTTCGTCCTTCTTCACCGGCACGAGGTTGGCGTCGTCGCCGCCCGCGTCGCGGCCGTAGACCTGCAGCCAGCCCGGCTCGACCAGCACCTTGCCTTCGGTCTTGAAGTGATGGCCGGACACTTCGGTAATGCGCGTGGTGACGCGATACTCAGCCGCCGGGAAGAACACGGCGAGGAAGCGCTTCACGACCAGGTCGTAGAGCTTCTGCTCCGGCTCCGAGAGAGACTTCGGCGCCTGCAGCGTGGGGATGATGGCGAAGTGGTCGCTGATCTTCGAGTTGTCGAAGATGCGCTTGTTCGGCTTCACCCAGCCCTTGTCGAGCACCTGTTTGGCATGCGGCAGGTAGTTGTTGCTCTCCTTGAGCATCTCGAGCGTCTCTTTCACGGTGCCGAGATAGTCCTCCGGCAGCGCGCGCGAATCGGTACGCGGGTAGGTGAGCACCTTGTGCTTTTCGTACAGCGCCTGGGCGAGGCCGAGCGTGTTCTTGGCCGAAAAGCCGAAGCGGCCGTTGGCTTCGCGCTGCAGGCTCGTCAGGTCGAATAGCGCGGGCGAAAGCTGGGTGGACGGCTTCGATTCCTCGCTCACCGTGCCTTCGCGGCCATGACAGGCGGCCACGATGGTTTCGGCGGCCGGCAGGCTCCAGAGGCGCGAGTCGCGCTTTTCCGGATCGAATTCGTCCTTCTTGAATTTCGGGTCGTACCAGCGGCCTTCGTAGAATCCGCCCGCGCAGACGAACTCCGCACGCACTTCCCAATAGTCACGCGGGATGAAACGGCGAATCTTCTCTTCACGTTCGACGACGATCGACAAAGTTGGCGTCTGAACGCGGCCGACGGTCGTGAGGAAGAAGCCGCCGCCCTTGCTGTTGAAGGCGGTCATCGCGCGCGTGCCGTTGATGCCGACGAGCCAGTCGGCTTCCGAGCGGCAACGCGCGGCGTCGGCGAGCGGCTGCATGTCGTGGTCGCTGCGCAGGTTCGCGAAGCCGTCGCGGATCGCCTGCGGTGTCATCGACTGGAGCCACAGGCGCTGGACCGGCTGCTTCGCCTTCGCGTGCTGCGCGATCAGGCGGAAGATCAGTTCGCCCTCGCGCCCCGCGTCGCAGGCGTTGATCAGTTGCGTGACGTCCTTGCGCTTCATCAGCTTGTTGAGCACCTTGAGCCGCGATTCGCTCTTGGCGATCGGGTTCAGGTCGAAGTGCGGCGGAATCACGGGCAGGTGAGCGAAGCTCCACTTGCCTCGCTTGACCTCGTATTCTTCCGGCGCGGCGATTTCCAGCAGATGGCCGACCGCCGACGAGAGCACGTAGTCGTCGCTCTCGTAGTATTCGTCATGCTTGGTAAAACCGCCCAGAGCGCGCGCGATGTCGTTCGCGACGGATGGCTTCTCGGCGATGATCAGAGCTTTGGACATGACTGGTTGCTTGTGGGTGTATCCGGTTGGCGCCCCCGGGCCGATGCCGCTCGAATGGGCGCTTGGGCGCGATGCCCGGCTATGCTGCCCCGCTCGGGGGGCCTTTCTCGACCGCTTTATAGCACATGGCGCGCCGGCGTCGATTTTTGCGTCATCTCATGGCAACGTCTGCGCACCTGCCAGGCACCTGCGAGGGCGCCCAATCATAAGGGCGCGCGAAGCAGTGCGGCAAGCGGCGCGACTGATCGGGGTCAGATGTTGGTTGCGCTCAAACGGTGGTGAGCGCGGGCCGCAGCTTGGGCGCATCGGCCACGCCCGGGAGCGCCGTGAGGTCCGCGAGCATGCGCTCGACCACCGCGGCGTGCGGGAGGACCGTGCCGAAAAATCGTGTGGCGTGGCCGTCTTCGATCAGGATGGTCGGGAAGTTCTCGACATCGAGGTCGTCGAAGCGGTCGGCATGGGTTTCAATGTCGATATACGCGAAGCAGATGTCGGGATGCGCCTCGGCTACGCGGTCGAACGTGGCCCGGTAGTCGCGGCACGTCCCGCACCACTGCGCGCACAGACACGCGACGAACAGCGTGTCCGGATTGCTGACGCGCTCGGCGATCTGTTCGGCGTCGGTGTCGAGGTCTAGCGCGGGCATGGTCGTTCCTTGCGTTCTCTTATATATAGAGCGGGGTATTTGGCGCGAATGTATCACGGCGGCGCGCCCGTGGTGGCACTCCCAATGCGGCTCACCCGCTTGCGCCCTGGGCACGGGAAGCGCGCACGAACCAGCCGCCAGGCAGTGCATCGAGGTGCCCCGCGAGTTCGAGCTGCAGCAGCGTGCCTTGCAGTACCGCTTCAGCCATGTCGGTGCGCTGCGCGAGGATTTCAACCGTGGCAGGAGCGTGACCGAGCGCTTCGAGCAGACGCAGGGCGTCCGCGCCAAGGCCGGCGGGTGAAGGGGCGACCGGTTTTCGCCCTCCGGCGCGATCGGCTAGCGGCGGCGCATGCGGTGGGGATTCGAGCGGTAGCTGCAGCGTCACGTTGGCGTCGCCCTGCATGCGATCGAGGGGAACAGAGACTTTCGGGCTGAGGCGACCCCGCCGCGTCGCGCGCGCAAGCCCACAGCCCGCCGGTTGGCCGACGTTCAGCGCATCGAGCACCTCTTCCGGCGTTTCGACCAGTTGTGCGCCTTGCTTGATGAGGCCATGGCAGCCGCGCGTGAGTGGCGCGTGAATCGAACCGGGCAACGCGAAGACGTCGCGTCCCATTTCGTTGGCGAGGCGTGCCGTGATGAGCGAGCCCGAGCGCTGCGCCGCCTCGACCACGACCACGCCTTCCACGAGCGCGGCAATCACACGGTTGCGTTGCGGAAAGTTTGCCGGGCGCGCCGGCGTGCCGAGCGGCCATTCGGAGACGAGCGCGCCGCGCGCGGCGATCTGCGTGGCGAGCGCGTGATGGACCGGCGGATAGACGAGATCCGCGCCCGTGCCGATCACGGCAACGGTGCCGCCCCGCTCGTCGAGCGCTCCGCGATGGGCGGCGCCGTCCACGCCGAGCGCGAGCCCCGAGACCACGGTGAGGCCCGCTGCGGCGAGCGTGCGCGCGAAGCGTGCCGCATCTTCGACGGCCTGCGGCGTGGCGTTGCGGCTGCCCACGACGGCCACCGCGCGAGCGTGGAGCAGATCGAGCCGGCCCTTTGCGTAGAGCAGCGCAGGCGGATCGGGCATGGCGAGCAGGCGCGGCGGATAGGCGGGGTCCGCGAGCGTGACGAGCGCGTTGCCCGGCGCCGCGCGCCATGCCCGCAACGCTTCGACCTGCGGTGCAAAGTCCGGGCCGGGTTCGGCCAGTGCGGCGTGAGCGGCTTGTGCGCCGGCCACTGCGGCGAGCGCGGCGAACGGCTGGGCCAGCACGCTCTGCGGCAGGCCGAACGCACCAAGCAGCGCGCGCAGCGCCGCCGGCCTGAGGCCGCGCGCGCGAGCGAGGCGCAGCCAGGCGGCCAGCTCCTCGGGACACAGCGGCAAGGGCGTCAGCATCGCGTTCTCCGGGCGCGGACCAATTGCCGCACATCATGATAAAATTTTCACTATCCGAAATACACCGTGGCGCCTTCACCCCTGGCATCGCGCGCACGTCTTCAGATAAGGCGTGAGCACGCGGGCAACAGCGCGTTCAACGTTGAATTGCGGTCCTTTCGTCCGTATATGCCTGCATATCCTCCGTATCCGGCATGGGACCCGCAAGCTGGCCGAATGGCCAGTCCGCGTAGCGTCGCCCCGCTCCTGGCTATTCCAGGCGCCTAACGAGAAACCCGTCGAATCATGGCTCTACTGAACATTCTTCATTACCCGGACAAGCGTCTGCACAAGATCGCGAAGCCGGTCGAGGTGGTCAACGACCGCATCCGCAAGCTCGTCGCCGACATGGCCGAAACCATGTACGCCGCGCCGGGCGTCGGCCTCGCGGCGACCCAGGTCGACGTGCACGAGCGCGTGGTGGTGATCGACGTTTCCGACGCGCACGACGAGCTGCGCGTGTTCATCAACCCGGAAATCATCTGGTCGAGCGACGAGCGCGAAGTGCATGAGGAAGGCTGCCTCTCCGTGCCCGGCATCTACGACGAAGTCGAGCGTGCGGAGAAGGTGCGCGTGCGCGCGCTCAACGAGAAGGGCGAGACC
>Ga0306920_100008089_pt1 | contig 13932 bp, 18 predicted proteins | sample flu12Cox44000170_FD_204666 | JGI IMG/M metagenome (GOLD analysis project Ga0306920, IMG submission 204666) | Lab enrichment of tropical soil microbial communities from Luquillo Experimental Forest, Puerto Rico - flux4day.12C.oxic.44.000.170 (v2)... | ecosystem: Environmental > Terrestrial >...
GATATTGATTCCTGTCTTGCCCAGCAGCTTGCTGATCGGATCGGCAAGACTAAGTGCGATCCAGACGGAAACCGCAACCAGGATCCCTGCAAAAATTAAAAACACAGTATCGAACCAGCCCGTCACTTGATGGGCATAGATAATCATCGTGCTAATAGCACCTGGGCCGGCAACAAGCGGAATTCCTAGCGGAACTACCGCTACTTCATCCTTTACTGACGCCTCCTCGGTCTCCTCAGGAGTGCGTTGAGTACCACTGGGGCGAGCCTGCATCATGGCCAGTGCCATTAGGAGGATGAGAATTCCACCTCCGACACGGAACGAGGGAACGCTGATGCCGAAGAAGCTCAGCAGCGGCTGGCCAACGAAAATCGACACCACAAGTACGATCGCGACCGTCACAGCCGCAATGTTTACTGTGCGCTTCCGTTCGTACTCGCTTTGATTGGTGGTTAAGGTGATAAACAGAGGGACGGCTCCGATGGGATCGGCGATTACAAACAGAGCGGTTGCGCTTTCTGCATAATGTCGCCAGTCCTGCATAATGCTACATTCCAGGCATCTTGATAATTGTCAAGCTGGCCGGTGAAGCCGCAACCGCCCGCGGTTAATCGCTAGATGAACCTCCAACACGAGATTCCTAAGTTCAGTGTTGACTGCACCGCGAATAGTCCTTGCGGCTTCGCAGGCCAGATCATCGAGCGACAGAAGTCCCTCAAGCCTGCCGTCTCGACCGACCACCAGCAGGCGGCGCACTCTGTTCTGCTGCATGAGCAGTGAGGCTGAACTCAAGTCGTCCTCGGCCTTGCAGCATACTACTTTGCGGGCCATAGCGACTCGTACCCGCAATTCGTTTAGGTTTTTGCCCTGCGTGTAGGCGGCCATGCAGACATCGCGATCAGTCAAGAAGCCGATCGGTTTGGATTCTTCATCGACCACGGGGATGGCGCCGCACGCCTTCTCCCACATGATTTGAGCAGCCGTGTTCAATGAATCATGCGGATGGCAGACCTCAACCTGACGATTCATAATCTGATCGACTTTCATATACAGGCCTTTATCCATTCTTGGCGCTGGACTTGGCAATCGTGCAGAGGAAGGAGCACACGACATGCCACTATGTTAATTCGGCTTCGGCGTGATTCGGCCTAGAGATTGCACGAGCTTGGCCAGGATTCTGACAACAATCGAGCGGATTAAATGTTTCGGCTTCGACATCTGCCAATCGATACGCTGCGCGAACACGTAATCATGATTCATGAACAGACGGTGCGCAGCGGTGATCTCGGTTTCAACCCGTTGGATCGAGTGCGCGTGTGGGGCATCGATTCGCAAAGGGAGGAAAACAGCGAAATTGTCGGCGTTCTCAATTTCTGCCGCGGCTCGTTGCTCGAGCCGGACGAGATTGGACTCTCGGACGAGGCATTCCGCGACCTCGGGCTTCCGGAGAGCGCTCAGGTGAATGCCAGTCTTGCGGTGGCGCCCGCCAGCGTCGACCTGGTCAGAGCCAAACTCGCTGGCGGACAGCTCCAGCGCGTCGATTTCGAAGCGATTCTGGCCGATGTTGCCGCGCGCCGGTACTCACGCGTCGAATTGGCGATGTTCGTGTTCGCCTGCTCGTTGAAGAAGCTCGATCTAGGGGAGCTTGTCGACTATACGCGCGCGATGATCCAAACCGGGGAACAACTGAGTTTTGGCTCCGGCCCGGTCGTGGACAAGCATTGCATCGGGGGCATTCCCGGAAATCGCACCACGATGATCGTGGTGCCGATTCTCGCGGCCTTGGGTCTAACCGTTCCGAAGACATCTTCCCGCGCGATCACTTCGCCGGCCGGCACCGCCGATACCATGGGAGTGCTGGCTGATGTGTCGCTGTCGACCGAGCGCATCCTGGAGGTGACGAAGCAGGTGGGTGCGTGTATCGCCTGGGGCGGGGCATTGGATCTGGCGCCGGCCGACGACGTGCTGATCACGGTCGAGCGGCCGATGGAGCTGGACACCGAAGCGCAGATGGTCGCCTCTATCCTTGCCAAGAAAAAGAGTGTCGGAGCGACGCACGCACTAATTGACATCCCGGTGGGGCGCTCGGCGAAGGTGCGTACCTATGCTGCCGCAGAGGAATTGGCCGCTCTCTTTCGTGCCGTGGCCGGCCAGATCGATTTAAGGATCGAGGTGTGCCTCACTGAAGCCCGGGCGCCAGTAGGACGTGGGATTGGGCCAGTGCTTGAGGCGTTAGACGTACTTGCGGTGCTCCGCCGTGAGCGCGACGCGCCTCAGGACCTCCGGGAGAAATCGCTATACATCGCTTCGAGGCTGCTAGAGATGAGCGGTGAGGTTTCAGCGGGAGCTGGTTACCGCGAAGCCCGAGCCGTGCTTGACTCGGGCGCGGCGCTGAAGAAGTTCAACCAAATCCAGTCTGCGCAGGGAGCACGGGAATTACCCCCAGCGGCCCGATTTCGTCACACAATTTGCTCTCACGCCGACGGCCGTATTCGGGAAATCGATTGCTGGGAGATAGCTCGTGTCGCCAAACGGGCGGGCGCACCGGCTAACGTGGCGGCGGGGGTTCGGCTGCTTCGGACGGTTGGTGACGTCGTCGCCAAAGACGACCCACTATTCGAGATTCATTCTTCCAGCGAGACCCAACTTGATGAAGCCCGCACCTACGCCGAACAGCACCCGGAAATCGTGATATTTGGCTTCTGAAAGCAGCGTTTCCGGAGTTAACTCGGCAACACAACACTGAGATCAGGGTTTTAGCTTAACCGCGCAACCGATCACCTCTCCGAGGGTAATACGCGAAATGTTTTCAGCAAGGCTGCAGGGGAACAGAGTGCTGGCCATCAAAATCGAAACAACCCGTGAGCCGCCAGCATCCTTCAATTCGCCTCTAAGTTGTCGAGAAGAATAGTCCCTCGCTTTTCCGAGCAGTGGTGCCCGCGATTGAGGCCCCCATCTCCGTGAGAGGCCACCAAGGCTGTACCGGTTGAGGACAATCGTGATAATGCCTTGCCGCGCCACGCGGACCGCTTCGCGGATTGCGCAAACCGGATCTTCCAGGAATTCCAGCGTGGTCACGAAAATCGCGAGATCGACAGACAGAGCACGAAATGGCAAATGGTGAGCGTCACCGAGAATCAGAGACAAAGAAACCCGCCGCCGTGCTTCCAACAACATCGCGTGCGCACGGTCGACGCCAATCACTTTGAGACCTCGTGTGGCAAGAAATGCGGTAAAGTGCGCGGTTCCACAGCCGATCTCGATCGCACTCAGCGAATCCTCAAAACCTTGCAACAGGTGCTGCAGCAATCGGCGTTCGGCGGCGTCGGCCAATTGGCCTCGGCGGGTTGAGTACCAGGCTTCATATCCCTCGGCGGCCCGATCGAACATTTGCCAGGTCACGGGCGCGCTTCCGGAACTGGACAAGCATTTGAAACAGTGATGGTCATGACCACATGGCCAGTTGCCGCCGCCCGCTCAAAAGCTTCTCCAAGACCGGCAAATAGACTACGCAGATCGCCCGTCACTTGAGTGCTCATCGCTCCGACCTCGACACGCAGCCCGTGCTCTTTGAGCGTTTCAGTCACTGTCTCAATTGTCGGCGTCAAATCCTCCTGTCGGAGCGGGTAGACGCTGACTTGTGCACTAATTCCAAGAGAGGACATGAATGCTTCTCTGAAAGCTTGAACGGTTAAGTAGTGTTTGTTTCGACAGCAATATCATCTCTCATCTCGTGAGAATATAGCCACTGCGTTTGCCGCGGAAGCCGCCACCGCGTCGTGCAGGTGGTCGTAAATGCGGCGTGGCCCGATAACCTCAAGGAGACGATGTCGAATCAGATCCGACCGTAAGGAGCTAGCCACGCGCCCGAACGCAAGTTCGACACCGCGGTTCATGAGGTAGGCGTGAAGCTGTCGAACCATGCGCGACGCGCTGTAATCGATGTTCGTAATCGCTTCGGCGTCAACTATCAGCCAGCGCACGTTGGAAGGGGTTGCTCCGATAATCTCGCGAACCTCCTCGGCAAAACGATTCGCATTGGCATAGAAGAGGGGCGCGCCGAAGCGATAGATGACCAGACCCTGCTGCGTCGTAGCGCCCGCGGCGGGAGGTCTCATCTCCGACCACCCGTGCTCGCTTGCTACCAGAACGCCGGTCTGAGGGTGATAGCTGTGCTGCAGCACGCGTAGCAGAGACAGCACCATTGCGAGAACGATCGCCTGTTCGACTCCGACCAGCACAACCGCCGCCGCGGTGAGCAACGCCAATGCATATTCACCCGGACTCTCCTGGTGAATCTCACGCAGGCTCTGAACATCAACAAGGCGCACAGCGATAACGAATACAATGGAGCCCAAAACACAGCGCGGCAGGAACTGTAATGGCTTGGTTGCGAACAGCAGCACCAGCGCCACCAGTCCCGCAGTGGTCATTTGTGCTAGCTGGCCTTGGCCACCCGAACTTTCGACCATCGCCGTCTGAGTTGGACTGCCGTCAACTACGAATGTCCCAGTTAAAGCGGCCGCGGCGTTGGCTGCGGACAGGCCAATCAGATCCGCATTCTCGTCCAGATGTTGTTCGTGACGCGCGGCGTAAAAGCGAGCCGTGGCCGAGCTTTGGGCGACAATCATGACAAAGCAGGATCCCGCGACCGGTATTAGCGGTTCGATCTCTCGCCAGCTGATCAACGGCAAGGCTAGACGGGGCAGACCGCCCACCACCGGGCCAATTGTGACAATCCCACGGCCGGCAAGGTCCCAAATCGCACTAGCTGCGGTTGTGCCCGCTACGGCAATCAGCGCCCCCGGCGCCTTCGGAGCAAACCGACGGAGTGCAAAGACCATGGCGAGGACTAAGAAGGAAAGACAGGCGGTCGGAATGTGTACTCGCGACAGATTGCCAAAAATCTCGATTAGTTGATCTATCGCTCTGCGGGAATAAACTTCTACACCGACCATCTCGCCCAACATGGCTATGCCCACTTGGAATCCGACCCCGGTCAAGAATCCCGCGAGCACCGTCTGCGAAAGAAAGTCGGCCAGGAAACCCAATTTCAGCAGCCGCGCGATCAGCAGGAATCCAGCCGTCAGCAGAGCAACCATCGCAGCTAACTCGACGTACGGCGCACTGGCTATGGGCGCCATGCCAGCAAGTCCCCCCTGAAGGATAGCGGCGGTTGCGGAGTCGGCACCGACGACGAGGTAGCGCGATGAAGCAAACATCGCGAAAGATAGCGCGGGTAACAGCAGCGTGTATAATCCGGTCGCGACGGGCATGCCGGCGATCTTCGTGTAGCCCAGCGCTGGCGGAATGTTCATCGCCGCCAGCTGGAGCCCTGCGAACGCATCACGAACAACTCCTGTGCGGCTCAAGGGCCGTAAACCAGAGAATAATTCGAACGCAGGAGGGCTGTCCGTATTCATCTAACGTAAGAGAACGCCAATGCTCCTCGTGCGCGATTCCCGAGTTGTTTCCAAGAGCCTAACAAGCGGAATATTACAAACGCGTGGTCGGTAGCTCCCATTCACACAGCCTCGCTCATCGAGCAATTGGGACCAGTAGCAGTGTACTCTTTCTGCACGCGCCCACGTGAATCGTTTCATCGATGGCAAACTAGAGCTGGAGCGCTGCGGCGGTTTGAATAGAAGACCGAGCATCGCTGAGGACAACCAGACCGCGTAGGAACTTTTCGGAAGGATGAGATTGATGCCCAAGCCTTTACGATGCATCATTCTGGGCGCCGCCGGGCGCGATTTCCATGACTTCCAGATGTTCTTTCGTGAGCGGGCGGAATACCAAGTGGTCGCCTTTACCGCGGCCCAGATTCCTTTCATCGAAAAGCGAAGTTTTCCGAAGGAGCTTGCCGGTCTTTTATATCAGGACGATATCCCGATCTTCGCCGAACGTGAACTTCCCATTCTTATAAAGCGTTTTGAAGTGGACCTCGTTTTCCTCGCCTACAGCGACCTCCCGCATGCCGAGGTCATGCATAAGGCGAGCCTCTGTGCAAAGCTGCGGCGCGGCTTCGCGCTGCTCGGGCCGCGGCTCACCCAGATTCATAGTAAACGTCCTGTCGTAGCAGTGACCGCCGTGCGCACCGGTGCCGGCAAGAGCCCCCTCACACAGGCGATTGCACGCCACTTGCATGCTCAAGGGCGGCGGGTCTCCGTCATACTTCATCCAATGCCGTATGGCGATCTTCGCGAGCAGCAACGCGCCGTTTCGCGAGCGAGGAGGACCTCGCGCGACACCATTGCACGATAGAGGAGCGGGAGGATGAGCCTTATGTTGCCGCGGGAATCGCAGTTTTTGAAGGTGTCGATTATCGATCGATCCTCGCGATGCCGAGAAGGAGTGCGACATCGTGCTGTGGGACGGCGGGAATAACGATTATCCCTTCCTCCGCCCGGACATTTCGATAGTCGTTCTCGATGCACTTCGACTAGGTCATGAAACCAGCTACTACCCCGGCGAGGCCAACCTCCGGGCGGCCGACGTGCTTGTACTCAACAAAATATCGGGCGCAAACCCGGAGGCTCTTGAGCTCATCCGCAGTAACGTCGCAGAACTGAACCCTGGCGCTGTTCTGGTTGAAGCTGATCTCGCAGTTGTTCTCGAATCCGCCGTCAGCATTGCGGGCAAGCGAGTTGTCGTGGTGGAGGACGGCCCGACGCTGACTCACGGCGGGATGGCATACGGCGCAGGCATGGTCGCCGCACGTAGGGCCGGAGCGGTGATCCTCGACCCGCGCGATTTCGCAATTGGGAGCATCGCTGCCGTCTATCGCGCTTATCGGCGTATTGGGGCGGTGCTGCCGGCGCTTGGTTATTCAGCATCGCAGCAGGCAGAATTGGAGGAGACTCTGCGCCGCAGCAACGCGGAGGTCATCGTTGATGCGAGTCCCGCGCGGTTAGACCACATTTTGCATTTGAATGTACCGGTGGCGCGAGTCTCCTATACGTTTGAACAGAAGTCCGGGCCATCGCTCTGCGGCATTGTCGATGATCTCCTGAGCCCCGGCCGTCCCTGAGTATCGTTTACGTGCCACGGCTTCGCACCAGACCGAGTCGCATCGGCGCCGAACGCTTCTATTTTTGCTCTCAATGAACGGCACTTTAATTTCTTTTTCGGAATAGAAACTCAAGGAGCCAAATGCGTGGTGGACGTGATGCAGGCTTGCTTGAGCCAGGCACGGCACAAGTTCCGGATAACGGAGCGCATCAAAAACGTGGACGAAATTGCTCAACTCAACCGGCAGAAGAACCATCCATCCGTTCCAGACCGAGCATGGCGGGGCGGAGCGCCATGCTCGGTCAAGAGCGCAGGCCATACGATATCGTAGAGCGAACGCAAATGGTCGATCGTCATGGTCGAGCAAGATTTCCACTTTTAGGCTGCGGGCCTGTACACATTGATTTGCGGATTCGGGAGTTCCACTTGGCAGCTTTTTGAGCCTCGACATCCTCATCTCGGTACGCGCTTTGTTCACTCTAGATCCAAAATTGTAGAAGTCCCACACCGGGCAAAGGCGCCGGGCCGTGTGCTCTGCGATGTGGATAAGGGGGACCGCCCCGATAGCCCAGGAGACTCGAAGCCGATATGGGGAGGCGGTGTTTAGGTTCGGACGGCTCGGGCTTGCTCTATCCGTCAGGGCGGCGGCCCGGGGCGACGAGCTACTACTTGAAGCCAGTTAGAGAGCACTTTCTGTTGCCGTCGAAGTCGGCGGCGTTGCTCTCGCGATCGACGCTCAAGGACGAACGCGCGGCTACCTGGTCGAACGGTTCGGAGCATTGCGGCTCCTGGACGATCCGTTAAAACTGATTCTACCGCTTAAGACTATTGCGGATGCTCTGACATTGGCCGCAAAAGGATGACTCCGGGGGATGAAGACGTTCGGTCAGGTAATTACCGAGGCGAGGAAGAAAGCCGGGTTGACTCAGAAGGAAGTGGCCGAGCAACTTCGCCGTGAAGACGGTCGCAAGGTTCTGCCCCCTTTCCTCAACGATTTGGAGCACGACCGGCGTTATCCTCCCGAAAATGCGGTTATTGACCAGCTCGCAGACATTCTGAAGATTTCGCCCGACATTCTTTATTTTTACGCCAAACGGCTCCCGAGCGATATCGCACGAGACGCCGAGGACAGCCAGGTAAAAGAAGCATACCGTGCTTTCCGAAAAGCGTTGGACACCGGGAAGAAGGGCCGCAAATGATTCTCGGGGCTTATTCTCCGACACTAAAGATCGAATCTGGGAATCGATAATCTCTCTTCGCGCTGAAACACCTCGACTCTCCAGACCGATTATCCACACGGCCGCCACCAATTCTGGTTGAACCATATAAGTCTCGCCCGAGCAGAAATTCTGCCTGCGACTCGACGGGGCTTGACAAGCCTCCCTGAAGGAATTATGAAAATATGGAATTCCAGTTAGTGGTCAGATTGCAGAGAGGCGTGGACGGGCATGAGGACTTTCGGCAAATTGATCAGGCAACGGCGCAAGGTGCTTGGCCTGACCCAGCGGCAACTCGCCGCGCGCGTTCGATTCGAAGACGGCCACTCGATCTCCGGGCCGTATTTGAACGAGATCGAGCATGACCTTCGCAGACCTCCTCGCGCCCACATCATCCAGCAATTCGCGGCCGCAATAGAAGTCAGCTCCGACGTGCTTTTCTTTCTGGTCGGCAGGCTGCCCGACGACCTGCACGATGCTGACGTCACGCACGAAGAGGTGGTCGCCGCATTTCGGGCCTTCCGGCAGGCTCTCGAAAGAACGGAAAGCCGGGGCGCGCACGACGGTCGTGTCACATCCCATATAAGCGACTCCCATGAAGCGTAGCAAGCCGGAAACCGCCCTACTGCCAACGGGCGACAATCCTGAACAACCCTGGGCAGACGTTTTGGAAGCCATCGCTTACATGCGCGATGCCCTCGAACGAATCGGTTATCGCCACGCCTCCAAAGAATTGGCGCGCCAAGCGCTGAAGCGATTCGAGAACTCAATGAAGCCACGGTCATGAAAGGGAAGTGTCGCCCAAACCAAGGGCATGGGGACAAATGAAAACACCAGCGAAAGATCGCGCCCTTTTTCTGAAAGAGCAAGCACTCGAAGTTGTAAATCGCCTCGGCGAATTGGAGCAGATACCCAGTCACGGCATTGCACGCGCTTACAACTGTCCCGCGTTTCGAATCTGGTACACAGAGCCGGAAACCTCGGAGTGCGACGACTTCTACAATCTCGACGTTTGGGACAGCGAGCGCAAGGTCCTTTCTGTCGCGTGGTTAGCGAACGAGCCACCCAAAATAGTCACGTTCAAACGCGGATCGTGGGAGCACTACTTCTATGCCTAATCTCTACTCTAGCAATCCGACCATCGAGAACCACGTTGACCGACTCCTCAGGCCGTTACACGAGTTGCTGAGCGATCCCGACGTTCAAGAGATTTCGATCGCCAAGGGGAGGGTCTACGTCGATGGTGGCGGCCCAGCCATGACTGAGACCCCGCTCACCGTTTCGGGCATCGCGATCCGGGCCGCGATTCGCCTGTTGATGGGCGCCAATGGTGGATACCTGGAATACGGGTCTCCGTTTGCGACCCTCACTTTAGCGTGCGGTGCGCGCTTTCACGGCGCCCTACCGCCCGTGAGTGATGAGCCACAGATATCAATCCGCACTCATCGCCGCATCCTGCGGCCGCTCGGCGAGTTCATGAGCGAGGAACTCATCGAAATCATCTGCGGCGCTGTTGCGGCCAAGAAGTCGATCGTAATCGGCGGCGCAACTTCGGCCGGTAAGACTACTTTGTTGAATAGTCTGTTGAATCTCATTCCGGCCGATCAACGCCTCCTGATTATCGAAGACGCACCGGAAATCCAACTGGCAGAAGGCAGACATGTCGTACGCCGCTTTGCAACAAAGACCGCCGATATTCGCCGGCAGGTGTTCGAAGCACTCAGAGACCGCCCTGATTGGTTGATCGTTGGCGAAACTCGCGATGCCTCTGCGCGCGATCTTCTCGACGCGGCCCGCACTGGCCATCCCGGTATGAGCACCGTTCACGCCTCATCCGCCGATACCATCGTCACCCGCCTGATGAGCCTCGCGAACTGTGACCGCGAGTTCGTGAGGGAAGCAGTTGACCTCGTGGTCTTCATCACACGGCTGCCAGACGGCCGTCGAGCCGTCATGCAGATAAAAGGAGTGGAGTAGGTATGAGGATTAAACGGGTTCTCTCTCTGGTCGCGCCGCTACTTTTGTACGGCGCAACCTCGTTCGCAGCGGGCAGCGGTACGCCGCTCGATGGAGTAGCGACGCAAGTCGTTACGATCCTGAGCGGTCCTATCGCCCTCCTGATGATCGCGGCGGGTTTCGTGGGTGCGGGGGTCGTGTGGTTCTTCAGCCGCGACTTCAATCACGCCTTCCTAACCCTCGCCGGGCTCGCCGCCGGCGGCGTGCTCTGTAGCCAGATCCAGACAATGGCAACCTTCCTCTTTCCTAACGCCATCGCGCTGATTCGGTAGGCGGTAGCGGAAAGTCATGGGCGGATGACGGAGGCAACCCACTCGGGCCGCCCTTCCGAGTGGGTTTCGGAATCACTCGCTATGGCCAAAGTATTTACAAGTCTCACTCGACCGAAGTTGCGAAACGGCTGTGACGCCACGCTGAACGCTGTGAACGTCACGCTTTGCTTGGCGTTCGGCGCCACATGCCTGCATCATCTGCGGAACCTTTGGATGGTATTAGTCATTTACTACACACTGCGAACCTTATTTCGCTGGACTGCCAAAGTTGACCCGCAATGGATGCCGGTCTATACGGCCGCATTCAAGCTCAAGCGGCTTTTCCTGGCACACGCCGATCCGAGACATCGAGAGAAGAAACCGAAGGCTGTCCTCTTCAGACGGCCCAGGTGGTCCGTATGAAAGGTTTTCGCAATCCTGTTCGCGCTCACGCTATGCGGCTGCACGCCCCAGCAGAGCGCGAGTTTCATCCCGATGATGAGCCTCGGAACCTCACTAACTAATCAGGCCGCCAATCTCTACATGGAACAAGAGCGCATAGAGCAGCAAGAGCAAATCCGTCACAACAACCCTATGGGTACGTACATCCCATGAGCAATTTTTTAACTGACCTGATTCCATGGAAGGAATTCATCGAGGACCAGCCGGGACAGTGCCTCGTACGGCTTCGCGCCGGCGGCACTATGGCTGGATTCGAAATCTCTGGCCCGTGCGCCGAAGGGACATCTGACGCGGAGCTCGAAGCCAAGGCCAAGCTCGTCGCGAACTCGATCAGACATTTCGGCACGGGCGACATGATCCACACGATCTATCATCGCGTGACCGCGTCGGAATATCCGCAGCGAGAATTCCCCACGCTAGCGGCCCGCATGATCGATGACGAGCGCGCGCGCCAATTCCAAAAAGGCAAGTATTACCGCAACCTCCTACGCTGGTACATCAGCAACCAAGACGAGTCGGCCGTCACCAACCAGCTCAAGGCGATGCTGTTCGCCTCAACGGCTCACCGCGCCGCCGAGAGCCAGGAATTGCAGCGCCAGCGGTTTCTGCATCGCTTGCGATCCTGGGAAGACGCGGTTGCGAGGACCATTCACCCCAACCGCATGGGAGCGGGGAAGACGTTCCGCGATCTGGTCCTCTGCACCACGACCCGCGACTTTCCGGCAATCGAGCCAGCGGGGCGCGTACCGCTCCATCACGCTATTGCACAGCAAGATCTTCTCGGCGGCAACGAACCGGAAATAGGCGAATTACATCTGCGGCCGATATCGATCACCACCTACCCAACCGAGACCGTCCCGCAAATGCTCGCGGTGCTGCTGAGGCAACCAGGCCGCCTGATGCTGTCGGTGCGCTTCATCTGTCTCGACCCGATTGACGCTCAGCAGCAATTACGGCTCGAGCGCGCGCATTGGGTACGTGAGAGCCAGGGCAGCCTGATGGACATCCTTGCCAAGGTCCTCGGCATGCCACGGCGCAAAACTCTCAACCAGAACATCGAAGCCCAAATCGCGGACGTCGACGAGGCAATCGCAGCAGCAGCCTCCGGAATGCCGTTCGGCTTCTGCACAATTACCTGCACCGTGATAGATGAGGAGCCGAAAGTTGCCTACTCGCGCCAGCGCCAGATGATCAAAGACCTCAACGCCATTGGCGTCGATGGTCGCATCGAGGACGCGAACGCAGCCGCGGCAATCCTCGGAAGCTGGCCAGGCAATGGCTGGGATAACGTGCGCCGGCCGCTGGTAGCCGCCTCCACCTTCGCTGAAATGGTCCTGCCGGTCGATTTCTTCGCGGGTACGCCAACGATCGACTCGAATTTTTATCCAAAGGAAACGCCTGTCCCGCTGATCGTAACCGGCACTGGGCATAGCCCGTTCGCGGTACCGACCCATCGTAAAGGTGTCGGCCATCAACTCCTGCTCGGCATGACCGGCGACGGCAAATCGACACTCCTGGGTACGATGGTCTCTGCTGCTACCACACTTCCGGATGTTCGAATCGTTTGGCTGGACCGCGATTATTCGTCCTGGGTACTCACCCACGCGCTCGACGGCACTTATATCGAGCTAGCCACGGATAACAGTTCCCCTCTGTGTCCATTCCAATTTCTCGAGCTGCCGAATGGCCTTGCGTTCTTGTTCGACTGGTTCAGCCGCCTTTTCAACCGATGGGGATTCGAGCTCGACGAGCGCCAGGCCGCCGATCTTACCGAAGCCCTCGACATCGCCAAGGCGAGCGGCATCCGCCATATGCGCGGCTTCATTTTCCTGATTCACGACGAGCGGATGCGTGTTGTGCTCATGAATTACGGCGGCGGCGGTAAGTGGTCGCACATATTCGACGGCGAGCCAACCGACCACAACAACATGCTGGTCACTTACGAAATGCGAGAATTGGACTCCCTGGGCGACCGTGCAGCATCGCCGGCAAAGGAACTGATCATCTCTGGCGTAGAGGCAGGCCTCGGAAAACGCCACACGTTCGTTTTCTTGGATGAGGCGTGGCACCTGCTCAGGGACAAAGTTTCACAGGATTGGCTCTATCGCGGATTTCGCGAATTCCGCCGGCGCGACGGCGCCCTGATTTTAGCAACGCAATCCCTGGTCGAGCTCGCGAACTCGGATTACTGCGAACTGATACTTGAATCCTGCTCAGGCGGGACCATCTACCTGCCGAATCCTCAGCTCAACGGCGATTACGTTCGCGCCGCTTACCGCAAACTTGGGTTATCGGAAACCGAACTCGACACGATCCAAAACGCCGAGCCGCAACGCCAGTACCTCTGGAAGTCGTCGGCCGGCATCAGGCTGTTCGATCTCGACCTCGGGCCAATTGCCCGCGCCCTATGCGCCAGCACTGGCGCGCCCGCAGTTGCAGCGGCACGCGAGGTTCTTAAGCGAGTCGGTCAGAGCCAATTCGTCAACGAGTGGCTGCGCACACAAGGAGCACTGCCCAATGGGAACGGAGCAACCAAGTGGATACCGAACTCGAACGGGCAGCACGCGGCGCTGCACAACGGAAACTAAATGAGGGATTGGAACCACGGGACCCGGTCCGGGATGGATTGCGCATTCAGATACGAGACCGGCCTCCCCGATTACTTATCGCATTCGCCATCCTGTGCGTCCTGGGCCTTGTCGGCCTGGCGGTTTCTTACATCGCCAGCATACCGCCAGCTCACATTTGGATCGTGCTGATGATCATCGGACTGCTTTGGCTGTTGGCCAAAGACAACAAAAGGAAATAAAGCGATGCTTCCAATCAAAGTCCGAGCCGCAGTAGTCGCCGTCGGCATAATCGGCGCCGGTGTCCTGCTGTACTCGCTGATGTTTGCCGCGCCGGCTTTCACACAGGGCTGTATGTGCGTCACGGACCCGGCCGTCGAAGCCAATACCGCCGCCATAGCCACTTCA
>Ga0306920_100008090_pt1 | contig 13931 bp, 9 predicted proteins | sample flu12Cox44000170_FD_204666 | JGI IMG/M metagenome (GOLD analysis project Ga0306920, IMG submission 204666) | Lab enrichment of tropical soil microbial communities from Luquillo Experimental Forest, Puerto Rico - flux4day.12C.oxic.44.000.170 (v2)... | ecosystem: Environmental > Terrestrial >...
CGGTATAGCGCATCGGGCGCAGTCCATTGCGGTCGAGCTTCACGCCGACGGAGTGGCCATCACTGAATACCAGCGCGGCGGGACCATCCCAGGGCTCGGTCTCGCGGGAAAGGACTTCGAGGGCGGCGCGCACATCGGAAGAGAGGAACGGATCCTGAGAGAAGGCCGTCGGGACAAGTTCGAGCATGGCGGTTTCGACGCTTTTGCCTTCGAGGAGTTTGAGTTCCAGTGCATTATCGAAGCTGGCTGAGTCGCTGACATTTTCTTCGAGCAAGCGGAACCACTTCCCTACCCCGATGCGCTTCCGAACATCGCGTTCACGGGCCCGCAACCAGCGGCGGTTGCTGATGACGGTGTTGATTTCGCCGTTATGCGCGACGTAGCGGAAAGGCTGGGCCAGTTGCCAGGACGGTTCGGTGTTGGTGGAGTAGCGCTGATGAAAGATGGCGAAGCGAGCGGTGAATTCGGGGCTGCGCACGTCTTCGTAGAAACGAGGAAACTGCCAGGGGGTCAGCAGTCCCTTGTACACGATGGTGCGCGACGAAAGCGAGCAGAGGTAGGAGCGTTCGGGCAGAGCCGCCTCGGCGCGCTTGCGGAGGAGCGAGAGGCTGCGTTCGAACTTGTCAGCAAAACCGGGAGCAGCGTTGCGCGCGTTCGACGGCTCGATGAAGAACTGCCAGATTTCGGGCATGGTTTCGTAGGCGTGCTGGCCCAAGGCATTCGAGTTCACGGGAACGCGGCGCCAGCCGACAAGGCGAAGCTTGCTCCTGCCGATCGAATCTTCAATGGCGGAGCGAGAATCGGATACGCGGGTGGGTGGGACAAATAGCATTCCGACGCCAAAGGGCTCATCGAGAACGGCGTTTTCCTCGGCGGCACGGGCGCGGAAGAACTGGGCCGGCAGGCTGGTCAAAAGCCCGGCGCCATCGCCACTGGCACCGTCGGCATCAACCCCTCCGCGATGAGAAAGGCGCTCGAGAGCCTGGAGGGAAAGCCGCAGAATTTCGTGACTGGGCGGGCCGCTCAGTTGAGCGATAAAGCCCGTGCCGCAAGCGTCGTGGTCCGGGTGTCCCCAGTTGGGATGGCGCGGTTTCAGAGCCGGGTTGTGAGAGCTACCCATACTAGTTTAATAGTGGCGACCCGAACGAATGTACAATGCAGAATTTTTCTGTAATGAATCGGTTTTCTGAGGGACGCTCGGAAGCCAACCCGCTCAAAACTTTGTGACTTCGCTGAAGTGGAAATTGCGCACTTTCATTGGGGGAACCACCATTTCAAACATCTCTTCGCCGCTCGAACGGTGGGCGGGCCCAAGGGATTCAACATTCCGTAACATCTCCAGGATCGATTGATTAAAACGGAAATTCCGGGCCGCTCGGGTGATTTTGCCCCGCTCGATGAGGAACAAGCCGTCGCGGGTCATACCGGTCATGATCTTCTCGTACGGGTCAACTTCGCGGATGTACCAAAGACGGGTGACGAGCAGGCCGCGGTCGGTCGAAGCGATCATGCCTTCGAGGGGTGTATTGCCACCGGCGACAACGAGATTCATGGGAGCCTCCCCGTATTCGTTCGGGAGGGCAAAGCCGTGGCCGGTAGGCTTGGTGTGGGCCCGCTTGGCGGATCGCCGGGAATAAACCAGCTGCTCGACAACACCCCGGTGGACGAGCAGGACTCTCTCGCGGGGAACGCCTTCTCCGTCGAAGGGAGCGCCAAGCTGTTCGGGGTGGTAAGCGTCGTCGGTGATGCTGACGTTTTTACCGAACAGGCGCTTGCCAACACGGCCGGATAGGCAGGAGCGCTTATCGTGGACGGCAGTTGCGGCAAAGTCATAGAAGAGGAAGCCGACGAGGTCGAGGACCGCGGCGGGTTCGAGAATGACGGTGAATTTTCCGGGCTCGAGCTCCGCGGGATTTTGAGCCCGCTCAGCCTTTTCGCTGGCGGTTTTTGCCAAACCAAGAGGGTTAAGACGGCGGACATCGGCGGCGTTGGCTTTGGCCCAGCTTGCGGCCGCGCCGTGTTGCATGGTCACAGAAAACGCCGCGTGAGTCTGGCGATAAGAGGCCAGGAGCCCGCGAGAATTGCCCAAGACGGTTTGGTTCTGTCCACTGGAAAAGATGCCGGCAGCCACCTGGCCTTTGCGTTCCGCGAGGTCGCAAGCCTGCTTAACCGCGCGGGCTCGTTCATCGGCGGAAAGGTTAGCCGTGACCGGTGAGAACCGGCGAAGGCGGCGATATCTGTGTCGGCCGGGCAGGGGCAGGAGGTGGGGATCCCTGGGTTGGCTGGCGGCAAGAAATGCGGCGTCTTCGAGGGCGGTGGCGAGAGAGTCCTGATCCAAGCGATTGGTGGAGACGCGCGCGGTACGGCCTTCGACGACCGCGCGAATGGAAACCGTGAGGCTGCGTTCGGCGACATTCTGATGAATGGTGTTATTGGCAAAGCGGGTCAACGTGTCGACCACTTCGTCGACTTCAATTTCGGTTTCCGGGATGCGGTGTGACTTCGCGAGCCGCAAGACGCGATCGATAATGCCGCGGAGAAATTTCTCGTCGCGAAGTTCAGGCGGTTGAGCGTGGTTTGCGAGTGCTCTTGCGGTGCGAGTTAAGGCAGACAGGCTCATTTGCCGGAGAAGGCCGAACCGATTTTCACGTTCCGAAACCGGGCCGGTGAAGCGCCGTGACCGGTGCCCATACTTTGCATCGGCTGGCCTTTGCCGCAATTGGGAGTGCCCCACAAGACCCAATGCCCGGCGCCGCAGATGGCATCGCAGGAATTCCAGAATTCCGTGGTGATTCCGCTGTAGCTGGGATTCTTGAGCATGCACGCTTTCTTGCCGCCTTTAATCTCCCAACCGATTTCGGTCGAGAACTGGAACTGGTAGCGGCGGTCGTCGATGGACCAGGAACGATTGGTCTCCATGAGAATGGCGTCGTCAGTATCGGCAAGGAGATTTTCGAAGGTCCACGGGCCCGGCCGGAGGCTGACATTGGTCATGCGAATCATGGGGAGGCGATTCCAGCCCTCGGTGCGCATAGTGCCTCCGGACCGATGGAGGCCAATCAATGCGGCGGTTTCGCGGCTGGAGAGATAGCCAGAAAACTGGCCGTCCTTGATGATGTCGATGCATTGCGCGGGAACACCTTCGTCGTCGTAAGCAAAAGTTCCGAGGCCGGGACCGTGTTCGGAGCGGGCGTCGGCGACCACGTTGACGATGGGCGAGGCGTAGCGGAGATGATGCAACTGATTCAGGGTGAGAAAACTGGTGCCGGCAAAATTGGCTTCCTGGCCGAGCACGCGGTCGAGTTCGATAGGATGGCCGACCGATTCGTGAATCTGGAGGCCGAGTTGGCTGCCGCCCAAAATTATGGTCCCGATTTTAACGGGACACTGAAGGGCGGAATGAAGCGCGACCGATTCTTCGGCAATTTGCGGGGCATGCTTGAGAAGGTCGAGGGACTCGATAAGTTCGTAGCCTCCGAGGATGTGCTGTCCGCCGAAGCTGTTGGGGTAGGAACGCTTTTGGATGGCGTCATTCTTGAACGACGTGGCAACGAGGCCGCAGCCGGAAATGACGCGGCGCTGGTGAATCTTTGAGCCTGCGCTTGAAGCAAACCAAGAGTCGATTTTGCGAAACTGCATGTCGGTTTCAGAGAGCGTGACGCCTTTGACTCTGCCCAAGGCGGCGTCGGCGGCGAGAAGCAGGTTCAACTGGGCTTCGAGAGGAATCTCAAAGGGATCCTTGAGGCAAGGGCCCTGCCAACTGTCGACGTAGGTGGCTTCCGGTACGAGACGTACCGCTACTTTTTTGGCGAGGGCCGAGGCTCTGGCGATCGTGACGGCCTGCGCGGCACAGGCGGCGACTCCCTCGCGAGTGAGTTGATCGGTGGAAGCAAATCCCCAGGCGCCATTCACGATGACCCGGATTCCAAGGCCGATGGATTCGGTCTGGCCGAGCGTGCCGACCTGCCGATTCTTGGTGGTGAGGTTGCGCTGGCGCATGTGCATGAGGCGCACGTCTGCATAGTTGGCGCCGCGAAGGCGGGCAACATCGAGGGAGTTTGCGCAGTAGTCCCACATGGTGAGCACCAAGAGATTGGATCATCTCGAGCGGATTGAGACGCTCAACTAAGATAACACGGGTGCAGAGGGATTCCCCGGGCACAACCCGCCCTCGGAATGACACGTTTTCAAATACGGCTAGAGAGTCGTTAGGTGCCTTCCTGCCAGGAAGCGAGGTACTGTTCCTGCTCGGCCGTGAGTTTGTCGAGGCGGTGGCCCATGGACTCGAGTTTGAGCCTGGCGATTTCGCGGTCAATGTTCTCCGGAACGACATAGACCTGAGGCTTCAGTTGCTTGTGGTGCTTCATCAGGTATTCGGCGGAGAGCGACTGATTCGCAAAGCTCATATCCATCACGGCGGCAGGATGACCTTCGGCGGTGGCGAGGTTCACGAGGCGGCCTTCGCCGATGAGGTAGATCTTGCGGCCATCCTTCAGGTGGAATTCGTCGACGAGCGGCCGAACTTCGCGCTTGCTTGCAGAGAGACTCTCGAGCGCGGGAATTTCGATTTCCACGTTGAAGTGGCCGGAATTGCAGACAATCGCGCCGCTCTTCATGACCTCGAAGTGTTCGCGTCGGAGGACGTTCTTGTTGCCGGTAACGGTGATGAAGACATCGCCTTCTCTTGCGGCGTCGGCCATCGGCATGACGCGGAATCCGTCCATCACGGCTTCGATACCCTTCACCGGATCGATTTCAGTGATGATGACATCGGCGCCGAGTCCCTTGGCGCGCATCGCGACGCCGCGGCCGCACCAGCCGTAGCCGGCAATAACTACTCTTTGTCCGGCGAGGAGAACGTTAGTGGCACGGATGACGCCATCAATGGTGGACTGGCCGGTGCCGTATCGGTTGTCGAAGAAATGCTTGGTCATGGCATCGTTCACGGCCATGATGGGGTACTTGAGGGTGCCATCTTTGGCCATGGCGCGGAGACGGATGACGCCGGTGGTGGTTTCCTCGGTGCCAGCGATGACGTTGGAAGCGAGGTCGAGGCGCTTGGTGAGGAGCAATGTAACGAGGTCGCAGCCGTCATCCATGGTGAATTGCGGCTTGTGTTCGAGAGCGGCGTTAAGGTGCGAGTAATAGGTTTTGTTGTCCTCGCCCTTGATGGCGTAAGTGGGAATGCCAAAGTCGCGATTGAGCGAGGCTGCCACTTCGTCTTGCGTGGAGAGCGGATTGGAAGCGCAAAGAACGCTATCGGCCCCGCCATCGCGAAGCGTGATCATGAGGTTGGCAGTTTCGCTGGTCACGTGGAGACAAGCGGAAACGCGAAGACCCTTGAGTGGCTGCTCCTTGATGAAGCGCTTGCGGATCAGTTGCAACACGGGCATCTGCTGGGCGGCCCACTCGATCTTGCGCTTGCCGGCATCGGCAAGACTTATATCTTTCACATCACCCTTGTTTAGTTCTGCGGTAGCCATTCTTGCTCTCCTCATAATTGATTTTTGTTGCGGTTGAGGCGGTTAGCGTTGGCAAAGGCATCCCGGCGTTTGTGAGCGGGACGCCTTGCCGTGCTTGTGAACTTTTTCGAAAGCAGGCGCGAAGGCGCTCGGCCGACGGGTTAGCGCCGAACGGCTACTTCGGCAACGACGCCGAGACCAGCGGCCTTGCGCAAGGCGTCGGCGCGGTCCGTGCGTTCCCAATTAAAGCCGGGGCCGCTGCGTCCGAAATGGCCGTAGGCTGCCGTGGGCTTATAGATCGGCTTGCGAAGGTCCAGAGCCTCGATAATTCCCTTGGGTGTGAGCGGAAAGTTCTCGCGCACCAACTGCGTGATGCGCTCTTCGGGAATCGTGCAGGTGCCAAAGGAGTCGACCATAACGGAGACGGGTTCAGCAACGCCAATGGCATAGGCCAGTTGAACCTCGGCGCGGGCAGCCAGTCCGGACGCCACGACGTTTTTGGCGATGTAGCGGGCCATGTAGCAGGCGGAGCGGTCCACCTTGGAAGGGTCCTTGCCGGAGAAGGCCCCACCACCATGACGACTGTAGCCGCCGTAGGTGTCGACAATAATCTTGCGGCCGGTGAGGCCGGCGTCGCCCATGGGTCCGCCAATGACGAAGCGGCCGGTCGGGTTGATATGGAATTTGGTCTTGGAGTCGAGCATGTGCGCGGGCACCATGGGCTTGACTATTTGTTCGAGGACCGCGCTGCGAAGCTGGTCATTCGAGATGTCTTCACTGTGCTGCGTCGAGACCACGACGCATTCAACGCGAGCCGGCTTGCCGTCGCGATACTCAACAGTAACTTGAGATTTGCCGTCAGGGCGAAGGAAGGAGGCTTTGCCGTTCTTGCGAACTTCCGAGAGCCGCTGCGTGAGGCGATGGGCGAGTTGGATGGGCATGGGCATGAGTTCGTCGGTTTCATCGCATGCGAAACCAAACATCAAGCCCTGGTCGCCGGCGCCACCCGTATCCACGCCCATCGCGATGTCGGGCGACTGGCGCTTGACCGTGCAAACAACGGCGCACGTGTCAGCGTCAAAACCATACTTGGCGTTGTCGTAGCCGACTTGGCGAACGGTTTCGCGGGCAATTTCGTCGTAGTTCACGTGAGCCGAGGTCGTAATCTCGCCCGCGACGACAACCAAGCCGGTAGTCACCAGAGTTTCGCAGGCCACGCGCCCTTTCTGATCCTGACGCATCACTTCATCGAGAACAGCGTCCGAAATTTGATCAGCAATCTTGTCCGGATGACCCTCGGTGACGGATTCGGAAGTGAACAAGAAATTCCTCTTAGAGTCGCTCAAAACATCTCTCCTATATGACGTTCAATTAACATCGGGTGCGGTTGACACACCCCCCAAAGGGCCCGCCCCTCGGGAGAGGAGCAAGATAGGCACTCTATGAGGCTAACATCGGCATGGCGAGGAATCAACGCATTGAATTTGCGAAGGTTAGAGATGCATCGAGTGGCAAGATTTGGGCGCTGAACGGCTGCCGGCAGCCGCCGAGTGTGCCCTCGCGACCTTCCGCTCACCCCTATCCTTTCACGCAGACGACCTGGCGAAGGGTATGCACGATCTCGACGAGATCGGTCTGTGCAGCCATCACCGCGTCAATGGATTTGTAGGCCGCGGGGGTTTCGTCAATGACATCGGAGTCCTTGCGGCACTCGACGCCGGCGGTCATGCGGATATGGTCCTCTACGGTGAAGCGGCGCTTGGCTTCTCCGCGAGACATCGCGCGGCCAGCACCGTGGCTGCAGCTCATGAAGCTTTCCGGATTGCCTTTGCCACGGACGATATAGGAACGCGCGCCCATGCTGCCGGGAATGATGCCCATATCGCCGATTTGCGCGCGAACCGCGCCTTTGCGAGTGACGAAAATGCTCTGGCCGTAGTGGCGCTCGCGTGCCACGTAGTTGTGATGGCAGTTGATGGCCTGGACGTGGGCGCTAAAGGGGCGCACTTCGCCGGAGTCGCGGACTGCTTCAACGATCTGGTGCATCATAAGGTCGCGGTTGATGCGCGCAAAGTCCTGAGCCCATTCGACCGCTTCGACATAGTCGCCAAAATGCTCGGTGTGCTCGGGAAAGTAAGCTAGGTCCTTGTCGGGCAAATTCTGAACAAATTTCTGCATGTCTTTTTTGGCGAGCTCGATGAAGTAGGTGCCCATGCGGTTGCCGACGCCGCGGGAGCCGCTGTGGAGGAGGAACCAGATGGTTTCGGCCTCGTCAAGGCAAACTTCGATGAAGTGATTGCCGGTGCCGAGGGTGCCGAGATGGTTCGCGTGGTTGCCGCGGTCAAGTTTAGGATGTTTTTCAAGGATAAGGTCGTAGCGCTCTTTGAGTTCGGTGCGCCAGACCTCGAGGTTGCGCTCGGGGATGATTTGCCAGGCGCCCTTGTCGCTTTTGCCTCCGTGATTCGTTCGTCCGTGCGGCACAGCTTCTTCGATGGCGCTGCGAATGGCGTGAAGATTGTCGGGAAGGTCGCGAGCGTTGAGATCCGTCTGGACGGCCATCATGCCGCAACCGATGTCGACACCGACGGCCGCAGGGATGATCGCGCCTTTCGTCGGGATGACGCTGCCGACAGTTGCACCGATGCCCCAGTGAACATCCGGCATGGCGGCGACCCATTTGAAGACGAAGGGAAGCTGGGCGACGTTGAGGAGTTGTTGACGCGCCTGGTCCTCGAGTGGGACGCCCTTGACCCAAGCCTTGATGGGAACGCCTTTCGCGCTTGCGAGTTGGATGTAGCTTTTTTGCTCGGTCGACATCATCGGCAACGGGTTGCCGCGACCCGCCTCAGACAGCTATCTGTTGGCGGGTAAAGGGCAAGCTAGTGCACCAATTTACCCCAATTTATGGTCAAGGTGAGGCCCTGCCCTGTTGGGATGCTGTTCCTGCAGGAACTCGATGAGCTTCTCGCGTACTTCACAGCGGAGGCTGCGCCAAGACATGGCGATGACCACGAAGATTTTGAGTGGCTAGGCGGCGTCGGATTCGTCGTCGGGCTGGACGTCGAGCTTGCCCCTGGTTTTCTTTGCGAGGAGGTAAGAGCGGATAAACGGGTCGAGATCGCCATCGAGAACACGGTCGACATCGCCGACTTCGAATTTGGTGCGGTGGTCCTTGATGAGGCGGTAGGGCTGCATCACGTAGGAACGAATCTGGCTGCCAAAAGAGATGTCCATCTTGGTTTCGTCGAGTTTGTCGCTTTCTTCGCGGCGCTTCTGCATTTCGAGGTCGTAAAGTTTCGAACGCAACATCTTCATGGCCATTTCGCGGTTCTTGTGCTGGCTGCGTTGCATCTGGCAAGCAACGACGATGCCTGTGGGTGTATGCGTGATACGGACGGCGGTTTCGACCTTGTTGACGTTTTGCCCGCCCTTGCCACCGGAGCGGAAGGTATCCAGCTTCAAATCCTCGGGCTTGATGTTCACTTCGATACGGTCGTCAATTTCCGGAATCACGAAAACCGAAGCGAAGGAAGTATGGCGGCGGGCGTTCTGGTCAAAGGGAGAAATGCGGACGAGGCGATGCACGCCGGTCTCGCCTGCGAGCAAACCGTAGGCGTTTTCGCCGCTGAATTGGATGGTGGCGTTCTTGATGCCGGCTTCCTCGCCGGGCGTCTCGTCGAGAACCGCGGTATCGAACCCTTTGCGCTCAGCCCAGCGAAGATACATGCGAAGGAGGATCGAGGCCCAGTCCTGGGATTCGGTGCCACCGGCGCCGGGCTTAAGGGTCATGATGGCATTGAGGTGGTCGTTTTCACCCGAAAGCAGGGTCTGGGTTTCGAGTTCGCTGACGTAAGTGTCGGCGGAAGTGAGTTCGCGGCTAAGTTCTTTGAGAAGGTCTTCGCGCTGGGTGGCGTTGGTCTCGGCATGAGCGAGCTCGATGTAGGTTTCGATGTCACCCGAGAGCGAGAGGAGTTTCGAATCGGCGGAAAGCTGGTCTTCCGCACGCTTGCGTTCCTTGAGGACGTTTTGGGCTTCTTCCTGATTGCTCCAGAAATCGGGACTGGCGACGCGTTCTTCGAGGGATTTCAGACGAGCGCGGTTTTCCTGCGGGTCAAAGATAACTCCGCACAAGGGTAATGCGTTGCTTCAAACCGTCGTACCGGTGTTCCAAATCTTCGAGAATCATGCTCTTCGCGGAAACCGCCCGAGGGCCAGTTTCAGTGCGCCTTTCTGAAGCTAAGTACAACCAGAATAGCGGAAATGGCCACGCACATCCAGGCAAACCAGTCGTTGAAGCGAGTGTAGAAGGTGGTGTCCGTGCGGAAATCATAGGGCAAGTCGGCGGAGTCGCGGACATCGCGGCCGAGGACGCGGGTGATATTGCCGTACGGATCGATGGATGCAGTTATGCCGCTGTTGGTGTCGCGGATGATCCATCGGCGGTTTTCGACGGCGCGGACACGGACCATGCGGAGGTGCTGTTCGGCGGCTTCGGACTTCCCGAACCAGCCGTCGTTCGAGATGTTGACCAGCAATTCAGCGCCCCGCGCAACAAAGGCGCGCACTTCCATGGGGTAAATTGCTTCGTAGCAGATGAAGACGGAAAAGGTGTTGCCGTTCGGGAATTTGCCGACGGCGCGATCTTTGCCCTTGTGGAAGCCGCCCACTTCTTCCGAGACGCTGGTGACGACTTGATGGATAAACGGAAAAGGCTCGTATTCGCCGAAAGGAACAAGATGAATTTTGTCGTAAGAAAAAATGCGCTGACCGTTGTCGTTCAGCATCGCGGCGCCGTTGTAGGGAAAGAGGACGGGACGCTCGGCGCCGTTGAGGAACTGGGTGCTGGGCTTCCATTCGATGATGCCGACAATGACGGGACCGCGAAATTCCGCGGCCAGGCGGGAGATGAAGGGGCCGAAGCGCGGGTCCTCGAAAGAAAATGGCGCAGGGGCTTCCGGCCAGATGAGGAGGTCCGGTTGCTGAGGGCCAGCAGAAGGGCGCAGGCTTAAGCGGGCGAGGTCCGCAAGGTCGCCTTGATGCTGAGCGTACCAGTCGCCTTGATATTCCATTTGCTCTGGGAAATTCGGCTGAACGACGCGCGCAAGATGATGAGGCCCGGATTTAGGAACAAAGCGAGGGCCAATCGACCCGACGAGCAGCAACGCGGCCACGACGGCGAGTAAGGCGCCGACTCGACGCGTTTTCTCGCCCGGGAGCGCGCTATCACTCCACACGAGCAGGGCGTTGAAGGCCGCAACGAGAAAAGACAAGCCGTAGATACCTGTAATCGTGGTCAATTGCACGAAAGCGGGATTTTCCGCCGCGGGGTAGCCGAGCAATCCCCAGGGAAAACTGATCTCGGGCAGGTAGGCGCGCAGGACTTCCGTGGAAATCCAAAGAAAAGGCGCGCCGACAAGAGCAAGGGTAAGGCTGAGGTGCCACAGCCGGTGGACGATCCAGGCGAACAGGCCGATGGAGACTCCCCAGACGGTAGCGATCAACAGGAGCACGGCCCACCCAGCGGCGGTGGACATGCCGCCGTGAACCGTGAGCACTTCGGCGATCCAGGGCACACAGGTCAAAGCAAAGATGAGCCCGTGGAGGAATCCGCAGAAGAATGCCACCAGCGGGCGCGCCCCAAGAATGCCGGAGAGCAGCAAGGCGAGGCAAAACCACGAGTACAGGCTAAGGAAGGCGTTGTGGTAGGAGAGAGAGAGGATCGCGCCACTCGAAGCTGCCAAGAGCAGGCGCACGGCTGGCGGAGTATCGGGCAGCCGATGAGGCCGCAGATACAGATGCCATGGCCGGGAAGACATCAGCGCTTGACGTAGAACGCATTGAATCCCGCGCTCTCAAGCCCTTTTTTGGTAGCTTCGGCGGTCTTTTGGTCTTTCAGCGGCCCGACTTGCACGCGGTAATATTTGTCTTTTTGTGGATTCAGAACGACGACGGTGTAATGCTTTTTCTGCAAACTGTTGGCAATGGCAGTTGCATCATCCTGGTGCAGACACGCAGCCACCTGCAGCATGAGAACTCCCAGAGCTGGGATCGAGGGCGCGCTCAAAGGGGCCGCGGTGGTTTTCGCCGGAGCCGAAGCCGGCGCGAGGGGGGTCTTCGAACTGACGGGTGTCGAAGCAGGCGGAACAGCCGGAGCCTTCGGAGCCGGTTCGAGGCGCGGCTCACCCTTGGGAGGCTTATTACTGGTGTAGAACTCCCAATCGGAACTGGAAGAGGTAGCAGGATCAGAAGCATTCACGTAAGGGAATATTGAGGGTGCCTTCTTAGGGGTGGGCTCCGTTTTGGGCAGCGCTGCGGGTTCAGGCCGGCTGAAATTACCGGAGGCCGCCACATGCACGGGGGTGTCAAACTGGTTGCGGCCCATAACGTAGCCGAGGGTAAAGAACAAGCCTGAGAAGAGGAGCATGATCAAAAAGAGGCCAATCACGTGCTTGCTTTCAAGCACACGCTCCCCGCCGTTCCGCTTTCCCCCTCCAGACGCCATGCCTATTTCGACGCACCTCCCAACGACTTTACCCAGCTATTAATAATATCTATAGGAAGCGGGAAAACAATGGTTGTGTTCTTTTCGACACCTATCTCGGTGAGGGTCTGGAGGTAGCGAAGTTGGATGGCAGAGGGCTGCGTTTCGAGTACCTTAGCGGCCTCGGCCAGTTTAGCGGAAGCTTCGTATTCACCGTCGGCATGGATGATTTTGGCGCGGCGCTCGCGTTCGGCTTCGGCTTGCTTGGCGATGGCGCGCTGCATCTGTTCGGGAATGTCGACCTGCTTGACTTCGACCTTGCTGACCTTGATGCCCCAAGGTTCGGTGTCCTGATCGAGAATGAGTTGGAGCTTGGAATTGACCTTGTCGCGCTGGGAAAGAATTTCGTCGAGTTCGAACTGCCCGACGACGCTGCGGAGTGTCGTCTGGGCAAGTTGCGAGGTCGCGTACTGATAATTCTGGACTTGAGAGAGCGCGAGGTTGGCGTCGACCACACGGAAGTAGCAGACGGCGTTAACTTTCACGGACACGTTGTCGTGGGTAATGATGTCTTGCGGGGGAACATCGAGCGTTTCGAGGCGCAGGCTGACCTTGTAGAGGGTTTCGATGGGCCAAAACACAAGGCGCAGACCAGCGCCCTTGGCTTCAGGCAGAAGCCTGCCGAGCCGCAAGACGACGCCGCGTTCCCATTCCTTGATGATGTTGATGGAATTCCAGATCCACAATAGTACAAACGCCGCAATAATAAGCGTGCCGATCCCAAAAATTTGAAACATGTGCCCTCCTCAGCTGTCAGAATCTCTATTTGGCGGTCAGTCCTGCAGCGCCGACGGGCTCAACATCGAGTTTCAGGCCGTCCACGTGGCGAACGCGCACGCGAGCCCCTTCCGGAAGGTTCTCCTTGGAGGTAGCGCGCCAAAGCTCGCCGTGGACGCGAACCATGCCTTCGCCATTTGCGGACAAAGCCGAAGTGACAATCCCTTCCGAGCCCAGGAGCTCTTCTTTCCCGGTGGCGGTCCTCCACTTTCTGGACTTGAGCACTAGACGCATCAGGAAAACCGTCAAGACGGCAAAGGGCAGAGTGGTCGCCAAGGCCACGCCGAAGCTTACCCCACCCGGCGTCAATGGCGAGCGAATCAAGAACATCGCACCCAGAAGCATGGAGACGATGCCACCGAGGAGCAGAACACCATGGCTCGACACCTTAGCCTCGAGGATAAACAAAGCCAAAGCCAGAACAATCAGCAAAACACCCGCAAAATTGATCGGCAGAAGTTCCATCGCGTAGAGAGCGAGGACCATGCAGATGCCGCCGACAACTCCGGGGGCGACTACACCGGGGTGGGTGAATTCGGTGTATAGACCAAGGGCACCGACAAGCAGAAGGAGAAACAAAACATCGGGTTGAACGATGCGCACGAGGAATTGTTGCCGGGCTGAAAGGTGAAATTCCGCCACCGTGTAGTTGTCGAGAGAGAGTTTTGAGGTTCTGCCGTCGAAGCGCTTGATTTCGCGGCCGTGCAAATCGCGAAGTAATTCGCCTTTACTGTAAGCCACGAGGTCAATGAGATGCCCGTCGAGAGCTTCCTTTTCGGTGAAGGCGCGGGCTTCGGTGATGGCGGTTTCGGCGAGCTGCGGATTGCGGCCGCGTTTTTCGGTAAAGCTTCGGAGGAACGCCGTGGCGTCGTTGTTGATTTTTTTCCGAAGAACCTCATCCATCGGCATGGAAAACCAGCCGTTCATCAGAATCGGCGTGGCGGCACCGGCACGGGTGCCCGGAGCCATAGCCGCGACGTCGGCCGAAAGCAGAATGAGGAAGCCAGCAGAGGCGCCGCGCGCGCCGTTAGGAGCAACGTAGACCACAACGGGCACGGGGGAGTCGAGGATGTGGTGAATGATGTCGGTCATCGAATCGCTGAGACCGCCCGGGGTGTCCATCGTGATGAGGACGAGGGCGGCATTGCGCT
>Ga0306920_100008092_pt1 | contig 13930 bp, 14 predicted proteins | sample flu12Cox44000170_FD_204666 | JGI IMG/M metagenome (GOLD analysis project Ga0306920, IMG submission 204666) | Lab enrichment of tropical soil microbial communities from Luquillo Experimental Forest, Puerto Rico - flux4day.12C.oxic.44.000.170 (v2)... | ecosystem: Environmental > Terrestrial >...
GGCAGGTAGGAGGCCAGGCTGTCGGGCCCGGTCCGGCCGCCCGACTCCAGGTGCGCGGTCTCCGCCTGGACCGTGTCGAGCTGGACCCGGCTCAGGTCGATGCTGCCCTGGCGGCCGAACAGAACCGTCAGCTCGCGCGCCCGGGCCAGTGCCTCGGCATCGGACGGGGCGACCAGGTGCACCACGCCGGACCGGCGGCTGTGCGGCTCGGGGCCGCCGAGCCGGGCCATGTCCACGTCCTCGCCGGTCACGCTGCGTACCACGTCCGGGCCGGTGACAAAGATCCGCGCGTGCTCGGAGAGAACCACCACGTCGGTGAGGGCCGGCCCGTAGGCGGCGCCGCCGGCGGCGGCGCCCAGCACCACCGAGATCTGGGGCACCACGCCCGAGGCGCGGGTCATGGCCGCGAACACCAGCCCGACGGCGTGCAGGCTCTCCACCCCCTCCCGCAGCCGTGCGCCGCCGGAGTGCCATAGCCCGATCACCGGCGCGCCGTGGGCGATGGCCTCGTCATAAGCCACCAGGATGGCCGCGCAGCCAGCGCTGCCCATCGCGCCGCCCTGCACCCGCGGGTCACTGGCGAAGGCCATCGCCAGCACCCCGTCGATCTCCCCGGCGGCGGCCAGCGCGCCACTGTCGTCGTGCGGGGTGAGCAGCCGCAGCGTGCCCGGGTCGAACAAGGCGGCGAGCCGCGCCTCTGGGTCCCGGCTGAGGCCAGGCGGGCGGCTGGGCTTGCCGTTGGCGGCAGCCTGGCCGGCCGCCGGGGCCCGGCCGGTCTTGGTCGCGCTATCCAGTACGGTCACGGCAACCTCCTCGCGATCACTGGGGGGCAGGGGCTAGGCAGCGGTGAAGGCGAGGCAGACGTTGTGCCCGCCGAAGCCGAAGGAGTTGTTCAGCGCTGCCATTGGCTTGCTGCCGTGCGGGCTCAGTTCCCGCGCCACGGTGGCGATGTCGACGCTGGCTTCGTCGTCGGGATCGTCCAGGTTGATGGTCGGCGGGGCGACCCGGTCGCGGACCGCCAGGACGGTGGCCACCGCCTCCAGTGCGCCGGCCCCGCCGAGCAAGTGGCCGGTCATGGACTTGGTGGCGGATACCACCACGCCCGTCGCGGCCCCGCCGAGGGCGGCCGTGATCGCCTGGCCCTCGACCACGTCCCCGGCCGGCGTGGAGGTGGCGTGCGCGTTGACGTGCACCACCTGCTCGGGGCTGAGCCCAGCGTCGGCCAGCACCCGCTCGATGGCCAGCACAATGCCGGTCCCGTCCGGGTCGGGCTGGGCTATGTGATGGGCGTCGGCCGAGTAGCCGGTGCCCGCCGCGACCGCGTGCACCCGCGCGCCGCGGGCCGCCGCGTGGCTGGCCGACTCCAGTACCACCATGCCCGCCCCCTCGCCGAGCAGGAACCCGTCCCGGCCCTTGTCGAACGGGCGGGACGCGCGTTCCGGCTCGTCGTTGCGGGTGGACAGGGCCCGCATGGCGGCAAACGCCGCGATGTTCAGCGGGAGGATCGCCGCCTCGGTACCGCCCGCGACGACCACATCGGCCCGGCCGGACCTGATCATGTCGATGGCGTAGCCGATGGCCTCGGCGCCGGACGCGCAGGCGCTGACCGTGGTATGCACCCCGGCCCGGGCGGTCAGCTCGATCCCGATCCAGCCGGCCGAGCCGTTGGGCATCAGCATCGGGACGGTGAACGGTGACAGCCGCTGCCAGCCCTTTTCCCGCATCAGGTCGTAGCCGGTCAGGATGGAGCCGATGCCACCGATACCGCTGGCCACCACCACCCCGAGCCGTTCCGGCTCGACTGTGGGTGCGCCCGCGTCAGCCCACGCCTCCCGTGCCGCCACCATGGCGAACTGCTCACACCGGTCCATCCGGCGCACCTGCACGCGGTCGAGCACCGTCGCCGGGTCGACCGCGGCGGGCGCGGCGATCTGGACCGGCAATTCCGGCCCGAAGTCGCTCGGGAGCGTCCGCGCGCCGCTCTTCCCGGCCAGCATGGCTGCCCAGGTCGAGGCGACGTCACCGCCCAGTGGCGAGGTCGCGCCGAGGCCGGTGACCACGACGCTTGGCTGGTCTGCGCGCACTGTGAATCGCTCCTTCGCATTCGTGCCGCGACGCTGCGGCGACCGCGGGGCTCATCCCGCGACGGGAGTGGCGGGCCTCAGGCCGACACCCCCGCGCCGCGGACGTAGTCGATGACGTCCTGCACGGTCTTGAGGTTCTTCAGCTGGTCGTCCGGGATCTCCACCCCGAATTTGTCCTGCGCGGCGACCGCGATCTCGACCATCGACAGCGAGTCGATGTCGAGGTCATCCACGAAGCTCTTGTCGGGGGTGACCTGGTCGGCCGGGACACCGGCGACTTCATCGATGATTTCGCCGAGGCCGGACAGGATTTCCTCTTGAGTCATGGCCATGTGCCTGTCTTCTCCTTCTTGATGGGTTGTGGTTGGCCCGGGTTCAGGGCCCCGGCGCCAGGGCCCAGCTAGGGTACCTTGATCACTTGCGCGGCATAGCTGATGCCGGCCCCGAAGCCGAGCAGCAGCACGGCGTCGCCGGAGCCGATCTCGCCGCGCTCGATCATGCGGGACAGCGCCAGCGGGATCGACGCGGACGAGGTGTTCCCGGCGTGCACGATGTCGTCGGCGACCCGCGCCTGCGGCGCGCCAAGCCGGCGCGCGATCGCCTCGATGATCCGCAGATTCGCCTGGTGCGGCACGAATGCCGCCAGTTCGGTCGGGTCGATACCCGCCCGTTCGCAGGCCTTCTTCGCGACCGGGTGTAGGGCGGTGGTTGCCCAGCGGAACACGGCCTGGCCCTCCTGGATGATGAACGAGTTCCGGTCCTTAATGAAGATCTTGTCGGCCATAGTGCCGTCGCTGCCCCAGACCACCGGCCCGATGCCCGGCCCGGTGTCCCCGTCGGACGGCCCGACCACCGCCGCTCCGGCGCCGTCGGCGAAGATGATGCAGGTCGAGCGGTCGGTCCAGTCCACCCATTGGGACAGCTTCTCGGCGCCGATCACCAGCACGTGCCGGGAGGAGCCGACCCTGACCGCGTCGCTGGCCGTGCCGAGCGCGTAGCAGAACCCGGCGCATGCGGCGTTCAGGTCGTAGGCGCCGGGTGCCACGATGCCGAGCCGGGTGGCCACGCTGGCAGCGACGTTGGGAATCGGCGCCTCTGCCGTGCAGGTGGCCACTATCACCAGGTCGATGTCGCTGGCGGCCAGGCCGCTGGCGGCCAGGGCCTTTCCGCCGGCCGCAACCGCCATGTCCGCGACGGTCTCGTCCGGGCCGGCGATCCGCCTGCTGGCGATGCCGACCCGGCTGCGGATCCACTCGTCGGTGGTGTCCACGGAGACCGCCAGGTCGTCGTTGGTGACGACTTTGGCCGGCTGGTAGCCGCCAAACGCGAGAATCCGGGCCCCCGGTGCAGCCTCGGTCAGTCGCATCAGGACCCTGCCTTTCTGTTGCCTGTGGTGGGTTTCACTCGGAGCCATCCGGCAGCAGCCTGACCAGCGGCTGGCCAACGTTGACCGGGTCGCCATCCTCGACCAGCCATTCCACGATGGTGGCCGGGAAGGAGGGCGCAATGGCGTGCTGGCCGGACCGCACCTCGACGTGGCCCAGCGGCGCGCCGGAGGAGACGCTCACGCCCGGTGCCAGCGGCCCGCCCTCGCCATCAGCCCGGAAGGTGCCGTCCTGCGGCGCGACCAGCAGCCGCCACTCCGGCACGTGGCCGCTGTCGTGGGGGTTCTGAGTGCCGTGCTCGGCCAGCAGCGACCGGCCGGCGGCCAGGTCGTCCGGGGTCTTCAGGGCCAGCGTCGCCACTCCCGGCAGCGCCCGCCGGGCCAGGCCGGTCAGGGTGCCGCCGGGCAGCAGCTCGATGACGGCGCTGGTGCCCAGGGTGGCCATAGTGGCCATGCATGCCTGCCACTGGACCGGCGCGCTGACCTGGGCGATGATCCGCTCCAGCCACTCAGTGCCGGAGGTGACGGCCGCGCCATCCAGGTTGGAGAGCAGCACGATGGCCGGGTCGTGCGTGGCGACCCCGGCTGCGGCCTCGCGCAGCGCGCCGGTGGCCGGGGCCATGTGCGGGCTATGGAACGCCCCCGCCACTGACAGGGGCCGCAGCCGTGTCCCGGCCGGCGGGTCCGCGGCCAGCGCCGCCAGCTGGTCCACGGTGCCGGCCGCGACAATCTGGCCGGTGGCGTTGATGTTCGCCGGGGTGAGTCCGAGTGCGGCCAGGGCCGCGAGCACATCGGGCTCGCTGCCGCCGAGGATCGCGGTCATGCCGGTCGGCTCGGCGGCCGCGGCCTTCGCCATCGCCCGGCTGCGGACAGCGATCAGGCGCATCGAGTCGGCCGGGCTCACCACTCCGGCGATCGCCCCCGCGGCCAGCTCACCGACGCTGTGCCCGGCCGCGATGCCGCCCTGCCGCTGGGCCTGGGCCAGGTCACCGCACAGTGCTTCGGTGGCCGCGATGGCCGCGGCGACCAGCAATGGCTGGGCGACGGCGGTGTCGCGGATCTCGTCCGCGCCGCCGGTGGTGCCGGCCGCGATCAGGTCACACCCGGCCAGGTCGGACCAGGCGGCGATACGGTCGGCGAACCCTGGAATCTCCAGCCAGGGAGCCAGGAAGCCCGGTGTCTGCGCACCCTGCCCCGGCGCTGCGAAGACGAGCATGTTCCTACCCTGCACTGTAGGACTTCGCCACATGGATGTGGAAGCGTACGAACTTTAGCGGGAGGATGATGTCGGAATGCTACAAGCTATGTTCGCTTGTGAATCAAACGGCCCAGCACGATGGCGACCCACAGGGTGAACCCGTCGCGGCCACGGGCCGGGACGAGCCCGGTCAGCTCACTGACCCGGCGCAGCCGGTAGCGCACCGTATTCGGGTGCACGAACAGCAGCCGGGCCGTGGCTTCCAGTGAGAAGCCCTGCTCAAGGTAGGTGATGACGGTCTCAATCAGGGCCGACCCGCCGCTCAGCAGCGGCTCGTACACGTCCTCGATGAGCTCCGCCTTGGCGGTGGCGTCGCCGTCGAGCGCCCGCTCGGGCAGCAGGTCGGACGCGCTCACCGGCCGCGGCGCGTCCGGCCAGGCGGGGGCGGCGCGCAGCCCGGCCAGCGCGGCGGCCGCCGAGCGGGTGGCCGCGTTCAGGTCGGCCATCACCGGCCCCACCACCAGCGGGCCGGGACCGAACCGGCCCGCGAACTGCTGTGCGGCCGACAGCGGGTCGGCGGTGCCGCCGAGCACCACCACCAGTGTGCTGCCCTGGACCCCGGCCAGCAGATCCAGCCTTGCCCGGCGGGCGATCACCCGCAGGTCATCGATCAGCCCCTCCGGCTCGGCTTCGGCCGCGCCAGCGATCACCGCCACCGGCGACGACGACCAGTTCAGCGCCGACGCCCAGGACTTGATCCCTTCGCCGGTGTCGCCGCGCACCAGCGAGTCCACCACCAGCGCCTCCAGCCGGGCATCCCAGGCGCCGCGGGCCTCGGCGGTGCGCGCATACACCCGGGCGGCGGCGAACGCGACCTCGCGGGTGTAACGGAGGACCGCTTCCCGCAGCTCGGCCTCGCCGCCGGGGGCGGCCAGTTCGTCCACCCGGGCTTCCACCACGTCGATGGTGATCCGCACCATCTCGACCGCCTGCTGCAGGGAGACCGCCCGGGCCAGTTCCCGCGGCGCAGTGCCGAACACCTCGCCCGCCACCGCCCGGCGGCCCCACTCCGGGTGCCTCACCCAGTCCATGAAGGCGGCGATGCCCGCCTGGGCGACCAGCCCGATCCACGACCGGTTCTCCGCCGACATGGCGCGGAACCAGGGCAGCCGCCGCTCCATCGCGGCCATCGCGTCAGTGCCGAGCGAGCTCATCGCCCCCTGCAGCCGCTCGATCGTCTCCTCGCGGACCCGCCCGCCGCCGGCCGGCGGGGCACCCCCATCCGGGGGGCCGTCCGCCACCGGGCCGGGCCCGGCCGCGATCGGTGCCGGGGTGGCCGGCTCACTGTCGCCGGGGAGATGCGGGCCCGCCGTCATGGCCTGGCGTCAGGCAGTGGGGGTGATGGAGGTGTGCACCGGGGCGTCGAGCCGGTACTGCTCGACCGCCTTGGTCACCAGTTCTGGCTTCACCTCGCCGAGCCGGGCCAGCTGGGCCAGCACAGCCGCTGTGATCGATTCGGCGTCTACGTGGAAGTAGCGGCGGGCGGCGGGCCGGGTGTCCGACAGCCCGAACCCGTCGGTGCCGAGTGAGCTGTACGGCCCTGGCACCCAGCGGGCGATCTGGTCCGGCACGGCCCGCATCCAGTCACTGACCGCCACCACCGGGCCCGGCTGGCCGTCCAGCGCCCGGTTGACATAGGGGACCCTCGGCTCGGCGTCGGGGTGGAGCAGGTTCCACTCCTCGCAGGCCAGTGCGTCCCGGCGCAGCTCGGTCCAGGAGGTGGCCGACCACACGTCGGCGGCGACTCCCCAGTCCTCGGCGAGCAGCCGCTGCGCATCCAGGGCCCAGCGGACCGCCACGCCAGAGGCGAGGATGTGCGCCCGGGCCGGGGGGCCGACCGCGCCCGAGCCATCCGGCGCGGGCACGTCCGGTGCCGCCGCGTACCGGTACAGCCCGCGCAGGATGTGCCGCGACAGCGCCTCGGCGCCGCCCGGGTAGCCCTCCGGCATGGCCGGCTGCTGGTAGGGCTCGTTGTAGACGGTCAGGTAGTAGAAGATGTCCTCGCCGTGTGGGTGCTCCGCCGACGTCCCGTACATCCGGCGCAGCCCGTCCTGGACGATGACCGACAGCTCGTAGGCCCAGGCCGCGTCGTAGCTGACGCAGGCCGGGCTGACCGAGGCAAGCAGCATCGAGTGGCCGTCGTTGTGCTGCAGCCCTTCCCCGGTCAAGGTGGTGCGGCCGGCCGTCGCGCCGAGCAGGAAACCGCGCCCCATCTGGTCGCCGAGTGCCCACATCTGGTCGCCGGTGCGCTGCCAGCCGAACATCGAGTAGAACACATAAACCGGGATCATCGGCTGGGCGTGAGTCGCGTAGGCGGTGCCGGCCGCGATCACCGAGCCCATCGCGCCTGCCTCGCTGATGCCCTCGTGCAGCATCTGGCCCTGCTCGGACTCCTTGTAGGACAGCAGCAGGGCCCGGTCCACGGCCTCGTACTTCTGCCCGTGCGGCGAGTAGATCTTGGCGCTGGGGAACAGCGAGTCCATGCCGAACGTGCGTGCCTCGTCCGGGATCACCGGCACGAACCGGTTGCCGATCCCCGGGTCCTTCATCAGGTCCTTCAGCAGCCGGACGAAGGCCATGGTGGTGGCCACCGACTGCTTGCCCGACCCCCGCTTCAGCTCGTCGTAGGTGCCGTCGCCAGGCAGCGGCAGCGGCTTGGCCCTGACCGCCCGCTTGGGCAGGTAGCCGCCGAGCGCGGCCCGGCGTTCGCGCATGTAGACGATCTCGTCGGAGTCCTCGCCCGGGTGGTAGTACGGCGGCAGCCCGTCCTCCAGCGCCTCGTCCGGGATCGGCAGGTAGAGCCGGTCGCGGAAATCCTTCAGCTCGGCCACGGTGAGCTTTTTCATCTGGTGGGTGGCGTTGCGCGCCTCGAAGTCCGGGCCCAGCGTCCAGCCCTTGATCGTGTGCGCGAGGATCACGGTCGGCTGGCCGACATGCTCGGTGGCGGCCTTGAACGCGGCGTACACCTTGCGGTAGTCGTGCCCGCCCCGGGACAGATTGCGGATCTGGTCGTCGGTGAGCTGGTCGGCCATCGCCCGCAGCCGGGGGTCGCCGCCGAAGAAGTTCTCCCTGGTGTAGGCGCCCGACTCCACCGCATAGGTCTGGAACTGGCCGTCCGGGGTGGTGTTCATCTTGTTGACCAGCACACCGTCCACATCCTGGGCGAGCAGCGGGTCCCAGTCGCGGCCCCAGATCACCTTGATCACGTTCCAGCCGGCCCCGCGGAAGAGCGCCTCCAGTTCCTGGATGATCTTGCCGTTGCCGCGGACCGGGCCGTCCAGCCGCTGCAGGTTGCAGTTGATGACGAAGGTCAGGTTGTCCAGCTCTTCCCGGGCGGCGACGCCGATCGCGCCCAGCGCCTCCGGCTCGTCCATCTCGCCGTCGCCGAGGAACGCCCACACCCGGGACCGGCTGGTGTCGGCGATCTGGCGGGCCAGCAGATAGCGGTTGAACCGGGCCTGGTAGATGGCGTCGATGGCGCCCAGCCCCATGGACACGGTGGGGAACTCCCAGAAGTCCGGCATCAGCCGCGGGTGCGGGTACGAGGGCAGCCCGCCGCCGGGGTGCGACAATTCCTGCCGGAAGCCGTCAAGCTGCTCCTGGGTCAGCCGGCCCTCCAGGAAGGCCCGGGCGTAGATGCCCGGCGCGGCGTGGCCCTGGAAGAACACCTGATCCCCGGATTCGCCGTAGTCCTTGCCGCGGAAGAAATGGTTGAAGCCGACCTCGTACAGGCTCGCCGCCGACGCATAGGTGGCGATGTGGCCGCCAACGCCCAGCCCGGCCCGGTTGGCCCGGGAGACCATGACCGCGGCGTTCCACCGGATGTAAGCGCGGATGCGGCGCTCGACATGCTCGTCGCCGGGGAACCACGGCTCCCGCTCGGGCGGGATCGTGTTGATGTAGTCGGTGCTGCGCAGGCCGGGCACCCCGACCTGCTGCTCACGGGCACGTTCCAGTAGCCGCAGCATCACGTACCTGGCTCGTCCCCGGCCACGGGTGCGGACCACGGTGTCGAACGAGTCGACCCACTCCCTGGTCTCGTCCGGGTCGATGTCAGGCAGCTGGGTGGGCAGCCCGTCGCTGATGATCGAGAAGCGCTGGCGGCCTGCAGCCACGGTCATCCCGCCTTCCGCGAGGATGGGCGGCTGGTCGCCGCCACGTGGACGGGGGAGGCCGGTCGCCGCCCCCGCTGTTCCGGGTTGTTCAGATCAATTCTGGTCCCTGGGCGCCGGGTGCGCATCTCCGGCAACGGCTCCGAATCCACCTCTGGCGGGGGATGGCTCACCGGGCCAGGTGGGGGTAGACCGAAGGTGCGCATCAGGTCACAGCTCTCAGGCTATGTGAGGCAGCCGAGCCGTCAACGGAGAGAGGCAGGGCCATGCAGGCAGCGGTGGGAGACCGGCTCCACATACACGGGCACGCCGTCGGCGACCCGGACCGGATGGGGGAGATTGTCGAGGTGAAGGGACAGGCCGGCGGGCCGCCCTACCTGGTCAGGTTCGACGACGGGCACACCCGGCTGGTGTTCCCCGGGCCGGACGCGGTGATCGAGGCCCGGAAGGGACGCGCACGCGGCGCCGCCGCCAAGGCACGGCCCGCGCGGAAGAAGGGCAGCCGGTAGCTGGCCGTCCCGGTCAGGCCGGCCGGGCAGGCCCCCGGGTTGCGGTAGCGGTGGGTCGTTGCCACAGTCGTTGGGCATGAAAAGCGAAGTTCTCGGGATCCAGACCGGACGGCGCGAGGCGGTCCACGACATCACCCGGGCTTGCGAGGAGTTCGCCGGCCGGGTGTCCGGCGGGGGAGACGGGCTGCTGCACGTGTTCGTCCCGCACGCGACCGCCGGGCTGGCGCTGATCGAGCTGGGTGCGGGCAGCGACGCCGACCTGCTCGCGGCGCTGGCGGAACTGCTGCCCGCCGACGGCCGGTGGCGGCACGCACACGGGTCGCGCGGGCACGGGCGGTCGCACGTGCTGCCCGCGCTGATCGCACCGTTCCTGGTAATCCCAGTCCTGTCCGGGCGGATGGCGCTGGGCACCTGGCAGTCGGTCACCCTGGTCGATGTCAACCCGGACAACCCGGACCGGCAGGTCCGGCTGTCCTACCTCGGGTGAGCTGAGCGGAATGGGGGGAAGGTTCCGGGCAGCAGGTGGATTCGATTTCCGGGACCGTGAGCACTTGCGCCGGGGGCCGACCCAGTGTGGACTGTGCGGCAAGCAGTGCCCGGGATTTGAGGAGGGTCAGTGAGCGCGACCGCGCGCCAGGCGCAAGATCAACAGGGCCTGGCCGAGCGACTTGGCATCAAGCCAGGTCAGGTGGTGCAGGAGATCGGCTACGACGACGACTGCGACGAGCAGTTGCGGGACGCGATCAGCCAGCAAAAAGACACCGAGCTTGTCGACGAGGACTACGACGACGTAGTCGACGTGGTCTTGCTGTGGTGGCGGGACGGGGATGGCGACCTGGTAGACGCCCTGGTCGATGCCCTGACACCGCTCGCCGACGGCGGGTACATCTGGCTGCTCACGCCCAAGGCGGGCCGGGACAACCACGTGGAGCCAAGCGACATCGGCGAGGCGGCGCCGACCGCCGGGCTGTCCCAGACGTCCAGCCTGAGCGCTGGCCGGGACTGGCTCGGGACCCGGCTGGTGGCGCCCAAGGCCCGCCGCTGAGCTTGCCGCCGGGTGGAATGGCGCCCAGGTGGCAGACTGGGCGTGTCCGTATCGCGTTTCCCCGTGGAAGGACCGGCGCATGGCGGTCGAGGTTGGCCAGGAAGCCCCGGATTTCGAGCTGCGGAATCAGCACGGCGAGCGCATCCGGCTGTCGAGCTTCCGTGGCGCCAGGAATGTGGTGCTCGTGTTCTACCCGCTGGCGTTCAGCGGCGTGTGCAGCAGTGAGCTATCCGCGCTGCGCGACAACTTCCCCGAGGTGACGCGTGACGACACCGAGCTGCTGACGGTGTCCGTGGACTCCGTGTATGTGCTTCGCAAATGGTCGGACACGGAGGGGTTTCAATTCGGACTCCTGTCGGATTTCTGGCCGCACGGCGGGGTAGCCAGCCTCTACGGTGTGTTCAACGCGGACCGGGGCGTTGCCTTGCGCGGCACATTCATCATCGACAAGGCCGGCGTGGTCCGCTGGAAGGTTGTCAATCCCATCCCCGAGGCACGTGACATCGCCGAGTACCAGAAGGCCCTGGCCGCCCTGGACTAGGTGGAGGCAGGGGCCACCGGGGGAGCAGCGGAGGAGCGGGACACGATGCCCTGCTATCGCTGTGGCACGCGGCAGACGGACCCCGCCCGCGGGCACAGCCCGTGGCAGCGTGGCGTCCGGGGCGACCAGCAGGTACTGGTCTGCCCGGGCTGCCAGGGTGCGCATGACTGGACAGCCGATCTCGACCACTGCAGCCGGTGCGGCAGTGTCCGGCTGGTGCGCCGGCTGGGGGAGGTGGAGTGCCGGGAGTGCGGTTCGGTCGCCTCGTCACCAGCGGCGGCCATGGTGAGCCTTGAGAGCGGCTCGGCTCCCGGGCTGTCCGAGGAGGTCGGGCTGGCGCTGGAGCGGGTGCTGGGCCGGGGCGCGCAGCCCCCGGCGCGGGCACCGCTGTCCTGAGCTGTCGCGCCTCGGTACGCTGAGCCGGAGCCGGCTACCCGCATCCGGGGCCGTGCGGGCGCATAGCTCAGTGGTAGAGCACTCGCCTTACAAGCGAGAAGCCGGTGGTTCGAACCCACCTGCGCCCACCAGGCAGAACATCACCCCAGCGTGATCGGCCTGTGAGTTTCCGGTGTGGCGCAGGTCGTGAAAGTGCGCACATCACCGATTCTTGACGCGGTCGCCTTTACCAACGGTTAATCAGGACGCCATATGCCTGCAATGGCATCTTCGCCATTGGGCAACACCAGGTTCCGCAAGTGCTAGCAATCAAGGAACTCTGCGGTAATCCGGAGCCGCTAGGCTTCCGCGGCGGCGACAAGCGCCGGCCCTAGATCCGCAACAAGTCCTGCGTGCGAGAGGTGTTGCGGATCGCGACGACGAGAAGGGTGGACAAGTCTATGCGCCTGAAGCTCCTAGCAGTGAGCGCCTCGGCGGCCGCCGGGATCTGGATGCTGGCACCCGGTGTCAGCTCGGCGGGTGTCCCCCCCGGCCATGGCGTTCCGCGGTTCAACCACATTGTCGAGATCATCATGGAGAACACCAGCTATTCCACGATCATCGGCAACCCCCTCGCTCCGCACATAAACGCGCTGGCCAGCAAGTACGGGCTAGCCACGAACTACTTCGGAGTCACCCACCCCAGCCAGCCGAACTACGTGGCCAACATCGCCGGCAGCTTCTTCGGCATCCAGGACGACAACCAGTTCTACTGCACCCCCGCCCTGGCCGCCACCGACCCGAACTGCGGGGGGACAACGGTGAACCACACCGTCTCCAACCCGAACCTCGCTACGCAGCTCACCGGGGCCGGGATGACGTGGCGAGGCTACTTCCAGAGCCTGCCGCCGATTCCGTCCACCGGGGTCATCACGTCCGGCCCGAACGCAAACGGCCCCTACACCTTCAAGTGGCCGAGCAACACTGACGCGCTCTATGCGTCAAAGCACAACCCGTTCCTGAACTTCACCGGCACCCAGACCGCCACGGCAAATATGGTGCCCGACACCCAGCTCGGCGCCGACCTGAGGAGAGGCGTCCTGGCGAACTTCAGCCTTGTCGTGCCGAACCAGTGCAACGACATGCACGGCATCGCCGTGTGCAGCGATGAAAACACGCTCATCTCCTCGGGTGACAGCTACGTAGGCACAATGGTCGCCACGATCATGCGTTCCCAACTGTGGCGACAGGGCCGCAATGCCATCGTCATTACCTGGGACGAGGACGACTTCTCTGACATAGGGCAGCCAGGTACCGGCTGCTGCGGCGCCGACCCCGGCGGCGGTCACGTCGCCACCATCGTGATCACAAATAACAGCAGCAAGCACGTCGCAGACAACACGCCGTATAACCACTACTCGCTGCTGCTCAGCCTGGAGCAGGCATTCGGGCTGCCCTGCCTGGAGCACGCCTGCGACGCGTCCCTCGGCGTGGTGCCGATGGCGCCCCTGTTCAACCCCAGATAACCCGTAGCCTTAAGCCGGGCCTCGCGCTAGCGCCGAGGCCCGGCTAGGCCATTGAACGAACAGTCATGCCATAGCGCCGGCAAACCTGGTCTACGACGTAATGGCCTGCCCTGGAGTGCTGTACCGGTCCTGGCGGGTGCGGGGCGCACTGGACTGTGGACATCGTCAGGGCACCCTGGCAACACCACGAGGCCGGGTGAGCTGGTCTGTCGCGGGCATCGGCCGGATATTATCGCCTGGTTCTGTAGCCGAGTTCGGCGGCGAGTAGGACCGGGATATGGCGGAGCCACGGCTGGCCGATGACCTGGGGGTGCTGCTGAGCGACAGCTTCGCCGGCGCGGCCGGGTCCAGACTCAGCCAGCAGCAGGCGGTCGACGTCATCCAGGACTGGCCCAGTGGCAGCACATAGATGTGCCGCCTGGCAGAGAGGGCTGAGGCTGGTTTTCACCCTGCGGCGGGTGACGCGGCCGATCCGACTGAGCAGGATGATGATCCTCCCCTGGGACGGAGGAGCCGTCAGCTCGCCGCTGCCGGGGGCGGTACTTATCACGAAGGAGAAGCAAATGCCTCTGCTGAACATTTTCTGGTCGATGCTCTATTTCTTCCTGTGGGTGATCTGGTTCTGGATCCTGATCACCGTGTTCATCGACATCTTCCGCAGCCCCGACCTGGGCGGTTTCGCCAAGGCGATGTGGTTCCTGTTCGTGCTCTTCATCCCCCTGATCGGCGTGCTTGTGTACCTGATCGCCCGCGGCGGCAAGATGCACGAGCATGCGGTCCGGCAGGCTCGGCAGCAGGACCGGGAGTTCCGCGCCTACGTCCAGGACGCGGCAGGATCGCAGAGCTCCGCGGACCAGCTGGCTAAGCTGGCCGACCTGCGCGAGCGGGGAGCGATCTCCGCCGATGAGTTCGCGCGCGAGAAGGCCAAGGTTCTGTCAGCCTGACGGCTGGCTTAGCGGGGCCGTCCGGGGCTGCTGGCCCGGGCGGCCCCGGCTACGTGGTAACCTCGCGCGCTTGAACCGCCGACAGTGACGAAGGGCAAGATCATGAGCGCTCGCTGGCTCGCCCGGGCCGCTTTCGTGCTGATGTTCGCCTC
>Ga0306920_100008093_pt1 | contig 13927 bp, 23 predicted proteins | sample flu12Cox44000170_FD_204666 | JGI IMG/M metagenome (GOLD analysis project Ga0306920, IMG submission 204666) | Lab enrichment of tropical soil microbial communities from Luquillo Experimental Forest, Puerto Rico - flux4day.12C.oxic.44.000.170 (v2)... | ecosystem: Environmental > Terrestrial >...
TTCCCAAGACGCACAGCTATCGCATCACGGCCAAGGGATTGCGGACCGCAATCTTCTACACGCGCCTCTATAACCGCTCGCTGCGCACCGGCTTGGCCGTCATCTCACCCGATGCGGCCAATGCAAACATACCTCTCGCCCGATCCATCCGCGCCGCTGAAGCTGCCCTCAACACCTGGTATGACAAAGAAAATCTCGCAGCCTGAAAACTTGACTCACGTGACCCAGAAATCTTTTAGTCAAGGACTCTAGGAACCCAATTACCGGCATCGTTGACTGCTGCGCACTCGTCGCGGGTGACCAGGCGAAGGCCGCTACTCCAAGAAGGGTGATGAACTCCCGCCGCCTCATTCGATCACCTCGTCGGCGCGGGCGAGCAGGGCGGGGAGCACAGTGAGGCCGAGCGCCTTGGCTGTCTTGAGGTTGACCACTAACTCGTATTGGGTAGGCCCCTGAACCGGGAGGTCGGCCGGCCTTTCTCCCTTGAGGTTGCGGTCGGCGTATTCGGCGGCGTTCCGGTATATATTGTTTGCGTTTGGACCGTAGCACGCTAGGCCGCCGGTGGCGACGAAGTAGCGATCGGGGTAGATTGCGGGCAAGCGGTGCCGTGCCGCCAGCGTCGCGATCAAGTCACGATACAAGGTCGTGAGACGGCTTGTCGTGACGATCAATCCGCCATCAGGCTCGCGTGCAAAATCCGCGACGCCACGCTCGATATCGGGCGCGTCGCGCACACCGATCGGACGCAATTCCACCCCTAAAGAGGGAGCCACGCCCTGCATAGCAGCCCACAAGCCGATCCCGGCTAGGCTTCCGCAACGCGAGTTGCCCGTTGGGTGAGCTCTTTGATCAGCTCCAACCATTTGGCACTGATTCCGTAATCGAACGATGTGAAGCCGGTGATGTTTCCGCCCGGTCGTCCAAGACCTTCAACGAAGCCTGCACCGACCGGGTCGATTCCGAGAACATACACGATTGGGATGGTGCGAGTCCTTTTCTGCAACGCTGCTAGATTTGCGCCGCCACCAGCGGTCAGAATGAGGTGGCGCCGCCGCCACCAAATCCGCCGCGACTTTGCGCCCGTTGGTATCGCCTGAGCTTGCATCACGGAAATCGATCCGCACGTTGCGTCCCTCAAGCCAACCTAATTCCCGCAGGCTCTGTCGAAACGCCGCGAATCGGGACTGAAATTCCGCATCGGTCTCCGGAAGTCCGGAGCTCACGCCAATGCGCGCAATCTTTTCGGTCTGTTGCGCACGCGCACGGGACCACGCCGCTAAGCACGGTCAGGTGTTACCACATGCAGCGCCTAACAAATGTTGCGCCGCAACCGGTGCACGCAACCCGTGTCCGCTAATGGGGTCAGTACGGTCGATCAACGACGTTCAGTTCAACGGCAGTTATACCCTCCCATAGCTGTCGCGATGGCATCGACGCCGAAGATGCCCGTCATGTGCCAGACCTGGCCGCTACCTTTGCTCCGCTCGAAACCGGTCGCCGCGGATGAGATTGATGTCGGCAACTGCCCCGTAAAGATGCTGCGGTGCCAGCCAGTCAAGGTCCTTCATGCGTTGGGCGACCCCCACTACAACTGGCACCCGGTGACGCCGCGCGAGACGTTCGAGCGAGAAAAAAGACCACCAGGCGCGAAACGTAATCCGCGTCCAACTGCGCGCGTCCCAGCCGAGCAAGAGAACATCCGGTGCATAGAGGCGGACAATGCGGTCCAGATTCCATGGAAACATGACAATGACGCCCAAGCGCACAGGCCGCGCACCTTTCCACGGAAGGGATCGCGCCTCGGCGGCAAACGCGAACACCACCGAGCGGTCGGCTAACTTGTTGGAAACGAGCTTCTCGATCACCGATGCGGCGAGCCCCTGCTCTTTGAGCTCCACAAACAGCTCCAGATCTGTCCGAGACAGAAACGACAATGCGGCATCGAGGGTGAGCGCGTTCTCGGTATGAAGAGGCGGGTCATGTGCCACCACCACCGCGCCGGAGTCCGCGGCGCGGCTCACATCGAATTCCACACCGGTTACTGCTTCGTCGCGGGCGGCACGGGCGAACGCTGCCAGCGAGTTCTCATCCCCACCAGCGGCCCAACCACGATGCGCGATGAGGTGCATGCGACTTACCGCAGACGCTCGAGAGAACTGCCGTTGTATTGTGCGGACCGGCCGCGACGGATTCAAGACGCCAACCGAGCGATCACGCTCTAAGGTCTTCTGAAGTACCTCAGAAAGCTTCCGAAATCGCTGCACTGCCGAAGTCTTCCGGGCCGACTATGTTGCCGCCCGACTCGCAACTTGTAGCGTCTTACGTCTTGGTTCGCCCTGATGGCGCAGCGAGGTCGAGATTGGCTTGCTGGTGTGCTCCGCCCCCATGAAGCTTGTGACGAAGTTAGGGGGCCGGGCGAATAATCGCAGCCACCAGTGTTGAAGGGATTCGGCGCTTAGGAAGCCGATCACTCGCACTGGGGGCTGCTGCGTGCGTGCGCCGATCGGCCACCCGATCGCAGTGACGCCAAGATGCAATGAATTCTCGTCGCGTCACGCGAGCCCCCAATCCGCAGAAGATGCGGAGAGAATATCAGATGATCTGGCGCAGGCACTCGGGCGATTGCTGCATCGCAATGCGGATTAGTCGCCCAGGTCCGCAACGGGTCAACTTCACCCATGGCAGCAGGGACTTACCCACGGGGAAAGTAACACCGTTCTCTGACATGAGCTTCGGGCGACCCGCCGGCTCCTGCACTGGAAGGTCGACGGCCGGCAATTACGCTTCCTCGGGAGGCCTGCCTGAGCGGCATAGCCGTCGGGGAAGAACATAATGGCTTCATGCTGCTGGACACGCACCGAGGTGCTGTTGATCATCTGCACCTCGGTCAGCCAGCTTTCAGCGTCACGTCCTCGTAGGGCGAAAGCCACGGGTAGCCGCCCATCGATCCAATCGTCACCTCATCGACCCGCGGTCCGATGCCGGCGAGCGCGGCCAACTGCCAGATCGGCGCGGCAATCACCTTCTCGTACACCAGCTGCTGCATTTTGTGCAGGATCGCCTCGCGCTTCTTGTGGTCGAGTTGGGCCGCTTGCTGCGCGTACAGCTCGTCGATGTCGGGATAACTGCCGTAGGAGTAAGCACCGCCCTTGACGACAAAGGCTTCGAGACGGGTGGCGGCGTTGCCGAAGGCAGCACTGGCGCCCATAATGAGACCCTTGTCGTATTTCTTCTCGGAATAGCTCCTGAAGAAGGAGGCACGCTCGATCGGCTGCAGATTAACGCGGATACCGGCCTCGCGCAGGTTGTTGACGACGGCCTCGCCAATATTGGAGAAGGCGGCGTCGCAATAGAACGCGCCGGCGTCGATGCCGCCGGCATGACCCGCCTCGGCCAGCAATCGCCTCGCCTTGGCGATGTCGTAAACCGGTTCTGGCGGCTGCCAATAGAATTCGAAGTGGGGCGGCACGAAGGCGTTGTTGGTCAGCTTCGAATATCCGAAGGTGATTGCTTGGTTGATCGACTTGCGATCGATCGCCAGCGTCGCGGCGCGCCGCGTCCGCACATCGTGCCACGGCGATTTCGGGTCCCACTGTTCTGGGAAATAGACCCAGAACGGTGCCGTATTGACCGCCTTGAGGCTGAGACCCGGTGTGCGCTGCAATTCCACGGCGAGTTCGCCGCTGACCCAATAGATGCCGTCGACCTCGCCGCGCTTCAGCGCCGCCAACCGCGTCGACTCGTCGGGGATGCTCCGCATCACGATGCGCTTAATGCTGGGCGTCTTGCGCCAGTAGCCCTCGAAGGCCTCGAGGACCACCTCGACGCCGGGGCTGAACGAAACGAACTTATAGGGCCCGGCGCCGACCGGCGCCTTCTTGAAGCCGTCGTCCCCGACCTTCTCGAGGTATTTCTTCGGCACGATCCAGCCGGCGCCGGTGGCGCTGCCGTAGAAGGTGAGGAAATCGGCCCACGGTTCCTTGAGCTTGAACCGCACATGCTGCGCGTCGGGTGTCTCGATCGCCGCCACGCGCTGCTTCATCAGCGCGCTTGAGGCGCCGCGGTAGCGCTCGAACGAGAACTTGACGTCCTCGGCCGTCACCGCCTCGCCGTTGTGGAAGGCGAGGCCAGAGCGCAGCATGAACTCATAGCTGAGGCCGTCCTCCGGAGCCTGCCACGATGCCGCCAAGCTCGGTGCGAGCAGCGTTCCGGGCATCGGCTTTGCCATTGCATCGTGCAAGGCGTAGAGCATCATGTACGGCGTGATGATCCCTGACGTTTCGGCCGGATCGAACCAGGTCGGCGCCAGCGAGATGTGGACCGCCCAGTTCAGCTGGCCGTTGGGCGCAGCGGCGCGGGCGATCGGCGACACACCTGCGATCATACCGCCGATAGCCACCCCGAGCAGGTCGCGGCGGGTCAAGAGCGCCCGGTCGTGCGGTTCGCGACGATGCTGCAGTGAGGTCATGACGCTCCCTCCCCGACGGCTTCGTTTATCGGCCTTGGCGCCCAGTGTAGGGCGGCCGTCGAAATCGCTGTGGGACGCTGCCGCTCCAAACGATAGCATACCACGACGTTGCACTGCGGGATTTCGATCTCGTTTTGACGGTTTCGGGTCTTGGTTGTGTCAAAACGCTCGGGCGTGAGGAACACGTAGAACGACCTTCCTCTCCAGTCCAATGCCAGCGCGAGCTATGGCATTGGCGCTTCGTGCCACTTGCTCACGTGAGCAGATGCATCACTGCACGTGGAGCGATGCGGCACTGATCGCCAGCCAATCCGAGCGGTCACTCCAACCCAGCCCGGCGCACTGCATCGTCGCATAGGCCCTGGATCGCCCTGCATACCGCCTCGGCCGAGTGGCCGCCTGACATCAGTTGTGCAAAAAATGCCAAGCTCGTTAGCGCAAACAGGATATCCGTTAGCTCTCTCAGTGATGCTGCTTGCGCCGCACGACCGATCGCCATGCGGCGCACAATGTCCGACAGAATGCGTCGGCGTCGCTCGTTGCGCCCGCGTATGCTCACTTCAAATTCAGGATCACTTGCCGTAGCGGCGTGCAAGCGCGCCATCGCTGCCGTGTTGGAACTCCAAAATGCGCAGAAAATGGCAATGATGCACCTCAACGCCTCGTGCGGATCAGTAACCGCCATGGCTTCCTGAATGCGGTGCAACCCGCCACGTGCCGCCATATCATCGAAGACCGCTTCCAGCAGGGCACGCCTCGACCCGAATTGGTTGTAAACCGTCAAGCGCGTGATACGTGCTTTCCTCGCGACAGCGTCCAACGAAAACCCGGTTATCCCCTTCGGCGCACCGAGAAGCATGCGCGCCGCAGCGATGATGCGCGCATGCGTTGCGTTGGCAGCTGCTTCACGAACGGCGCTTCGGTATCGACGTGGGCTCATGGCTTGACAGCCAAAAATCGCTATACTATATGTATACTCAAAAGAGGATGAAGAGAGAAGCCCGTGCAAATAACCCTCGCGATCACGCTTGTGCTCCATGTCCTCTCCGGCCTCTTTTGGGCCGGCTCCACCTTCACGCTGGCCCGCACCGGAACAGGCACAGCCACAGGCTTAGTCGGCCGCAGATAGGGGCGGCGTTCATAGTCATCGTGACAGGTGGGCTGCTCTGGCACCTCGTCCATTCCGGGTCGCCGGGAAGGACCGAGTACATCCTTCTGGTCGGGGCAGTTGCAGCGCTCATTGCGGCCGGCGTCCAGGGCCTGTCGGGTAGACGCGTCGCAGCGCAGCGTATCGCCGCCGTTCTTCTGGCCGTCACCGTAATCTGCATGGCGGCGGCTCGCTATGCCTGAGTCAAAAGGGTGAACCATGCAGCATTTGAAGAACAGGGTGGCATTTATCACGGGCAGTTCTCGGGGGATCGGCGCCGGCATTGCGCGTGTATTTGCGGACCACGGTGCCAAGGTCGTCATACAGGGTCGTGATCCATCGGCGCTGACCGCTGTGCGGGGCGAGATCGAGCATGCGGGGGGACATGCCATTAGTCTCACAGGGGATGTGACGAAATTCTCAGAGGTCGAAGCGATACGCCGCGACATCGAAAACCAACTGGGCTGTGTCGACATTCTCGTTGCCAATGCCGGCGGCAGCATCACCAAGCCTGCCCCCTTCGAAGAGATCAGCGAGGAGGGTTGGCGCGCGTCGGTCGAGGGCAATCTCGGGGCGACGTTCTTGACCATCAAGAGCTTTCTCCCGGGCATGAAGGAGCGCAGGACCGGTTGCATCATTACCATATCGTCGGCTGCCGCCCGCAGACCACATCCCAATTCGCCCATTCCTTACGCCGCTGCCAAGGCCGGCATCATTATGATGACACAGCACCTAGCTGCGCAGGTCGGGGCTTACAATATCCGTGTCAATTGCATAGCTCCCGAAACCATCTTGACGGAGTACAACCGCGTGCGCATCCCGCCGGACCAGCAGGCGACGCTGGCCGAGAACCATCCACTCAAGCGCCTCGGCACTGTTGAGGATGTCGCACAAGCCGCCCTGTATCTAGCCTCCGACAATGCGGGTTGGGTTACAGGAATCGTTTTAGACGTCGCCGGCGGCGCAGTCATGGCGTGATCGGCACGACCATCTCGCGGGCGGGCGCCCATCGGTATATATGCCGAAAAGCTGGCGGGCCGACGTATTGGCTCTCAGGGTATTAATCTATTGAAGAACACCACGTGTTCTGTGCGAGTATCCCGCTGGATGGTGCTCAGAAAGCGCGACGGCGGGATGTTTGGCGCGGCTTCCTCCGCACCGTTTGCGCGGTTATCAGCGTCGCTACCGAGCTCACTGCGCTCGTTGCCGAGTCTCCCGGCGTCGCTGCTGGCCCGGCTGACGAGCGCCGATGTGATCGCCCACTTCGGCGAAGCGACCGGCGTCACACCGAGGCCGCTCCCCGACCGGAGAATGATAAGCGCGCCGCGTTCGTCCGACCCCGCGGGAAGCGTACCGGGAAGAAGGCTTGACAACGTGCAGAATGTATTACGTGCTGCGCCAGGTGCTAGCTGCACCGCATAAGTCACAAAACCCAGCCGCAAAGGCAGCCGCGGATTGAGCGCGAGCCACGCTACCTGTACTCCGGCGACCACGGACTGCCGCAAATAGTGCAGGGCGAGCGTGGTGAGGCGAAAGGGAGAGAAGCGCCAGGCGCCAACCGGTAGGAGTCTCAAGCTCGTCCACGTCGCGGCACCGACCGCAACTGCTCCGGCGGCCAGACCAGTGGGATCGGCTCCAGATATGATCAGCCAAAGATGAAAAACGCAGCCGCTCGCGCGATTGACCCGGACAACAATTCGTCCGGAAGCTCCGTGCCGTTTTCTATCGTGCGCATGTGCAGCGGATGAATCTTGATTTACTCGATTACCTCATCGGCGCGCGGCAGCACGGTTGCCGGCGCCTCGGTCCCGAGCACAGACCATATTCGCGCTCCTGCCGTTCGTCGCAAGCTGGGTGCCAATGCCGACGCACAGATTGATTTGCCGAGTGGTAGCTGGCATCTAGTCCGCGAATAGCGTCAGGTCGACTTGGAGCGCAGCCTGTGGACGTGATTATCATCGTGGACATGCAGGTCGGTATGCTGGACGGCCCACCGAAGCACGACTTGGAAGGTGTGATTGATCGCATCAACCGGCTGACGGCGATGGTGCGTCAACAAGCGGGCAAGGTCATCTGGGTGAGGCACTGCGGCAGGACAGGGGACCGGTTCGAGCCACACACTTCAGGATGGGCGTTCCTCCCTGAGTTGATCCGCCCAGACGACGACATTGTGATTGAGAAGACGCTGAACGATCCATTCGCAGGAACCCCATTGAGAGAAGCCTTGGAGCGAATGGCTCCCAGTCGCGTACTCGTGACAGGTTGGGCGACTGATTTCTGCGTCGACGCGACGGTGCGATCAGCAGTTTCGAAGGATCATCACGTCGTTGTGGTAGCTGACGGTCACACACTGAATGATCGGCCGCATCTCAAGGCGCCAAGCGTAATCCAGCACCACAATTGGGTATGGAGCCGTCTCTTTACGAACCGCTCTATCCGCGTTGCCACAGCGGCCGAATTGCTCGGTGAAGCCGCTGTCTGATGCATTGGACTGTAATGGTTACTGTAAGACCTGACTGTGTACCGATTGCAGTCACAAGTGCTGAGGCGACAATTGTTTGTTTGATCAAAGCGGTCGCGAGGCGAAGTAGTCTGCAAACGCGATGATCTCCGTCGCGGCATCGGTGTACAGGGGCAGGAAGCCCGGCAGGTTCTCAATGCGGTTCAGCCAGACACTGATCGCCGGCCAATCGCCGTGCGAAAATCCGACCTCATCCATCCAACGAGTGTAGGGATAGAGCGCATAGTCAGCAATAGTTGGCGCAACCCCAGCAATCCATTCTGCCTCGGCTAACCGCTTCTCGAGCACACCCAAAACGAAGTTGGACTTCGACACGAGTTCGGTGATGCGAAGCTGCTGTGCATCAGGATCAGGGGCGAAGCGCTTTAAATAGCGGAGCACCGCGAGCGCCGGCTCGTGGCTGTACTGCTCGAAAAACATCCAACGCAGCACCTCGGCCTGATCCCGACGCACGTCAGGCCACAGCGGCGTCCCGGAAGAGAAATAGAAGAGGATCGCCCCCGAGTCGCTCAGAATGTCGCCGTCTGAGAGCTGCACAGCCGGCACCTTGCCCATCGGGTTGATCGCGAGAAAACGGGCGTTGCGCGGCTGCCCTCGATCTTGACGCACGTCAACGCGTCGAAACTGCAGGCTGAGCCGAGAAAGGATCATCTGGACTTTGTGGACGTTGCCTGAATCGGCATTGCCGAAGAGGGTCAACATTGCCCCGTGCTTCCTTGCCGTGTGGTGGGAATGCTCTGCCTTTCACTCACTCTATGACCTCGTCGGCGCGGGCGAGCAGCATGGACGGAATGGTAAGGGCCAGCGCTCTCGCAGTCTTGAGGTTAATAACAAACTCATACTTGCTCGCCTGCCTCGACCGGAAGCTCCACGCTCGACCTCAAGGAAGCCAGCGCGCTGCTGCGTGAACTCGTTACTTACGAGTCAGGAGCGCGACGACATTGTCCCAGCTGCGACTGGGCCAGTTGTAAATGGCGTTTTGCCGTCGTTGGTTCGCCCGGTGGGGTCGGCCCCGGCCTCCAGGAGGACTTTTACGGTCGGGGCACTTCCTGCCAGCGCCTCCTGGTGCAGGAGTGTCCAGCCGCGGTCATTGGTCGAGGAGATAAGCTCCGGATTGTTCGCCAACTGCTCTTTGAGCGACGCGGCCATGTTCACGCTCATTGGGTGTCCCCGGGTGTCGGCCGGCTGCCCGCTGAACCAACTTTTCACCATCCCGTCTCCCACGCCGGGGTCGGGAGTCACGCGAACTTTGCTTGGGTCGCCAAAGTTCAGCCCCCAGGCGGCGTCGTGCTCTTGGAGCTCCTGCCGCTTCATTCGGGATCGGATCAAGTTGACCGTGTAACCGCCGAACGCGACTCTGCTGATGGCATAAATCCAATCCTTTATCTCGTTGACCGGGACGCGGACGGAACCCCCCTTCTTGACAGACTTCACCCAGTTCGGGGAGTTGACCAATACGCCGCTGACGGACTCGCCGTCGAAGTTGATGTCGGAGAGCCACATGTGCTCAGTGCTGGGGACGCCGTCGGCACGGTTATTCTGCCCGTCGGAGAAGGGTGCCTTGACGCAGGCCAGGTCCAGGCCCGGGATGATCCGCCGCCGCTCCCACCTCTCGCCAGAAGTAGCGGAAGGTCAGGCGGGCGGCCTCGTACGCACGCTGCATCTCCGGGTCGCTGTTGTCGAACATGAACACTTGGGACGATTGAGATTCGCTCATGGCAAGATGCTCCTTGATGAGTAGCGACTCGCGGAAGAGCGACCGCGGAATACCAGAAAAAGCGGGGTGTTTTTGTCACCGTCTGACGGATACGTTTTCTCATGGTCCAAATCAGTGGCGTTGGTCGCTCGGATCGCCTCAAGGGAGTGGCGCGGCGCGTTCAATCGAGGCTCGAATGGTTGTGATATCGGCAACTTGTCGACGCGCCCGGCGACCATTAAGCTTGGGCATGCACTCCACGCCAGGATGGGAGAACGCACTTGAGGCTCTTGACGGCGGTCATCCTGCTGATCATCGGCGCGGTGGTTGCCGGTGCGTACTTCGACTTCAATCCCGCGCTCCCGATTTTTGTCATCCTGGGCTTCGGTATCTACATGGTCGGCCGTAACGGGCCGCAATTGCCTGAAGGAACCCACGTTTCCTTTGGTGATACCTACGGCGTCTACTTGCACCGCCAAGACTTCGTGCCCCCCGACACCGACTCCCATAGCGGCGGCACCCTGCGCGACGGCGTGGATCCCGCCGACCCCAAGAAGACGGGTCAATAGGCCATCGCAACGTCTGCTCTCGGATGCACGAGCGTTCATCTTTGCTACGCAGCGACCATTGCGCCGCCGCGTCGGGGTGAGTGAGGTTAAAGATTGCATGACAAATGGACAGCGATCGCGAGGTCGCGCGACGGAAACCGACTCGCCAACATGGCCCCCGTGCCTGGAGCGTGGACGCCCACGCATCTCGGTACCGTTGAGCGTTTCTATCTAAGGCGTTGCGCCGAGCCGCCTCAGCCCGGCCCGACTATCCTCATTGTGGTCTATCGCCAGGGCTTGGCGATCAACTCAGGCGGAACATAGTTGTAAATCAGCCACTTAGCCAAGGTGGGAAAGAGAACGCCAGATTAAGTGGGAAAGAAATGCCGTTCAATCAGGCCCCGTTCGTTCATGCTTTTTTCTGCAAGAATGTAGCCGCCCTGCGACCCAGTTTCCGACGTTGTGCAGCTTTTGTGTAACGCTCAGCTTCTTTCAAAGTGACCCAGGCAAACATGGCCATCAATTCATGAGTGGATGCCCCATTTTCGGCCGCTCTGGTTGCCGCAGCTTTTCGCACCCCATGAGCCGAACAATGGGGCAGTTTTGCCGCATCGCACCAATCACGGAACCGATCGCTAAATCCCTGTGCCGAGAAAGGCCGACCGTGTTCGTTCAGCAAAAACGTCTTGGTCCCAATCATGGGGGTTTTCGAGATACTGTCTAGCAAGGCCTCGGCCATCGCAACCGAACCTTCAACGCCAGTTTTTCCCCGATTATATGTGTACATCTTGATGGGTTCGCCCTTTTCGTTCGTCTCGTCACGGATATTCTGGGGACCAGCGATCACAACATCCATGCGAGCGAGCCCCAGGTATTGCATCAAGTCAAGAGCAAGGCGGGCCGTGGAGCCAACTGGGTGGGCTCGTTCGTATTGTTCAAGCTCCTCCACCGTCCAGCTATGCCAGCCCTCCGATCCCAGGTTCACAAAAGCAAGCTCTTTGGCGGGGTTCGTTGCGATCTTGCGTTTGTCCTTCCCCCACTTAAAGACTCGCCGCAAGGCCTTAACTCTATTGTCGGCCGCTCCCAGCTTGTCCTTTCGGTCCCGCAAGACTTCCAGGGCATCAAGTTGCATGCGATCAAGCGGAAAGTCAGCGAACGTCCTCGGGTCACCCTTTTTGATAGGCTCCCGACAACACGACTCCAAATCCAGGCGGGAGGTGTACTGGGTGCGAGCATGAAGCCTCTGGTATTCAGCCGACCGAAAGAACTCGCAGCACAACCATCGAAACGTTTGGCCCTTGACGGAAGTAATGATCGCCGCAGCCTTGGCGGGAGTAACATCATTCCCTTTCATCAACTCAGCATAGCGTTCATTAAATTCAGCAGTGCCAGGCTCTTCATGGATTCGGATTTTCTTGTGCCCCTTGCCCCTCCAGAAATAACGGCGCACATTTTCGTGGCGATCTTCGTCCTCGTAAACATACTTCAAGTGTTGATCGATCATAACTCAGGCCTCCACTCCTCCTGCTGATCTTCCACGCCCATCAACTTTGCGCTCTCTTCTAGCAGCTTGGCGACGTTCCATCTGGGCAAGGAGCCGAAGTAGACGTGAGCCTCGGGAATAATCCGTTGCCTGACAAGCTCGTCCACCATGCTCGGGGACACGGAATACACGTTGGCCACGTCTTCCCGGCCGATCCAGATACGGTCCAGAGGCGCAACCGGATTCAAACGTTGCTGTCTCTTTCGCCGGGGTTCTTGATTTTCCGGGACTTCTTGCATGCCGGGGGAGAGATCATCTTCCCCACCTTTACGTCAATGTACGCCATTCGGGGCCTTCTGATATTTGCCTTAACTCATTTGTTGCAACTTCCAGTTGAAATCAGGGAGCATCGCAAGGAAGGCCTGGGGCGGGGAAGCCTTGCTCATGGATACCCCAGCAGGCGATTTCGACGCTAAGGCACCAGATGAACGCCGCACGTCAACACATGGTCAACTTTACCGGCCAACACCTAAACACCGTTCGCACCCATCAATCCGGGGCAGCAATCGATAATCGGGGGGAGTGCCCAGCCCCCCAATGCTCCAAGGTAGCCTCCTTGGTGCCGAGTGATGCTGACACCAAGGCAAGGAGCATCGTTGCGAGCGGGGGACTGAGCGGCGACCTTCTGATGGTCCTGGGTGCGAACGTCTATCCCATCATTGGGGGAGACTTCAGAATGAGCATGGAATATCCTCAGTGTTCAGAGGATTTGCCGATTAACGAACGAAGTAGCAACAAAGTAACAACTAAACGTAATAGCTGAGTAACACTCTTACACCAACCTAACCGGGATGGAAACGTTCTAGCAACACATCATAGACGCAAGTATTCAAGTTGCATCCTTGTCGATAACCCTCGCTCCCTCGCCTCCCGGACAACCCTAACATGAGCTTTGCGATATGATTGTACGATGGCCCAATGGCCGGGCCATCCCTCGGCCGTCGTTCGCAAACCCAACAAGTTCCAACTCTCCCCCTGAATGCGAATGACGGCCTCCCCCCTTCATTTCGGTAAGCCCGCCAGCCCGAACACCTATCGGCGCAAACGAGGGGTGATCAGAACTTAGGCTTTTGGCTTTCTGCCATGCAGCTTCCGCTCGCCCTCGTCATAACAGTAGTGCCCGTTATAACAAGCGAAAAACGGCCAGAGATTCGTGAGATCGTGCAGCACGCCATTGATTTCCCCTGCTTACTGTCACTGTCCCAGCAATAGTGGATTTCGGCGCTGGTGACGGTAGCAGCTTGTTGCGCATTTCCATGCCGAACAAATCCGCTCTCAGTGAAATAAACCGTGAGAATTTCTCCACGCATCTCCTCTGGTGCCTCGACCGTGCAAGCTTACGCTTCGCCAACGGGCAACCACGATGCGATAAGGAACAATCCCGTCCGTAGTACAGTCATCATCCTTCCCCCCTAAATCAGCGCATCTCGTTTGGGTAGGCGATACGATCAAACATAAGAGCGAACACGAAGCCTATCGCAACGCCAACTGGATAAATCCAATATTCTCGCACAAACCCTTTATCGGGTGACAGAAAGCGAAGCACCGCCATGATGCCACCGTCGAATGCTATTGAAATGACTGCCGCAACATCCCGACGTGTCATCCTCTTCATGTCGTCAATGAAGAAGCCGATCAGAGAACCCACGACAAAGCCGATAGAACCGGCTCCTGATCCGATCACCCATCCACGGTTGCTCCCCATGTTCTTTCCCCTGCCCTTTGGTCATAACGTGTTCTGGCCGTCTCCCTCGTCCCCTGGGCCTAACGATCCAGCGAGTTCGCCAGACCCATGACGATGAATCGGAATGCCAGGGTGATCCCCATCATGACAAACAGCACCCAGAACATATCAAATGCGATTCCCCTGCCTGCGTCGGTGTGACTCACCAGTGAGGCATTGAGCGCGGCGCGGCGGTCTGATTCACCCTCAGGATGCCACCTGAGAAGATCGATTCGCTTGACGCCAAAAGCCTAAAGGGGCTGGTGCTCTCCCTGGTGGCG